>Ga0208179_1001090_pt1 | contig 14597 bp, 29 predicted proteins | sample Malvired_Geostar_FD_184238 | JGI IMG/M metagenome (GOLD analysis project Ga0208179, IMG submission 184238) | Marine viral communities from the Global Malaspina Expedition - Malaspina viral metaG DeepMed_Geostar (SPAdes) (version 2) | ecosystem: Environmental > Aquatic > Marine > Oceanic | place...
GTAGTTCCACATTTGAAACAAACTATTGAATTGATAAAAGAAACTGGATACGAAGTAGATAAAGTTTTTTTAAATGGAGTTGAATTAAATTGAATCAAAAATTTGGAAATCTATATGCGAGGTTTTTAGTCGCGTTTGGAATATGGACCGCAATCGCATTTGTATTTGGAATAGGATGGTAATGTGATCGATGTATTTAAATTCCTATTCATTATGACTATTGTAAGTATGGTAACATTAATTGTAAGCAATAAGGATTATTTCAATGATTGATCCAAGCATTATCGAAAGTCTGGGCGTTTCCGCGATCCTTGCGGTTTTATGTATTACGCTAATTGCCAAATTCATTAAAGTTGATTCAAAGGTTGTTGCGATGCACCGCCGCATGGATAATTTGAAAGACCAGATCACAAAAGCGATGGAAGAAACGAAAGACGAAATCCAAGAATTGAATCGTGATTTATTGCGTTCTTTCAGAAACGGGAAATAATAGCCGTAAAACGACCTTACCATTTAGATCACAATACCTTTAAAACCTTCATATTTGCCGAATATGGGGGTTTTTTGCATAAAATAGGTATATTATCGACAGGGAAACGATATGGCTTTATACGGCGTGTTGTTTTTTTAAAATAAGTGTTGACATTGGTGTTCAAATCATCGACATTTGGGGCATGGTTAATACGATTTCATACAACATTTCACCGGGGCGATCCTTTAGTGGCGTTCTCTCCACAATCGTATTAACCATCGATTTTCGTCCCGGTATCATTATAAGAGGAATAAAATAATGTTAACAAATAATACATGGAAAAAAATTGTAGAAGATGAATCTGCAAAAAGAATAGTAAGTGATGGATGTACTTTCAAAGTAATGTCTGAAAGTATCGTTATGATTGGTCAAAAAATGACTGACGGAAAAGCAACACCAAAAGATGTAGAAAAATTGATGGAATTACACGATGCTTTAGATGTTATTGTTGAACAGTTTAAAAACGATGTAAGTAATTGGGCATCATCGTTTAGTTTTGGTGAAGAAGATAAATAACCCAATGCAAAGAGGAATAACAAAATCTAACCGCCTTGAGGCTAATTCCTCGCCTATTGCCGAACCTTCGGTCAAGGCGGTTTCATTAAAGAGGAAAAAGATGATTGAAACAAAGAAAATAAATATCCCAGAATGTCATTGGGACGGATGTCATAAATCTTCAGAATATGAATTTAATGATGCTGAAGTAGAAGTAAAAATAGTAGATGAAAATGATACAATTAATGCTAAAGAAAGTGTTAAAACTGTTATAATAGGATATTCTTGTCCAGACCACGTTGAAGCAGTAAATCAATTTCTTATAATGACAAAAAAAATGGATAAAAGCAGAAATAGCCAGAGCAGAAGGTAAATAATGAATCAGCCGCAACTATGGAATTATAAAATGGGACAACCCACTAAAAAGTATAGCATCACACTTTTTGGTGAACTAATTAAATACTCAATGCGATGGATTCATGTGCGTGGTGGTATTAATAATACTGGTTATGTAGGATATAGTAAAGATATGATAAAAGTGTGGGAAGCTGTAAGTGTTGATGGTTTTCTTATAGCAGAGGAGAATACAAAAAAAGAATTAGTGGATGACTTAAAAAATATTAATTCTTATGATGAATTGATGAAAAGAATAAACGAAGGGGTTAAGGCTGACCAATGAGTCGAACAGGCGAATATTATTTAGAAATGGCAGAACAAAAAAACTGGTTTGCAGCGGATAAACATTATGAAGATTTGAAAAATGATGAATATGAATGTCCGCATAATACCGTAATAACCGAAAAAATGGACGGCGAATCTGTTTTGATCTGTGAAGATTGCGGCGAAGATTTAACGGAAAAAATCATTGGATAAATAAAGGGATAAATATGAAACATTGGTATCCTTGGCGTGAAAAATGGGTAGACGTTGATTTGCTAAATTCGCCAATAAAGAAACTTGGAAGGCCAGTTGGCACGACTAAAGAAAACGGTTATAAAGTTTCACCTGGTAGACCGGTCAGCATTATAAAAGATTGGATGACTTTTGAAAAGAAATTCTTTCAAGGATTAAATAATTTAAAATGATGAACCAGGATTTTAAATATTATCATAAAAAATATTGGGCAGAAATCCGGGTTGAGGGTTGCGAGTCCTTTTATTTTGTAAACGCTTTTGGAAATAACAAAAAACAATTTATTGATGCCATTCAATCAAGATTTAAAGAATATAAAGATCACGATCCGGTATTGGCATCTGCAATTTTTGAACCGAATAAACGTAAAATTAACATCACAAATAAAATAAAATCCCAAATAACAGGAGAGGAATAATATGCCAGTAAAAAAAGAAAGTTTATTTGAAAGATTAAGTCAAATAAATGTATCTAAATACACCGAGAAAAAGGGAATGTTTACATATTTATCTTGGTCTTGGGCGGTATCTGAATTAAAAAAAGTTTCACCAGAGGCTTATTGGATCATACACGAATGGGGAACAGAAGGAAATGAAAAACCATATCAACAAACCGAATCTGGTTATTTTGTAAAAGTAACTGTAATTGCTGAAGGTATTGAAATGACACAAGTACACCCTGTTTTAGATAACAAAAACAACGCTATAAAATCACCCAATGCTTTTCAAATCAATACATCAATAATGAGATGTTTAACTAAAGCGATCAGTTTGCACGGATTGGGCTTGTATATCTATGCCGGAGAAGATTTGCCACCTGGTGAATCAGAAAAACCAAAGCCATTAACTGAAGTCAAAAACACAATACATCAGCAAAATGCAATGATGACCGTTGACCAAGAAAAGAAAATTAGGGAATTAATCCAATCGCATCATATAACTGGTGAACAACGAATTTCCGCAGAAGGTTGGTTGGTCGATCCAAAAGGACACACTATAGATTCCGCGCACACAACGATTGATATGCTGACCAAAAAGATAGAAAAAGGCAAAAAGATAGAAAAAGCAAAAGAACTTGAATTGGAAAACTAACGAATGGCAAATTCTAATAAAAAAAGTGGCGATCGCACAAAGTTTGATGGGATGGAAAAAAGTCCTTCAGATCAAGAAAAGACTTTCCGGCGACCGCCCTGGATTGAATCACCTATCGGTAACACAAATGGAGAATCTATTGAAAGCCTTACGAAAAGAATGGAACGCCAAGCAAAAAAAGTAAAAGAAGATTACGGCAAAATGGGAATAACCATTGACCGAATACAGGATGAATCTAAATCCGTTCAAGAAGTCATTGATACACTTCGGGCAAGTTTAGATTGATTATGTTCACATACCATAAATTCAAGCCTTATGAAGTATAGAATATTTTATTTTTATCCCCCGTTTGAAGGTGAACCAATGGCGATAATCGTTCCAAAAGATCAGGTTGAATATAACGATGGTCATTTCACCAAAACCATTCGCCGCTACGAAGCGAAGAATTGGGACATTAAAGAAGTTAAACCAAAGGAGAAAAAAGATGAAAAGATTGAAATACATCCGCAAACAGGAAAACCAGTTTGATCGTTTTGCTTGGATTACTATAAAGGTTTTTTCGTGGTTCATGCTTTTCCAAATCATCCGGGCAATAGCGGAAGGTAATTTCGTTGGCTAAACGATTCATCGATACCGGGTTATTTAGAAAAAAATGGATTAGGCAACTTGATCCTAATATGAAATTGTTTTGGATTTACTTGTTAACAGATTGCGACCATGCCGGAATATGGGACGTTGACGTTGAAAGAGCATCTTTTCAACTAAAGGTAGAACTTGATGAATCAGATATATTAGATACGTTTAATCGCAAGATAGTTGCCTTCAAACCTGGTAAATGGTTTGTTCCGAAATTTATCGTTTATCAATATGGAGAATTGAATAAATCAAACAGAGCGCATTTATCTGTAATTAAAATTTTAACAAAATATGGATTATATAAGGGGCTTAATGAAGTTGAACAAGGGGCTTGTAAAAGTCTGGAAGGGGCTAAAGATAAAGAACAATATAAAGAACTGGAGTTGGATAAGGTTAAAAATAAAGAAAAAAAGAGCAAAAAAGTTCAATTAAAAGAAATCGAAGATTCGCTTGAAACATATCAAACCGATTTTAAAAACCGCAATGTCAAAAAAGAATTTCTAAAATTTAAAGATTATCTAAAAATGCACGGCAAGAATTACAAGAATTATAAAGCAGCATTTAGAAACTGGTTAAGGAATGAGCAGTTTCAAAGCGCAACGGAAGAAAAAGAAATAAAAGAAGATATTATAATTGCCTGTCCGAATGGACACTATAAAAGAAAATCGCAAAAAGGGATTGTGGGAGTCTGCCCGGAATGTCGTGCGGGACTTGTTCCACAATATGAGGCTTCAGCATGAAAGTATTGGAAGCAGTCATAGCCGGATTAGATCAGCACGTTTCAGGTCAATCCAGGATAAACAAAAAGAGCCAGAAAAAATCTTGTGCTAAAAGAACAGATAAGCGTGTTTTTCTTTGCCCGGAATGTAATACTGCATGGCAACCGCCGTTTTTTAATAACAAAAAAGCAGATTATTATGATGACTTCCCGAAAATAGGAATCAAAAATAATAAAAAAATATGTCCGAAATGCAAACAATAGACTGGCTTTTGAGAACGCGACAAGGGTTGTGGTTACGGGCGATCCGTAAAAAGAAACCGGAAACAGAAATAAGAAAATTGAAGAAAAAATATAACGAAGCATTGGAAATGAAGAATGAAAGTAACGCACGGAAGTCTGTTCAGCGGAATCGGCGGGATTGATCTTGGCTTTGAGTGGGCGGGTATCGAAACCAAGTGGCAAGTCGAAATTGATGAATATTGCCAGAAACTTCTATCGATTCGGTTTCCTCATACTGAAAAATTTACCGATGTTCGCAAAGTTGGTTCACATAATCTTGAAAAAGTGGACATTATTAGCGGTGGTTTTCCTTGCCAAGACATTTCAGTTGCCGGGAAAGGTGCGGGGATAGAAGGTGAAAGGTCTGGTCTTTGGACAGAGTTGCACCGCGTTATTAGCGAGTTACGACCAAGATTCGCGTTCATTGAGAATGTCCCAATGCTCACTATTCGGGGGGGGGTCAGAGTTATTAGCGACCTTGCCGAAATCGGGTATGGTGCAGAATGGCAAATTGTGGGAGCAGACGATGTGGGTGCGTGGCACAGAAGGAAACGGATTTGGATTGTGGCCTACCCCGAACACAATGGATTATCTGCCACCGATGGACAAAGAAAAAAGACTAAATCACCCAAGCCGACCGGGAAGAAAAGTGTCGGGGAATTTGAGGGAAGAAGTGATTTACAGGATGTTCCCGACACCTTCAGCAACACCAAGAGGACCACATACGGGGAAGGAATCGGGGAGCATCAACATATCAAACAATTCCAGAACATCAGCAAAGGGAGTAAAATTCGGAGCAACATTACAGACAGTCGTGGGTTCTGGTCAGTTGAATCCGACGTGGGTCGAGTGGCTCATGGGATACCCAAGCGGGTGGACAGACTTAAAGGTATCGGAAACGCAGTTGTCCCGCACATCCCCTATATCATCGGAAAGCGACTTAAAGAATTATGCCAAAGAAACCAAGCCGAAAAACATTAGTCAGAAACCTTGACAAAGCCGTATCAGAATACATCAGAAACCGAGATGAATACTGTGTCGTTTGCGGCTCTCCAAAAAATCTCACGAATGGACATCTATTCTCACGGATCGCATATTCAACCAGGTGGGACGTATCGGCTGACGGGAATAATCATTGCCAATGTCTTTCATGCAATTTTAAACACGAGTTCGATCCGTACCCGTTTTCCGAATGGTATCGACAGAAATTCGGAGAAGAAAAATATCACGAACTTCACAGGCGGTATAAGACCGTGCGAAAATTCAAGAACTATGAACTACAAGAATTATTAGAGGAAATTAAAAATGTTAATACGCAATGAACTTAAAAATTATGATTTTGAAGCCAATGAGAGGGTTCGGCTATATCGAGAAAAAGAAGGTGTGTATGCTCTTACTGTCTTTGATATTGTGACTTGCGATGGACTAACTGTTTTGTGGACATTTTGGAATAATTATGATCGGGAAAACGACGTATCCCGTTATACTTCTTTTTTTGAATCAATCCATTTTCATTTTCTGGAATATGGTTGGATTTCTGATAAACAAGTGAGAAAAATGAAAGACCTTTTTATAATTCCTGATTTATGGACTGGTGGCGAAATCCCAAAGCTGCCGGGTGAGTGCGATTTGTCAGAATTAAATGGAGAAACGCTTATGATAGAAACAGCAAAGAGAGAGATTGGCTTTAGTTTGTAATGCCGAAGGAATCCATGAATTATTATAAAAGAATTAGCATGATGCTAATAATCAAAAACAAAACAAGGAAAAGAAAATGCAAACAGTAAATCAAGTCAAGATGACCCATGATTACGGAAAATTCTCATTTCTTGAAGGAAATAGAATGGTAAACCCGTTAAACATAAGGCGATTAAGTGCTTCAATGGTTGAAAAACAAATACAAAATCCAATCGTTGTAAATGAAAATCACCGTATAATTGACGGTCAACACCGTTTTAGGGTTATGCTTGAAAACGAACTGCCCGTTTATTACATCGTTGTTGACGGTTTAGAATTGGAAGATGTTCACAGATTGAACACCAATCAAAAAAACTGGAACGCCGATGATTTTATGAATGGGTATATCCGGCTCGGAAATAAAGAGTATAAAATCTATCGTGATTTTAAACAACGCTATGGATTCGGACATAAGGAATGTCAAGCGATGTTAACCGGAAGAAAACGGAACAACGCAGAAACATCAGAATTGTTTCGTAATGGCGGTTTCAAGGTTAAAACAATGTCAGAAGCAAAACGATGGGCGGAACAGATCGAAATGGTTGAACCGTACTATGATGGATATAAACGAAGAACGTTTATTTATGCTATGCTTGATATGTTTGATGAACCGATATATGACCATGCTGAATTTATTCAGAAACTTGGTTATCAATCCGGGAAGTTGACAGATCAAACAACGGTAGAACATTACAAAATACTGATTGAATCGATTTTTAACTATCGCAGAAATCCAAAAGTAAGACTATACTAAACAAAAAAACAGGGGGGCGGAAAACCGCCCCCCGATAATTATGGATAAACAAGTAGCAATAAGTCTAAAACGTGAAGCGGAAATAACGGCTGAAAAGTTTTCTAATGTAAACAGGGATAACAATTTCAACGGGGAAACATTTTGGATTAATGAGATCATACCATTATCCGCACAATCGGCAATGGTAGTATATGAAAAGACAACCGGGAAAAAAGCGTTGGCACATTTTATTCATATCAGAAAACAAAAAAGATGGATTTATTATTTTATGGGGGCAGCACACTTCTTAAATTTAGATTTATTAACTGAAAAATATGCAGAGATAGAAGAATTTAATTTTCATTTGAACTTTGACCACATACCAAAGGAAAACAATGAGAGCAATATGTCCGAAATGCACCTCGACACATAATAGAAAAAAAGGTATAAGATATTCGCCTTCATTTGAAGGCAACGTACAAAGATGGTATTGCCATAGTTGCGGAAAACACTTTCAAACTCCGATAGATTCGCCGAAACAGGAATTACCAAAGATTCTTTTATTCGATATTGAAACTGCACCAATGGAAGTTTATGTGTGGCAGATAGATTATAAGCAATTTATTCCGCATACCAATATCATCAAGGACGAGAATGGCGAGGAAAAATCTTGGTTTGTTTTATCGTGGGCCGCAAAGTGGCTATACGATGAAAGTGTTGTTTCTGATATAGTTACACCGGATGAATCAATAAATAGAGATGACAAGCGAATTTTAAAATCTATCTGGAAACTACTCGATGAAGCCGACATTGTAATTGCTCACAATGGGGACCGGTTTGATTTAAGAAAATTGAATGCACGTTTTATAGATAACGACATTAAACCGCCATCACCTTTCCGGTCCATCGATATGCTAAAGGTCGCCCGGAAGGAATTTGCCTTTGTATCAAACAAGCAAGATTATCTAACCAAACATCTCAAATTAAAACAAAAACTTGAAACGAATTTCCAACTTTGGGTGGATTGTATTCATGGATGCCAAAAGCAATTAAATAAAATGGAAGAATATAACCGACACGATGTAATGGGATTGGAACAAGTATATTTAAAACTTCGTCCTTATATCAAGAATCATCCGAATCTGGGTGTATTGGTAGATATGGACGTTTGCCCGAATTGCGGTTGCGAATATTTAGACGAAACCGATTCAGTCTATTTCACAACGGCTAATAAATTCCCTGTGTATAGATGTCAAGGCTGCAAGACTCCTTACATTCGGGGCAAGAAAAACGTCAACCAGGACGATACAAATATGAGAAGTGTAGCAAAATGAAGATACTAAAGCAAAAAGATTATGATGGAATGATTGCCGAAATCGGTGCTTTGAATGAAGAAATCGAAGAATTAAAAAAAGAAAAATTAAATCTTCAGAAGATATTGGGAATGATTCATCAACATATCCAGAAGTGGGGAAACAATAAGATCGGAAATTTAAGGGCGGTTGTTGAGATCGCAAAGTTTTTCGGGGTTGAAAAGTGATAATCGACATGGCAAAGGGCTGATTACTTGCCTAATCCCGGAAAGAATTATGCCAAATAGAAAAGCAAAACAAAGAAAACGTGCAAAGATGCTTAAACGAAAGAGCATTGCCGAATACAAATCCAAGAAACGAAGGGAACGCAAGGATGCCAGAAAAGAAACAAATACAATTATCTAATGTGTAACCTTCACATATTCAGGCAATTAATTATGAATAAGAAAATAAAATCAAAAATTCACAAGGAATTGAAATTTCCCTATTATAAACGAATAAGAACAAGGGAAGGATTGATTGTTGAAAGAGTTGCTAATAAAAAAGATGAAAAAAGACTGAAAAAATACTTTCCAGAATCGTTTGAAAATAATAAGTAATGGATCAGGGTTACAATTTAGAAGCGGCGGAACAAGTAGAACTAAAGTTAAAACGATTGAATGTTACCGTTCTTGCGGCTGAATACCATTTTCACCGGGATCAATACGATTCAGATGAAATGAGATTCGCAATTGCAACTGAAAAGGCGTGGAAAATGATGACACAGAACCAAAAAGATGTATTTTATATGCACTTGGTACAACGTTTTTCATTTGCTGCGATTGCAGACCTTCAAGGCAAAGACCCTTCGACAATTAGCCGCACATTCTCCGCAGCGTGTAAAAAAACACAAAAAAAAATCAACGAATAACGTCAAAAACTATACACGTTTAGCCTATATATAGTAGAGGGGTATCCCGTTGCCCTACCCGGACCGTCCGTAAAGTCGGACATTAATTAGCCGGAAAACAGGAAAGATGGGCGTACCTCTAATCGATTAGATGATACGAAAACAAGGAAATAAATATATCCTTTATTCAAAAACTGGCAATCGCCGGTTAGGCACATTCCGTACCCGTGCCGCCGCAACTCGCCGTGAAAGACAAGTCAAACGTGTAACATCAAAAGCAAAATATGGCAAAAGATGAAGGCGTTGCGCTCAATGTGGAACTGGTTGGCATCAAAAATCTCAAAACAACGCATACTTGGAGGTTGGAATTCGATGTGTATGAAATAGACTCCCACAAAGTAAAAGATTTGATGGACAAAATAGATCATCCTTTAGTAATGGCGTTAGTTGATAATGGATAAAACGGAGGTAAATCGGAGAACTAACGGGCAGTTCGCCAAAGGATATTCTGGGAATATTGAAACACAATTCAAGGCAAACAACAATGCTAATCCTAATGGGCGACACGGTGCAATGGCGGACCTATTCAAAGAACTTGCTGAAGTAAAAGATGGCAAAGGCAAGACCAGGAAAGAAAAGATTTTAGATAAGATTTTAAAGATGGCAGAGAATGGATCGTTAAAGGCTGCCGAAATATACATGAACCGAGTGGAAGGCAAACCTACTGAATTTAGGGAAACAACGGTTAAGACTGATCCTATCAAGGTGTTTGATTTTGAAGATTGAAGTGGCAAAGAAACGCAGTACGCAAGGAAATAATAAACGATCCGCATCGGTTCAAGGTAATCGTGGCGGGGCGAAGATGGGGAAAAACTCACCTTGCTATAATGTGGCTGCTTTCGGAAGAAATTATGGAGAACAATTCCCTATGGTACATAGCACCGACCTATCGCCAGGGGAAGATGATCGCGTGGCCGGTATTGAAACGACTCTTTCGTCATCATTCGGAAGCCAAGATCAACGAATCAGGGTTATCGGTTATTTTATCTAATGGGGCAGAGATATGTATAAAGGGTGCTGACAATGAGGACTCATTAAGAGGTGCGGGAATCAACAAAGTTATCCTGGATGAATACGCTTACTTCAAGCCTTATGTCTGGGAAGAAATCATACTGCCAATGTTAGCCACATCCAAAGGCCAAGCCATGTTCATCGGAACACCGTCTGGATATAACGCAATGTATGATCTGTATCTAAAGGGGCAATCCGATACCGATTGGAAGTCCTGGCAGTTTAAGACAGTTGAAGGCGGGTTTGTTGAAAAAGATGAAATCAAACGAATCCGATCTAATATGGACGGAAGATTATACCGTCAGGAAATGGAAGGATCGTTTGAAACCACAGGCAATCGCGCTGCTTATAACTTTGATCGTGAGATACATCTAAAGAAGGCAGAAGATATTGCACCGACTAAATGGATCGGGATGGACATGAATGTCGATTATATGACTGCCGTCCTTGCTTGTGAATACACCGATGGAACGGTTCATTATTATGATGAGATAAGACAATCCAATTCTAATACGGAAGCAATGTCAAAGGCTATGCGAAAGAATTGGCCTGAAGTTACCACGATATATCCGGACCCGGCCGGTAGTGCCAGATCAACAACTTCACACCGCAGCGATCATTCAATACTTCGTGATTATGGTTATGCAGTCCGGGCAAAGAAATCCCATCCATCGCATATTGATCGGCTGAACGCATTGAATCGGAAGTTGGTTAATGCTAATGGGGATGTAACTATGACCATTGATCCGAAATGTAAGTATCTCATAAAAGATTTAGAGCAAGTACAACGGGACAAGAAGGGCGGGATCGATAAATCTAATATCGAATTAACACACGCGCTTGATGCCTGTTCCTATGCAATCGAATATAAATGGCCTATAATTCGCCGTATTGGGGAGTCCGTTATATGGTAGCGTTCATTCTGGGTGCATCGGTAATGTTCAATCTTCTGTTTATAAGTATGTGGATATACGGAATGTGGATGCAAAAAAAGGACTTTAGAAATATGAAAAAGATTTTACGCAACGCACAGTTGCGACCTGACTTATACCAAGATTGGATGTTCGAAGCATGATGTCCGTAAACGATGTTGTCCTTCCAAGTTATTCTGAAGATATTGTACTTGATTCAATACGCCGCGCACAAAAGGGATTGGAAGAAAAGGAAAACGCTGAACGTGCAACTGCTTTGGATTTCTATTATCACAAGAACGTGGACACACATATCGAACAATGGTTTTCAACTTCTACACTACAACAAGTTCCGGTATATCCACAAAAAATCGTTCCCCGGTTTGCCCGTGCCGCAAATATGATTTTCAAGCGATCCCCGAAGCGTATGATAAACGGCGAAATAGCAGATGATTATTTAGGAATGACACATCATTTGGATACCAGGGCAAGAGAGTTCAATGAAACATCGTGGCTTACTGGACAGATGGGATTCCGCAGCCGGTGGGGAAAGGAAAGAGTTGAATACGATCTTATTCCCCACAAAAAATCGTTCCCCGCTTCGCCCGTGCCAGAAATATGATTTTCAAAAATTCCCCGAAGCGTATGATAAACGGCGAACAGGCAGACGATTATTTAGACATGACACATCATTTGGATACCAGGGCAAGAGAGTTCAATGAAACATCGTGGCTTACTGGACAGATGGGATTCCGCAGCCGGTGGGGAAAGGAAAGAGTTGAATACGATCTTATTCCATTCTTTAAAAGATATTATGTCCAAGGCGAATCAGAACCGTTTGGCGTATCGTATGAAGTTGGAAGGGATCATAAAAACAATCGCATCTATGTATTCTGGTCTGTGGGAAGGGATGGAGAGCCTGGGATTCACCTAAAATTCGATCAAGCGGGGAGAACCATTCAAGTAAATTCCGAAAATCGCAACCCATATTCGTTACTCCCTGTAACCTTTGTCGATTATAGTACAAGTGCAAGTGATGTAATCCGTGCTGCTATACAGATCGGGATTGCTAATACTGAAATCGCTTTGGCTGAACGCTTTTCTTTTGGGCAGCCGGTAGCAACGGGTATCGAGGAAGCAACCAAGATGAAACTGGGAATAGACCGTGTACTGTTACTCCCGGAAGGTGCAACATTCTCATTCGTGGGAAATCCCGGATCGTTAAAAGATATGATGGAAGTCGTTAAAGGCTTTGCCAATCAAGCAGCGGTGAACAATCATCTGCGTATCAGGTGGGATGAATCAGGTAATCCGCCAAGCGGGACGGCATTGCGTTTACTTGAGATGAGTTTCCTCAATCGCCACAGGATGAAAGAACACACCTGGAATGGATGATGGACAAAGGATTAATGAGCCGTGAAGATTTGATAAAGCATTATAACCCGGACATAACCGAAGAAGATTTACAGTCACTTATGGAAAGAGTGGACCAAAGCAAACAGGCAGAAGCCGAAGCACAACGCCCGGAAACGGGATTGGAAGGTATCTTTGCCGGATAAAATTGTTCAACACCTTAAAAAACTTGATACGCTTCGGGATAGAATTGATGAAAAGACGGATAGTATGTTTGAATTAATGGCTAAAAATGTTGATTTATTAATGAAAAATCCGAAAAACTTTATGAAAGCAATTTCTGTTGAATTTCTAAAGGAAGAAAAAGACCTATTCTCGAAAGCGAGAAAAGAAGGAAAGCAGTTAAAAAAGATTCTATGATAAAACTTGAAAGAAACTTTAAACCTTTAGATCGGGTAATCCCCGCTGATTTACATGAGCAAATTAATGTTGGAATTGATTTGATTGCTAAAGATATACAGAATGGAATCGAAGGGGGGGCGCAGTTCGGTAAGAGATTTACGCCTAATTCACCGACAACGGAGAAAAGTAAAGGCTTTAACCATCCTTTAAAAGCAACTGGTCTTATGATGGATAAAGATAGAATGATTAAAACCAGAGCAACAAAGCAGAAACAAGAAGGAACATTGCGACCTAATGAAGAACGTATTGATATTGGTTTTTATCATAACGAAGGTAAAGGAGTTCCACTTCGTCCCTGGTTTGGAATATCAGCGGATGCAGAACGAAAAGTAATGACTAAAATAGAAAAAAGTTTTGATCGTGCCATCAACCGACTCTGAAATACCAACACATTTAAGCGATATGTGGATTGTTTTAACAAACGCATTGAATATTGGTGCGCTGCGACAATCATTATCATTGGAAGAAATCATAATGAGAATGAGTTCAAGTGGTATGTCAAAAGGTGTTATTAAAGAAGCATTAATCCGTGATCTTCAAGAAGGTGGGCAAATATTTGGTGATTTTAGGAAACAATTTAAAACTACAATGAAGTGGGGTGTCGAAGAAACATCAAGGCGGGAATCGTTAGATGGTTTGGATGTTAATGCAACCAAATGGGAATGGCTTGGGATCGGCGATAAAAGTATATGCGATAATTGTAAAGATCGCAATGCAATGGGTATAAAAGAATGGACAGATTGGGAAGCAATGGGATTACCGGGTGGCGGTTCAACTATTTGCGGGGCAAATTGTAGATGCAGAATGGTAATTGCTGAATCAGTAGATAAACCGGTAGGTGGAATTGTATTAAAAAAATTATGAAAGATTTAATCAACTCAAACAAGAGGTTAAAATGACAGAAGAAAAAGTCGAAGTCCCAGACGTAAAACAGGACACCACTCCCGTTGCAAGTGAAGAAAAGCAACCCGTCAGTCAAGTTCCTTATGCACGATTTAGCGAACTTGTGGACGAAAAAAACACGTTAAAGGTTGAACTTGATTCTATTAAAAAACAGAACAAGGAACAGGCTGAAAATCGGAAACTGAAGGACATGGAAGAAAAGGGCGAATACGAAAAGATCATGGCGGAAATGACTTCCAAACTTCAAACTGCCGAAACAAAAGCCAAAGCCTTTGATGATTATCAGGCATCCCGGCGAGAGTCGTTATTATCGAAACTGCCTGAAGAAGATCGTGCCGTTTACGATGGACTTCCTTTGGAAAAGTTGGAAGTTCATGTTGAAAAAGTCAATACGAAACCTTCACCGGCTTCCGTTGATAACTCGAAACCATCGTCAACTGGTGGATATGCTTCATTTGAAGAATGGGCGCAACTCGATCCTGATGGATACGCGAAGGCTCACAGTCCGCAAACATCTGGGGAAATAAAACTCGGTTATGGCGGCTGATCTTTTAAAACA
>Ga0208179_1001095_pt1 | contig 14561 bp, 11 predicted proteins | sample Malvired_Geostar_FD_184238 | JGI IMG/M metagenome (GOLD analysis project Ga0208179, IMG submission 184238) | Marine viral communities from the Global Malaspina Expedition - Malaspina viral metaG DeepMed_Geostar (SPAdes) (version 2) | ecosystem: Environmental > Aquatic > Marine > Oceanic | place...
CCGCGGCGAGCGCTGGGCCTTTGACGAGGACCTGACCCTGTCGGCCCTGGACGGCCCGCCGGAGGTTTCGGAGGTCACCGCCGGCGCCTGGTGGGCGCCTGACTATGCCGGCCCGCCGCTGGTGGCCTTCGAGCAGGACGCGGCCAAGGGCGCGGGCCTTGAGGTCGGCGACACCATCACCCTCCAGGTCCTGGGCCGCGAGATCGACGCCCAGATCGCTGTGCTGCGCGAGGTGGACTGGGGCGGTTTCGGCGCCAACTTCGCCGTCATCCTGAACTCAGGCGCCATCGAGGGCGCCCGGCCCCGCCACGTGGCCATCGCCATGGCCAGCCGCGCCGAAGAGGCCGCGGTCACGCAGGCCCTCGCCAGCGACTTCGCGGGCGTCAATGTGATCAGCGTCCGAGACCAGTTGGAACAGGCCGCCACCCTGTTCGATCGCCTGGCGCTCGCCATCCGCGGCGCCGCGGCCGTGGCCGGCGCGGCGGGCGTCCTGGTGCTGATCGGCGCCATCGCCGCCGGCGCCCGCTTCCGCGCGCGGGAGGCGGCGACGCTCAAGGTGCTGGGCGGAACCCGCGGCCAGATCGTGACCGCCTATCTGGTGGAGTACGGCCTGGTCGGCCTGATCGCAGGCCTGGCCGGCGCGGGGCTAGGCGCGGCCGGCGCCTGGCCGGTGGTGACGAGGGTGTTCAACGCCACCTGGAGCGTCGACTGGCCGGTGATCGTGGGGATTCTCGGCGGTACGACGGCCCTGGGCGTGGTTGGCGGCGCGCTTGCCGCGTTCGCGGCCCTGTCGCGCAGACCGGCCGCCGTGCTGCGCGAGGCGGGCTGAGCCCCACCTCGCGCCAAGGTCTTACGGCCGGTGCAGGGCGCAGAGTTTGTTGCCGTCGGGATCGCGCACATAGGACAGGTGCAGGGCGCCCATGCCGCCCTCGCGCAGGCCCGGCGGGTCCTCGATGGAGACCCCGCCGTGGGCCACGGCCACGTCGTGGAAGGTCTTCACCTGTTCAGGGCTGTCGCACTTGAAGCCGATGGTGCCGCCATTGCCGAAGCTGGCCTTCTCGCCATTGATCGGCTCGCTGACGCAGAAGACCGAGCCATTGTGGATGTAGAACAGCCGCTTGTGCCCGGTGGGCGCGGCGTTCTCCATCGGCTGGCCGGCGCCCAGCGTCGCCAGCACGGCGTCATAGAAGGCCTTGGACCGCGCGATATCGTTGGTCCCGACCATGATGTGATTGAACACGTGTTTCCCCTAACGTCTGCCGTTGTCCGGCGACGTTAGGGGCATGGGACGGGTTGCGTCTACGGGGCTCAGCAAGCCCCCTGCGGTTTAGCGCCGGACGCGGGCGGTGGTTTCCAGTTGGCCGATCCGCCGGTCCAGATAGGCGCGTTCCTCGGCGGTCGGGCTTGCCCGCTCATAGGCCGCGGCGAGGCGGTTCAGGTCCTCATGCTCGACGCGGAGCTGGGCCTGGGCGCTGGCCGACAGTCCGGAATAGGGCAGGGCGCGAAGGACATTGTCGAGGCGCGCGCGCGGGGCCTGAACGCCGCCATTGCCATAGCCGACATCGCCCACGCGGGCGTCCAACTGGTCGAGGCGGGCGTCCAGGTCGGCCTTCTCGTTGGTCGTGAGCTGGCCGTCGCGCAGGTAGCCCTGCTCGATCTGCACCAGCTGGGCATAGTCGTACTTCAGGCGGGTTCCCTCGGTGCGGGGCAGGCGTCGGGCGGCGACGGCGGCGTCCACACGGCGGTCGAACGCCGCGCGGCCGTCCGCCACCATCGCCGTGTTGTATGCGCCATCGGTGTACTGACCATCGGCCAGGGCCTGGGTGAGGGCGCCATAGCGCTGGGTGAGTTCGGCGCGTTCCTGATCGGTGAACCGCCGGTCGGCGCCGTAGCGGGTCTCGAGCTCGACCAGGGCGGCGTAGTCACGCTTCAGGCGCAGGCCCGTGGCCTGATCCAGGGCGCGAGAACGGATGTCGGCGTCCACGCGGCTGTTGAACTGGCTCTGCTGCGTCAGGAGCGGGGTTTGCCCCATGGCCCATTGTGATTCCACCGAGGTGGTGACGCCGATGCGGTCCCCGAACAGAGCCCCCAGGATCGCGCCGATGCGCTCCTGCTGCTCAGTCGAGCCCTGAGAACTGGTTTGCGCCAGCGCGGCGGGCGCCACCGTCAGGGACAGGGCGAGGGTGGCGGCGGACAGGGTCCGGATCGAGGGCATGGGGCGCTCGTGGGAATGGCTCAGCTTGTAGAACGGCTGCGCCGGCTGGAAGTTGCCTGAGCGCCTTCAATGTCAGAATGCGTGGCTTGAGGCGACCATTTGGGACGGACAGCCAACTCTCCCTGGACGGGTTCCTTTGAGGGGCCGGTGGTGAGACGTACGAAGAGGTTCCGCTTGGGCTACTCACCGAGCCGAAACTACGTGTGGCTTTCCGACGGTGGTAAAACCGGCGAACTGTCCGACGAAGCTGCAGCGGAGCACATGCTGCGCTGGTACCTCGACCACGGCGGGTGAGGTGTCTTGAGGTTAAAGTTGATCTCGCCATCTGGGGCACAGGGGCTCCCCGAGGCTGAGGCGGCCCCGGGGCACCTGAGCCGAGGCCCGAGATTCAAGTGACGTGAAAGTCCACGCCCACCAGCTGCCCGCCCAGGCGCTGGGCGACCCGCTGGGACGCTAGGTTGTCCCAAGAGGTGCTGTAGAAGGGCGTCGCGCCACAGGCGCGCACCGCCTGCGCCCAGCCGGCGGTGGCCGCCAGGGCATAGCCCCTTCGCCGGAAGTCGGGATGGGTCTCCACCCCGGCGCAATGGACCGTGGGCGAGATGCGGACGCTGGCGCAGATGGCGGCTGCGGCGCCCTCGGCGATCACGGCCACGAAGGGCCGCCGATGGGCGACGTCTTCAAGCCAGTCATCGAACCGCCCCGCAAGCCGTTCGCGGGCGGCTTCATCGATGTTGACGACATCCAGGCCTGGCGTCTGCGCGGGCGGCAGTACAAAGGCCGGCCCCGCCCATATCTTCTCTACCGGCGCCTGCTCGGCCAAGACCGCCAGATATTGGTCATGCTGGGCCGGAAGCCGGGTGAAGGCCTGATCGGGCGGCTCTTCCAGAGACAGGGCCTGAAGCCTCTGCAGGAGATCGACTGGAAGGTCCGCGCGGCCCCGAAGGATCGGCCCCGCGGCGGTGCGCATCAGGTGAAACCTGGGCGCCGGCCGGCAGTCCCATTCGTTGGAGCCGAGGAGGCGGCCATCGCCATCGGTGCGATAGAGGGCCGCTACGCGCTCTTCGAGCAGGCCTGGTCGCAGGTCAGCGCTCACCTTCGGTCCCCCTCACCCCATCGGATACAAAATCTCCTTCGACACCTTGTCGATGGCCTTCATCACCTCGTCGCTGAGGGTCAGGTCCATGGCGGCCAGGATGTCGGGGAGCTGGTCTTCGTGGGTGGCGCCGACGATGGTCGAGGCGACGAAGTCGTGCTGCTTGCTCCAGGCCGTCGCCAGCGTCACCAGCGAGATGCCGGCCTCGGCCGCGATGGCGGCGAAGCGGTCGGTGGCGGCCATCGTCTTGTCGTTGACGAAGCGCTGGGCCATGGCGCCCTGGCGGCCGCCCAGGGCCAGATAGTTGGAGAAGCGCGCGCCCTCGGGCCGGGCGCCGTCCTTGTACTTGCCTGACAGCACGCCGCCGGCGAGCGGCGAATAGGGGATCAGGCTGACGCCCTCCTGCCGGCAGGCCTGGGCCAGCTCGTCTTCGAAGCGGCGATTGTTCAGGCTGAAATTGTTCTGGACGGTCTCATAGCGCACCGTGCCCTCGCGCTCGGCGACCGCCACCGACTTGGTCAGGCCCCAGCTGGTCTCGTTGGAGCAGCCGATGACGCGCACCTTGCCGGCCTGGACCAGGTCGTCGAGGGTGCGCAGGGTCTCCTCATAGCCGACGCCGTGGTCGGGCCAGTGGGTCTGGTAGAGGTCCACATAGTCCACATCCATGCGGGTCAGGCTGCCCTCGATGGCGCGGGTGATGTTGTGGCGGTCGAGCGCGGTCATGCCGGCCCGCATGGAGCCCTTGATCCAGCCATGGCTCGGGCCGCAGACCTTGGTGGCGACGATGACGGCGTCGCGGTCCTTGGTCTTCAGCCAGCGACCGAAAATCTCCTCGGTGCGGCCGGCCCATTCGGGGCTGGGGGGCACGGGATAGTTCTCGGCCGTGTCATAGAAGTTGATCCCGGCCTCGAAGGACTTGTCGAGGATGCGGTGGGCCATGGCCTCGTCGGCCTGGCCGCCGAAGGTCATGGTGCCCATGCAGATGTCCGAAACGACGATGGCGCTGCGGCCCAGGCGTTTGTGGCCCATGGCGTATCCCCCTTGTTGTGCGGCGCCAGCGTGGGCGGCGACCCTGATCTGATCCGGACATAGCACTTCGGCCCCGCCCCTCGCCAGGATCGGCGTGGCGCCCTAGCTTGGCGGCAAAACAAATATAGGGCGGGAAACCAACATGAAGACGATCATCGGCCTGGCCGCGGCGCTGGCCTTGAGCGCAGGCGGCGGCGCGTGCGCACAGGATGCGCTGAAGCCCGACACCCCCAGCATCCTGGCCTGGTCGCCGGAGCAGCAGAGCCTTGGCTACCGGACCATCGAGGACTTCTACAAGGTCAACACCATCGCCCGCGGCGAGACGGTCCGCCCCCTGGTCATGGCGCCGCGCCAGATCGACCCCGCCTTCACCCACGACGGCAAGGCCTGGACCGTCGCTTCCTACATGGAGGCCTTCAACGTCTCGGGCGTGCTGGTGCTCAAGGACGGCGACATCCTGCTGGAGCGCTATGGGATGGGCCGCCAGCCGGCCGACCGCTGGACCTCGTTCTCGGTGGCCAAGTCGCTGACCTCGACCCTGGTGGGCGCCGCGATCCAGGACGGCAAGATCGCCGGCCTGAACGCCCCGGTCACTGACTACATCCCCGAACTGGCGGGCTCGGGCTATGACGGGGTCACCGTGCGCCAGCTCCTGATGATGAGTTCGGGCGTGAAGTGGAACGAGGACTATACCGACCCCAATTCCGATGTGGCCCAGGCGGGCGCCGCCCCGGTTGAGGCCGGCCTCAACCCCATCGTCGGCTATATGCGCAAGCTGCCGCGGGAAAACGCGCCGGGAACGACGTTCAACTACAACACCGGCGAGACCGACCTGGTGGGCATCCTGGTGGCCAACGCTGTCGGCATGAGCCTGTCGGACTACGCCTCGGCCAAGATCTGGAAGCCCTATGGCATGGAGCGCGACGCTATCTGGATGGTGGACACCTCCGGCCAGGAGCGGGGCGGCTGCTGCATCTCCATGACGCTCCGCGACTATGGCCGCGTCGGGCAGTTCATGCTGGAGGGCGGCATGGCCGGCGACCAGGCGGTGCTGCCGCCCGGCTGGGTGAGCCAAGCGACCTCACGCCAGATCGACAATGGCGCGGCGGGCTACGGCTATTTCTGGTGGATGAACGAGAGCGGCGCCTATCAGGCCTCGGGCATCTTCGGCCAGTCGATCACCACCTATCGCGACGACGGCCTGGTGATCGTCATCAACTCCGCCTGGCCCCGGGCCACGGGACCGGATCTGTCGGCGGCCCGCTCGGCCTTCCTCGACGCGGTCCACGCCGCGGCGACGGACTAGGCGAGGGGCTAGCGCCTCAAGGCGCGTCGAAGCCGGCGATCAGGGCGGCGACGGCCAGCTCGAGGGCCTCCACCGTGCGTTTGGCCGACAGGCCCTGGTCGCGGCGCAGGCGGGCCCAGGCCTCGAAGCTCAGCAGCATGTCGAGGGCCTCGAAGCGGGCCTTGTCGCGGGCCGCCTCAGCCGGCAGCTCCCGCCGCAGGATTTCCCGGGCGAGGGTGGCGAAGCGGGCATGGTCGGCCTCCAGAACCTGTGAGCGCAGGCGGTGGACGTCGGCGGCCCGGCGGAAGGGGGCGATCCGCTCATAGGCGCTCGCCCGGCGCTGGACCAGTTCCAGAACCCGGCCGCGCCAATCCACGGCCTTGAAGGGCTGGGCGATGACGTCCTGCAGCTCCGCGCCGATCACCGCCGACATCTCGCGATACAGGCTGTCCATGTCGTTGAAATGCCGGAACACCGTGCGCAGGCCGACCTTGGCCCGGTCGGCCACCAGTTCGGCCGGCGGCGAGGTCTCTCCGGCATGGACCAGCTCCAGCATCGCCTGGACGATCCGGGCGCGGCTGTCCTGGGAGCGCCGTCGCCGGCCGTCGGCGTCCTTCGCCGGTGAGGGCGCGGCGGCGACATCCAACATGGCGCGCGGCGTGCTGACGGCTGGAGACTTGGACCCGGTCATGATCGCTGATTAGAGCGCAGCGGGCCGCGGCGCCAGCGCTTCGCACGCCAGGGGCTGGGCGGAGGCGCTTCTGCGCAAGGCCGCGCCTCGCAGGCGCATCCGCAGCGCCCTTGAAATCAGCATTATATGTGCCAATAGTTTCCTCATCTCCCGCAGGTCAGCATGTCGGCGAGGGGTGGGGGACATTATGAGGCGTCGCGCAAAGCATGTCCTTGGGGGGATTCGTCTCGGCGCCCTGGTCGCAGGCCTGGGGGACCTGACAGGCTGCGCAGGTCCGAACCCCGCCCCGCCCCAGGCCTGCCTGGCCAGCCTGGAGCTCCCGGACCCCCGGGCCCCGACGGCAGGCATGCTGCGGCTGGACGGCGGGACCTTCGCCATGGGGGCCTCACCCGAACATTCCGAGGAGGGGCCGCCGAGACAGGTGCAGGTGGGCGACTTCTGGATCGACCGCACGGAGGTGACAAACGCAGCCTTCGCCCGCTTCGTGGCGGCCACCGGCCATGTGACCCTGGCTGAACGTCCCCTGGACCCCGCGACCTATCCGGCTCTGACGGCCGCCCAGCGCCAGCCGGCTTCCCTGGTCTTCGTCGGCGCAGGCGCCGCCGGCGGCGACCCCGCCGCCTGGTGGCGGATCGTTCCCGGCGCCGACTGGCGTCATCCCGAGGGACCGGGCAGCACGATCGACGGCAAGGACGCCTGGCCCGTGGTCCACGTGGCCTGGGAAGACGCCATGGCCTATGCCCACTGGCTGGGTCGCGACCTGCCCACCGAAGCCGAGTGGGAATATGCCGCCCGGGGCGGGCTGGAGGGCGCCCGCTACGCCTGGGGGGACGATCCGGCGTCCAGTGACGATCCCAAGGCCAACACCTGGCAGGGCGTGTTCCCGGTGGTCGATTCCGGCGCCGACGGCCACAAGGCCCAGGCTGCGCCCGTCGGCTGCTTCGAGGCCAATGGGCATGGCCTCTATGACATCACCGGCAATGTCTGGGAGTGGACGTCGGACTGGTACCGCCCAGGCCTCGCCCCGGCCAAGGTGATGGCCCAGGGCGGCCCGCCGCGGGCCATGTCGCGGGATCCGGACGAGCCTGGCCAGCCCAAGCACGTGATCAAGGGCGGCTCCTTTCTCTGCGCCGACAACTTCTGCTTCCGCTATCGCCCCGCCGCCCGGGCGCCGGGCCCCCATGACGGCGGCGCGGCCCATATCGGCTTCCGCACGGTCCTGCGAAGCCCCAGCTTGGAGCACGCCTCATGAAATGGCCCTTGAGGATCGGCCTGGTCGTCGTCGTCCTTCTCCTGGTGGCGGGCGGCGGACCCTGGCTCTTCCGAGGCCCCCTGGCCCTGGCGGCGATGGACCGGGTGATGGCCCGCAACCTGGCCGCCGATCCCCTCGCCGACCTGCCCGACGGTCTCCATGTGGCCCTGTGTGGCGCAGGCTCGCCCATGCCCGACGCCACGCGGGCCGGACCCTGCACGGCGGTGATCGCCGGCCGACGCCTGTTCGTCGTCGACGCCGGCTCGGGCGCCAGCCGCAATCTGACCATGATGAACCTGCCGCCGGCGCGGGTGGAGGCCATCCTGCTCACCCACTTCCATTCTGACCATATGGACGGATTGGGGGAGCTTCTGATGCAGCGCTGGGCGGCCAGCTCGGCGGCGGCGCCTACCCCGGTCTATGGCCCGCCGGGCGTCGAGACCGTGCTGGCCGGGTTCGCCCAGGCCTACAGCCTCGACCGGGGGTACCGGATCGCCCACCACGGGGCCGTGGTCACGCCGCCGACCGGCTATGGCGCGACGGCGCGTCCCTTCGCGATTCCCGAGGGGCAGACCAGCCTGATCATCCTCGACGAGCCCGATCTCAAGATCACCGCCTTCCGGGTCGACCACGATCCCATCGACCCGGCGGTCGGCTATCGGTTCGACTACAAGGGCCGCAGCGCGGTTCTGAGCGGCGACACCACCCCCTCGGCCGTGGTCGAAGCCCAGGCCAGGGGCGCCGACCTGCTGGTGCACGAGGCCCTGTCCATCGATCTGGTGAGCCGCCAGCGCGCGGCGGCCGAGGCGGCGGGGCGGACCAACCTCGCCCAGATCTTCGGGGACATCACCGACTATCACACCACGCCCGAACAGGCCGCTCAGCTGGCGCAGCGGGCCGGCGTGAAGCTCCTGCTGTTCAACCACATCGTGCCGCCCGTGCCCATCCGCGCCCTGGAGGGTCCGTTCCTGGGGGAGGCCCGACGCCAGTTCTCCGGCCGGCTGCAGGTCGGCCGCGACGGAGACCTGATCTCCCTGCCGGCGGGGAGCGACGAGGTGCGCGCCGGTCGGCGGATGAGCGCCCAGCGCTGAGCCGCGCCTTCGCCGAGGACGACTCTCGACACCTCGGCGCGCGCCATCAGCCGGGCCAGTAGACGAATTCGTCGGCCTCGGTGGCGGGATCGCCCAGGGTCTTGTCGACCATCACCGGCACCGAACCGACATTGGGGAACAAGGGCCCGCGGCCGGCCGCCTGGTGGGCCGCCAGCAGGGCCTTCAGCTCGCCCACCTTCTCCGGATTGGACGCCGCCAGATTGGTCTGCTCGGTGGGGTCTGCGGCCAGATGGTAGAGCCAGTCCTTCTTGGGCAGGTCGGAGGTCTGCAGCTTCCAGCCCTGGTGCAGCACGGCGCGATAATAGCCGCTCTGCCAGAACAGGGTCTCGTGCGGCGCCCGGCCGGGGCCTGCGCCCATCAGCCAGGGCGTCAGGTCCACCCCGTCGATCACCCGGTCGCTCGGCGTCTGGGCGGCGGCCGCCGCGGCCAGGGTTGGCATCAGGTCGATATGGGCCACCGGATCGCTCAGCTGCGAGCCCGGCGCGATCCGCCCGGGCCAGGAGATGAACATCGGCGTGCGCAGGCCGCCCTCGAAGAAGGTCATCTTCCATCCCCGGTAGGGCTGGTTGACCTCGGGCAGGCCGATATAGCCGGCCCCGCCATTGTCGCTGGTGAAGACCACGATGGTGTTGTCCGCCAGGCCCTGGGCCTCGAGGGCGGCCATGATCTTGCCGACGCTGCGGTCCAGCGCCAGCATCATGGCGCCATAGACCCGCAGCCGGTGGTCCTTGATCTGGGGCAGGGCGTCATAGTCGGCGCGGGTGGCCTGCAGCGGGGTATGCACCCCCCAATGCGCCAGATAGAGCAGGAACGGGCGGTTGCGGTTGGCCTCGATCACCTTCACCGACTCCTCGGTGTAGTAGTCGGTGAGGTAGCCCCGCGGGGCGAACATCGGCCCGCCGTTGAACTTGGCGGCCGCCTGCATCCGCGCCCAGAGGAACCTGTCGATGGGGTCGAAGTCCACCTTGGCGTTGACCACATCGGGGTCGTCCTCGGGCAGATAGAGGCCGCTGGCCATCAGCAGACTTTCATCGAAGCCCTGGGCGTTGGCGCTGAATTCGTCAGTGTCGCCCAGGTGCCACTTGCCGATGTGGACGGTATGGTAGCCGCGGGCCTTGAGCACCTCGGCCAGGGTGATCTCGCTGCCCGGCAGGCCTTGTTCGACCATTGGCGGCGTGTTCTTGGCCGCCTCGGCGTCCCGCAGCATCGGGTGGGGTCGCGAGCCGTCGTTGTAGAACATCTCCAGAATACGGGTCATGCCGTCGGGGGTCGGGGTGAACTCGAAGCCGTGCCGGGTGGCGTAGCGCCCGGTCATGATCATGGCCCGCGAGGGCGCGCAGGTCGCCTGGCCGGCATAGGCCTGGGTCAGGTTGGCGCCACGGGCGGCCAGGGCGTCGATATTCGGCGTCTGCACGAGGCCCCCGGCGATCCCGCCACCGAAGGTGCTGATGTCGTTGATCCCTAGGTCGTCCGCAAGGATGACGATGACATTGGGCGGGCGATCCCCGCCGACCGCCTGTGCGGGCCCCCGATCCCAGATGATCTCCTGGTTCGCGGCGATCTCCTGCTTGCCCAGATTACCCACCAGGAAGAGGAGGATGGACTTGTAGTTGGCCGCCCCCAGGCCGATCGCCACCACGAGAGCGGCCGCCAGGCCGAGCCAGATCTTCCGCGCCATCGTCGCCTCCCCAGGCATCTGTTATATTGGCACGCTACACGCCAAAGTGTGCGCCACTCAAGTTCTTTCCCCGGCCGTCGTCTCGACCACTGCGCCATGGACGAACGCCGTCGCCTCGGCATATTATGGCATATCAAGTGCAATATTTTGGGGGCTCAGATGTCGGCCAGCACGATCCTGGGGCGCATGGCGCAGGCCTATAGGTGGTTCTGGCGCGGGACGCTGGGACTCATCTGCGCCGTCCTGGCCGCCGTCCCCGCGTCGGCCCAGCCTGAGGCCGGGCGGCCCAATATCGTGCTGATCCTGGTGGACGACGCCGGCTATACCGACTTCGGCGCCTATGGGAGCGAGATCGCCACACCGACCATCGACGCTCTCGCGGCCCGCGGCGTGCGCTTTTCCAACTTCCACGCCACCCCCATGTGCGCCCCCTCGCGCGCCATGCTGATGACCGGCGTCGACAGTCACACCGCCGGCGTCGCCAACCTGCCGGAAACCACGCCCAGGGCGCACCGGGATCTGCCGGCCTATCAGGGGCGCCTGGCGCCAGGCGTGGAAACACTCGCCACCCGCCTGAAGCGCGGCGGCTATCGGACCTACATGGCCGGCAAATGGCACCTGGGCCACGGTTCTGGCGACCTGCCCGACGCCCACGGCTTCGACCGGTCCTTCGCCATGGACGCCACGGGCGCAGACAACTGGGACCAGCGGTCCTACTTCCCCCTCTATGAGCGGGCGCCCTGGTTCGAGGACGGCCAGCCGGCGACCTTGCCGAAGGACTTCTATTCCTCCGCCTTCCTGGTCGACCAGATGATCGCCTATATCGACGGCGCGCAGGGGGCGGAGGCGGCTCGTCCCTTCTTCGCCTATCTGCCGTTTCTGGCCATCCATATTCCGGTCCAGGCGCCGGAGGCCTTCGTCCGCAAGTATGAGGCCGCCTATCTGGATGGCTGGGCCGCACAGCGCGCCCGGCGTCGGGAGGGGGCGATCTCCTCGGGCCTGATCGCCGCTGATACGCCCATGGACCCCTCGCCCGGCAGCGTCTCCGACTGGAATGCCCTGACGCCCGACGAACAGGCCCTGGCCGCTCGCTCCATGGCGGTCAACGCCGCCATGCTTGAGGCCATGGATCACCACCTTGGCCGGCTGGTGGCCCATCTGAAGGCTCGCGGCCAGTATGAGAACACCCTGTTCGTAGTCCTGTCCGACAATGGCCCTGAGGCGGGCGACCCGACCGTCCATCCGCTGTTCCGCGCCTGGATGCGGCGACAGGGCTATAGCCAGGAGGTCGAGACCCTCGGCGGACCCGGAACCTACGGCGCCATCGGTCCTGGCTGGGCCAGCGCCGCGGCGGCGCCCGGCGCCCTCTACAAGTTCTATGCGGGGGAGGGGGGCTTGCGCGTGCCGCTGATCCTGGCTGGCCCCGGTCTTCCGCAGGGCCAGACCGAGCGCGCCTTCACCCTGATCTCCGACATTGCGCCCACCCTGCTGGACTTGGCCGGAGTCGCCGACACCGGGCCGCCCATGCACGGCCGCAGCCTGGGTCCGGTCCTTCGGGAACAGGCCAGCGCCATCTATGGGCCGCGGGACCCGGTGGGACTGGAGGCGGCGGGCGAGGCGGCGTTGTTCAAGGGGGACTACAAGCTGACCCGCAACGCCGGCGCCTGGGGCGATCCATCCTGGCGGCTCTACGACATCGTCCGCGATCCTGGTGAAACCCGGGACCTGGCCGCTGAACAGCCTGCGAGGTTCGCCGAGATGCTGGCCGACTATGACGCCTACGCCAAGGCCGTCGGCGCGGCCGAGATCCCGGAGGGCTTTTCCGCCGACCGGCAGGTGGCGGCCAACCTCGGGCTGCATATCCTCGCGGATTTCCGCACCCCGCTGCTGGCGGGTCTAAGTCTGATTCTGCTCGTCGTCGTCGCGGCGGTGCTAGGCGCCCGTCGCTACGGCCGCCGCCAGCCGGAGCGAGCGGCGCGCCTGGGCAGGATGATCATGCGAGGCCTCCTGGGCGCGGTGGGCGTGCTGTTCGTGGCCATCGCCCTGCGCATCTGGACGCGTCCCGAAGCCATGGCCGCCACCCTGGGCCTCGCCGCCCAGAGCCCGCTTGGCCTGGCCACATTGCGCGCTGACATGGGCGCCTTCTTCGCCGGCGGCGGGCTGTTCGTCCTGGGCGCCGCCCTGCGCGCCGAGCGGCGCTGGCTGGCGCCGGCCCTGGTGCTGCTGAGCCTGGCCCTGGCAGGGCGGGTCGTCAGCCTGCTGGCCGGCGGCTGGGACCTGATGTCGCTCCCGCCCATGGTGCTGGAGGCCCTGCTGATCCTCATCTTGGCGTTTGGTTGGCGTGGCCTCAGGCCCGCCTGAGCCGGCCCCTATAGTTAACGCTATCTTCAGGGGAGCCGGGCGAGGATTTCGGGCATCCTGGGAGGCCCCATGACCGCTGTTCGCGCTCCAACCCCGGTTGCCGGTCACCCCGCGATCGACGATTTCGCCCTGGATGGCGTCCACGTCTTTGAGGATCTGGTGGACCCCGCGGCGGCGGCGAGCCTTCTGGCCGAGATCCGCGCGACCCGCCCCTTCGACCACCGGCTGTTTCTCAGCGAGGCCGAGTTCGACGCCGATCCGCAGTATGTGGGCGTCAATCCGCGGCCGGGCCGCAATCTTCTGGAGCGCTTCGAAGACCGGCTGGGCTTTGTCGACCAGGCGCCCCACATCGCCTCGGCCCTGCAGGCCCTGCTGGGCGAGGGCTATGAACTGCTGAACCGAAAGGTGGTCTGCGGCGTGCCCCAGACCGCCGTGCCGGACTGGCTGCGCCAGCGGATTCTCGGCAATCCGGTGAACAATCTCGGCGCCTATGTGCGGCCGGAATACCGCGATGTGACCTATTTCTACGGCATAGACTTCCACCAGGACCTGATCGACTACCGTGACCGGCCGGCCGATTTCCTGACCCTCTACGTCTATCTCCATCCCGTGGGACCGCAGGACGCGCCCCTGTTCCTGCTGACCGGCAGTCACCGCCTCGGGGGCACGGTGTTTCCGCACGACCTTCAGCGGGACGGCGCGGACGCCTGGACCTACCGTGACGGCCGCGGGCGCGAGGTGAAGACGCATCAGCGCCTGCTCACCGGCCCGGCGGGCCTTGCGGCCATCTGGCACGCCTGCACCCTGCACGGCACCCAGCCCGACGCCGCCGATCACGAGCGGATCTCCCTGCGCTATCTCCTGGCCCGCGGCCATGGCCCCGCCGGCCTGGACGTCGTGAACGCCAGCCTCGCGGGACCGCTGTCCTTGCCGCAGACCCGCACCGACCTCGCGCCGGATGGCCGCGCGGCCGTGAAGGGCAATATCGTCAACCAGGTCTGAGCCCCGGCTCAGCCGTCTTCAGTGGCTGAGCAGGAGGTAGCGGCTGGGCTCGTCCAGCAGCGTACGGGTCACGCCGCCGAACGCCCACTCCCGCAGCCGGCTGTGGCCATAGGCGCCGGCCACAATCAGATCAGCACCCAGGGCGTCGGCGGCCTTGTTCAGTTGGTCGACTACGCCGGCCTCCGGCACGACGCTCACCTGCGCCTGAGCCGAGAGGCCCCGATCCACGAGATAGGCGGCCACGTCCTCCACCTGAGCCTGCACGGCGCCTTGCTGATCGGCGCTGCAAACCCCCACGACCAGCACCTGGTCGGCCCGGTGCAGGAAGGGCAGGGCGTCGGCCAGGGCGCGCCGGGCCTCCCGGGTGTCCTTCCAGGCCACGACGATGCGCTTGCCGTTCAAGGGCTTGGCCTGGTCGGGCATGATCAGCACCGGGCGGCCGCTGCGCATCACCACCTCGGCGGGATCGGCGGCGTGGAAATGGTTCTGACTTGGATGGGCGGATACGATGATCAGGTCGCACGCCCTGGCGCTCGCCGCCAGGGCGTGGGCGGGCATGTCGCGGGCCTCGCGCCACTCGCGCTCTACGCGGGAGGCGAGATGATCGAAGCTCGCCCTGGCCGCGCTCAGGTCGGCCTCCACCTGCTGGGTCATGGCTGTGACCCATTCGGCGGTGTTCACGCCGCTATAGGGGGTGGCCAGCAGAGGTTCGACCATCTCGGCGCCCAGTCCGATCAACCGGGCCTCCAGCTCGCCGGCCAGGGCGACGCTCGCGTTCAGCCGGCTGGCCGAGTCCTCGCCTGGCCCCACATGAACAAGAAGGGCGCCGATGGCGGGCGGGGC
>Ga0208179_1001097_pt1 | contig 14541 bp, 21 predicted proteins | sample Malvired_Geostar_FD_184238 | JGI IMG/M metagenome (GOLD analysis project Ga0208179, IMG submission 184238) | Marine viral communities from the Global Malaspina Expedition - Malaspina viral metaG DeepMed_Geostar (SPAdes) (version 2) | ecosystem: Environmental > Aquatic > Marine > Oceanic | place...
ATGTTTAATCGTTGTTGTTACCCTTGCATTAAGAACGGGAATATCTTTTCCGTTATGTTTAATCGTATCCATTATGTTGTTACCTCCTGGCTGATGTTCAAATAGCTGATTCCAATATCGGTAGAGTCTGAACTACTCATTTTGACTTTAAGGGCTACCCCTGATTCTACCACCAACGGTAAGGTTAAAATTTCAACACTGGTGTTCGCTGCTAATGTTTCCGTGTCTACAATCTTAGTACTTCCATTGGTAATGGTAATCGTTGGAGTGTTCCCTGTACTATTGGTCACTCTAAATGATTTAATAATGACCGTCTCTACTGAGCCTGAGCTGGCAACCGCTGGTGTTAATAGTGTTTGTTCGACATCGGTGGTTAGAGTGTTTCCTAAAAATTTATACTGATTAACTATGGCCATTACATTAGAAAGAAGTTTCTAGCTTCAATCTCCTGTTTGAGTTCTTCCTGAAACGTGGTGTTAAGTTTCTGGATGACACCATCCAGATTTCTAACGAGTGAGTTAGCAACGGTTGGATCATATTCTAATCCGGCTCTTGTTAATACTTGTACTATCTTGGCCATAATGCTGCTAGGCCTCCTCGTCTAAAAGGACTGCTTTCCCATCCTGAATCATCACGAGTGTATCCTGCTCCCGCACTTGGATCTCCTTCATGTTGACCGGTAAAAGCAAGTCCTCCTCCAGGTGTTCCTTGATAATTTGGTCCTAATAATTGAGTTACATTACCTACTGGTTTTTCCTGAGCCGCTCTATTAAGTACATTCGTTTGTCTTTTTTCCCATCGTCTTCGAGCTCTAGCTGGTTCACTATACCATCCTCCTAGAGCATTCATTCTATTTAATTGCATAGGAGTATGACCATAAGCACCTTGAGTAGCAGGTCGGTATGTAAATAAATTTCCTATTCCTCCTGTAATATTTTGTGCTTGATTTTGAAACCATGTATTCTCATCATCATCTCCTTGATTAAGAAGAATTCTAAGAAGCCAACTCCAGGGATTTCCTCCCATTTTTAAACCTATACGAGCAATTCCTCCGACTTCCTTTTTTATTCGACTACCATAGGTATCGGTCCAGTCACGAGCAATCTCCGGCTCGTTGGCCCATAAATATCGTCTTTGTTTTTCTGATTGAAAAGGCATTATCTTCTTCCACTCGCTTGAACGTCTAATCTAAACGTTCCTAATTTCCAGTTTTGATCGACGGCGGTATTCTCGACTTTCAATGCCACCGACCGAGCTCGCGCTCTTGTATCTTGTTTCGTGGTACTCGAGGTAATATCAAAAGGTCCCAAGGTTGAACTTGCTTGAGCCGAATTTGGATAGTCTCTTAAGTATAATGTTATACGGGTCGTTCCGGTCTGCGTCAAGAAGTCAGGAATAAATCTTCGGATCGACATAAAGTATTCACCATCACCCCTAAACGTCACCCCTTGTTTTTGATCTTGAGTAATATCAAAATCTCCAGATTCAATGTTAGCTGTGATCGCTGTACTCACACCTCGTTTAACCTGGTTGTTTCCTTTTTCTTGTTCATAATAGGTAGTAATGCCATCGGTGTTACCAGTAACATCAAAAGAGCTATCGGTATCGGCATCATAATGAGTGGCATGAGGTTTGCCAAAGACGGCTGAATCTTCCCAGGTAGTTCTATTTAAACTTCCTGTGGTCCAGATTCCTCGTTGAGCGGATGAGTCAATATAGTTATAAGAGACCATTCGATTAATGACATTAGAACTCTCAGTACAATAAAACCAGATCACTTCTCCAAAAAGATTATTCAATCCACAATTAATAAGTTGGTTAGACGTGGTATTGATATCATCGTACACATAGTCTTCGACCAAACAGTCCATCGATTCAAGTTGACCGGTGTATCTAAAGAAACCATTGTCTGACATCCAATAAGCTGCTCCATCCACTTCCACCCGTGCATTCTTGCCAATGAGTCCACAGTTGGTTCCCACTTGTTCGTAAGCGAAGGTAAACGGAGACCCAACAAAACGCATGGTAAACATGGCTGTGTCGGTCCAGATATAAAGTGCATCACGACCTCTTAAACTGCCCATGATTTTAGAACCATCGGCGAGTCTTTGTGTACCGGCGGTGTTAATTGCTGTCGGTGTATAATCGGTAATATCTTCCTGAGAAGAAAATCGTATAAACATGTCATCTTGTGTGGTTGTCGTTCCAATCGTAGTTTCCGTTCCGAAGAACACTAAGTGCCGATCGGGTGTAGAAACCAGCATGTCTCTTGAGGCAGTAGGTGCATTAGCTATAATGGTAGCTCTAGTGGATGTTGCTGAAGTTGCTGTTGAATCCCATTCAAAACAAGGGCCATTAAAAATTAAAGCGATCAGTTTAGTTCCATAATTATCAAGGCTCCACATGCCAGGATCAAAAACCTTATCTCCTGAAGCTGCTTCACCCCATCCAACATAGTCGGTGGTATTGGTAATTGTTGCTCCATCGGAATGTGTCGCTGCCGTTGTATTTCGAACGCCACGGGTAACACCGGTTAATTCATCACTACTAATGCCGGTATAAGAAATTTCTTCTGAATCAATTTGAATATAAGAAGTTCCTGAAGAAGGAAAATTACTTGAATCGGCTAAAGTAATGCCGCTTGTTGCCGCAGCATCGGTAATGGCTCCATCTAAAGTCGTAGTAACTTCTCCTGAAACCGTACCACTCCATTGACCAATTCCCCAGCCGAAAGCTCCGAGTTGTTGAGCGGGTCCGACCGGATAATAATATTGAACGCGAATTCCTCCTGATGTGGTTGCTCCAGCTCCTGTTTCCACTGAAGGCATCGTAATCGTAATCGTTGTCGACGTAGGGACTGATGTGACCATAAATTTTTTATCATCAAAATCAGCTGCGACATAATTAGAACCTGTGATGGTTGTAAAATTATCTAGATAAACAATATCTCCGGCACTCATTCCATGATCAGAACCAAAGGTAATTGTAACGGCTGCTGTAGCAGGACCTGGGCTCGTGCCCACTGTTGAAAATGCACTGGTTAAAGTAGTTGTAGTTTTAATAGGATGAATGTCATAAAAAATTCCTCCTGAATAAACGTAAAGAATTCGATTGGTGCCAAGAGCTGCGTATTTAATGCCTGTATTGTCAACAAAATGATGGAGAGCTCGTGTTGCACCTGTTAAGTAACTTTCTCCTAGTTCAGCCCACCCACCTATTTTCTCAGGTGTTGAATACCTAAAGCGAACATTGTCCCCAGCAATCCATTGCCCTTCGGCCGTGGTTGGTGTGACTTGTTTGTTGAATCCTGGTAGAAAGCCTATCTTTTGTAACATAGAAATCCGTTTCTACTACGAATATACTATATTTTTGAGGAGATCAACTCCTTACACCATCCGTTTTCATAGTCAATAGCCATGACTTCTTTAGCTTTTGCTTCTTGTGCTTCGGTAATGATCCGTGGTGCGTGTTCCCTGAGCCTTGTTTTCTGAATCTTTTTTCCTCCAAGTTGTTCCAAGAACGGAAGCAGCTTGGTATCAATCTCATTCATATTCCAGACATGGGTATAGATGCTTGGATCAGGGCCCAACATGTCCGTGTTGGTTCGGCAATGAATTCGAACGTAATTATTTTTTAAATGTTCATAATAGTTATCAAGGAAATAATCTAAATTATTAAGACGAGGATATTTTTTCTGACAATAATAAAAGCCACTTATAATTTTATCAACTGGATCACGGTAGACAGCAATCCGAATCTCGCACGCTTTGAGTTCTTGATGATAGGCTTCAAATCCTTTCTCACGTCCGATGTAGGAATCCTTGCCACAATGATTCTGAATATTGGTTCCACTATACTTGGTTGGTTTTTCATCCCATAAGAGTTGACCGAGATAATTAATGATGGTCGTGGATCCTGCTTTATTATTCCTGACATATCCCAGACGTTTACCGCCTAAGGTGACATGAATTAAGGCCATTATTTAGAAGGAATGCCTAGAAGAGGACGTTTGTCATAGAGATTAGTCTTAGCATAAGGACCGTTGGCATGATTATAATGTAAGAAAACTTGAGAGCATACACTACCTTGAAACAGTTCTCGCCAATGCTCGAGTTCACAGCCTGAATAAATAAGCATGTCTCCTACTTTAAGATCGATACGGGTTCCTTTAGGGGCTCCCGGTTTAACTACGGTAGTCGTTTCTTTTCCAGATAAAATATTATCCTCTCCTGTAGGATCCATATAAATAGGCCATTCACCTCCCCCTAGATGTAAAGTGGTAGAAATCTCACAACTAGGTCGATCTTTATGACGATGTAAAATATTTCCTTTTTCATAAAGGCGCGTGTATGAGTAGGTAGGAATTAAATCCATTCCTGTTTTCGCTTTCATAATTGGAATCATATACATCAATAAAGTCTCCATTACCCAGTCTGCATATTTACTATAACATCCTGGAATCTGTGTATCATCTCGTCTACCTATAAAAGGGTTAAGTGGATTCACTCTATTATCCTTCATCATAAAATCTACAGCATCTCGCTGCAGCATCATATAATTAAAGATAAAATTAGCGAGCTCTTTGGAAAGAGCCTGTCGAATCACTTGATATTTTTTTGTTTTAAAACTCATTGACGTCTCATCATAGGAATAGGATATTTAAGGGTTGTTCCTTCTTGTCCCATTACTCCCATAAAAAAAGTAATTAAAGTTAAACGATCCTTTTTCTCTGTACCAAAACTTTCAGCTCCATGCCATTGATGACCATCAAAAAGAACTAATCGATTAAAATTAGAATGAAGATCCACCACTTTTTCAAAATATGCATTTGATTTTTTTCGCCATTTTTCACTCAAAGAACGGTTTTGAAGATCCTTATAGAACTTTACTTTTTTATCGTCATACATATCCTGCGGAGCAACATGTTTTGCTTTATAAAGACTTGTACCACTATCGGGATGATTACTTAAATAAATAATGACTGTAAGCTCGACGCCATAATCACGATGAATCCACCCCTTTTGGCCATATGTTTTATAAGGGATCTTTTGAAAGTGTTGAAAAGCTTTCCATTTAATCTGTTCAATGTTCATGGGAAACAATAGGTTCATTATCTTTATAGTTGACCAGGTAAAAAAATCTTTATCTAATTTACCCAACCCTTCTGTTCGTGTACCTGGAAATTGATGATCTTCTGCTCGTTTATATTTAAATTGTTTAGAAAAATTTACAATCTTATGAGGATCATCAAAAAAATTATCAACAATTAAAGTAGGCCACATCATTCATTCACCTGAATAAAATTAAAAGAAACCGATACACGCCAGCTCTTTTCTCCTTTTTCTTTAGATTCATTTATCTGTACACCATGAGGAAGCCATGCCGGGAACATAATTATCTGTCCTTCGATCGCTGGATAAATAACCGTACGCCATAAGGCTTTAGGCAACCCTTTAAGTCGTCGAGGCATCATAATATTGGGCCCTGGTCTTGGATCTTCAAGAAATAAACTACCTGAATTCTTAGGAACTTTCACATAATAAACACCCGACCATTGAGAATTAGGATGGGTATGTTGTTTATTATACGAACCTAAATAATTAATATTGGCCCACATATTCCCTAAACCTGGTTTTAGTTCCATGCCATAGTCTTTAAAAACTGCATATTGCATGTCAAAGAGTTCATCGGTCAAAGATTTATATTCCTTTTTTAAATACATATCGGTTGGACTATGCCACCCCCCTCCTGCATTAGTTTTGTCTAGGCTTTTTTCTTTTTTACTCCAAGCTTTAATTAGAGGAAATAAATATTTATTTAATTTTTGAGGATCTTTCACCATTTTAAAATAAACAGGAGTCGGGAATAAAATTTCTCGGTTCATTAAAAGTAATTAAAATTTAAAATGAGCCTGTTTTTACAGTCCGTTGAATTCGTGCCCAGGTGATAGGCACCCGTATCAAAAAACACCGTTCTATTCTTAACAGAGGGCACTTTCTCCTTTCCTTCTTTAAATTGAGTATATCCATTATTTGTATTTAAATAATAGATGGCTGCTTTAGCCTTATATTCTTGGTCTTGATGATATGACCCTACAATCAATTTTTGAGAATAGGGGTTTAAATTAATTTTTATTCTAATTAAGGTTTTATAATTTAATTTAGTTAATATAGGTTCTAAAATCCTAAAATTGTGAGAGGTGACATTATCCAGACCATAGAAGATATGAACAAACTGAAAGGCCTCGAGAGTGGTTTCCTTCTCATGTTTAGAAACTTTATATCCATAAAAATGCCAGGGAAAATATTCCGTTGTTATACTATTATACAACGTTTGATGCTCTGTCTCGTTTAAATAATTATCCTCTACCCTTATCATTTAAACCGAGGTCCTCCGAACCACATCACCAGGGATCGTCTAACTCCTTTCTTTACTTTGATCACTCGATGACGAAGCAGACTATTAAAGAAAATAGCTTGTCCTTGTATTAATGGAGGAAGCTTATGGCTTTCCCCCATAAACTCCATATCTCCACCTTCAAATTCAGAGTGATGCGAAAGCAAAATCGTCATGGATATTTTTCTAACAGGAGGTTCATTCCGGCAAATAAGATTAGCATCCATATGCCAGTCATAAAAGCCTCCTTTAGGATATTCGGTGAATTGAGCATATTCGGTAAGTTGCATCCCTTCATAACCAAAATGGTTACTATTGGTTCGGTTCATGCACTCTTCAATTGTTTTATATATATCAGGCATCGCTTTAAAAGGAATCCAACTGATGATTGTAACTCTTGCTTTGATATCATGTTTTCCTTCTTTTTCCTCTATGTGTCCTACCTTAGCATTTTGAGCTTTTTGCTGATGGCCTATATCAATAATATTCTGACATTGTTGAGGAGAAAATAGGGGTCCTATAGTATTAGCAATCAAAGCTTTCCATTTGGGCTCATATATCATTGAGCTGTCCTTGAAGTAATCGAATTATAAGTAACATCTACATTACATACCAACGTTCTTCTTTTTGCTTTTTTATTGGTGAAAGGATAAACAACATGTTTCATGTCATAGGGAAAAATATAAAAATCTCCAATCTTTACCTGAGGAGAATAATCCGCTTTAACAAATTGACCACTAGCATTCCCTAAAATTTGAAGTCGTCCATTCATCGGTTGATCAGGTTGTGTGAGTTCAGGTCCATAGTCCTTGGGAAGTTTAAGGATCATCACCGAAGATAAACCTGTATAGAGTTTACCTTTATGAACATGAACAGGATTGTAATCTCCTGCTTTCATTTCATTAACCCAGATGGAATTAATATCCATATGATATTCTTGAATTTTATTCCATTTTAAATAATGATCAAAAACAGAATAAAACCACTTTAAAACATCTTCCGAAACATAGCTATGAGCATGCATTTTTTCTGTATTAGGTCCCGAAAAAAATAAAGATACTTCATCAGGAATCTTACCAGCGAGTTGCTTGTTGGCATTGGGTAAATGTTTCTTTTGAGTTTCGTAAAGTTCATTGAGTCCTACAAAGATTTCAAGAGGAACTTGATACTTCAAAATCGATTGACCTAAAACTACAGACTCAAAGTTCATATAAATTTAATTTTTCCATATTGCTTTATAATTTCTGGAGGAAGGATATTAACATCCGTTTTACTTTTAATCAATTTTTTTGTATTAATCGTATGCAAATCTTTGCCCATAATAGTATCATCGTATCCTAATCCATTAATTTTCACTTGTTCTAAATTAATAAAACGATGTTTAAAAGCAGGTATATTAAAAAATTTATAGATCCCTTTCATTGTAGCCTTGGGTTTTTCTACAATCTCTTTATAATCTATGAAATGAACATGGTGTTTGTTTTCTGGTTTTAATAAATTGTGCATACATCTCATTTCCACTCTCATTTGACCATTATCTCTCATTAAGTAATGACAGGCTTCAGTAGGATTTTTAGTACGTCGACGAATAAAACTATTAGGAGTTTTCAAAGACCAAGAAATCCACGAAGCTAAAACTTCTAGTAGAGGCCTCACGAGAAAAATAATCTTAATTTCTTGTTTAAGATGCTTTTTTAAAAGATAAAGATATTCCTCTACTCCAGCTGGTCCTCGATCAATAATATATTTATAATTCCAATCTTTATAATAAGCGGAATAAACTATATCTAATACATTGTCTAAAGAGGAATGATCAGGATAGTTTATAAAAACATCTTTATATTTAATATTAAAAATATCTTTATAAATTTCTAAAGAAGCACTTTTGGGAGTGCAACAAATATCAGGGTTCTGATTAAGAATAGAGGTAAGCAAAGTATTTCCTGAGCGAGGAAATCCCGCTAGAAAAAAGATTTTCTTATTTTTTGCTAGCTTCATATTCTGTAGGAGTATAATCTTTTGTAGCAGCCATCAGATCTTTAGGCACTTCACTCGTAACAATTTTAATAGGAACTTCTTTAATACCTAATTCATGAGCAGCGAGCCAACGATTATTACCAATACAACACATATATCGATCTTCGACCTGAATACATAGTAAAGGATTAATGATTCCTCTTTTTTTAATGGAATCTCTTACCTTTTGATAAAAAGGACTTTCCCTTTGATTCCAAGGAGCAGCTTCAATTTTTTTGTTTCTGAGAAATACTTTTTCGATTGGCACCATCATACTTTAGTTCTCCTGATTTTCTGACACGTTTTAAAGTTTCAAGTTGACCCAATACATTAAAAACTTCAGGTTGCGAAGAGCCTGGAGTCAAAGTCAGTTTTTTCTGTTCAAGTTGATGTAGGTATGATTCGGCCTGGTGAGTGTTCACATCTCGATCATCAAAGCTACCATCACAAAATTCTTTTTTTAATTTGGACCAAGTTGAAATTTCTCTCATTCGATCTTTAGCCGTCAGCTCCATGTTAGCTCGGCTATAAAATTTTTCTTCGAGTTCAATTTGTTTAAGTTCTTTCTCTAAAGAATCTTTTTCTTTTTTGATATCTTTTTGAATCTTTTTAATTTCGATAGCGTTCTTTCGATACTCAAAAGAAAGATGCATCAAACTATCAAAATGAGAATTTTGTTCTCTTACTGATTGCCAATATTTTGATGCTTTGGTTCCATGCTTAGCATCATTTAAAACAGAGAAACGCATTTCGGTTTCCGTTCTAAACATTTGTTTCTTGACCCAATTGTCCTGAAGTTCAGGAACCATCTTTTTAAATTCACTGGCTTCAGATTTATCCAGTAAAACCATAAGGTGCTTGACCTGCTTATCGGCTTCCTTTTGTATATTTCTTCTGTCTTTATTCATTCTTTCTCTACTATATGTTATTTTTACGAATCGGTAAAGGTTACTGTTGCACTTCCATTATATCCTTTTAAATCATTACTGGTAGAATTATACCAGATTTCTCCTTCTATAGGATTTGATGGATCACTCGAAAGTATCTGTATTAATCCTCCTTTTATGTCTATATAATCTGCCATTAGTCGTATGTCACCGTTTTAACTGAAGTTCCATCATAAAATCTTAATTCTCCCGTATCAGTTCTATACCACACTTGTCCCTCTATAGGATTTGAAGGATCAGCACTTAAGCTCTCAACTCTAACACCTTTTATACCATTATAATCAGCCATTGTTCATTCCTACGGTAGTGTATATTTTACGGGTCTTGGCATATTTACTACGGAAGATGTTTTTTGTGCTTCTGGTAAATTATCCCACTCAGCTTGCTGTTCTTCTACTTTCCCGTCAACAATCGCTTGTGCTTCAGCAGCTGTCTTAGGAGTGCCATTTACTCTTTGGATCCAGGCTCTCCCTGTACGCTTATCACCTACAACCCAAATGCCATCGAAAGCAGACAGATAAAAACTAGTACGATCTTGATGCGTAAAAAATCCTACGCCTGTGTTAGTCGCTGTACAATATAAATGTGCCATGATTTCCTTGTTAACTCACTGTTATAGTTTTAGTTGCAATTGGTGAATTATCCCATAATTCTGTGGCAAGATTTGGCGATCCTTGGTCACCTCCAACAGCCAGATAAGATTCATTTGTTCCTATACTTCCTACTTTACTTCTTCCCTGTGTCAGTTGTGTAACTGCTGCCCACGAAGTACCATCCCATTGTTCGCAGCGCCCTACTGTGACTGGAGGGTTGGCATTGGGTGCTCCTCCTACCGCTAGTGTTGCAGTTATAGTTCCATTTGGAGCTGCTCCATTCTGCTGACGAGGGACGTTCAGATCAGGAGATGCAGCCCATGAAGAACCATCATATGTGTTACATTTGCTCCCCTGTGGCGACGGGGTACCGCCTATTCGCATAGCAGATGTTTGAATTCCTGACGTGCCGCCAAGACCTAACGGACCTGGATAATCTCCAGCCTCTGCCCATGAAGAACCATCATATTCGAAAGTCTCATCTCTGTAACCCACTGCGGCTTGAAATCCTTGACATCCTAGGGCTGCTGTTTGAGTTCCACATCCATTACCGTAGTAAAAACCTGCTGGATAATTTCCTCCAGCTGCCCAACTTGTTCCATCATATTCATCAACATTATTAAGAGCCCAAGGGGCGCTCTGTAAGCCTCCCGTCGCGGTTAGACCAGCAGCGACAGTTCCGCAGGTCCAATTGAATCTTCCAGCCACAGGGCGATCATTTTCTTCAGACCAACATGTTCCATTATATTCTTCGACTAACGCTGAAGGCACATCGGGTGGTGTCATGCCACCGACAACCGCACCTGCTGTTGTCGTTCCCATGCCGCCGGGCCATCCGGCTCGTGATGCGTTTAAATTTCCTCCAGAAGCCCAAGACCCTGAACCCGCGGCAGATATATGAAACTCATTGTCAGCAGAATTATAAAAAAGTTGTCCTAACGTGTCCGCCGGCGTAGGATCCGATCCTATTTTTTGAACTGTATAACCCTTTATACCTTTATACTCAGACATAATTATTTATCTTTCAATAGCCAACCTTGTGTTGCATCTACATAAACTAAAGTAAAAGCTGCTCGTTCAACAGCAACTGTTAAATCTGCACCAGCTCCTTGAATATTGTGAGAATTTCTTCCGATAGTTAAATTATTTGAATCAAATGTTGCTGCATAGTCAATAAACGAAATTTCATCTCCTATAGTTGCAGAAGTAGGTAGTGTAACCGTAAATGCTCCACCTGTTGTATTACAAAAGTATCCTTCGCCTGCTGTAGCATTCGCTGGATCAGCCGTAATAACTGCTTGCCATGAAGCTCCTCCCGAAATAGTTGTCCATGACAAAGTTCCTGAAGCATTGGATGTTAAAGCATCTCCTGAAGTGCCTGCATCTGCTAGAGGTAAAGTGTAAAGTGTGTCTTCAGTTAAATTGCCTGCTCTAAAGCCTGCATAATTAGTTCCTGTGTCTGAGTCTTCATAAATTTTAAGTGTTCCGCCTTGCGTAGAATTCCCTGCAATAATAAAAGATCCAGTCGTATCCGGAGTGACGGTCACGTCTCCTCCTGCTGCATCAGTAATAACAATCTTGCTTGAACTGCTTCCACTATTGGTATTAAGAACTAAATCAGTTGCTCCACCAGTAGTAACAGTTAAAGTTCCTGCACCATTTGAAGTTAGAGTAGCTGCCGCTCCTGAATCTCCAACTTTTACGGTATCTCCTGCTAGAACAACATCTCCCGTTCCTTTAGGTGTAATATTAATATCAACATTAGAATCGCCTCCTTGAGAAGTCAGCGTTGGGCCATTGCCCGTTGCTGCATTAGCTATTTTAAATTCGTTAACGGCTGAAGTTGTTGTACCCCAGACTAAATTTTCATTTCCATTAGCATCGGCGACATATCCACCATCTGCATATTTAGGAGCTGTGAATGTTTTATTAGTAAAAGTAGTTGTAGAATCTGCGGTAACGGCTCCGGCAATATTAACTTCAACCAGATCCGTTCCACTCATGTAGACTAGTTTTTTGTCTTTAGAGCCAGTAGCAAAAGTAGTTCCGGATCCTGAATCTGATGCTCCTTTTAACTGAACAGTATAACTTCCACTTGTGTTATTAAAAACAACTTTCAATCCTTCTGTAGCAGTAGGGAAAGTTACAATTTGATTTCCTGTAATAGTTCCAGTCAATTCAAGAACCATATTACGAGCAGCATTTGTTAAACTATCAGCCGTAGATGTAGCATCTCCATCCGTCATTAATAGCGCTGTAGTTTGAGCTCCACCCGCAATGGTTTGTGAATGATAGCCTGATGCGGCTTGTTGAATAATATCTAAATTTGTATTTGTTTTGGTACCCCAGGTTCCGGCATTCTCGCCGGTTGCCATTTTTTCGATACCTAAATAGTTATATGTTGATGCCATAAATTTCCTAAGCTGCTTCTTTGCCTGTTACGTCGGTATAGCTGGTATTTGATCCAGTTGCAACCTCCGAATACGAAGTATTCGAACCTGTTGAAACATTACTATAAGACGTATTAGAACCTGTGTCAATATTCGCATAATGGATAATTCCAGGAGTTCCAACCGCTGCTGTCATAGCATCGAGAGATAATCCTACTAATTGATCTGGAATAGTTGCAATTGTTCCTAAAGAAGCTGTTGCCGCGACGCCTGTAACTGGGAATTTATATTCAATGATCACGGATCCAATAGATCCTGTCATTGCATCTAAAGTAACTCCGGTAACTGTAGCAGGACTTAATTCTCCTACTGAAGCCGTCATTTCAAATCCAGTTAAAGGAATTCCTACGTTTGGAATAGTAACCGAACCAAGACTCATGGTTGCTGCTACTCCACTTGGTTCTACAACCACGCCTGAAAGAGCAGTTGCGGTTCCTAGTACACCGGTTGCTGCAACTCCTGTTAATGGAACTCCGACATTTGGAATAGTAACCGAGCCCAGACTCATGGTCGCTTCTACTCCAGTCAATCCCATATATTGATCAGCTGGTATAATACTTCCAACAGCTGAAGTTGCGCTGACTCCAGTCAATCCCATTACTTGATCGGCTACAGTAACAGATCCAATAGATGCAGTTGCTGCTACTCCAGTAAGTGCGAAAGATACATCAGTGACCGCAGTAGGAGTTCCTAAACTTGCAGTGGCTTCTAAACCAGTAATAGTTGGAGTAACATCAACAACAGTACTTGCTGTTCCTAAACTTGTAGTTGCTGAAACACCTGTTACTTCAACTAGGGCATCATCTAGATCGCCCCATTCATTTTGACCCCAGCTGAGAGCGCCCCAACCTTGAGTAAGAACAGTAGCTTCGTTCCAACCTGCTTGTCCCCAGGTTAATCGTCCCCATCCTGATGATACATCTGCCATAAGGAAGGACTCCTTATGCTATTCTGAGTATGGCTGTAGAAGCAGCTGCCGCTGGAAATTGAATTGTGAAAGTTCCTGACGTCGCGGTTTTATCTCCACCGAACGCAATCGCCGCCACAGCATCAGTTGTTCCTGTGCCTGTGCCAGTTGTAGTATTATAAATAAGAGCCGCGTTTGCAGTGAAAGATGCGTCCGTCCATGAGACGTCTGAAAAATCTGTATAAGCAGTTGTGCTACTTGAAACAGGAGTTACATTAGTTAAAGCTTCTCCTCCTGCCGTATACGCAGTTCCTGAAGTATTTGTAATTTCTTCTGAAGTTGAATAATCAGTTGTCGCTGCTGCCAACGTTGCATCGCTATCATACATTGCAATTTTAAAACTATCTCCAGTAGAAGCGGTAAAGTCCATTTGACCCTTCATAAGTAAAACTTTGAATGAGGTACAGACTGCTGATGTATTTGCCATAATTTATTCCTATTGTGGTGGAGATTCGATTGGTATCCGAATCGTACCATCCGTATAATCGTCTCTTCGTCTTCGTCCAATTTGCTCTGCAGCAAATTTCTCTACTTCCTGTTTATATCTATTTTCATATAGTGTCAACATGTCCATTGGGCCTTTTAAAAAACTAAAAGCCTCAACTAAAGTGGCGTATAAAAAGCCATTTGGAAAATTCTGACTCATCCAAGTTGTTGTATTACTAGAGCTCAAAGCGGTTGGTTTAGCGTTAAAATGTACCTGAAACATATAAGCGGCATCCGGAACAGGAGCAATCATATAACGTCCTGACGTGGTATCCGTCGTTCCTGTAGCTCCTCCAAACTGTGCATAATATTTAGGACTTCCTGTAGCCGTATTAGCGGCAACATACTCATTTAAAAAAGTTTGATCTCTTTTAATTAACCAAACATTCGCCCCTGTGATAACAGAAGTTGAAGTATAAACTTGAATTCCTCGAGTAAACAAACAGCCAGCAGGACAGTTAATCGTTTGTTGTCCTGAAACTAAACTTCCTGATTGTTGTTTTCGATCCGCATCGATGGGAACATCACGCAGCATTCTAAATTCTGCATTTTCAATAAATTGATTTGTAATCGTTGATGTAAGAACACCTGTTCCTACTTCAGTATAATTACCAATTGCTGTCGTTAGTGTTGCGTATGTCCATCCTGCCATTATGCTCTAGAGTTAACCGGACCTGCAAAAGCCG
>Ga0208179_1001099_pt1 | contig 14517 bp, 2 predicted proteins | sample Malvired_Geostar_FD_184238 | JGI IMG/M metagenome (GOLD analysis project Ga0208179, IMG submission 184238) | Marine viral communities from the Global Malaspina Expedition - Malaspina viral metaG DeepMed_Geostar (SPAdes) (version 2) | ecosystem: Environmental > Aquatic > Marine > Oceanic | place...
AATTGAAGTCTATTATCGTGGCGCCAAGAAAGGTGGTTTGAGAACCGTCTGATGTTTGATTATTTGTTGTAGCCATATACTAGAAATTCATATTTGGCGAAAAGATTGTCGGGTAATTTGTAAGGCTCTTCTCATAGGTCCAAGTAATATTGAGTGAATATCTTCCTGTTTTATAATCCCAAGATTCTTGTGGGGATGCATAGAAAACCTTATTGTTTTCTACACCAGTTTCATCCGTGGGGTCTGCCGCGTCAATAATATAGTCAATGGCAGTTTTCATATCATCCGGCGTTGTTCTATTGCTAGGCTTGTCGGTAATGAGTGCGTCTTTAATTGTGGCTACGTCACAATTTGCATAGGTCTTAGGAGGTACTACAACTTCAAGAGAAAGATTTCTTACGTAAGGAGAATCTGCTGCCCCCAACCACTGAAGTATTGGTCCTCTCTTTCTTCCGATTGTTGGAATGGTTGCGAACAAATATCCCGGTGTTGTGTCTTGTATATTTATATTTTCTAAAATAGCCCCCGGAATACATCCCAGTGGCCTGTTATCAAAGTCTATGGTATATGTAATTATTCCCTGATTGGGATTTGTTCCAACTGTTTTATTGACAGGAATGATATTTAATGTATTTTCGTCTTCTATACCACCAAGATTAGCCGCCCTGCCTCTCAATATAGCATCGCTGCTTATCCCGGTCCATACTCCGCTGGCGTTTGCAAATGCATTTATTCCAGATGCGGTTGGACAATTACTGTTAAGTCCAGTAATAGTACCATTTAAAGATACTCTAGTGAGGGCATCTTCTGCGCTTGTGGTTAATTGACATTCGACCTGTTCTGTTGCGTTGGCTGTACTTAAAACGAAGGTCTCTGTAACCGAAAAAGACCCCGTGGTTTCATCTATCTGCTGGGTTCTTGCGTGGTTTCTGCTTGCGTATCCCGGCTCTAAATCCAAGACACCTTTGGCATTAAGCTGATGCCTTGTCAGGTCTTCAACCGGACATGCTTCATATTTGAGAATCTGCTCCACATACCCCCTAGCCTGTTGCCAAGCGATACCGCTGGTTGCTAGGATTGTCGGGCTGTTTATGTCGTATTTGTTTCTTCCAACGGCGCTTACTGTATGGGTGACAGTAAAAGATTTGGTTGGCGTAATAAGGCTATAGTCGACAATCACGCCGGTCACCGGGTCAACCGCTTCAGGTCCGTCTTGTGTAATCCCTCTAAGGCCATCTTCTTCCGCTATTTCCCAACTTTCTGTTGAATCGGAAATGTTCCAAGCAAACTGGTCTTCTATAACCGGGGCTGTTCCATCAGGCCCAATCATTGCTTCGGCTTCAAGCGTAATCGTATACCTGCACAACTGGTTCCAACCCACTCTAGAAGGGTCTTCTCCTTCAAAATCAATGTCAACTACCTTCGCCGCAAACTTTAGCGGGGATGAACCATCAGACGATTGTATTTCTAAAAGACCGCCATCCCCCGTAGTCTTTCCTGTGCCTGTAGCATCATCAGCATCTAGTAGATAGTTATCCCCAGTATATCGGAACAACTCCCTAATAGCTTCTTGCTTTCTGAGTATACATGCAAGACGACTGGCTTCTGGAACCTCAAGGGAATCATCAGTTGCAGGATTCCAAGTGATTGCAAGAGAGCTTGGGTCGCAACTAGGCGAGCCTCTAAATGACAACATTACCCCAGTTAGAGTTATGTTATAAACAGAGCCAATTATATCTCCAGCCCCATTCTTTGTGAACTCCTTGGAGATGTTTGCCATTGGCGCGGGGATTAATTTTCTTGCTGCCCCCGAGCTATTAGTATATTGAACTGCCATATTTAAAACCCGTGAGTATATAGTGTAGTTGTACCACTAGGAGCTTCATGTGTATTTGAAATAACAAAATCCATATTCCCCGTAGCCGCGACATGAGCGTCTGTTGTCAAGTTTATAATACCAGTCCCTGTATTTTCAGGAGCCTTAAGGTATAAATCGATGCTTGGATTATGGAACTTGGTTTCGCTTGCTCTTCCCATAACCAAATTCATTATGCCACTGTTAACTGGAACAGCCTTTATAAATAGGCTTATGCTTGACGGCCAAGCTTGAAGCAAATCATCCGCACCAATCGGATAATTATAATATCCACTAGTATCATACTTGTCTGTTGAATCAGTATCCAACTCTCCAGACGGCTTAACAAATCTCCATTTCTCTTCTCTCGGCCATCCCCCACCGGTCCAAACGCCCGAAGGTGACGACATAGTCCCTCTTGGATATATGGAAGAGGCCAAAATTGGCCCCGACATATAAAATGTAATGTCATTGTTTACCCCAGAGCCTTCAGCAGAATAAACTTTATCAACTCTAAGTGTCAGGTTTAAACTGGCTGTTTGAGTTTCGCCTGAGTTTGTAATGAAAAGATTTAATCCAGATGCCGATGTTGTTGTGTACGTTCCAGAAGGTTCATCAAGCTGTGATACATACAGGGGTATGGTTTCATAAACCCCTGACACTCCTGACTTCGCCCACAAAAACAGGGGGATGGTTCCCGACGATGGGTCTCCCGCCTTTAAGTACAAGGACATTCTTGCACTGGAAGTTATCGGGTCTGGCATATATAGCGACATGTTGCCAGATGCTGGCAAGTGTCCTAGTGAATATAAATTATAGCTGCCAGAAATAACTGCCATATTGTTTATCCGGTTGAGTTCTGAGTTGGGCCGCCGTTGCTTACAGTAGATTGTCCATTTTGATTAGTATTAATAGTCAAGCCTGCGATTTGTTCCTTAACATAATCTACGATATCGGTCTTAATAGCATCCGAAATTGCTTGCTTGGCGGCATCAACACCTCCAATATTTATGGTTCCTGAATGATTATGCTCGTGCTGCATTGTGAAACCCGAAAGTTTTTCAACAGTACTTGCTATTGATTGTCCAATATCGCCTACATTTTCTACCAGTGCAGACATTGCCTGATTGAAAGCGGCTATGTCTGGCATCTTTTGTCCACCGGCCTGACCTTGCTGACCTTGTCCACCAGCGGGAGTCTGTCCGCTTGCCCCGACACCAGCCCCCGGTCCATTCGCACCGGGCCAGCCTACTTTTTGGGATTTTCCAGTTCCCATTGCCTGCATCTTGGCTTCTTCTGCTGAAAGGCCGCCTTGTCTTGCCGCTCGGAATTTCTTCTGGTATTCCTCTCTTCTTTGAGAAGTCGTTGCGCCACCTTGGCCGGTGAGACCCAACATTGTTCTTTCTCTATCGGTTTTGGGACTAGCTAAACCAAATTTAAGTTGTTCGTTTCTATGTTCTCTGGCTCTCTCTCTTTGTTGAAATTTGCGGTTGCTTTCTCCCTTTCTTTGTCTAACGGCATTTTGACCCGAAATTGTTGCATGTACACCCTGCTCTCCGGCGCCCATGCCAACTTGAAATTTCGTCTCAGAAGCAGTGGACGACCTTCTTGGAGCAATGGACGACCTTCTCGTCGGGGGTTTCAGTGGGGGACCGGGCGGCATCATCGCAGCGGGCTGAGCGGGAGCCTGTTGTGGCTTTGGCGCGCGGAGTAGGCTCGCCTGCTGGTGCTGCTGCTTTTGCCAATCCTCAAAATTAAGTGTTGACCCGGATGCTTTCCATTGGTTGAAGCGGATTCTCGCGGAATGGGCATCGGCTTGCGCCCCCGCCCCCGCCCTCATTCCGCTCTGAGCAGCCCCGCTTGTGTTGGCGGCATTACCACCAAAACCGGGAACGCCAGCCGCAGAAAACGTACCGCCAACAGTTCCTCCAGCCATGCCAGCAATAGCCGCCTGTTGTGGAGCATTTAGAACTACTTCGCCTCTACTTACAGCAATTAGGTTTTTATCTACTCCCGACCTTCCGCCAATCCAGCCGCCAGCAGCAAAGCCCTCAAAACCTTCGGGTAGTATGTTGGATGGTATACCAGTCTCAAACGACCCTCTTGTATGATATGGGGGCAATCGATACTTCCTTGCAAATCCCACCAAAAGGTCCGCCTCATTGACACCAAGTCCGAGTGTCGGGTCACTTTCTATCACCCTTTTCAAGTAGTCTGTAATTCTTGTCACTTCATCGCCGTGCGTAAGACGCTCGCCCTTTAAACTTCCGCCACCGGCAAAAGTCTTCTCAAAGTCCTGAGTAAACTTAATGAAATCATTCTTACCACCGCCTTGAAGACTACCCTCTATTTCTTTAAGCATCTCCTGACCCGGCTTTCCATGGAATTGGTGTGCGACCGGAGCACGATATTCTCTACCTACCGAAGCGTTTCTGACTGCATTTTCGAACTTTCGCCAGTCCGGGTCTCCGCTTTCTTTCATAGCTTGAAGAAACTGTGCGGTATCATCCGAGCTTCGTCCCGCCTCTAATAGATGTTCGGGCGCTCTGTTAGCTAAGTCCGTTGTTCGACCATGCGTCTTCATTTGAAATACAGCGCGACCCTCTTCAAGAGCGGCTTGAGCTTCGGCCAGACTATTATACTCTACTCTGTTGAACGTCTTTGGGTCTCTTAAGAAGAACTTCCCTCCTCCAGACCGCTCGGGGATTAAGGCTTTAGTTTCATCAATCATTGTGAAAGCTTCATCCGGCAGCGCCGCCGTCTTAGGCTTTACAGGCGGAGCAGTCGTCGGCTTCGCCCTAGTATTCTTTATCTTAGTTACAAGGTCGTTAAAGAAACCTGCTTGCTTTCCCATACCAGCCGAATTGAGTTCTTTTGCAAGGGTTTCAAGCTCTCTAATAGTAAATTGGCTCTGTAATACTGGGTTATCTAACCAACCTCCCTTAGCAGCGCCAAGTCTCGAATATAATTGTAGTACATCAGCCTCAACCTGTGACTTAGAAATACCAGAAGCATTATCCCTCACTTGTCGTGCGTTTGTTACAAGAGAATCTACAGACCTTCCTTGTTTTACCGGAACGAAACTCTTTGCTGCTCTCTTATAGTTAGTTTGTAGTTGCGCTCCCATACTCTTGAAAAGTCCGGTGTCTTTGACATTTGTTCTAAGCATTTCCAAGGCTGTTCTAGCATCTACTGGGTCGCCAGTATTAACCAGTCGCATCATCTCCATGGCCTGTTCGGATACCAGCCATTGTTGCGAAGCATCCAGTGTCTTGTCTGCTGCGGTGCTGCGGACAGGCGCGGGCGCGGGCTTGGTCTTGGGCTTTACAGTCGCGGGCGTGGTCTTGGGCTTTGGCGCGGGCGCGGTCTTGGGCTTTACAGTCGCGGGCGCGGTCTTGGGCTTTACAGGCGCGGGCGCGGTCTTGGGCTTTACAGGCGCGGGCGCGGTCTTGGGCTTTACAGGCGCGGGCGCGGTCTTGGGCTGAGGCGTGAACGGTCGGCCCGCTCCCGGTGGGGCTGTCAAGTCTATTGGGACGCCTCCCGGCGCTGAGGCACCGTGGACCGCAGTCGAAGGCCGGGTCGAAGGCCGGGGCCGGGAAGCGTGTCCGGGGGGGTTGAGTAGCTTGTTTCTGTGAACCGGTTCTAATTCTGTTAAAAATTTTCTAGCTTGTTCTATACTTACATTGTCACTAGCTTTATAGGCGTTTTCAAGGAAATCGTCAAGTCTTATTTGCGCCCACCTCGTCGCCTCATCTGCCCCGCTCCCCGTTTCGGCAAGCAGACTACCAATGTCATCAAGTTTCGCCCCAAAACCTGACCCCTCCGAAATATTCGCCAGCAGTCTCTCGCCCGCAGTTGTTCCCGGCATTCCGGCTCTTGGAGCAGTCACTATGTCTTCAGTTGCTTTAACAGCTGCTTCCAGACCGCCTCTTGGAAGGTCTAGTCTCGCTGCATCCATGCCTTCCTGCATCCAGTTAAGAGCGCCTCTCCATGCTCGCTTCGGACTATGAAATGGCATTGTCACATTTTTAATGAATGTCCCAACTGATTTGGTCGCATCCAAAGCAGCACCGGGCAACGACCCGCTAAACGGTACATGTATACCCGCAGCACCTCTGCCAGTGGTCGCCGCAGCACCCCTGCTAGCGGTCACAGCAGCTTCTGAGGCAGGAGCGGCTGTTGCTGTTCTAAGTTGCGCTAGTATGTCTGCATCAGAATCCGCTGACTTTAACAAATTCCCAAGCCAAGATTCATCTATTTTCTTCGCGCCGCCCTTCAGGCCGCTCTTCACTAAATCGAATATCGCTGGGAATAACTCAGGGTCATCTAATGCCTTTAAAATTCCCCCGCCTACCCGAGGCAGGAACATGCCGGTATCAAATGCGACGCCACCTATACCAGTCAATATCTCTTTTGCTTTTTCATTCGCGTTGATAGCCTCAAGGTACTTCTTTGACGACCCTAATGCTCTTCCCTTCCCAGCCAATTTACCTGCTTTGCTGGCCTTCGCAGTATTGACAAGATTCCGAAAGACTTTTACCTGTTTTACTTTCTCTAATTTCTGAAGCCAACCCCAACCGGCCCCAACTTTTAGACTCTCGCTTCCTCCAGTTGCAAACATTGCGGCCCCTTCACCAGCGACATCACTAGTGCGTCCAAGACCAGTAAAGGCGTGCTTCATTAACAAGTCAAGGTCACTTCCTGTTAGTTCAGCCCTTTCTGCCATCAAATCTCGGTCTTTATTGAATTCTCTTTGTGCTGCTGAATACACTCCAGCTTCCGGCCCCGTGGCAAGCCCCGGAATAAACGACCTAGCAAAATCAAAGAAATCTTTTCCTGACGCTGAGGCATATCTTGCACCAACTCCACCCGCAGCCCTTATATTTTTCGTACCTTCCATAAGGTCTATGTTTCTGTTTTCTGTAGCCTCTCTCCATAGTCCAAGTTTGCCTTGTTGTGTTGCGTACTTCTTTTCACTTATTCCGGCTTTTTCCGCCCCCCGTCTAATATTTTCAACAAGTATTGCATCCTTACCAAAATATCCACTCGCTAAGGACGAGACAGTATCAGGGATAGAAATGGCCGCATTAATCGCGTCCATTCCAAGTCCCCCCAAGCCCCCCACAACCGCTGCTCCCGTTCCACCCACCATGCCGATTCCACCAACTACTCCCTTGTGCGCTTTTTGAGTTACGTTTGTAAGCCAAAGGTCTATTGCTCGCCCAGCCGTACTTCCACCGCTGCGTTCGTCAACACTTTGGTCAGTGGTTCCAAACACTCCAACTAGACCTTTTTCCTTTTCAAATTGAGCCTTCAAACTTTTAATTTGAGCACTAGATTTTGCAGCACCCTGCATGCCCCTCAAGTTTTCTTCTGCGAGAGACGCTTGTTCAAAATATCTGGTTAATTCAGCTATATTTAACCTAGAGGATTCCCTAAGCTCATTAAGCTTCATGGGTTTTGTTTGGTCTTTTCCTGCTTCAATTCCGGCCGCCATCTGTTTATGAACGTCCAGCAGTTGTTTAATAATAGCAGAGTTGATATGCCCCTCTGTGGGAATCATTCTTCCGCTGCCATCTGGACCCTCTGCATATTTAATCTTACCAAGATTCGCAGTTCTCAGATTGCCGGTTTCGTCGATTAGCATCTTCTGAAGCTCTGGCGGCAGCACCTCCCTCGTTGTGTCAGCAACAAATTTATGCATCTTCTTCCGTGTCGACTCAATCTTTTTCTGTTGTTCGTGAGCTATATTCTCAATGTCGCCAACAGGAACGTCTTTCATATCCTTACTTTTGAGTGTTACATTCACCAACCCATGCAAGTCATCCTGAATTACAGAACTCTGGTCTTTTACCATGGAGGAAACTCTCTGCCGTCCAAAACTCTCGCCCTCGATTCGGGCGCCGCCCAGCATCGATGCCGGACTGGCGGTATTCTCCTTGACCCACTTACTTTGAGTTAGCTTTAAATAAGCCCTTTGAGCCTTGGCTTTATCTTCAGCCGTCTTTCTCTGCTGTCTAACTTTCGCTTGTTCTATAATTTCCTCGGAGGTTGGCGGCGCCTTTTTCTCTACTCTTTTTGTGGTACGACTCTCTCTCATTGAGGCGTCGACCTTGTCTGTCTGCCTTTTTATATGAATATCAGAATTAACAAAATCAGATAATTTAAGTCCGTAAATTTGCTGTAACTGTGTCTCTGTCAGTGGCCAACCGCCCGGACCAAATAACTCGAGGTCACCCTTATTGTTAGGCTTTAAATTCCAAAGCCCAGTTGCCAAAAACTTTTGCCCCATTGTCTTCTGCTTGCTTACTTGTACAGGCTTTTTGGGAGGCTTTGCGTTAGTCGCGCCCACCAGCGGAATACGTGTTGTCGTTTTGCCTCTATTGCCTCTATTGCCTCTATTGCGTCTCTCTTCTGTCTTTTGCCGCCTATCCTCCAGTAGGTCGGGTTGTGCTTGATATTTCTGTACAAGATTCTTATATATGTTGTGTGACGGATGGTTGACAGGAATTCTTCTTAGGTGTCTTTGCGCCGTTCGCAAATCACCATTATTTAAGGCTCGATTTACGTGCTTAAAAAGCCTTCTTGTTCTAGGAGTGGTTACACTAGAACGTGGCGGCGCGTGACCACCGGCTGCTTGCTGGGCGTGTTGATTTTGCAATGCATTAGCGGCTTGTGTTTGTTGCCATCTTTTGTGTTCATCAGAGGTAACACCCGGAGGTGCACCCCAAGGACTACTACCAATACGACCACCAGACTGACTTCCAAAACCAGCCCTCCATCTTTGTTTGGGGGTCATGGAAGCCGGGTCTTTATCTGCCCAGAAAAGGTCTCCAACTCCCGCTTGCCCAGCCATTGGCCCTTGTCGAAGAGGATTGTTATAGAATCTCATCCTATCCTTGGCGATTGACGCCCTTCTCTTATTAAAGCCCTTCCTGTAATTTTGAAACTTTCTTTTAGAACCGAACCCTAGGTTGGGGTCTCTACCGCCTATGGGTGCTCTTCCTCCTCCACCCGTCTGACCTCTTAGCTGGGCCTGCTTGTTAGCATTTTTCTGCATTTCCTTCATGATGTATTCTCTCATTAGAGAATTCATCTGCTGACCCCGTTGTTGTTGATGTTGATTCCGTTGATTAACAATCCCTCTCCAACCAGCTACTGGACCTCCCCCTTGAAAACCAGAAACTCCCGCTCCCTTTAGGAAAGCTACCACTTCTGGACGAGCCATATCTTTTGATGATATAATTCCCTCTCCACGCGCTACAAGAATAGGAATCTTATCATTTGGTCCCGGTCGTCTTTTTGGAGTTACTCCCTCAATTCCCCCATGCTGTCTTCCACCAAGCTTTCCTCCTCCCACGGTAGTAAAATCTATCGAAAGACCTCCCGAAAGTATTGAGTCCAGCTTGTCGGCCCACCCGTTTATTCTGTCAAAAAAGTCTCCCTGAAGTTCTGATTCTAGTGCCAAGCCCGCAAGCGCGGCTTGCTGCTCTTGTAATCCTAAGACCTTAAGTTCGTTAATTAGGGTACGCTCTTCTGGCATTTCCTGAAGAACAGCATTAATCATTCTCTCGCTGGCTCCAGCCTGTCTCATCAAGTTGGCTTCTAGAATCTTGGAAAGCTCATCTCCGGTTCTTCCACCAAATTCTGGCAGCGCTACATCTCTGAACCTGTCTAGCAGATTTCTAACTTCCGAACGAAACTGCTCTGGAATCACGTTCACGTTTTGATTTCTGGACGCAAACATTACCGCCTGACGGGCCATAAACATTTGCTGTCTTTGTTGGTTGCCACCAAAAGCAAAGTCTTTTACGAAGCCCCTTCTAGCCTCTCTTTCTCCCCTAACTTTCGACAGTCTTTCTTCAATAACCTGAACCTGAGCTACCACGTCACCAAAAGACTTAATAGTCTGCTTCAGTCTTGCAAACTCAGACTTTAGATTTAAAGCATTCTTCCTGTGTATTAGTTGTGTTTCTCTTGATTCCGCCCTTTCGGCCAATGCGTTTTGTCTCTGTATTTGAGAAATAACAGCCGAAGCCCTATTGAACACCGCCCCGATATTTCCACTTTGTCCAGCAGCACCAGTTCCAGCTAGAAGAACGTTTCGCTTTTTTATTCCGAAGCTCTTCGCTTCGGCCATTGTCATCTCTCTTCCGGGTCCAATCCCAGCCTCGGCTTTCGCTACTCTCTGTCTAGCCCTAAGCTCTAGAGTACTTATATCTGAAACCTTCTTAATAAAAGTTACCTGCTGGTTAAGGGCTGCGGCGTAACCCTTAATAAATCTGTCCACTTCTTTATTTAGAAACTTTGTCGCCTCTTGGAACGGCCTTACCAGATGCTCCGCTTCTTTTAAGAGTTTCAGCTTTATATCGTGAGCAACTCTTGGGGCAAGCGTACCGGATTTCTCAGTTGCTCTAACTATTAATTCATTTGCTCTGGCTATCAGATTTTCTCGTAGTTCCTTATCTTTAATGGTTCCAAAGGTTTCGCCTAGTGTACCCAGCAGCCTCGTTTTCCAATCTTTTCCTCCATCTATTACTGAGTGCGCAGACTCCTTAAAGGCTGTTCTAATCTTAGTCTCAAAGTTATCAAATGTGTCTATAACACTACCAAATCTCTCGCTCAGGTCTTCCAAGCCAAATATCTTGCCTAACTTCTCGGACTCTTCTTTAAGCAAGGGGGCATCAACAGGCTTCTTCATTCCAAAATCAATTTTTTGTCCCACAAATTCAGTTGCGGACACCCTTCCACTAATCATGGCGATTGAGTCTCGAACTGCGGAAGAGAATATCCGCATCTGCTCACCGGCTTTTACTATATTGGAAAGCACTACATCTAGAAGCTTAATTTCTTTCTGAACTCTATCAAATTCTATTCCTGCCGTCCTAACTGCTTCACTAGCCCTGAGTACATTTATCTGATATAAACGCAGCGGGTCTAGCATAAGCGTTATGAATTCCCCCTGTGTCTTTCTAGCTTCACCCGTCTTGAGTCCGTGTTTACCGAGTTCTTTGGTAGAGTCTGATAAGGCTTTGGTATATTGATTAACAAGCTGACTAACTGTTTGTCCTCGAATATCCTGAACTGCTATCTGGCCCAACGTCTTTCCGGCATCCAACTGCTGCTTAATATATTTCGATAAAGCTTGCACTCCAGATAGGGTTGCCGTAGTTTGTTTCTTCTGTGCATCTTCAGCTTTTTTTAGAGTGCTTGTTCTCTTTTCTTCTACATCTATTTTGTCAATCTCGGCTAGAACTTTATTAACAATCACCTCTTGTTTTCTGATAACTTCTAATTGAGCACCTAAAAGCTGTCTCTGGGCAGGCTCTCCTCCAATACTCGTCAACTGCTGTGCTGTTTGCTCGGCTCTTCTGGACTCTAAAACTGTTCGTTGTATATCTGCTAAGGCTTCAGATTCCCCCCTAGCCCGCGCCTCCTTTTCAGGAGTCGTCATTGCTCTACCAGCCCCCGCAATTCCAAGCTGCTGCTGAACAAAATTCATTGTATCTTTAAACTCATCTACAATTGCTTCCCCTAAAGTTCTTGGAAGGGTTGCTCCCCTAACAGCCACCGTCTCATTAACGCCGGTTATCGGATTACGAACCTTTTCCGGTTCCACTGGCGCCATTGCTCCTTCACCGAAGAGCCATCCAATTAGAGGGTTTTCTTTTCCTACCAGTTTGTCTCGTCTGGTTGGCCCCATACTGCCGCCAGAACCAAGCGCGGCTCCAGCAATTCCCCCAGCGGCGGTTCCAAGAGGTCCAAGTAAGCTTCCTAGGGCTGCACCAGCTACCGCTGCCGCCATCACGGTTTGTTTCTTCATCTGTGTGTTGAAAACTTCAACCGCAGCCGACCCAGCCTCGCTAGCATTTCCAGTTTCTATAGCAGCATCTCTAACCTTTTCAAACTGCTCCCCTATCTTGCTAAGAGCAACAGTTAGGCCTGCTATTGCCGCTGCCGCTACGGTCATGGCTACGGTTGCAAGTTTTTCATTCGGCTCTAGCAGACTCGTTGCCCCCCTTCTCATTGCTCCTTTGGGGTCTGCTGCAAATCTTCCAAATGCCCTCTTTGCTCTTATAGGCGCTTCTCCTCCAAATTTTCTAACACCTCCAAAAAGACCCTGATGTTTCGCGGGCGTTATACCCCCAGCACCCATTCTTAAATCCGCAGCCTTTTTTGCTTCTTCAAGGCTTTTCCCTAATGCCAGATGTCTTTCTATTAAATTCTTTTCTATCTTTAAGGCTCTTTTTCTTACTGCCGAACTTCTTATTATATGCAAACCAAGATTGCCCATAGACCCGCCAATAGCCTTAAACGCTAGTGTCATTATTCCTATTTGCATAACTGCCGATGTAATCGTGTCAACAGTTCTTTTGGTTTGACCTTCAAGCTTAACCATTGACCCTATTACACCCATTAGGGTAGTTGACAAAATTGCTATATTGGCTCCAACTTCCATGGTTCCTCTAGAGCTAGCTGGAATTCCTGCTACAGCAGGTCCACCATCATTAAAATGAGCAAAACCAACAGGACCGCCTGAAGCAAACTTACCAGCCTTATTCATTTGACCGAGCTTGCCATAACCAATAGATTCAGCAGACCTCTTGTTAATAACAAACTCGCCCGGCGTCAGCATCGCGGGAACGGTGTCTGTTCCTGCCGCGCCACCTTTTGCAAACTTTTTTCTGAACTCAGTACCAAATACAGGGTCACCGTCCGAACCGGCCATTCCTCTAAATTTTCCCCCGCGAACCGCTTCAGTCTGACCTCTAGCTTTATCTTCTCTTATACCCTTCAATCTATTAACACTATCAGGATTAAGTAGTTTTATTCCGTTGGGGAATATGTCGGGATAGTGTTTCTGAAGGTTGTCCCATACCATGCTTGCTTGAGGGCTGGTGCTTCTATCGCTATAAAATCCGGGGAATCCTCTAGAGTCCATCATCTTGGCCAATGTTGCGTACCCACCAGTTCCCCAGCCCTGACCCCTATACTTTTGTTGCATGGGGTAAGTCTGCCTAATATGAAACCCCTTATATGGGTCTTCTGTCTGTACAATCCCTCTTATTTTCAGGAACTCTTCGCCAATCTTAGGCCAATTAGCTGGCCGTTTCTTCATACCTTTAGGCATCGTTGCGTTGGCCATAAAACGAGCCATTAGACCTGCTTCGTCGGCCACCTCATCCGGCAGTTCTTCACCAGCGTGCTCGATAACCACTTGAGGAGACTTAGAGAGCTTAGCGCTCATATACGGTCTCTTATCCTTTGGAATCAACTCTGCCATACCACCAGTCTTCAATAGCTGCACTTCTTCGCTGGTAACCTTTCTAAGCCCCGGATACGCCCTCTCCAGTTCGGCTAATAGCCCGGTAGTTTTGGGGTCGCTAGGCAATGGGGCGCCCCTGCTTGCGCCCTTCATTTGTCCAATAGGTCTTTTGTCTCTTGCGCTTGGCTGGTGTGCCGCCAACCTGCTCGCTCTTTGTGACGTAACTGTTTCATCTGATGTCTTTATCCAGTACCCCTGACCGCCACTACGCTTGGTACGACCCACAAGGTCAGCCATGTTTTCAAATTTTGTTCCACCAAACTCAAAAGTAAACGCCCTCGCCTCTTTAGCAGCCTTTGCCCTGTCTTTAATCATGGACAGATTGCGTGTTGCAAAACTCTTACCAGCACCAGACGGCCCAGCAACGAAGTTTATCTTAGGGTTGTTGTCGCTGGCTGCAATCTCTTGCATAAAGCTATTTACATCTTTCCACGATATAAATGCTTCCGAGTCTGAAGAAACAAAGTAGTGTTCTCCCGCCATTCCCCCATCATTGAACCCTATTCTACCCCCTCTGTTGAGCATTATCGCCTTTATGTAAGGATTTGTATCTTTTGCGCCGATGTCCTTACCTCTAAGACCCGGACTACCTCTAAAATCTGGACCCTCCGACGCTGACAGGACTCTAAATTTCGGGTCCAGAAATTGTATTTCCTGTTCACCACCACTATAATGCTGACTCCCAGTATACCGACCTCCAGCATCTTTAGCTGTTAGGTCAAAACCCTTTTTACCCCTTGCCCCTCTAATTGCCATAACACCACCAAAGTCCATTGTAAAATCTTGGCGGCTGGCTTGCTTCTGGCTTTTGCTAGTATGAACAATTCCTCTCATCATCCCGGTTTTTCCCTTTAACTCCTCCCACACTCTGGGGTCGTTTAGAGTGCCTTCCCACATCTCTGGCGGGGCGCCTTCTTGGGTTCTTCCGTAGAACCTTTTTTCCCCTAACTCCTTTTGTTCCTTTCTCTGCTTACCGAAAGTCTTTCCTTTGGCACGATTAACACCCACCCAATCACCAGCACTAAATGCATCTCCTGCAAGCACTTTTGCCCTGCTCAATCCCAAGCTTTCTCCGAAAAGCTGGAGCCTATTTGAATGAAACCCAGTATATAAAGTCCCACCATATGTTATTGGCTTAGCGGCTTCTTTAAAACGCTCTTCATATCGCCCGGCCATTCTAACGTTTCTCTGGTAACGCTCTTTACCTAGCTCATCCGAGATGTCTTCACCGTAACTAGGCCGCCCAACTTCCATGGCTAAATTTACATCCGCAGACCGTTCCCCTCGTGTAATATTGCCAACCTCGTGTATTTCCCTCTGTCTTTCTGTCCAGTCC
>Ga0208179_1001100_pt1 | contig 14515 bp, 14 predicted proteins | sample Malvired_Geostar_FD_184238 | JGI IMG/M metagenome (GOLD analysis project Ga0208179, IMG submission 184238) | Marine viral communities from the Global Malaspina Expedition - Malaspina viral metaG DeepMed_Geostar (SPAdes) (version 2) | ecosystem: Environmental > Aquatic > Marine > Oceanic | place...
GCCGGGTGGCCATCCATGCGCCGGACCAGCTCCTCCAGAATGGCGGTGCGGCGGGGCTCGGGGCCCACATCCTGGGGGCGCGCCACAAGGGGGGCCAGGGTGCCGTCCAGGTCGAGGAACAGGGCCGAGCGGGCGAGGTCCAGGGCCGGCGGCGCCAGCTCTGCGGGTGTCTGTTCGATAATCGTCATGCCGTGAGATTCGCCCCAATGGGCGCAGAACGCGCCCGGGCGAGGTTGGCTCCTTCTCCTGACGCCTTGGCGGTTCGGGGCGAACCGGGCCATGGCCTTGACGTTGCCTAAATGGGTTAGGGCTTACTGGTCGCGAGCTCCACCGCATCCGTCCGATTTCCAGCCCAGGGAGGTTAAATCCATGGCCAAGGCGCCTCAAGCCGATGCGATCGTCCTGTTCGGAGGCGCCGGGGATCTCGCCCTGCGGATGCTGTTCCCGTCCCTCTATTTCCTGGACGCCGACGGCTTCCTGCCCGACGGATTCCGGATCGTCGCCGCCGCCCGGGCCGAGATCGAGCCCGAGGCCTTCCAGGCCATGGTGCGCGACGCCGTCACCGAACGGGCCAGTCCCCACGCCCTCGATGAGGCGGTGTGGGACCGCTTCGTCCAGCGGCTGGACTACCGGGCGGTGGACGCCACCCAGGCGGAGCGCCTGTCCGTCATCACCGAGGCCCTGGGCGAGGCCCAGGCGCCGATCTTCTATCTCGCCCTGTCGCCCAGCCTCTATGTGGGGGTCTGCGGGGCCCTGGCCGGCGCCGGTCTGATCACCCCGCAGAGCCGCATCGTGCTGGAAAAGCCCATCGGCCACGACCTGGAGAGCTCGCGGGGGATCAATGGCGCCCTGGCCGAGGTGTTCGAGGAGGAGCAGGTCTTCCGGATCGACCACTATCTCGGCAAGGAGACGGTGCAGAACCTGATCGCCCTGCGGTTCGCCAACACCCTGTTCGAGCCCCTGTGGAACAACCTGACCATCGACCACGTGCAGATCACCATGGCCGAGACCGAAGGGGTGGGGGACCGCTGGCCCTATTATGACGAGCACGGCGCCCTGCGCGACATGATCCAGAACCATGTGCTGCAGCTGCTCTGCCTGGTGGCCATGGAGCCGCCCTCGGACATGGAGGCGGAGTCCCTGCGCAACGAGAAGGTCAAGGTGCTGCGCTCCCTGCGCCCCTTCACCCGCCAGGATGTGGCCCAGACCAGCGTGCGCGGCCAGTATGTCGCCGGCGTCGCCCACGGCCAGTCGGCGGCCGCCTATGAGGAGGAGCGCGGCCAGGAGAGCGCGACCGAGACCTTCGTGGCGCTCAGGGTGGATATCGACAACTGGCGCTGGGCGGGCGTGCCCTTCTTCCTGCGCACCGGCAAGCGCCTGCCCGAGCGGCGGACCCAGATCGCCATCCAGTTCAAGGGCGTGCCCCACTCGATCTTCGGCGGTCAGGCCGAGGGCGATCTGGTGGCCAACCGGCTGGTGATCGACCTGCAGCCGGACGAGGACATCGAGCTTCTGTTGATGAACAAGGCGCCGGGGATCTCGCAGGGCGGCATGCGGCTGCAGTCCCTGCCCCTGTCGCTGTCCCTGCTGCGGGCCTATTCGGGGCCGAATGCGCGCCGGCGCATCGCCTATGAGCGGCTGATCCTCGACGTGATCCTGGGCAACAGCGCGCTGTTCGTCCGCCGCGACGAGGTGGAGCAGGCCTGGCGCTGGGTGGACGGCGTGGCCGAGGCCTGGGCCGAGGCCGGCATGGCGCCCAAACCCTACGCCGCCGGAAGCTGGGGGCCGGCCGGGGCCTTCGCCCTGATCGAGCGGGCCGGCCGGGCCTGGTACGACTGAAGCGGGGTCAGCTCGCGCCGGTGGAGCCGAAGCCGCCGGCGCCGCGGGCGGTCTCGTCCAGCGTGTCGGTCTCTTCCCAGGCGGCCTGGATCACCGGGGCGATCACCAGTTGGGCGATGCGGTCGCCCCGGCGGATGGTGAAGTCTTCCTCCCCCAGATTGACCAGGATGACCTTCATCTCGCCGCGATAGTCGGCGTCCACCGTGCCCGGCGAATTCAGGCAGGTGATCCCGAACTTGGCCGCCAGGCCCGAGCGCGGGCGCACCTGGCCTTCGAAGCCCGGCGGCAGGGCCATGGCCAGGCCCGTCGGCACCATGGCCCGCTCCATGGGCCGCAGCACGACAGGCGCGTCTTCGGCCACCGCGGCGCGCAGGTCCATGCCGGCGGCCAGCGCCGTCTCATAGGCCGGCAGGGGCAGGTCGGCATTGTGCGCCAGACGGGTGATCTTGATCGTCGGGGTCATGCCAGGGCCTTCGCCATGCGTTGGGCGAGCTTGGTCGCCACGTCGGATTTCGCGGTCTTGTCCCAGCGCTCGACGCCTTCGGCGCTGACGATGGAGACGGTGTTGTCGTCGCCGCCCATGACGCCGGCCACGCTGACATCATTGGCCACGATCCAGTCGCAGCCCTTCCGGGCGAGCTTGGCCTGGGCGTAGGCCTCCACGTCATTTGTCTCGGCGGCGAAGCCGACCACCAGCCGGGGCCGCGCTGGGCCTTGCGCCGACAGGGTCGCCAGGATGTCGGGGTTCTCCACCAGCCGCAGGGCCGGGGGGGCGTCGCCGGTCTTCTTGATCTTCACCGCCCCCTCATCGGCCGGGCGCCAGTCGGCGACGGCGGCGACGCAGACGGCGAGGTCGGCGGGCAGGGCGGCCTGGCAGGCGGCCAGCATCTCTCGCGCCGTCTCCACCTGAACCCGCGTCACGCCAGCCGGCGCGGCCAGGGCCGTGGGGCCCGACACCAGGGTGACCTCGCAGCCCAGGGCCGCCAGGGCCCCTGCGATCGCATAGCCCTGCTTGCCGCTGGAGCGGTTGGTCAGATAGCGCACCGGGTCGATGGGCTCGGCGGTGGGGCCGGCGGTGACGATGGCGCGGCGGCCGGCCAGGGGGCGCTCCGCCTCGCCCTGCAACATTCCCATGATCGCTGCGAAGATGGCGGCGGGCTCGGCCATGCGGCCGGGGCCATATTCGCCACAGGCCATGGCGCCCTCGTCAGGTCCGACAAAGGCCACGCCGTCGGCCTTGAGAGTCGCCAGGTTCCGCTGGGTGGCCGGGTGCTCCCACATGCGCACATTCATGGCCGGGGCCATCAGCACCGGCTTGTCGGTGGCCAGCAGGGTGGTGGAGGCGAGGTCGCCGGCCAGGCCCTGGGCGGCCTTGGCCATCAGGTCGGCGGTGGCCGGGACCACCGCCACCAGGTCTGCGGAGCGGGAGAGCTGGATATGGCCCATCTCGGCCTCGTCGGTGAGCGAGAAGAGCTCGGAATAGACCTTGTCCTCGGCCAGGGCCGCCAGGGACAGGGGCGTGACGAACTGGGCGCCGGCGCTGGTGAGGATCGGCCGCACGCCGACGCCGGCCTTGCGCAGCAGCCGCGTCAGTTCCAGGGCCTTATAGGCGGCCACGCCGCCGCCCACGATCAGGAGAACTCGCTTATCCGCCAAGGCCCGATGTCCCTTCCGTCAACGCCGCAAGGCTATAGCCGCATATAGGCGCTGGACAAACCGCCGCATCTGTTCTTTGTTCGTTCCGCTACAGCTTGGGGCTGATTTCTGGGGAGACACACGGTGGTGATGCGGTCAGCTTGGGCGCTCGCGGCGGGCGCCAGCCTTTTCATTCTCGTCGCCTGCGACAACGGGCCTTCGGCGGTGACCCCGGCCCCCAGCGCGGGCGAGGCGGCCCAGGACGCCTCGGCCACGGCGCCGGCGGCCTCGAGCGCCACGGCGCGGGCGCCGGTTCCGCAGGTGGACGGCCGCCCCCTGTGGTCGGAGACCCAGCGCTATTCGGCCCAGGAAAACGCCGAGCGCGCCTATGCCCGCAATGGCGAGGCCTTCGGGGCCACCGACCTGGACGACTTCGTCCGCAAGGCCCACGCCTTCGTCAATAATCCGCCGGCTACAGCCGAGACGATCCGGCGGGGCAATGGGGACACCCTGATCTATGACCCTGTGGGCAACATCTTCGCCGTGGCGACGGCGGCCGGCGCCCCGCGGACCATGTTCAAGCCCGACGACGGCGCAGCCTATTGGGAAGAGCAGAAGGCCCGCGAGGCCGAGCGCGGCGACGACTGAGCACGATCAGCCCTCAGGCGAGCGCCCCCAGCAGGAAGGCGCCGCCGGTGGTCAGGGCGCCCAGGAAGAACCATAGCCAGCCGGAGTCCCGCTCCGGGCTTGCGACCACCGCCACGGTGGGCTCGGGCGTCTGCAGCCGGCGCTTGAGCCCCTGCAGGATGTCGAGGCTCTCCTGGGCCAGACGCTTGGCCTGGGCGGGCGGGGCGAGCTCCCGGGCGATCCAGCGGCGCACCACCGGATCGGCGGCGGCCCAGATGTCGTGGTCGGGATCGATCCGGCGGGCCACGCCCTCCACCGTCATCATGGTCTTTTGCAGGAGCACCAGTTCGGGGCGCAGGCGCATGTCGAACAGGGCGGTGATCTCGAACAGCTGGATCAGCACCCGGCTCATGGAGACCTGGCTGGCGGCGCGGCCGAACAGCGGCTCGCCCACCGCCCGCAGAGCCTGGGCGAAGGCCGCCCGGTCGTGGTGGGCGGGCACATAGCCGGCCCGGAAATGCACCTCGGCCACCCGGGGATAGTCCCGATCGAGAAAGCCCCAGAGGATCTCGGCCAGGTAGCGCCGCTCATCGGGGCCGAGGCGCCCGACGATGCCATAGTCCACGGCCGTGATCTTGGCCGGCGCCTCGACGAACAGATTCCCCTCATGCAGGTCGGCATGGAAGACGCCGTGGTCCAGGGCCTGGGAGAGGAAGGCCCGCAGCAGGTTGGAGGCCAGGGTCGGGCGGTCCAGGCCCGGCAGCTCCAGGGCGGCGGGATCGGACAGGGGCGCGCCGGACGCCCATTCCAGGGTCAGGACCTGCTTGCCGACGCCCTCCCAGATGACGGCCGGGGCCGACATATAGCCGTCGCGGGCCATGACCTCGCCCAGCTCGTCGCAGCCGGCGGCCTCCAGGCGCAGGTCGAGCTCCAGCTCGGTGGCGCGGATCACCGTCTGGGCGAAGGCCCGGGGCTCCAGCCGGCGGGCGGCGGGGACGTAGCGGGCGACCAGCTGTGCGGCCTGGGCGAGCGCCGCGGAATCCTGGGCCACCCGGACGCCGATATTGGGCCGCAGCACCTTGACCGCCACCCGGCGGCCGTCGCGCAGACGCGCATCATGGGCCTGGGCCAGGGAGGCGGCGGCCACGGCCTCGCCGAACTCGGAAAACTGCGTCTCGATCGGCGCCCCCAGGGCGGCCTCCACCTGGGCCCGGGCGAGCTCGGCCGGGAAGGGCGGCAGGCGGTCCTTCAGCCGCGACAGGTCCTCGGCGAAGGGCGCGCCGAAGATGTCGGCCCGGGTGGAGAGAAGCTGGCCGAGCTTGATGGCCACGGGGCCGAGCTGGACGAGCGCGCGGGCCAGCCGCTCGCCTGGGCGGCCGTCGCGGGCCTGCCGGCCAGCCAGCAGGCGCAGGGTCCGTCCCAGGTCGCGGATCGGGGCGGGGTACAGGGCCTCGAGCTCGACCGGCAGCAGGGCGTCGTGCCGGGCCAGGGTCCAGGCGGCGGCGATCAGCCGGCCATAGGCGGCGGGGCGCGCCATGTCAGATGGCCCAGCCCTGGTGCAGGGCCGCCACCCCGGCGGTGAAGTTGGTGTAGCTCACCCGGGCGAAGCCGGCCTCGCGCATCATCTGGGCGAAGCGTTCCTGGTCGGGGAAGCGGCGGATGCTCTCCACCAGATACTGGTAGGACTCCCGGTCCTTGGCCACCAGCTCGCCCACGGCGGGGATGACCTTGAAGGAATAGGCGTCATAGGCCTTCTGCAGGGGCTCGGTGACCGGCCGGGAAAACTCCAGGCACAGGAACCGCCCGCCGGGCTTCAGCACCCGCCGGGCCTCCCGCAGGGCCGCGGGCACGTCGGTGACATTGCGGATGCCGAACGAGATCACATAGGCGTCGGCGCAGGCGTCGGGCAGGGGCAGTCGTTGCGCGTCGCCGACATTCCAGCAGATCTCGGGCTCGGAGCCCTTTTCGCGCCCCGCCGTGATCATCTCGGCGTTGTAGTCCATCAGATAGATGGTGGCGTCGGGGCCGCCCCGGCGCTGCTGGGCCCGCCTGGCCATCTTCGCAAATCGCCGGGCCATGTCGCCGGTGCCGCCGGCGCAGTCGATGATGACCTCGCCGGGCTGGGGGTTCAGGCGGGCGGCGACGGCGTCCTTCCAGAGGCGGTGGACCCCGCCGCTCATCAGGTCGTTCATCAGGTCATAGCGGCGGGCGACGCGGTCGAAGACCCCGCGCACCAGGCGTGGCTTCTCGTCGGCCGCAACGTCGCGAAAGCCGAAGGTGGCGGCAGGTCCGGTCATGGCTCGCCTCTTAGCCTCCCTGAGGCGCGTGCGCCAGCGCAAGGCCGCCTGTCGTAGTTCAAGTTGATCGGGGGGCGCGCCTCTGCCAATCGATGACCCATGCCTGAACTTCCCGAGGTCGAGACCGTCCGCCGCGGCCTGGCGCCCGTCCTGGACGGCCAGCGCCTGACCCGCGTCGAGGCGCGGCGTCCGGACCTGCGCTTTCCCTTCCCCGAGGACTTCGTCCAGCGGCTGGCCGGGGCGCGGATCGAGACCCTGTCGCGGCGGGCGAAATACGTCCTGGCCCCCACCGACCGCGGCGACACCCTGGTCATGCACCTGGGCATGAGCGGCCGCTTCGAGATCGCCCGCCCCGAGGGGACCGTGCGGCCGGGCCAGTTCGTCTACGCCGCCGATCCCGATCCCCGCCACGCCCATGTGGTCTTCGAGACCGAGGCCGGCGGCCGGGTCACCTATTACGATCCCCGGCGGTTCGGCTATATGGGCCTGATCCCCACCGAGACGCTGCCTGCCCATCCCTGGTTCGCCGGCATGGGGCCAGAGCCCCTGTCGGACGATTTCGACGCCGCCCACCTGGCCCGCGCCTTCGCGGGCCGCCGGCAGGGTCCCAAGACCCTGCTGCTGGACCAGAGGATCGTCGCGGGCCTGGGCAATATCTATGTCTGCGAAGCCCTGCACATGGCGCGCATCTCGCCGTTCCGCCCCGCGGGCCAGATCAGCCGGGCCCGGCTGAAAGGTCTGGTCGACGCCATCCGCCAGGTGCTGGCCGCCGCCATCGCCGCCGGCGGCTCGACCTTGCGCGACTACGCCGCCGCCGATGGGGCGCTGGGCTATTTTCAACACAGTTTCCGCGCCTATGGGCGGGAGGGCGAGCCCTGTCCCAATCCCGGCTGCGCCGGGACCATCGTCCGCGAGGTCCAGGCCGGGCGCTCGACCTTCTATTGCCCCGTCTGCCAGAAGGGCTGAGCCGATGACCCGCCTCCTGGGCCTGCTGGGCCTGATCATCGCCCTGGGGGCCTGCGCGCCGCAGCCGGCCCGGGCCGAACCCGCCCTGTGGATCGTCCGCGACGCCGATTCCGAAATGGTGCTGTTCGGCTCCATGCACCTCCTGCCGCCGGGTCTCCCCTGGCGGCCCCAGGCCCTGGACGTCGCCCTCGCCCAGGCCGACGACCTCTGGTTCGAGCTGCCGGTGGATCCGGAGACGGAGGCGCAGGCCGCGATGCTGGCCCTGCGCTATGGCGCCCTGCCGCCGGGCCAGTCCCTCTATGACCAGCTGCCGCCGGAGAGCCGGGAGCGCCTCACCCGCCTGGCGGCCCGGCACAGCCTGCCGCCCAACCTGCTCGACCGGCTCAAGCCCTGGTTCGCCGAGGTGCTGCTGGCCTCGGCCGCCTTCGCCGCGGCCGGCGCCGAGGTGGAGCAGGGGGTGGAGAAGCAGGTCAGCCTGACCGCGCGTCCCGAGCTGGACCGCCGGGCCCTGGAGAGCGCCGAGCAGCAGATCGCCCTGTTCGACGCCGTGCCCATGGACGAGCAGTGGGCCAATCTGATCGACACCCTGGAGCAGCTGGAGGAGGACCCGCAAGGCTATGACCGGCTGATCGCCGCCTGGCTGTCCGGGGACGTGGCGGCCCTGGAGGCCGAGGCCCTGGACCCCATGCGCGAGGCGGCGCCCGGCCTCTATCGGCGCATGGTCGTGGACCGGAACACGGCCTGGATCGAACAGCTGGAAGTCCGCCTGGCGGGCTCTGGCCGCTCCGTGGTCGTGGTGGGCGCCGGCCACCTGCTGGGCGCGGACGGCCTGCCAGAGCGTCTGCGCGCCCTTGGCTACGAGGTCGAGGGGCCTTAAGCGGCAGGGCACGTGTCTGAAGAGGAGGCCGCCATGTCCGCGCCCAGCTACGAGACCCTGCTCATCGAGGCCCACGGCCCCGTCACCCTGATCCGCCTCAACCGGCCGGCGGCCCTGAACGCCCTCAACGCCCAGCTGCTCGCCGACCTGGAGGCGGCCCTGGACGTGGCCGAAGCCGATCCGGAGATCCGCTGCCTGGTGCTCACCGGCTCCGATCGCGCCTTCGCCGCCGGCGCCGACATCAAGGAGATGGCCGACAAGTCCTATGCCGACATGTTCCTGGCCGACACCTTCGCCCGCAGCGCCCGACGGATCGAGGCCTGCCGCAAGCCGATCATCGCCGCGGTGGCCGGCTTCGCCCTGGGCGGCGGCTGCGAGCTGGCCATGATGTGCGACTTCATCATCTGCGCCGACACGGCCAGGTTCGGACAGCCGGAGATCAATCTCGGCGTCATGCCCGGCATCGGCGGCACCCAGCGCCTGACCCGTTTCGTCGGCAAGTCCAAGGCCATGGACATGATCCTCACCGGCCGGATGATGGACGCCGCCGAGGCCGAGCGGGCGGGGCTGGTCTCCCGCGTCGTGCCGGCCGAGGCCCTGGAGGCCGAGGCCCTGGCGGCGGCCGCCAAGATCGCCGGCCAGTCGCCGGTGGCGGTGATGATGAACAAGGAGCTGGTCGAGACCGCCTATGAGACCACCCTGTCAGCCGGGGTGGCGGTGGAGCGGCGGCTGTTCCACTCCCTGTTCGCCTTCGAGGACCAGAAGGAGGGCATGGCCGCCTTCGTCGAGAAGCGAAAGCCCGACTTCAAGGGGCGCTAGGCCTTGCGGATCCTCGCCTTCGGGGACTCCTTCGTGGCCGGGGTCGGCGATCCCGCCCACCAGGGCTGGCTGGGCCGCGCCCTGGCCGGACGCCCCGAGGTCACCGCCTACAATCTCGGCGTCCGGGGCGACACCAGCGCCGACCTCCTCCGGCGCTGGGCGACGGAGGCCGAAGCCCGGCTGAGCCCAGACGAGCCCTGGGGCCTGGTCTTCGCCTTCGGGCGCAACGACGCCCAGGTCGAGGCGGGGCGTCCGCGCCTGTCGGCGGCCGAAAGCCTGAAGACCGCCCACCAGCTGTTGCGCCAGGGCGCGGCCCGCGCGCCGGTGCTGATGGTCGGCCCGCCCCCGGCCGAGGAGCCGGGCCTGGCGGCGCGGCTGGAGGGGCTCAATGAGGCCTTCAAGGCCCTCTGCGTGCGTCTGCGGACGCCCTATATCGACGTCCTGCGCCCCCTGGCCGTCAGCGGGACCTGGCTGGCCGAGGCCCGGGCCGGGGACGGCGCCCATCCGGGCGCTGCGGGCTACCAGCAGATGGCCGAGCTGATCGCCGCCCATCCGGCCTGGCGCCGCTTCACCGGGGCCGAGGGAATCCCCGCATGAGGTCCAGGCGCCATTGACCGGCTCTTCGCCATCCCGTATATCCGCGCCTCCGATTTTCACCGCCCGGACCTGAGTTCGGGCGCGCTACTATTCGAGAGCTCTTAGAATGGCCAACACGCCCGGCGCCAAGAAGGCGATCCGCAAGATCGCCCGTCGCACCGAAGTCAACACCGCCCGCCGCTCGCGCGTTCGGACCTATCTCCGACGCTTCGAAGAGGCGGTTGCGGCCGGTGACGCCGCCGTCGCCAAGACCGCCTTTGTGGAGGCTCAGTCCGAGGTGATGCGGGCCGTCACCAAGGGCGTGATCCACAAGAACACCGCCTCGCGGAAGGTCTCCCGCCTGGCCGCCCGGCTCAAGAAGCTGGCCGTTGCCTAAAGCTTGACCTGCCCCGCCTTCGGGCGGTCTAGTCGCTTGAATTTCTTGGACAAAAGATCAAGCCCGCGCGCCGCCCCGGTGTGCGGGCTTTGTCATGCCTGAAGCTCGGCTCTGTGGCGCCTGCGACCAATGTTCTCAGTCGGCGGAGGGTCATTCCGGGAATTCCCTTGTGGCGTGAGGGCGCGCGCTTGAGTCAACGAAAATATCCGCGGACGCCGCGAAGAATCACCGTTGACCCCCCCCCGTCCCGGACTAGTCTCTGGAGCTTCAACACAGACGTGTTTTCCATCTGAATTCGGATGAAAAAGCGGGGGGCGGGATTCTATGCGCCCTCCGATTAAGAGCCTGTGTTTGTTGAATAAACGTGGCCGCAGCGTGGGGTTGCGACCAATGATGGCGGATGTTGGGGGTATTGGCGAAATGGCTTCTGGAGGATTGGCGGACAGGACGGCGACGACGCCTGCGGGCGCGGTCTGGACCAAGACGTGCCAGACCCTGAAACGCGAACTGGGCGACGCCACCTTCGGCTCCTGGCTGGGCCATGCGGCCCTGCGGGAGCGGTCGGATCATGAGGTCTGTCTGGTGGCCGCCACCGGCGTGGCCCGCGACTGGATCCGCCGTCACGCCTGGCGCCGCATCGGCGAGCTCTGGGCGCAGAACGACCCCGAGGGCCGCGCGCTGGACCTGAAGTCCCGCATGGAGTTCGAGGCCGCCGGCGCGCCCGAGCCGGTGATCGCCGAGGTCACCCTGACCGCCGCCCCCGTCCTGACCATCCACCATGGCGCTGCATCGGCTACGGGCTCCGCCGCCGAGCCGGCGGTCGCGCCTTCGGCAGGCTCGCGGGCGCCGCGCCCCGGCGCCGGCCTGCAGGAGCGCTTCACCTTCGACACCTTCGTGCCGGGGCCGGCCAACGAGTTCGCCTTCGCCGTCGCCCGGCGGGTGGGCTGCTGGGCCGACGGCCATTTCAACCCGGTGCTGTTCCACGGCCCCTACGGCTTCGGGAAGACGCACCTGCTGAACGCGCTGGGCTGGGAAGCCCAGCGGAACTGTCCGGACAAGAAGGTGGTCTATCTGACCGCCGAGCGGTTCACCCAGACCTTCGTCAAGGCCGTCCAGGATCGCCAGACGGCGGCCTTCAAGGACGAGCTGCGCGACGCCGACCTGCTGCTGATCGACGACGTCCATTTCGTGGCCGGCAAGACCTCGACCCAGGAGGAGCTGTTCCACACCCTGATCGCCCTGGTTCAGGACGGCCGCCGGGTGGTGATGACCGCCGATCGCCCGCCGCACGAGCTGTCGGACCTGGAGCCGCGCCTGCGCTCCCACCTGCAGGCGGGCCTGGTCTGCGGCATCGAGCCCGCCGACCGGGACCTGCGCCAGGGCATATTGGAGCGCAAGCTGGACATGCTGGCCCGCCAGGGCGGCTTCCCGGCCACCGTGCGGCCCGAGGTGCTCCAGTTCCTCGCCGACCGCTTCAGCGACAGCGTGCGGGAGCTGGAAGGGGCCCTGAACACCCTTGTGGCCCGCGTGGGGGCCGAGCTGACCCATCTGAGCCTGGACGAGGCGCAGAGCATCCTGAGGCCCCATCTGTCGGCGCCGGAACGCAAGGTGACGGTGGACCACATCCAGAAGGCCGTGGCCGAGCACTATGGCCTGACCCAGGCCGACCTGCTGTCGGAGCGCCGGGCCCGGGCCGTGGCCCGCCCCCGCCAGGCGGCCATGTGGATCGCCAAGCAGATCACCACCCGCTCCCTGCCCGACATCGGCCGGCGGTTCGGCGGTCGCGACCACACCACCGTCCTGCACGCCGTGCGCCGCATCGAAGCCCTGAAGGCCGACGACCCGGCGCTGGCCCGCGACCTCGACGTCCTGCTGCGCAAGCTGCGCGGCTGATCCCCCAGCCGACCCCACGGTCCGCAAGCCTGAAGGCCCGCCCCCCGGCGGGCCTTTCGCTTTTTCGGCAGGGAGACGGCCCACGTTTCTCTCCGTCATGGTCGGACTTGATCCGACCATCCATGAACACCCAGGCCAGCCCAATGTGCATGGACCCTCGCGTCAAGCGCGAGGGTGACGGCTGGGAAGACGGCGCGGGAGGCGGCCAGCTCAGCCGCGCCGTAGCCGCCGGATCAGGGCCTGGGCGTCCGGCGGCGGCCGCTGTTCGATCCGGCGGTAGTCCCGGCAGTCCAGGGTGCGCGAGACAAGCCTTGCGCTGACCATGGCGCGGCGCAGGATGGCCGGGTCGCCGAAGGCGTGCAGGGCGTTGAGCCTTCCATTGAACACCGCCTCGCTGACGGCGTCGCCGGCCGGCAGGGCCGACCACAGGCCCCACAGGGCCAGGTCCTGGTGCGACGGCTTGGCCGGCCACTGCAGCAGCCGTCCCTGGGCGTCGAACTGGCGGGCGACCTTGTCCACCCGCGCCAGGTCGGCGGCGGGCTCTGGCGGGGCCTCCAGGGGCTCGGAGCGGGCGCGGAAGTGCTGGAAGTTCTTGGCCCCGGCCGCCCGGGCCAGGATGTTCAGCATCTCCACATGGCCCGGCGTCGATCCCTGGCGCGCCAGCTGGTCGCGCAGGGACTTGGCCAGGGCCGAGATGTCGGGGGCCGCATAGGGAATGGCGGTTCTGGGCATCACTCATCCTCGGGAAGCGCCGATCCCCTGATCAGGGGCGTCGAGGTCACCGACTTTCGACCCGGCGCTCGATAGGACAAGCGGGGCGAGACGTCTCAAGGGCAGGTTTAGCTCCCCGACGTGCGGGGCGGTGACGCCTGGGTGAACTGCGGACCCTGACCGCTTTTAGCCCCGCTTCGGCGGCCGGGGAAGCCCGAAGGCGGGGCGAGGCGACGGCGCGGTTCATCGCCCTTGACCCGGCCCCAGGGGCGGGCCCGATAGAGGCGGCCTCGAAAACGCATGAGGGTCCTGCCCATGTCTTCCTATCTCAGCCCCGCCGAGGCCGCCGCCCAACTGGGCGTCTCCCCCAAGGCCCTGCGCCTCTATGAGGCCAGAGGCCTCGTCTCCCCCTTGAGGACGCAGGCCCGCTGGCGCGCCTATGGCCCTGACCAGATGGCCCGCGCCCGCGAGATCGCCAGCCTGCGGGCCCTGGGCCTGTCGCTGACCCAGGTGGCGCGGGTTCTCGCCGGCGATCCGGGCGATCTCGCCCCGGCCCTGGCCGCCCACCAGGCCGAACTGGAAGGCGAGGCCCAGCGCTTGTCTGAGACCCTGGCTCAGGTCGCCGCCCTGCGGCGCGCCCTGGCCAAGGGCGAGCCGCCCACGATGGCGCAGCTGACGCATCTGGCCGGCGGCAAGCCGGCCTGCGCCTTCGATCTGCCTTGGCCCTGGGGCGGGGAGCGGTTCGAACTCGCCGCCCTGCCGGCCCTGACCTGGCTGGTGGGTCCCCTGGGCAGCGGCAAGACCCGCCTGGCCCGCGCCATCGCAGACGCCTTGCCCGGCGGCGTGTTCGTCGAGATGGCGCGGCCGCCGGTCATCCTCGAGGGGGATCCGGGCCTCAGCGGGCGGCTTGAGGCCGCCCTGTCCTGGTTGAGGGAGGAGGGCGCCGAGGAGAGCGAGGCGCTGCGCCGTCTCCTGGCGGCGGTGCTCTCAGAGGGGGCCGCGGCGGTGGTGGTGGACATGGTCGAGGACGGCCTGAACGAACCGACCCAGCAGGCCCTGGCCGCCTGGTTGCGGGCGCGCGGGGCGCAGGCTCGGCCCCTGATCCTGATGACCCGCTCCAGCACGATGCTGGACCTTGGCCTGGGGACGGCGTTCGAAACCGTGCTGTTCTGTCCGGCCAATCACAGCCCGCCCCTCCGCGTGCGCCTCGACCCGCAGGCCCGAGGCTACGAGGGGCTGGCCAGTTGCCTTGCGCCGCCGGAGGTGCGCGCTCGAACCGAGGGGATGATCGCCGTCAGCGGCGCCCGCGCCTAGGCGCGCCGAGGGCGCACGACAAAGAAAAGGGCGGCCGCATCGCTGCGGCCGCCCCGTTCGTGGTCAGGCTGGAGGATGAGGCGGACTAGGCCTCGGCCTCGGCCCCTTCCTTCTTGGACAGGTCTTCGCCGGTCACCTGGTCGACCACCTTCATGGACAGGCGGGTCTTGCCGCGATCGTCGAAGCCCAGGAGCTTGACCTTCACTTCCTGACCTTCGGTCAGGACGTCGGACACCTTGGCCACGCGCTCGTTGGAGATCTGGCTCACGTGAACCAGGCCGTCCTTGGCGCCGAAGAAGTTCACGAAGGCCCCGAAGTCGACCACCTTCACCACCTTGCCGGTGTAGATGGCGTTCAGCTCGGGCTCCGAGGCGATGGACTTGATCCAGTCGCGGGCCGCATCGATCTTGGACTGTTCGGAAGCCGCGATCTTGATGGTGCCGTCGTCGGAGATGTCCACCTTGGCGCCGGTTTCGGCGACGATCTCACGGATCACCTTGCCGCCCGAACCGATGACTTCGCGGATCTTGTCGACCGCGATCTTCATGGTTTCGATCTTGGGCG
>Ga0208179_1001101_pt1 | contig 14509 bp, 12 predicted proteins | sample Malvired_Geostar_FD_184238 | JGI IMG/M metagenome (GOLD analysis project Ga0208179, IMG submission 184238) | Marine viral communities from the Global Malaspina Expedition - Malaspina viral metaG DeepMed_Geostar (SPAdes) (version 2) | ecosystem: Environmental > Aquatic > Marine > Oceanic | place...
CGCCGAGCGCATGGCCGAACATGGCGCCAAGGTGGTGATCTCCTCGCGCAAGGCCGGACCCTGCGACGAGGTGGCCGCCGCCATCAACGAGAAGCATCCCGGCGCGGCCATCTCCGTGCCGGCCTCGATCTCCTCGAAGGAGGATCTGCAGCGCCTGGTGGACGAGACCACCAAGGCCTTCGGCAAGATCGACATCGTCGTCTGCAACGCCGCCACCAACCCCTATTTCGGCCCCATGGCCAAGATCGAGGACGACGCCTTCCGCAAGATCCTCGACAACAACATCATCGCCAACAACTGGCTGATCCAGATGGCCGCGCCCCAGATGCGCGAGCGCCGCGACGGGGCGGTGATCATCATCTCGTCCATCGGCGGCCTGCGCGGCTCCACCGGCATCGGCGCCTACAACATCTCCAAGGCCGCCGACTTCCAGCTGGCCCGTAACCTGGCCGTCGAACTCGGCCCCGACAATATCCGCGTCAACTGCATCGCGCCGGGCCTGGTCAAGACCGACTTCGCCAAGGCCCTGTGGGACACGCCGGAGGCCGAGAAGCGCTCCAGCGCCAACAATCCCCTGCGCCGTCTGGGCGAGCCCGACGACATCGCCGGCGCGGCCGTGTTCCTGGCCTCGAAGGCCGGCTCCTGGATGACCGGCCAGGCCATCGTCGTCGACGGCGGCTCCACCTGCTGAACATGAGCGCGCCGGCCTTCGTCTTTGCGCCGGCCCAGGCCAGCGACCTGGAGGCCTTGACCGAACTGCGGCTGGCGGTGATGGCCGAGAGCTTCAACCGCATCGGCCGCTTCAACCCGGACCGCGCCCGGGCCTGGTTCGCCGAGACCTATCGTCCGGAGACCACCCGACTCATCCAGGTCGAGGGCGAGACGGTGGGCTGCGTCGCCTTCTACGAGGTCGAGCCCGGCGTCTTGAAGCTGGAGCACTTCTATCTCGATCCCCGCTGGCAGGGCCGGGGCCTGGGCACGGCCATTCTGGACGGCCTGCTGGCCGAGGCGGACGCCGTGGGCGCGCGGGTGATCCTGACCGTGCTGCGCCAGAGCGACGCCCAGCGCCTCTATGAGCGGCGAGGCTTCGTGGAGACCGGCCGCGATGACCTGGACGTCTACATGGCCCGGCCGCCGCGTCCTTCTAGATCGCCAGCCTGATCGCCTCGGCGAAGAGAGGGCTCGCCAGGTTCATCCGCGCCTCGCGCAGCCGCGCAAAGCCGTAGGTCAGGCGGCCCTCCCACGGGTCGAGCTGGAAGCGACCCTCCCCGATGGCTCGGTGGATCTCCGCCAGGTCCGCGAGGCCCGCCGGGGGCTGAACGGAGAGCCCCGGCCGTTCGGCGGCCACGCCGGCAAGGAACATGACGCCGTAGAAGACGTGGTTCACCTGTCGCGCCAGGAAGAGACGCACGGCTTCGGCCGGGCCTGACGCGCGGCCGAAATAGGCCTCGGTCAGGAGGCTGAGCTCGCCCTCATCGGCGGTGAACCAGTTGGCCAGGCTGGCGAGGTCCACGTAGCGGTCGGCCAGGAAGGACGACTCCCAGTCCACCAGCCAGAGCCGCCTCCCGTCGCTCAGGATGTTGCGCGGATTGAGGTCGTTGTGGCTGGACACCAGCTCGGGCGCCAGGCCTCGATAGGCATGCTCCAGGGCGTCATAGCCGGCCAGCTCGGCCTGTAGCGCCGCCGGCGCCAGCAGTCCCGTGGCGGCCAGCTGAGCAATCACGGCGGCCATGCCGTCCATATAGTCCACGAGCGGGGGAAAGGCCGGCGTCCCGTGCAGCCTCCGCACCAGGTCGCCGGCGGCCGCGATCATGGCCGGGCGCGATCCGCTGTACCCCTCGGCCAGGGCGCCGCCTTCGACGAAGCCCATGATGCAGACGCCGCTCTGGGCGTCTGCGTATCGCACGGGCGGCGCGATACCGGCCTCGGCGGCCAGCCTCATGCAGACGTGCCAGCGGTGGGGATCGCGGAAGGCGTCGCGCGGCCCCTCCAGCCGTAGCAGCCAAGGGCGGCCCTCCGCCTCGAAGCGGAAGAGACGGGCGCCGGACAGTCCGCCGGTCACCAGAGCCGGCGAGGAGATCGGCGAGCCGCCGAACGCTGCTCGCAGGGCGGCTGCGGCCGGCTGGGCGTGGAAGTCGGAGGCGGCGGTCGAGGTCATGCCGTCCTCATGGGACAGATCACGGCAGGGGTCAATATTACCCGGGTAAAACTATCCGCGCTGCGCCAGATCGCGCGCCTTGGCCAGGCGTTTGGCGGCCTCTTCCAGGGTGGCGTCGGCCTTGGCGAAGCAGAGCCGCAGCATGGTCTCCACCGGTTCGGTCTCATACAGCGCCGAGACCGGGATACTGGCCACGCCCGCCTCGCGGACCGCCATGAAGGCGAAGTCGCGGTCGCTCAGGGCGACGCCGGAGGCTGCGAGGTCGACGTTCAGGAAATAGGTCCCGGCCGAGGGGCGGGCGACAAAGCCTTCCCGAGCCAGGGCGTGGACCAGACATGCCTGGCTGGCGGCCAGTTCGCGCGGCATGGCGGCGAACCAGTCTGCGCCAGTCTCGAGGCCGAAGGCCACGGCGCTCTGCAGGTTGGGCGGTGTGGTGAAGGCCAGCATCTGGTGGGCGCGCGCCAAGTGGCGGGTCAACGGGGCGGTTGCGCAGGCGAAGCCCACCTTCCAGCCCGTCAGGCCGAACATCTTGCCGGCCGATCCGATCTTCACGCAGCGCTCGCCCATGCCCGGCAGCGCCATCAGCGGCCGGTGAACGGCCGGGGCGAAGACCACCTGCTCCCAGACCTCGTCGCAGATGGCGATCAGGTCATGGGCGATGCAGGCCTCGGCCACCAGGGCGAGTTCCGCCTCGTCCAGCACCCGCCCTGTCGGGTTGGTGGGGCTGTTGAGAACCAGGAACCGCGTGGCCGGGGTGATCGCCCGCGCCAGGGCCTCAGGCGTGATCCGCCACTCCGGCGGTTGCAGGGAGACCAGCCGCGCCGCGCCGCCGGCCCGCCGGATCAGGGGCAGATAGGCGTCGTAGAAGGGCTGGAAGACCACCACCTCGTCGCCGGGCTCGATCAGGGCCAGGAAGGTGGCGGCCAGGGCTTCCGTGGCGCCGGAGGTGACCACGACGTTCGTGGCGGGATCGAGCGCCAGGCCCTGGGTGCGGCCATAGTGGTCGGCGACCGCCTGGCGCAGCTCCATCAGCCCGGCCGAGGGCGGGTACTGATTATAGCCGGAAAGCACCGCCTCAGCGGCCTTGCGCCGGACGGCCTCCGGCCCAGGGGCGTCGGGAAAGCCCTGACCGAGATTGATCGCGCCCACCTCGCGCGCCAGGCCGCTCATCTCCTCGAAGATGGTTGAAGCCAGGGCGGCGAAGGTGGCGTCGGGCATGGGGGCGCTTCCCGCGATCGCGCCCGGGCGGCGAACGCCCGGACCGGCCGGCCTAGTCTTCCTTGACGCGCTTCTTGCGGAAGCTCGGGTTCAGGACCTTCTTGCGCAGGCGGATGTTCTTGGGCGTCACCTCGACCAGCTCGTCTTCCTCGATATAGGCGATGGCCTGTTCGAGGGTCAGCCGGCGCGGCGGGGTCAGGCGGATGCTCTCGTCCTTGCCCGAGGCGCGGACGTTGGTGAGCTGCTTGGCCTTCATCGGGTTGACGTCCAGGTCGTCGGCCCGGGCGTTCTCGCCGATGATCATGCCCTGATAGGTCTTCTCGCCGGCGCCCACGAACATGGTGCCGCGGTCTTCCAGGTTCCACAGGGCGAAGGCGGCGGTCTCGCCGTCGGAATTGGCCACCAGCACGCCCTTGCGGCCGGCGTCGATGGCGCCCTTGTAGGGCTCATAATGGCTGAACACGCGGTTCAGCACGCCGGAGCCGCGGGTGTCGGTCAGGAACTCGCCCTGATAGCCGATCAGCGAACGGGACGGCGCCATCAGGCTGATCCGCGTCTTGCCGGCGCCCGAGGGGCCCATGTCCTTCAGCTCGGCCTTGCGGGCCGACAGCTTCTCGATGACGATCCCCGAGAACTCGTCATCCACGTCGATCATCACGTCTTCGATGGGCTCCAGGCGCTCGCCGGTCTCCGGATCGGTCTGGAAGACCACGCGGGGGCGGCTGATGGAGAGTTCGAAGCCTTCGCGGCGCATGCCTTCGATCAGCACGCCCAGCTGCAGTTCGCCCCGACCGGCGACCTCATAGGCGTCCTTCTCGGCGGTCTCGGTGACCCGGATGGCGACGTTGGACTCCGCCTCCTTGAGCAGGCGGGCGGCGATGACGCGGCTCTGCACCTTGTCGCCTTCGCGGCCGGCCAGGGGGCTGTCATTGACCGAGACGGTCATGGAGATGGTCGGCGGATCGATGGGCTGGGCCGGCAGGGCCTCGGTCACGTCGAGCGCGCAGAGGGTGTCGGCCACGGTGGCCTTGGACAGGCCGGCGATGGCGACGATGTCGCCGGCTTCGGCGTCCTCGATGGGCTGGCGCTTCAGGCCGCGGAAGGCGAGCACCTTGGTGATGCGGCCGCGCTCGATCTCCTTGCCGTCCCGCGACAGGGCCTTGATGGCCAGGCCCGGCGTCGCCTTGCCCGACTCGATGCGTCCGGTCAGCAGGCGGCCAAGGAAGGGATCGCTTTCGATCAGCACCGACAGGATCTGGAAGGGCTCGTCCTTGCGCGCGACGGCCTTGGGTTCGGGCACGTGCTCGACGATCAGGTCGAACAGGGGGGCGAGCGTGTCGTTGGGCTTTTCCATGTCCAGGGTCGCCCAGCCGTTCTTGCCGCTGGCGTAGATGTGCGGGAAGTCCAGCTGCTCGTCGCTGGCGCCCATGGCGGCGAAGAGGTCGAAGGCGTCGTTCAGGATGCGGTCGGGATCGGCGTGCGGCCGGTCGACCTTGTTCAGGCAGAGGATCGGCTTGAGGCCCATCTTCAGGGCCTTGCCCAGGACGAACTTGGTCTGGGGCATGACGCCCTCTTCGGCGTCCACCAGCAGGACGCAGCCGTCCACCATGCCGAGGATCCGCTCCACCTCGCCGCCGAAGTCGGCGTGGCCAGGGGTGTCGATGATGTTGATCCGCGTCTCGCCGGCCTTGCCGTTCCAGAGCACGCTGGTGCACTTGGCCAGGATGGTGATCCCGCGCTCGCGCTCCTGGTCATTAGAGTCCATGGCGCGTTCGACCGTCGCCTCATTGGCTCGGAACACGCCAGACTGGGCGAGAAGCTGATCGACGAGGGTCGTCTTGCCGTGGTCGACGTGGGCGATGATGGCGATGTTGCGCAGCGACATGGGAAACCTTTTCCGGAAGCGGCGGCTTTTAGGGGACAAGAGGCCCCGCGGCTAGCGCGAAGTCATGTCAGTCTTTCAATGAGCGAACGCCGTCTTGTGCGTTGCAACACGAAACACGATGTGATCCCAACCTCTAAGACCTTTGAAAACACAGGATAAAGTGGGATTTTTCCGCTCATCTGCGCAAATGCGACACTTTGGCGCTTGTTCTTTTGTGCGCCGCACCGTACATTTGAACCGTGAGGCGTCCTCGGACGTCTCTGCCCTTCCTGGGCGTTTCCTCCCTAATGAACTGGCCGCGCTTTCGAGCGCGGCCTTTTTTTTGCGCTGCGATCGTCCCGTACGCCGCAGGGACCTGAGAAGCGAAACCACGAAGCGCACGAAGATCGCCAAGAGGGGCGCGGCGCCTTCGCGCCCTTGATGTCCTTTGTGGTGGATCCTGCTCGTGGCCGCCCGCCGTCTGGTCAGTCCAGCTTTGGGATATCGACCCAGGAATGCCGGTGCTCACGCCAGACCTCGACCGTCGGCGCAGGAAAGCGCGGGTCGGCGAAAGCGCCGACGGCGACGGCGACCCATTCGGGCGCGCTGGTTGAGGACCACCACAGGGTCGTCCCGCAGATGGGGCAGAAGCGAAGCGTGATGGCGTCCCCGCTGTCTGATCGCCGTGTGTAGATGGAGGCTTCTCCCGAGGCCGTCACGTCAGCCTCCGAGAAGAAGGCGGCGACATTATAGGTGCTCCCGGTCTGCCTCTGGCAGGCCAAGCAATGGCAGACGGCGATCCTGCGAGGTTCGCCCGCGCAGCGGATCGCGAGTTGGCCGCAGGCGCATGTCGCCGTTCTTTCCATGGCTCGCGTCCTCGCGCCTGGCGAACTTGCCTACAGCCGCCCCGACCAGTCCTCGGCCGTCAGGGCCACGGTCAGGCCCTGGATGTCGGCCTGCAGCCGGGCGAAGGCCGCGGTGGGGGCCAGCGCCTCCTCATCCAGATACAGCGCCCGGTTCAGCTCGATCTGCAGGGCGTGGACCCGCCGGGCCGGGCGGCCATAGTGCTCGGTGGTGTAGCCGCCGGCATAGGGGGTGTTGCGCACCACCCGATAGCCGCGGGCCTCCAGCTCGCGCTCGGCCAGCCGGGTCAGCGCGTCGGCGCAGGCGGCGCCGAACCGATCCCCCAGCACCATGTCGCAGCCGCCGCCCCCGGCGGCTCGGGCCGCGATCGAGGGCATGGAGTGCCAGTCCACCAGGATGGCCACCCCGTGGGCGGCCTGGGCTTCGGCGATCAGCTGGGCGAGCGCCGCATGATAGGGTCGATGCGCGCCGTCGATGCGGCCTTGCGCCTCGGCGAAGGTCAGCTTGCGCGCATAGATCTCCTGGCCCTCGGAGACCACCTTGGCGATGGCCCCCAGGCCGGCGGCCACCCGGGCGGTGCGGCTGCGGGCGAAGTCGGGCAGCTCGTCGACGAACATGCCGGGGTCGAGCTCGAAGGCGTCGCGGTTCACATCAATATAGGCCCGCGCATAGCTGGCGGTGATCAGGGCCGCGCCGGCGGCGGGCGCGGCCTCCACCAGCTGGTCGACGAAGGCGTCCTCCGACCGGCGGATGGCCCGGGCGTCCAGGGCCGCGGCCGACATCATGTCTTCGGGATAGAGGCGCCCGGAATGGGGCGAGGCGAAGATCACCGGGGTCGGCGGCGGCGCGCCGGGCAGGGCTGCGCGGCGCACCTCGAAGCCCGCCGGCCTTGCTGGGGCCGGCTCTGCGACGTCAATGGGCTCGACCGCGGACATGGCGTGCATATGACGATGCGCCGAACCCGGGGTCAAACGGATCGGGGGGCAAACGGACCTGGCGGTTCATCGGGGATTTACAAAGCCGCCCCTATGGTCGCTCCATGAAAGACGACGCCCTGGAATCGCCCATGCCCCGCATTCTTCTCGCCGAGGACGACGACTCCCTGCGCGGCTTCCTGGCCCGCGCCCTGGAGCGCGCCGGCTATGAGGTCCGCGCCTGCGCCGACGGCGAGGAGGCGGCCTCGGTCTTGGACCAGGACTGGGACCTGCTGCTCACCGACATCGTCATGCCCGGCATGGACGGCATCGAGGTGGCCCGCCTGGCGGCCGCGCGCAATCCGTCCTTGCGCATCATGTTCATCACCGGCTTCGCCGCCGTGGCGCTGGCCGCCGGCGACCAGGCCCCGGCCGGGGCCAAGGTGCTGTCCAAGCCCATCCACCTGCGCGAGATCGTCGCCGAGGTGGAGCGGATGATGGCCGCCTGAGGCCTGCGGCCCCGAGACGGCTTTCTGCGCTTGCACCCGCGCGGGTCGCCCGTTATACCGCCGCCCTTCCCGTCCCCCAAAGGGGGCCGTCGGTATGGACGCGTAGCTCAGCGGGAGAGCACCTCGTTGACATCGAGGGGGTCACAGGTTCAATCCCTGTCGCGTCCACCATTCCTTTATTGCCCGTAGGATCTTGCGCCGCCAGAGAGGCGCCTTGCCGCTTTCCCAAGCGCCAAGCAGCTTCCGTCGGCCATGTTGGGTCAAGGCCGCTTTAGTCCTCCAAGAGCTCGTTGCCGCTTGTACGGCCGTCATGCGACCGTCCACACGATGGTAGGTGGAGCGCCGAAGACTCGGCCGCTTCGAGCGGGCGAAGGTTTGAACCCAATGGGCATCGACTGGAAAGGCGCGTGGATTTCTGCAGGTGTATACCCGCTTGTGTTTGCCACAATAACAGCCGCCGTTGCCGCGTCGCTTGATGTCATCGGCGCAGGCGATGGGTTCTTAGAGCTTCCCACTACTCTATTGGCTGTTCCTGCCTGTATGGTAGGCAGCATCGTTTTCGTTCTTCCTGCTATTGTTGTAGCAAGTCGAATCAAGGTCTCGCCATGGCGAATGATAGCCCTGACTGGGGCGGGTCTATTCTCAGGATCTGTTTATTCCCTTGTCGGCCTAATTCTATCCGAACGGAGCGGGCCGTGGTTTGCGTACGCTCAACTTATCTTGGGAACCTTTTTTCTGCAGATCGTGCGTGACTCGTTCGACCCGTTGACGGCGGTCGCACTCTTTTTGCCGTCGGCATCGGGAGCCGTGGTTGGCTGCCTTTATGCGGCGCTTTCTCAGGGAGTCCGCGCAACTTAGCCCCGCAGGACCGCCGCCGCTTCGGCGCGCCGCCCTCAATGCCGGACACCCGCTCAGTTCGGGGTGAACAGGCCCTGCAGGCCGACGAGAATGGCGATCACGCCGAAGATGGCGACGATCAGGCCGGCGCCCGTCGATCGGCTCTCGGGGATCTCCCGGCCGGTCCGGCGCGCCAGGCCCAGGCGATCCCACAGCAGCAGGACGCCGGTGATGATGGCGACGACCTCATAGTGGAAGAGGCGCGGGCCGCTGGTCAGGTGGACGATCAGGTAGTAGCCGCCGCAGATCAGGGCGATCACGCCGACGATCCAGCCCAGGGGGCCGAGCTTGCGGGCCGCGTCGGCCAGATTATCGCCGACGGAGGGCAGGCGCGCCAGCAGGCCGATGGCCAGCAGGAAGCCGCCGAAGATGTTCGAAAGGTCGAGGAGGAGGGCGATCACGCTCACCAAATGCGCCAACAGGCTTGGCCGTTCCCAGGCCTCGGCGGCGCGCCGTCGCCTTGCCCGACGCCGCCCAGGACGGTATACCCCCATGGGGCATAGTTGAAACACCTGGAGCCGCCGGGATGATCCAGACCGATCGACGTCGTTTGCTGGCCGGCTCCTTGGCCTTCGGCGCCGCGGCGGCGACCCAGGGCCTGCTGCCGGCCTGGGCGCAGGGTGGGGCTTCGCCCGGCGCGCCGGCGGCGCTCTCGGGCGACCACATCGCCCTGCGGATCGGCCACACGCCGTTTTCCGTAGGCGGTGAAACCGGCCATGCGGTGACCGTCAATGGGACCCTGCCGGCGCCCCTGATCCGCCTGCGGGAGGGCCAGAGGGCGCATCTGTCGGTGACCAACGACCTGGCGGAGGACACCTCCATCCACTGGCATGGCCTGCTGCTGCCGTTCCAGATGGACGGTGTGCCGGGGATCAGCTTCCCGGGGATCAGGCCCGGCGAAACCTTCCATTACGAGTTCCCGGTGATCCAGGCGGGGACCTACTGGTATCACAGCCATTCCAACCTGCAGGAGGCCATGGGCTGCTATGGCCCGCTGGTCATCGATCCGGCCGGCGCCGAGCCTGCGGCCTATGACCGCGAGCATGTGATCGTGCTCTCGGACTGGAGCTTCCTCCATCCGCACGAGATCCTGGCCAGGCTGAAGAAGAGCCCGGGCTATTTCAACCGGTCGCGCACCACGCTTTCGGGGCTGCTGTCGGGCGAAGATGGGATGGACCTGGCCGAACGGCGCATGTGGGGCGCCATGCGGATGGACCCCCGCGACATCGCCGATGTGAACGGGACGACCTACACCTATCTTATCAATGGCCAGGGGCCGCAGGCGCCCTGGCGCGGCCTGTTCTCGCCCGGCGAGAAGGTGCGGCTGCGCCTCATCAACGCCTCGGCCATGTCGATCTTCAATGTGCGGATCCCGGGCCTGGCCCTGCGGGTGGTGCAGGCCGACGGCGCCGATGTGCGACCGGTGGAGACCGACGAGCTGCAGATCTCGGTGGCCGAGACCTATGACGTGCTCGTCGAGCCGAAGGCGGAGCAGGCCTACGCCCTGGTGGCGGAGTCCGTGGATCGCTCCGGCATGGCGGTGGCCATGCTGGCCCCGCGGCCAGGCATGAGCGCGGAGGTTCCGCCCCTGCGGGAGGTTCCGACCCTGACCATGCGCGACATGGGGATGGGCGGCATGGCGGGCATGGATCACGGGGCGATGGACCATGGCGGCATGGATCATGCGGCCATGGGACACGGCCCGCCCGCGGCGCCCGCCGCCATGGATCACGGCGCTCATCAGATGCGCGACAAGGCCCTGGCCCCGCCGGGCATGGCCGTGGGCGTCGGGGTGGACATGATCGCCCCGGCCCCGGTCAGCCGCCTGGCCGAGCGGCCCATGGGGTTGGAGGACGTTCCCCACCGGGTGCTGACCTATGCCGACCTGGTGGCGCTTTCGCCGGGCGAGGACCGGCGGGCGCCCTCGCGCAGCCTGGAGATCCATCTGACCGGAAACATGGAGCGGTTCATGTGGGGCTTCGACGGGCGCAAGTTCAGCGAGCTCGTCGAGCCCATCGCGTTTTCCCGCGATGAACGGGTGCGGGTGACACTGATCAACGACACCATGATGGCCCACCCCATCCACCTGCACGGCCACTTCTTCGAGCTGGTGAATGGGGCGCCCGACGGCCATCAGCCGCTGAAGCATACGGTCAATGTGGCGCCGGGCTCGAAGGTGACCTTCGACCTGACGGCCGATGCGCCCGGCGACTGGGCCTTCCATTGTCACATGCTGATGCACATGCATGCGGGCATGTTCAATGTGGTCACCGTACGGCCCCTGGACGGAGGCGCGGCATGAGGCGGCTGACCCTTTTGCTGGCGCCGGCCCTGCTGCTCGCTGGCCCCGCCTGGTCGCAGGATCACGCCGCGCACGATCCGCACGCCCACCACCACGCCGAGCCGGCGCCCAGCCCGGCGGCGGGCGCCGATCCCCATGCCGGCCACGACATGGGCGCAAGCGCCGCGGTCGCGCCCAACCGGCCGCCGCCCGTCGCCGCCGGATCGGGTCCCGCCCACGCCGCCGACCTCTATTTTGATCCGGCCGAAATGGCGCGGGCGCGGGACAAGCTGCGGGCCGAGAACGGCGACGTGCGGACCACGGCCCTGATCGTCGATCGCCTGGAGGCCGGCTTCGGCGAGGGGGAGGCGACCTGGCTGTGGGACGTGCAGGGCTGGACCGGCGGCGACATCAACCGCGCCTGGCTCAAGACCGAGGGCGAGGGCGGCGTCGACGGCGGCCTGGACGAGGCCGAGGTCCAGCTTCTCTATGGCCGCGCGGTCACCCCCTTCTGGGACGTGCAGCTTGGCGTGCGCCACGACGTCGTCCGCGGAGGAGATGACCTCAGTCATCTGGCCTTCGGCGTCCAGGGCCTGGCGCCCCACTGGTGGGAGGTCGATGCGGCGGGGTTCCTCTCGCAGGACGGCGACCTGACCGCGCGGGTGGAGGCCGAATACGACCAGCGGATCACCCAGCGCCTGATCCTGCAGCCGCGCCTGGAGCTGGAGGCTTCGGCCCGCGACGTTCCGGCCCGGGCGCTGGCGGCCGGGTTCAGCCACGCGGCGGCCGGCCTGCGCCTGCGCTACGAATTCGCGCCGGAATTCGCCCCCTATGCCGGGGTTGAATGGCATGGCGCAGTCGGCGGGACTGCCGACCTGATCGAGGCCGCCGGCGGCGAGGCCGACGATGTCCGCCTGGTGATCGGCCTCAAGGCCTGGATGTAAGGGCCGGGGTCGAACAAGGGTTTGCGAGCGCGCCAGCCTGCGTCTAAGAGGCTCGGGATGTTCGTTCTGGCCGCCACCGCCTGCTCTTCCTACGGTCCCATCCGGGGTCGAGGAAGGGCGCGCGCCTAGAGCTTAAGAGCGCATCTTCCTTTAGACCCCGCCGCCTGGCCGGGGTCGAGAGGTCTCGCCAGGGGCCATTCCTGGAGCCGAGACCATGCCACCGCCCGCCGAACTGCGGCTGCCCATCGAGACCGAGCGCCTGCGCCTGCGCGACTTCCGCCTGGAAGACGCCCCGGCCGTCCACGCCTATGGCGCCGATCCCGAGGTCACCCGCTACATGCCCTGGGGGCCGAACACGCCGGAGGAGACGGCGGCCTTCATCGCGCGCGCGCTTGAGCAGCAGGCGACCTGGCCGCGGCTCGATCTGGGCCTGGCCATCGAGCACAGGGGCCTGGGCGTGGTGGTCGGCTCCATCGCCCTGCACCTGCGCGACATCCCGCATCGGACCCTGGAGATGGGCTACTGCCTGCGCCGGGACCTGTGGGGGCAGGGCCTGGTGACCGAGGCCGGGCGGGCGCTGCTGCGCCTCGGATTCGAGGAATTTGGCCTGCATCGCATCACCGCCACCTGCGATGTGCGCAATACCGGCTCCTACCGCGTGATGGAGAAGCTCGGGATGCGGCGGGAGGGCGAGCTGCGCAAGGACCGGCAGGTTCGGGGCGCGTGGCGCGACACCTATCTCTATGCCATCCTCGCCGAATCCTGGTCGCCGTCGCCGCCCTGACCCGGCTGCTGGACGCCTTTGCGGGCCGGGTTGATTCGATTCGGCTGGCCGGCTTTCCGCCGTCTGGTCATGGGCGGCGCCGCAGGGGCCGGATGAGCCTCCGGCGCCGCGCGCGGCTAATAGAACGTGCGGTACTGTCAAAAACGGTGTTTTCGGGGCGACTCTGTGGCCGCGGACCGGTGGGCCGCTTCCGGAAACCCCCAGCCCAGCCCCCGGCCGAGGCGGGGGCGTCTGTGGCGGAAATGTCATTCTCGAAGGTGAAGTATGCCCGCCACCCCTTGGCCGGTAAGGGGTTTCGGATCAAAACTTGCGCACTGGTCAAATAGTCTGGTTATGTCTCGGCGTTGAAAAAATTCTGGCGCTTTCGCCAAAGCCGTCAGATGATCATTTTTGCTCAAGGGTCAAAATCCCCACGTCAGAAGGGGATCGACGCCAAGAGGGGGAAGGAAACCAATGTTGAAACGTACATATTTCTGCGGCGGCTCGGTCATGGCTGTCGCCCTCGCCATGGGGGCCGCCGGCTCGGCGGCCGCTCAGGCGCCGTCGGCGACGGTGGTCGAGGAAGTCGTCGTCACCGGCTCGTTCATCGCCGGCACGCCGGAGGACGCCGCCCTGCCGGTGGACGTTCTCGGATCGGCCGAACTGGAACGCCAGGGCTCGCCCAGCGTCGTCCAGCTGGTCAAGACGATCAGCGCCTCCCAGTCGGCCCTGGGGGAGAGCAACCGCTATAATGGCGGCGCCGGCACGGCGACCATCAACCTGCGCGGCCTCGGCGCCTCGCGCACCCTGGTGCTGATGAACGGCCGTCGTCTGGCCGATTCCACCCAGGCCGCCTTCCAGGGCGGCGGGCAGGACCTGGGCTTTGTCCCGACCGCGGCCATCGGCCGGGTTGAAATCCTGAAGGACGGCGCGGCCGCCACCTACGGCTCCGACGCGGTCGGCGGCGTGGTCAACTTCATCACCCGCAAGGACCTCGACGGCTTCGAAGTCGATGCGGACTACACCCTCATCGACGGGTCCGACGGCGACTACACCGTGGACCTGGCCTGGGGCAGCCAGTTCGACCGCGGCAATGTGCTGCTCACCGCCGGCTACCGCCATCGTTCGCGCCTCGACATCAATGAGCGCGACTGGGCCCGCACGCCGATGGACGCGGTCTATTACGGCGGCTGGTCGGGGTCTTCCAACCCCGGCTATTACGGCACGCCGGGCGGCACCACCTTCTTCCGGGACAATGGATGTAACGAACTGGGCGGTCAGCTGACCGCCGGCGTCGTGCCCACCAGCAACACCGCCACGGGCAGCGTCTGCCGCTTCCAGTTCTCGGCCTTCAACGATCTGGTGAACGAGGAAGATCACTACCAGCTCTATGGCGAACTGAATTTCGACGTCACCGACAACATCACCTTCCACGGTGAAGTGGCCTGGAAGCGCAGCGATGTGCCGAACCAGCGCCTGTCCCCGGCCAACCTGACCACCCAGTTCCCGACGCCGACCTCGGCGGGCGGCACTTCGGGCTCGACGGCGACTCCGGGCTTCAACGGCCAGGTGCCCTTCTTCGTGCCGGCCACCCATCCGGGCCTGGTGGATCTGCGCACCACCTGCGCCGCGCCGCTCACCGCCGCCCAGTGCGCCGGCATGGCCGGTGGCGTGACCATGGCGAAGGCCTTCTGGCGCGCCATCGCCCATGCGGGCCACCCGACCAATCCCGACGGCGCCGACTACCAGGACATCCAGAACACCTCGTTCCGGGTTTCCGGCGGCTTCAAGGGCGAGTTCGACAACGGCATCGGCTGGGACGCGGCGCTCACCTACATGGAGACCGAGTCCACCATCGTCACCAACGACCTGCTGGTGAACCGCATCCAGCATGCCCTGAACGGCCTGGGCGGCGAGGGTTGTAATCCGGCCACCGGCACGCCGGGCGTCGGCCCCTGCCGCTACTTCAATCCGTTCACCAACAGTGTCGCAGTCAGCGCGGTCAACGGCGCCAACAACCCCTATTATCGCGGGGGCGCCAATCCGCTGGTCATCAACGACCCGGCCCTGGTGGAATGGCTGTACGGCACCTACACC
>Ga0208179_1001103_pt1 | contig 14501 bp, 16 predicted proteins | sample Malvired_Geostar_FD_184238 | JGI IMG/M metagenome (GOLD analysis project Ga0208179, IMG submission 184238) | Marine viral communities from the Global Malaspina Expedition - Malaspina viral metaG DeepMed_Geostar (SPAdes) (version 2) | ecosystem: Environmental > Aquatic > Marine > Oceanic | place...
CCTCCCAACCCTCCCCCGCACGGGGGGAGGGCTTCAGGGAAATCAGGCGGCCTGGAGGGTTTCCGACAGGGTCTCGAAGGCCCAGTCGAGCCAGGGGGTCAGCGCCTCCAGGTCGGAGGTCTCCACCGTGGCGCCGCACCAGATGCGCAGGCCCGGAGGGGCGTCGCGATAGCCGCCGATGTCCAGGGCCACGCCTTCCTTTTCGAGGGCGGCGGCCAGCTTCTTGGCGAAGTCGGCCTGGGCGGCCTCGTCCAGGGCGGTGACCTTCGGATCGACCACCTTCAGGCAGACCGAGGTGTTGGACCGCACGGCCGGATCGGCGGCCAGGAACTCGACCCAGGGGGTCTTTTCGACCCAGCGGGCCAGGACGTCGAGATTGGCGTCGGCGCGGCGGCGCATCTCAGTCAGGCCGCCGATGCGCTCGGCCCACTTCAGGGCGTCGATGGCGTCTTCCACGCAGAGCATGGAGGGGGTGTTGATGGTGGCGCCCTCGAAGATCTCGAGGTTCACCTTGCCGCCCTTGGTCATGCGGAACAGCTTGGGCATGGGCCAGGCCGGGGCGTAGCTTTCCAGCCGGGCGACGGCGCGGGGCGACAGGATCAGGACGCCGTGGGCGGCCTCGCCGCCGAGGGCCTTCTGCCAGGAGAAGGTGACCACATCGAGCTTGGCCCAGGGCAGGTCCTGCGCAAAGGCGGCGCTGGTGGCGTCGCAGATGGTGACGCCCTCACGGTCGTCGGCGATGAAGTCGCCGTTCGGCACGCGGACGCCCGAGGTGGTGCCGTTCCAGGTGAAGACCAGGTCGGCGTCCTTGCGCACCCGGGTCAGGTCCGGCAGCTCGCCATAGGGGGCCGACAGCACCTCGGCCTCGATCTTCAGCTGCTTGGTCACGTCGGTGACCCAGTCCTTGCCGAAGCTCTCGAAGGCCAGCAGCTGCACGGGCCGCGCGCCCAGCATCGACCACATGGCCATTTCCACCGCGCCGGTGTCGGAGCCGGGGACGATGCCGATCAGGTGGTCGTCCGGCACCTGCAGCACCTGGCGGGTGCGGTCGATGGCGTCCTTGAGCCGCGCCTTGCCCAGCTTGGAGCGATGCGAGCGTCCGAGGACGGCGTTGGTGAGATTTTCGGGGGTCCATCCGGGGCGCTTGGCGCAAGGGCCGGACGAAAATTCGGCGCGAGCCGGCCGCATGGCGGGCTTGGTGTGGTCAGTCACTGCGATGTCTCCCATCCTTGCAGATGAGCAGCGCCCCGTTGGGAGGGCGTGGCCCGCCGCGCACAAACGCCCATTTGCGCGCCAGGACAAGCGGTTTTTTGCCGAAAAGCCTGTCAGATGGTCTCGGGCAGGGGCGAATTCACCCGCGCCGCGGCCTCGCGCCGACGACGGCTGGCGGCCAGGGTCCCCGCCGTCAGGCAGGCCAGGATGCCGAAGAAGTCGATATTGTTGATCACCACATAGAGGGCGTCGTGCGCCCGCCCGGTGACGAAGTACCCGGCCTGCAGGGAGAACTGCACCGCCTGGAACAGCATCGCGCCCCCCAGCCAGAGGCTGGCGTAGCGGACGGCGAGCAACAGGAAGACCAGGGCGAGCGCCCCGTCACAGACCAGGCGGCCCACCAGGAACACCCGTTCAGGCAGGACGATGTCACCCACGGCGCTGAGCACCGGAATGACAAAGAGGAAGACGGCGCCTGTCCGCTCGGCCGGTCCGCCCCGCAGGAATGCGAAAAGGCAGACGGAAATGAGCAGGACCCAGAGCAGGGCCCAGGCCAGCAGGAATGGCAGTCCGGTCGACATGTTGCGCCTCTAACCGTGATTAGAGGCGCAACACAGTTAAACTATTGCAATCAGCCGACGTCGCGCATCATCGGAGCGGCGCGGACGGGCTCCTGCGGCTTGTCGGGGCCGGTGAGCTTGGTGCGGACGCCGAGGCGAAGCTTGGCTTCGTTCAGCTGGCCGTGGACGCCGACCATGGCCGTGCGGGCCTCGCCGAGCGCCTTGATCGCGTCCACCAGCTTGGCGGCGGCGTCGTCGCCGAACACGGTGGAGACACCCACGTCCTTACGGGCCTTGAGCATCTCGCTCATCAGCTCGGTGGCTTCCATCAGAGCCGCATCCACCGACTCTTCGGTGGCGAAGAGCTTGTTGGCGACGCGCTGGGCTACAAACGCCTTTTCCATGGGGAGGTCCCTCCTGGGGGGTTAACGGAATGCTAACCAAGGTAAACCAAAAGTTAACGTCCGTCCGGCCTTGCAACTGTGACAAGTTCACGCACAAGTTGCGTTCGCCTGGCAGGCGAGTGGCGAAGCGAATGGTTAGGACTATTGCCGTATGAGAAGCGGCTAGCTCTCCGGGAGACCGCCCCTTTTCGCCATGGACCGCCCCCCCGATTCCGCCGGCGCCCGTCATGAAGCCACCTTCCATGCGAAGGTGGCCGGGGTGGCGCTTGTCACGACGGTGGTGGTCCTGCTGGCGGCCTGCGCGACCTTCATGCTGCAGCAGTGGGCGGTGGCGCGGGAGCAGTCGCGAAGCCACCTCTCCTCCCTCGCCGTGGTGACCGCCGACCTCGCCGCGCCGGCCGTGGCGGGCGGCGATATTCCGCGGGCCGCCATGGCGGTGGAATCTCTCAGCCGCGTGCCCCTGGTCGAGCAGGTCAGGCTCACCGACGCCAAGGGCCTCGTCCTGGCCGAATTCGTCGCCGGGCGCGAGGGTCCGGCGGGGGGCATCAGCGTCGCCCAGCACCTGATCTGGCAGGGGCGCACCATTGGCGAACTCCGGGTGGAGGCCAGGCCTCCGGCCCTGCTCGGCATGCTGCCGCAGTTCGCCGCCCTGACCGGGGCCCTGTTCTTTGGCGGCGTCGGCGTGGCGCTCTTTCTCTCAAGGGGTCTCGCCCACCAGGTGATCGCGCCGGTGCAGAACCTGTCGGAGGCCATGCGCCAGGTGGCGGCCAGCGGCCGTTTCGCGCCGGTCGCCCTGGACGCCCGGGACGACCTGTTCGGCAGCCTGGCCCTGAGCTTCAATCACCTGCTGACGCAGCTCGACGCCCGAGAGCGCGACCTGAAACACACCCTGGACGAGCTGGTGGAGGCCCGTGACTCGGCCAATGCGGCCAATGTTCTGAAGTCGCAGTTCCTGGCCAATATGAGCCACGAGATCCGCACGCCCCTGAACGGCGTGCTGGCCATGGCCGACGTCATGGCCATGGACCGGCTGCCGGCCAAGCAGCGGGGGCGCCTGGACGTGATCCGCCAGTCGGGCGGCCTGCTGCTGACCGTCATCAATGACGTGCTCGACATCTCCAAGATCGAAGCCGGCAAGCTGACCCTGGTCGAGGAGGATTTCGACCTGGAGACGCTCGCGGCCAACGCCCGGGCCAGCTACGGCGTCATGGCCCAGGCTCGGGGGCTGGACTTCGTCGTCGAGATCGACCCCGCCGCCGAGGGCGCCTGGCGCGGGGACGCCAACCGCATCCGCCAGATCCTGGGCAACCTGTTGTCCAACGCCGTCAAATTCACCCTGACCGGCGCGGTGGCGGCCCGCTTCACGGCCGACCCGCAGGGGGGCCTGTTGCTGGAGGTCAGCGACACCGGCGTCGGCGTGCCGGCGGGCAAGCTGCCGCAGCTGTTCGAGAAGTTCACCCAGGCCGACAGCACCGCCACCCGGCGGTTCGGCGGCACGGGCCTGGGCCTGGCGATCTGCCGCGAGCTGGCCCAGATGATGGGCGGCCAGATCACCGCCGAAAGCCGCGAGGGCGAAGGCTCGGTCTTCCGCGTCCGCCTGCCCCTGGCCCGGGGCCAGGCCCCGGCCCCGGCGCCGATGATCCCGTCCCCCGCGCCGGATCTGGCCGCATCCCCGGCGTCCCAGCCTGACAAGGGCGCTGCGCCGGACGCGGAGGAGGCCGGCCGCCCCCTGCGTCTGCTGGCGGCCGAAGACAATGTCACCAATCAGCAGGTCCTCGCGGCGGTGATGGCGTCCCTGGGGGTGGAGGTCGAGATCGTCGCCGACGGGGCGGCCGCCGTGGACGCCTGGGCCAATGGCGACTACGACCTGATCCTGATGGACATCCAGATGCCCGTCCTGGACGGCATCGCGGCGGCCCGCGAAATTCGCCGCCTCGAGGCCGGGTCCGACCGGGCCCGCATCCCGATCGTGGCCCTGACCGCCAACGCCCTGGCCCACCAGGTCGCCGACTACCTGGCCGCCGGCATGGACGACCACGTGGCCAAGCCCATCGAGATCGCCAAGCTCTACGAGACCATCTGTACGGTCATGGACCGGCAGGACGACGCCGGGGCCCAAAGCCAGGTCGCCTGATCGGCCGCCCCGCCGTCGGGTGAACGCCGGACAACGTCGCGCTCAGACAGGCGTCACCGCGCCAGTGCTCTTCTCCTCCTCGACGCCGCGGCTCGCGGCTGACCTGCAACGAGGAGTTTGCACATGAAGTCCCTGCTGATCGCCCTCACCGCCGGCGCCGCCCTGACGGCGGGGCTGGCCACCGCCGCCTCCGCCGCGCCCGGCGGCTATGGATATCAGGGCCCCGCCCCGGCCTATGGCGCCCCGCAACACCGGGGTCCGCAGGCCCAGCCCGCCCGCGCCCCGGCCTGGATCTCCATCGCCCAGCGCAAGGCCAATCTGGAGCGCCGGATCGACATGGGTCAGCGCAACGGCGCCATCACCCGCAGCGAGGCGGTGCGTCTCCGGGCGGAGTTCAACAGCCTCCAGCGCCTGGAACACCGTTATCGCCAGGGCGGCCTGACCCGCTGGGAAATGGCCGATCTGGATCGCCGGATGGATGGGCTGAGCGCCCGGATCTATGTGGAGCGCCGCGACGGCGACCGTCGCTATGGCCAGGGCTATGGCCAGGGTTACGGTCAGGGCTACGGCCAGGGCCATCGCCGCTAAGACCCGCGACACGACGGCGGACGAGCCGGGGCGCAAGCTCCGGCTCGTCTGGCTTGGGGGCTAGAGCCGCAGCCGGCTCTCGATGACGCTGACGGCCTGGCCGCGCAGGATCACCCGGTCCCCGGCCAGTTCGCAGTCGAGGTCGCCGCCCCGGCCGGGATAGGCCTGGTGGAAGGCCAGGCGCGGCCGGCCGAGCTGAGCAGCGAAGATCGGGCTCAGCATGCAGTGCAGCGAGCCGGTGGCCGGGTCCTCGGGAATGCCGGAGCCGGGGGCGAAGAAGCGGCTGACCACCTCATAGGACTGGTCCTTGGCCAGGGCGCTGACCCCGACATTGCCGCGCCCCTGGGTGGCGGCGCTGGAAATGGCCTTGAGGGCGGCGAGATCGGGGCTGAGGCTCCGCACCTCGGCCTCATCCCTCATAATCGCCACCAGGAAGGGGCCGGCCCAGACCGCCTGCGGCGCGGCGCCCAGGGCCTGGGCGAGGCCCTCGGGCGTCTCGATCCGATGAACGGGGGCGGCGGGGAAGTCCATGGCGTAGGCTTGCCTCTCCCGCGACACGACAAGCGGCCCCGACAGGGTGTCGAAGGTGAGGGCCTGGGCCGCGACGCCGAGCTCAGCGAACAGCATGTGGGCGCTGGCCAGGGTGGCGTGGCCGCACAGGGGGACCTCCAGGGCCGGCGTGAACCAGCGCAGGCCGAACCGGGCCGGCTCATTGGTCCGCCGCAGGAAGGCGGTCTCGGCCTGGTTGTTCTCCGCCGCCAGGGCCTGCATCCAGTCGTCCGCGGGCCAGGCGTCGAAGGGCTCGACCACACAGGCGGGATTGCCCCGGAAGGGGGCGGTGGCGAAGGCGTCGATGGTCCACTGGCGCATGGCGGGGCTCGCTTCTGGCGTTGTGCGGCTCAGTTATGCCCTGGCTGAGTCGCCATCAAGGCGGAGCTTGCCGCATTCGGCGCTCAGGCCTGGAGGGTCAGCTCCGGCCAGCGCGCCTGGGCCGCGGCCGCCGTCCGGGCGAACCCCAGGGTCGCGCGCCGCGGATTGGGGACCAGCCGCAGGGCGAAGAGGTCCGACAGCCCGAAGGGGGCGAAGAGGCGCAGCGTCCCGTCTGGCTCCAGCCGGGCGCCGACGGCGAACATGGTCGAGGTGAAGCGGGTCAGGGCCTCGGCGCTGGAGCTCAGGGGTTCATAGGGCTCGCCGAACCGGTCCTCGAACCACAGATGCACCCGGGCCTGGTTGCGCACCTCCACCAGGCTGTCCAGGGGCGGGGCGTAGGCCGCCGCCGCCCGGCGGATGGCGCGGTCCTCGGCCTCATAGCTGAGGTCGTCCGCATCGAAATAGCCGAGGTCATAGTCCTTCAGGCCGTAGTCGGGGTCGCGGCCGGTCAGGTGGTTCAGGGCCTTCTGATAGATGGCGCCGGAAAAGATCATCCAGTCGGGCAGGGCGAGGTCCCGGGCCGTCTCCATCACCCCCATCAGGCTGGGGGCGGCGCGCAGGATGGCCGCCAGCCGCTGTTCCAGTTCGGCCTCGCCCGCGCTCATCGGCGCAGGGTCCAGCCGTGGTCCAGGGGGCCATGGCCCTTCCCCAGGCCCGGCGCGCTGGCCATGGCCTCCTGCACATAGGCCCAGGCCTGGGCCACGGCGACGTCGAGGGGCAGGCCCTGGGCGAGGCCCGCCGCGCAGGCCGAGGCCAGGGTGCAGCCGGTGCCGTGGGTGTGGCGGGTCTCCTGCCGGTCGGTCTCGAACACGGTCTCGCCGACGGGCGTCAGCAGCAGATCGACCACCCGCTCGCCGGCCACATGACCGCCCTTCATCAGCACGGCCCGGGCGCCGAGCGCGAGCAGGGCCTCGCCGCCGCGCCGCTGGTCGTCGAGGCTTTCAACCTTGAGGCCGGTCAGGGCCTCGGCCTCGGGGGCGTTGGGGGTCAGAAGGCCGGCCCGGGGGACCAGCAGGCTGCGCACCGCGGCGATGGCCGCGTCGGGCAGCAGGGCCGCGCCGCCCTTGGCGATCATCACCGGATCGATGACGGCGGGCAGGCCGGAGGCCTCGTCCAGCAGGGCCGCCACCGCTTCGACCATGGCCACGTCGCCGAGCATGCCGGTCTTGATGGCGTCGGCGCCGATGTCGCTCAGCACCGCCCGGGCCTGGGCCTGGACGATGTCGACGGGGATCGGGTGGACGCCGGTGACGCCCAGGGTGTTCTGCACGGTGACGGCGGTGATGGCGGTGGCGCCATAGCCCCCCAGGGCCATGACGGTCTTCAGGTCGGCCTGGATTCCGGCCCCGCCGCCGGAATCGGAGCCGGCGATGATCAGGACCCGGCCGCGAGGGAGAGCTGAGGTGGTCATGGCCGCTTCTTCCATATCCTTGCGCCCCTGACGAGAGGCGAGACGGCCTTGCCCACAGGGCGCGGCCGGGCGAGGGTCGTCCCATGACGACGCACGCCAAGATCGCCCTGGTCACCGGCGCCGGCTCCGGGATCGGCCGGGCCTGTGCGCTCGCCCTGCACGGGGCCGGTTTCAAGCTCGCCCTGACGGGCCGTCGGCCCGAGGCCCTTCATGCGACGGCCGCAGACCTGCCGCCGGCCGACGTGCTGGTCCATCCCGCCGACGTCGCCGAGGAGGACCAGGTGGACGCCCTGTTCGCCGCGGTAAGGGCCAGGTTCGGCCGGCTGGACCTGCTGTTCAACAATGCGGGGACCGGCGCGCCGCCGGTTCCCCTGGAGGATCTGTCGCTCAAGGCCTGGCGGCGGGTGGTGGACGTCAATCTCACTGGCGCCTTCCTCTGCACGCGAGGCGCCTTCCGGCTGATGAAGGACCAGGCGCCCCGGGGCGGGCGGATCATCAACAATGGCTCCATCTCGGCCCATGCGCCGCGGCCGCGCTCGGCGGCCTATACCGCCACCAAGCACGCGATCACGGGCCTGACCCGATCGACCAGCCTGGATGGCCGGGCCTACGACATCGCCTGCGGCCAGATCGACATCGGCAACGCCGCCACCGAGATGACCGCCGCCATGGCCAGGGGCGTCCCCCAGGCCGATGGGAGCCTGAAGCCCGAGCCGATGATGGATGTGGCCGCCGTCGCCCAGGCGGTGGTCTTCATGGCCGGCCTGCCCCTGGAGGCCAATGTCCAGTTCATGACGGTGATGGCCACCCAGATGCCCTATGTCGGCCGTGGCTAGGGGGCCTTGGCCTCGCCGGCGTCCCTGATCGCCGCCCAGACGTCCAGGGCCTGGGCGGTGTCGGCCACATCATGCGCCCGCACCGCGGCGACGCCGGCCTGCGCGCCGGCCAGGGCCGCGGCGATCGAGCCCGGCGCCCGGGCGTCGGGGGCGTCTGCGGCCGGATGCAGGGCGGCGATGAACCGCTTGCGGCTGGCGCCCAGCAGAACCGGAAAGCCCAGGGCGACGATGGCGTCCAGACGGGCCAGCAGGGACAGGTTGTGGTCCAGGGTCTTGCCGAAGCCGATGCCGGGGTCGAGCCAGATCCTGTCCCGCGCCACGCCGGCGGCCAGGGCGGCCTCGGCCCGGGCCAGCAGAAAATCGCAGACCTCGGCCGTGACGTCGCCGTAGCGGGGGGCGGCCTGCATGGTGCGCGGCTCGCCCTGCATGTGCATCAGCACCACCTGGCAGCCCAGTTCGGCGGCCACGTCGACGGAATCAGGCGCATGGCGCAGGGCGGTGACATCGTTCCAGATGGTCGCGCCGGCGGCCATGGCGGCGCGGGCCACCTCGGGCTTCATGGTGTCCACCGAGATCGGCGTGGTCGCATCCCGGGCCAGGGCGGCGATGACGGGGGTCACCCGGGCGATCTCGATCTCCGCCGGGACCGGATCGGCGCCGGGGCGGGTGGACTCCCCGCCGATGTCGAGCAGGTCGGCGCCCTGGGCGATCAGGCGCTGGGCCTGGGCCAGGGCGGCGGGCGGACCGGCATGTCGGCCGCCGTCGGAAAAGCTGTCCGGGGTCAGATTGAGCACCCCCATGACCAGGGGCCGCCGAGGGGCCGAAGCTCTCGTCATGGGTAAGTCACGCCTCTTGGGGTTGCAGTTTTTCCAACGCCTATTCCCTTATCTTGCAAGGGAACGGGCGCCAATCGCTGCGGCGCCGAAGGAGAAATACTGGGGGCGCCCAATCTGAGCGCGACGGGCATGTCACAACCCTGGTCTAGGGGGGTACGGGTGAAACGGTGACGCTTGGGGGAGCGAAGGGCGTTTTAGATGATGAACCCGATACGGTATCTCAGGCGGCGTAGGCGCCTCCAGCATGAGGCCTCGGAAGAGGCGGCCTATCTGCGCCGGCGCTTCGGCGAGACGGCGCATGCCGCGGCCCTCGAAAAACTCCAGCGCCCCGATCTGACGAGCTGGGGTCGTCAGGTGGTGACCGAAGCCGCCAAGCGCCTGGAACAGGGCTAAACCAGCCCCGCTCCAGGCCAGGGGTCAGGCCGGCTCGGGGCCAGGGCGCGGGGAGATCGGCACCGCCACCGCCGGGCCGAGCGCCCGGGGGCTGTCGGCCTCTTCGCGCTTGGGGGCGACGCCCTTGATCACATTGATGATCTCGTCGCCGGACAGGGTTTCATATTCCAGCAGCGCCTTGGCCAGGACGTGCAGCTCGTCGATCTTTTCCGTCAGGATGCGGCGGGCCTCGTCGAAGGCGTGCTGCACCAGGGCCTTGACCTCCTGGTCGATCAGCCGGGCGGTCTCTTCCGAGACGTTCTGGGTGCGCGACACCGAATGGCCCAGGAAGACCTCGTCCTGGTTCTCGCCATAGGAGACCACGCCGAGCTTGTCGGAGAAGCCCCACTTGGTGACCATGGCCCGCGCCAGGCGGGTGGCCTGGTCGATGTCGGACGAGGCGCCCGAGGTGATCTTGTCCTTGCCGAAGATCAGCTCCTCGGCCATGCGGCCGCCCATCAGGATGGTCAGGCGCGAGGTCATCTGCTCGTAGGACATGGACAGCTGGTCCCGCTCGGGCAGCTGCATGACCATGCCGAGCGCACGGCCGCGGGGGATGATGGTGGCCTTGTGCACCGGATCGGTGGCCGGGACGTTCAGGGCCAGCAGGGCGTGGCCGCCCTCGTGATAGGCGGTCAGGCGCTTCTCATCATCGGTCATGGCCATGGACTTGCGCTCGGCGCCCATCATGACCCGGTCCTTGGCGTCCTCGAAGTCGCGCTGGGTGACCATGCGGCGGTTCTTGCGCGCGGCCATCAGGGCGGCCTCATTGACCAGATTGGCCAGGTCGGCGCCGGAGAAGCCCGGCGTGCCGCGGGCCACGGTCTTGACGTCCACGTCGGCGGCCAGGGGCACGTTCTTCATATGGACGCGCAGGATGCGCTCGCGCCCGCCGATGTCGGGGTTGGACACCACCACCTGGCGGTCGAAACGGCCGGGCCGCAGCAGGGCCGGGTCCAGCACGTCGGGACGGTTGGTGGAGGCGATGACGATGATGGCCTCGGACGGATCGAAGCCGTCCATCTCCACCAGCAGCTGGTTCAGGGTCTGCTCGCGCTCGTCATTGCCGCCGCCGAGGCCAGCGCCGCGATGGCGGCCGACGGCGTCGATCTCGTCGATGAAGATGATGCAGGGCGCGTTCTTCTTGGCCTGTTCGAACATGTCGCGCACGCGGCTGGCGCCGACGCCGACGAACATCTCCACGAAGTCCGAACCCGAAATGTAGAAGAAGGGCACGCCGGCCTCGCCGGCCACGGCGCGGCCCAGGAGGGTCTTGCCCGTACCCGGAGGGCCGACCATCAGGGCGCCCTTGGGGATCTTGCCGCCCAGGCGCTGGAACTTCTGCGGGTCCTTCAGGAAGTCGACGATCTCGGTCAGCTCTTCCTTGGCCTCGTCGACGCCGGCCACGTCGTCGAAGGTTACGCGGTTCTTGTTCTCGGTCATCATCTTGGCCTTGGACTTGCCAAAGCCCATGGCCCCGCGGGCGCCGCCCTGCATCTGGCGCATGAAGAAGATCCACACCCCGATCAGCAGCAGGATGGGCAGGGACTGCAGCAGGAAGCCCACCAGGGTGAAGCCCCCGGCCGGCTTGACCGAGATGTCGGCGTTCTGGGCCTCCAGGCGGCTGACCAGATCGTCCTGGTTGTTGGGAGTGACGGCCGTGAAGGCCTCGCCCTGGGCGTCGCGCACCTCGACGGCCGCGCCGCGGATCACCGCCGAGGTCACCTGACCGGAATCGATCCGGTCAAGCAGCTGCGAATAGGTGATCTCACGGGCGTTGGCCGCCTGACCGCCGCCGCTCATCATGCTGTAGAGGCCAATCAGGACGACGACGATGACGCCCCAGATCGCCATATTGCGCATGTTCATGTGCTTCTTGTTCCGTCTCGGGAAAACTCAGGTTCATTCTAAGATAGGATGGCCTGAGCGGATTCACCAGCAAGGGCCGGGCCAGGGCGACCGGTGGCCGCGGGCGGGCGTCGGCCTCAGCGCAGGCTGGGCCGCGCGGGGCTGGGCCAGAACGAGAAAGGCCGCGCAGGCGAGCTGCGCGGCCTAAATCATTTCGTTGTGCCGGGATGGCGCAGGGCCGCCCGGTTCGCGGCCTAGCGGGCGCGCGGCTTGGGGGCCGCGATCAGGCCTTCGCGCTGGGCGCGCTTGCGGGCCAGCTTGCGGGCGCGGCGCACGGCCTCGGCCTTCTGGCGGGCGCGCTTTTCCGAGGGCTTCTCGTAATGCACGTGGCGCTTCATCTCGCGAAACGAGCCTTCGCGCTGCATTTTTTTCTTCAGGGCCTTGAGGGCCTGGTCGACATTGTTGTCGCGGACGAAGATCTGAACCAGGGGACTCTCTCCTGCCTTCCAGCCTGTGCGCCAGCCTGCGCATGGGCGGTGGCGTTAAGAACAAAAACGGTTAGACCCCGAAAGCAGCCGCCTCCGGAGCCGAAGGGCGCCAGATAACAGAAGGCTTTGCCGATGTCCACGCAGGACGGGCGTATTCGCCGCGGTTAGGATGAGACTCATGACCGACCCATCTCAGACTGCTGACCAAGATCCCGACGCCTGGGCCCGGGAGACCGAGGACCGGGTGCTGGACGCCGCCCTGGCCCATGTCGTCCACGAAGGCTGGACCCGCCGCCTGGCGATCCGGGCCGGCGCCGATGTGGGCCTGAGCGCCGGCGAGACCGAACTCCTGCTGCCCAACGGCGCCGCCGACCTGGCCGCCCTGCTCGCCCGCCGGCACGACCGCCGGGCGCTCGCCGCCCTGGCCGGGACCGATCCCACGAGCCTGAAGATCCGCGAGCGCATCCGCGCAGGCGTCGAGGCGCGCCTGGACGCGGCGGCCCAGGACGAGGCCGCGGTGCGCCGCTGGAGCGGCTTCCTGGCCCTGCCGCAGAACCTGGCGCTCGGCGGGCGCCTGCTGTGGGACAGCGCCGACCAGCTCTGGCGCTGGGCCGGGGACACGGCCACCGACGAGAACCACTATTCCAAGCGCGCCATCCTCTCGGGCATCCTGTCGGCCGCCCTGGCCATCCGCCTGCATTCGGGCCGCGAGGCCGCCATGGCCTTCGTCGACGCCCGCATCGCCAATGTGATGAGCTTCGAGAAGTGGAAGGCGACCACGAAGATCCGCCCGTCGCTGGCCCTGAAGGGCCTCGCCGAGACCCTGGGGCGCCTGCGCTACGGCTGAGGGGCCTCGAAGGACGCGGGCGGCCGCAACGGCGAAAATCCACCCGTTCCGTCATGGCCCGGCTTGACCGGGCCATCCATGAACACGGGTCTGGCCGCGGTGCGCATGGACCCGCGGGTCAAGCCTGCGGGTGACGGGTCAGGGGTCTGCGCCAGGCCCTGCGTCCTTCGAGGCTCGCTGTCGCTCGCACCTCAGGATGAGGGAGGTGGGTGCTGGCTGAAGCCCATCAGTCCGTCCTCATCCTGAGGCGCCCGACGGGCCTCGAAGGACGCGGGCGGCCGCACGGCCTAGAGCGCAGACAGCCGGTTGATGTGGCCCATCTTGCGGCCGGGCTTGGCCTCGCGCTTGCCATAGAGGTGCAGGCGGGTCTCCGGCTCGGCGGCCAGCTTCAGCCAGGCGCCGGCCTCGTCGCCCAGCAGGTTGATCATCTCCACATGGGCGCGGGCGTCGGTGGGACCCAGCGGCCAGCCGGCCACGGCGCGGATGTGCTGCTCGAACTGGCAGACCTCGCAGCCGTCCTGGGTCCAGTGGCCGGTATTGTGGACCCGGGGCGCGATCTCATTGGCCAGCAGGCGGCCGTCGGCCAGCTCGAACAGCTCGATGCCGATGACCCCCACATAGTCGAGGCGGGTGAGGATCTGGGCGGCGATCCGCTCGGCCTGGGCGGCGAGGTCCGGCGCCGCCGGGGCCGGGGCCACGGTGCGCCGCAGGATGCCGTCCTCGTGATGGTTCTCGGCCAGGGGATAGATGGCCAGGCCGCCGTCGCGCCCGCGGGCGGCGATCACCGACAGCTCGCGGACGAAGTCGGCCGGCGCCTCCAGGATGCAGGGGACGCCCCCCAGGGCCTCGAAGACGCCCGCCGCGTCGGCGACGTGCTCGACCCATTTCTGGCCCTTGCCGTCATAGCCCTCGCGGCGGGTCTTCATCAGGGCCGGGACGCCGATCCGGGCTGCGGCCTCGGCGGCGGACGGGGCGTCGTCGACCTCGGCGAAGGCCACGGTGCGGACGCCGGCGGCGTTCAGGAAGGTCTTCTCCGCCACCCGGTCCTGGGCCACGGCCAGGGTCTGGTCATTGGGGGCCACGGGGGCGCCCAGGGCCTTGAGCCGCTCCACCGCGGCGGCCGGCACGTTCTCGAACTCATAGGTGATCACGTCGCAGAGTTCGGCCAGGCGGGCCAGGGCGTCGGGATCGTCAAAGGGGGCGATCAGGGTCTCCCGCGCCACCCGGGAGGCGGGCGCATCCAGCTCCGGGGTGAGGATCACCACGTCGAAGCCCAGGCGGGCGGCGGCGAGCGCCAGCATTCGCCCCAGCTGGCCGCCGCCCAGGATGCCGATCACGGCGCCCGGCGCCAGGGGAAAGCCCGGTCCCATCAGTCTTCCACCGTCTCGGCCACGGCCTCGGCCAGGCTCTGGGCGAAGGCGGTCAGGCGGCCGGCGAGGTCAGGGTCGCCCAGCGCCAGGATGCGGGCGGCCAGGATGCCGGCGTTCTTGGCGCCGGCCTCGCCGATGGCCAGGGTGGCGACGGGAATGCCGCCGGGCATCTGGACGATGGAGAGCAAGGAATCCATGCCCTTCAGCGCCTTGGACTCCACCGGCACGCCCAGGACCGGCAGCTCGGTCATCGAGGCGGCCATGCCCGGCAGGTGGGCCGCGCCGCCGGCCCCGGCGATGATCACCTTGTAGCCCGTGGCCTTGGCGGTGGTGGCGAAGTCATAGAGGCGCTGGGGCGTGCGGTGGGCCGAGACGACCTTGGCCTCCCAGGCCACGCCCAGCGCGTCGAGCTGCTCGGCGGCGCACCTCATGGTCGGCCAGTCGGAGCGGCTGCCCATGATGATGGCGACGGGCGGACAGCCGCCTGGGCCGGCGGGGTGGGAATTGGCCATCGGGCGGGCCCCTCGATCGGAAAGGCGCGGAGTATAGGCGCCGCCTTTGCGCCGGCAACCGATCACCGGTACGATTCTTATGGTTAAGGCTGG
>Ga0208179_1001110_pt1 | contig 14445 bp, 15 predicted proteins | sample Malvired_Geostar_FD_184238 | JGI IMG/M metagenome (GOLD analysis project Ga0208179, IMG submission 184238) | Marine viral communities from the Global Malaspina Expedition - Malaspina viral metaG DeepMed_Geostar (SPAdes) (version 2) | ecosystem: Environmental > Aquatic > Marine > Oceanic | place...
GGTCAACGGCCTGCCCGCTCCAAGTGTCCGTGTTGGCCGTTCCGCTGCGCTTGACCGATGCCGCCTTGCGGGCGGCGTGTGTCGCTCCCATCGGCTGGAATGAACCAGACCCGAGCAACAAGAAGGAGACTTCACATGAGCAACGCGAATGAAATCACCGCCACTTCCGCAAATTCCGGCCGCCGTCCCGATTGGGTCGTGAAAGCGCCCCGGACACGCGGCAAGAGCCCCGGCCTTATCCGCATCGGCGCGGGCTGGGACAGGGAAGATGGCGGCATCTGCCTCCGCCTGACCGGCAACCAGCTCATCACCGGCGATCTTTACATCTATCCCGCAGCGGAGGGTGGCGCTCAATGAGCGCCGCCTTCGGGGCGGCCCTTAACGGGTCGCCCATGTTTGGTTGCCTCTTTTTCACGAATTGAACGCAGGTAACTAATTCCGTATACTGATAATAGATATGGATGAAGAGCAGACAGAAATCACCGATGAGATACGGGAGCGCATGACGACCAATGCCGCGTCCTTGCCGGGCCTGCAAAGTCACCAGAGGCACCCCGATCACGATATGGTGCTCACCACGGCGCAGCGCGCATGCCTTAACGACTGGCAGGAGCGTACAGGAATAGGGCCCGTCCGGCTGCTATCCGCGCGCGGGGACGTACCGCTGGGCCTAAACGCGAACATGGTCTATCGCTGGATGGTCGGCATCACGCGCCGCGTTTATTCCGGTTACTACGATTACGTGCTCACCGCCTATGCGGAAGCAACGCCGCTCAAACGGCTTACACCGGCTGACCGCGACTTGCTCCACGCACACAAGGAGCGCGCGGGGTCATGGGGTGCGCTTCTGGTTCGCCTCTCTCCGCATCCAGATTATATCACCGCCGACCTTCTCGTATCCTGGGCGGCCGGAAAAGCATCTACTGTCCCGCAGGATTTGTGGGACTTTGTATCGGAGCGTCTTTGCCGGGACGACGAAGAGATTAAAAGCGCCCGGCATGGGCAAACACGATCCGGCTATGTTCAGATACCGCGACAAACCATCATCGACATGAAGAAAAGGATGCGCGCACTCCGGCGCGGATCAATAAGCTTGCTCAAAGGCCGGAGTGACATACCGGAAGGACTGAAACCGGGTACCATCGACCGCTGGTTCAACCGTCCCAATCCAGCCGCGCGGCGGGACCATCTGCACTACTTTCAAAAGGTGCTGCACGAAGCTCCACCTAAGCGCGACCTTCCTCGCCGGAAGTCAGCGCCTAATAAGTCGACGCTGGCGGCAAGACTGGGCATGCATCACCCGGACAAATAGATAAAATTCGAGCTAAATTTTATTGTTTCCATAATATTTCTTAATATTTGTTCACTATACTAATATCAAATCGTCGAAATATACGGCGAAAAGATATTTGTGGGCGGCCAGTACACAACGAATACAGGCCGCGCGTGTGGGAGAAGAGCAGTGGCGATAACGGCCTCATTCAAAAATGCGATGGAGCATGACGGCGAATACGTGCCGCCAGAAAGCGCACACGCCGATTGGGAAGCCTTCGGCCGGGATGCGTTCACCTATGGGGCTGCGGCGGAAGCTCTGAAAAACGGGGCCGCGAGCGGCCAGTCCGGCCAGGCGGTGACGGCGCAGGCTGATGGGCGTTTATCGGCGGATGAAAAAGAGAAGAAAGAGCGCAACAGCGCACTTAACTCACAAATTCAACAAGCCTTGCTGGATCAACAGCGCGAGTTCGACGCGATGGTTCATGCCATCGACGAAAGGATTGCCGGACTTGAGGATCAATCCGCAAAAAATCAAGGCGAAATCGAACAATTAGAGGCGCGTCAAAAACTGCGCAAGATGATTGATGACGGCAAACTCGATCCGTCCAATCCGCAACACGCGGCTCTTATGCAAGCGGCCGGGTTTGAGCCGGACACACCGCTCGATCAGGTTGAATCTGAATTGGACGACACACAACACAACGATCTAACCGAGTTGGAGAGGCTGTACGGCGAGCAGGAAGCTATTGAGCGGCAGATGGAAGCGCTGAAACGTGAGCGGCTTAATATTATTGAGGCAGAAAAACGCGGTGAACCGCTGACAGATGAAGAAATGCAGGCTTTACGGGACCGTTTGGCGGCACAGGGTGTTGAGGTGACTGGTGTTGACAATATCGAATACGCGCTCAACAAGTCGCAAAATCAACTGAATAAGGAAAAGGCTGAGGTCGATCAAGATATTGAGGCCGGTGAGTTTATGAAGGCGTTGGCTGATCTAGATCGACAGGATATTACGGCGCAGGAACGCAGCGCGGCGATTATTGCAGAGATAGACAAACTCTCGGGTGAGGTGCGTGAACAACTCGCACAATCACCCGATACGGCAGAGCTGTTTACGGTAGAATCGCTTGTCACTAAAGAGGTTGCGTCGGAACAAGGCACCACCAATAACGTGGTCGTTGTGCCGAACGTTCCGCCGCCAATGTGGCAATCCTAGGTATTGGAGGTTATTGGGCCTGCGCAGACGGTGCCAGCGACGCTGTTTGACGCGTGCTCCGTGCGTATTCAAGCATAGCAGGATAGTTTTTGCGTACGGCTTGTACGACTTTGCCATATGCAACATCGTCCTGCGAATACTGGTACGGGCTGGTCATGCCACAAATGTGGATCGTAGCATAGCCAAGGTGTTTGCCCTTCAGGCTGATCGTATTGATGCGTTCCTCGGTGCGTAGAACCCACGCATCAGATTTTGTCCCTCCAATGTCTTGCCCTTCGTGAATCACAACGACTCCGCAGTCCTCTGAAATCTGTCTGGCCTGCTCACCCGTCACGAGAGTGCCTTCGGGAGGAATTTGGTTCTGAGATGTTGTGTGGGATGTTGTTTGAGACTGGGTCGCACTCTGGCCGTAAGCCGCGCTCAACGGGGCAAGGGACAGTCCAGCCGCCACCAGTCCTGCGCCAGCCGCGCTGGTCCATTTGCTCCACAATCCCTGTTTTGTAAGGGCCATTTCGACTCCCCTTGGTAAAAGTCAAGGCATAAATTACACAAAAACAGTGTGAAAGTCAATATTCACGGCTTGACATGAGTCGGATCAAAGACTTATCGCCGTGTTATGTTATATTTAATGCATAAAAATCATGTAATCATGCACATGTGTGGAATCTGTATTGACTTTTTGCCCGGTCAAAAACGATGGTTATTGCAAAACCATATTTTGAACGGAGTAAATACGATGTTTAATTTTGAAAATGCGGATTTCTGCGGTATTCTGACAACCACCCCGATAACGGAGCCGCCCGATGACCGGCCTGCACAAACCATCGTTTTTGCGGGAGAAGAGTCATGAGGAATGTGTGGCCTCCGCTGCGCCAAAGCGGCAAGCGCGTCGGATATGCGCGGGTTTCAACGCCCGATCAGCGCCTCGACATGCAACTGGATGCATTGAACACGGTCGCATGCGATCCGGTATTTTCCGATCACGGGTTTTCCGGCGGGCGGGCAGATAGGCCGGGGCTCGATAAGGCGCTCAAAGCCCTGGAAGCCGGCGATGTGCTCGTCGTGTTCAAGCTCGACCGGCTGGGGCGCTCGGTCTTGCACCTTGCCGACCTGCTAACGCGATTTGAGAAGGAGGGAATCCACTTCTGCTCATTGAGCGAGGGGATCGATACAACCACCCCCGGTGGCAAACTCGTCTATCACCTGTTCAGCGCCTTCGCTGAATTTCAGCGCGACATCATCCGTGAGAACACGATTGCGGGATTGGCGGCGGCAAGAGCGCGGGGAAGTAAGCTAGGCCGCCCTCACAAGCTCGATACCTGGGACGTGTTGGAGGCTCATCGCCAGATCAGACAGGACGGCCGCAGCATTGAGGAAATCGCCGAGCGCTGCGGCGTCTCATCCTCGACTGTATCGCGTGCGGTTAAACGGATGGAGTTGGAGGAGGCGTAAGCAAGAGCAGGAAGCGCAGGTGCACCACGCATGATCCTGAAATGCACCCGCTAAGAAGCAGGAAAGAGCAGTTAAGACGTACTGCAAGGTGTGTACTGGTAGTCGCCTGAAGGCGACCCGTACCCCCTTGCAAAGGGGCATTGCGCATGCCCCGTTTGATCCCCCCGCGCCGAGCCCCAGGCATTAGAAATGCCAAGGGCCGGATTGGCGCTTGCCCGGCATTGAGCCGGTCCGCACCAGCGAAGGCGTATCGCCGCTTCGATCCACTCGCAGGCGTTCGGCCGCTGCACCACCGGTCAGGAGGGCCTTCGTGCCCCCGACACCCCAGACCAACTTTGCCGCAGTTGGATCGCAAGCCAGCATGATGCGTGCTGGACCGCAGTTCCCAAGCGACTCCAGATGTAGATTGAGCACATTCGGAGCCGCTTTTGGGTCGGGTAGGCCGATCTCCCCCACTCAGAAATTGACAATCTTTGCCAATTTATGCCATGATATTGTTAGTAGGAGGCTGTCTTGGCGACAATGAATGTATCTCTCCCCGACCCGATGAAAGATTGGGTTGAAGCGCAGGCTGAAACCGGACGCTACAGCAATGCGAGCGACTATGTCCGCGACCTGATCCGCCGCGATCAGGAGCGCCAGGACAAGATTGCTCATATGCAGGGGCTTGTGACGCAGGCGCTCGAAAGCGGTGTCAGCGACAAGTCTATGGACGAGATTCTGAACGAGGCGCGAAAACGCGCGCCGCGTTCATAGTGGCGGGCAATGGCGTATAAGCTCACCCGCAAGGCAGAAGAAGACCTCATTGCGATCTACCTGCAAGGCATGGCGGCCTTCGGCAGCGCTCAAGCCGAGAGCTATCACGCGCAGCTCGATCAGGTTTTCCGCTTCCTGTCCGATAACCCCAGAGCCGCAAGAGAGCGTTTCGAGATATTTCCGCCCGTTCGCTGCCATCCGCACGCATCGCATATTGTCGTCTACATGATCGACGAGAACGGCGATGTGCTGGTATTGCGGGTGCGCCATTCCCGCGAGGATTGGGACGGGGATCCTATTTAAGTGCGCGACGGCGCTCTGTATCGTGAGGGTGGATGGGAAAAGTACAGCAGAAAGAAATTCGGGTGTTCTACTCGTGGCAGAGTGACCTACCCGACAAGACGAACAAGGTGGCTATCCGCAAAGCCCTTCAGAAATCGAAGAAGAATTTCTCCGAGAAAATCGTGTTGGATGAGGCCACGCGAGAAATGCCGGGCAGTGGGAGTATTCCGGATTCTATCCGGGAGAAAATAGAGGCTTCTGATATTTTTGTGGCGGACATCACAACGGTCATTGCCACAGAAGCAGGTCGTAAGAGTCCCAATCCCAATGTCGTCTTCGAACTCGGGTACGCCGTTGCGCATTTGGGGTGGAGTCGCGTCGTGATGATGACCAACTTGGCCTTCGCCAAGGTGCAGGATGCCCCGTTCGATTTTGATCGTCATCGCATCTCGACTTATACGCTGGCCGAAGATGCAAAATCGAATAACCAAGACAAGTTGAATGCTCTGGTGAAGTCGGCACTCAAGGCGATTGTGGTGCAGAATCCAAAGCGTCCCGCTGAAGTTAAAGGTCTGTCGGAAGCGCAGATTAAGCACACGCGGGATGTCGAGAATTTGACATGGCTCTTAGATACCATTCACCTCCCGACTATCGACTCCCACTTGGAATCAATCCCCTACCGAATTGATTACAAGGTTCTAATTTTCTGGGAGGACTTTCGCGGGGTGGTAGAGAGCAGTTTGTTTCGCCTCTACGACGAAGATTTGAAAAGAGCGGTCATGCAATTTTACAAGGGGTGGAAGAAGACTGTTTCTCATGGCGAATGCTACCACGAGACATCGAATCCGTCCGTCTATGTCTTTTCAAATCCCATGGACGGCCCGTTGAGCTCTAAGCAAGAGGAGCACTGGGAAGAAATTGAGAAGGGCGGTAGGGCTATGGCTGCCGCAAAGCGGAAAATTTTGCGGATCGTTGAGAAGCGTTATCTTGAGATCGATATTAAAAAAACAAATCGAACCGCCTGGGACGCTTACAAGAAATTTGTCAAAGACGAAGATGCAGACGAACTGTAAGCGGGCCGGCTCGGCCGGCCGAGCCGGGCTTTCGTGAATCGAGACTGCCTTGCGGCAGTCTTGGCGATTCGGCTTCGATCCCTCGCGCGGACTTAGGGCTTAGCCCTCGACGCACTTCGTAGAAAAATGTGCGGTCTCCCGAGGTGTGGACTTTTGGCCTACGCTCGCGGCCTGCTTTTTCGTCCCGTTTGCATTCCCATCCTGGCGGGAGGTAGAGGTTGCATGCGCAAACCCAGCGAATACGCGGCGTACTCAAATACTAATGTGTGCAGCGGCGCTTCATTATGACAACATTTTGTGTTGGTAACGTTTGATCAGCCCATATATTGTAAGTTTTACCTTTCCTGTGACCGCGAAAACATGCAAAATAAAATAAGAACGATCCGCGAACTTATAGGAGATTGGCTTTGGGGGGCAGCACGAAAGCAAAAAACACAGCGAGGCAGCTTACAGTAGCTCCGGTTGAGCGCTTACAGCGTGATGCCAACGCTGAGATCGTATGCGAGGACAACCTCCAGTTTATGCGGCGTCTGCCCGCCGAATCCATGAATTTGATCGTCACTTCTCCACCGTACAATTTGGGAAAAGAATATGAAGAACGACGTTCGCAAGAACGGCACGTTGAAGAACAAGCCGCTTGCATTGCAGAAGCAGTAAGGCTTCTACATCCGACTGGCTCAATTTGCTGGCAAGTCGGGAATCATGTTCAAAATGGCGAGATTTTTCCCTTAGACATCATCCTTTATCCGCTATTCAAAAATCACGGACTCCAATTGCGAAACCGGATCGTCTGGACGTTCGGTCACGGACTTCACTGCCAGAAACGGTTTTCAGGGCGGCACGAAACAATATTGTGGTTCACGAAATCTGACGACTACACCTTCAACTTGGATCCTGTGCGTGTCCCTTCAAAGTATCCCGAGAAGAAGCACTTCAAAGGGCCGAACAAAGGGAAGGTCTCCAGTAACCCGCTAGGAAAAAACCCGGCAGACGTTTGGGATATTCCGAACGTGAAATCGAACCACGTCGAAAAAACAGATCACCCGTGTCAATTCCCCGTGGGGCTTGTTGAGCGGCTAGTGCTTTCGCTTACCAACCACGGAGAAAGTGTCCTCGACCCGTATATGGGCGTGGGCTCGTCGGCGATTGCCGCTCTTAAACATGGTCGAAATGCCTATGGTTGTGATCTCGATAAATCATACGTCGATGTCGCGTGGGAGCGCGTGCATCAGCTTCGCGCGGGAGAATTGCGCACTCGACCAATGAACAAACCCGTGTATGACCCCAATGCAAGGGTGGACGAATGAAGCTTGCGTTCACTTATTCAGATCATCACAGCGCTGGGCATGAATGGGAACGTCGTGATCTTTACGAATGGCTAACGGACGTTTTCGAGGCGCCGGGAGTCCCGATCAAGCCAGGCGCAACTGCTCAGATCAAAGAGCATGTAGCGACAGAGTTTTTGAATGAGGGATGGGCTATGGATGCCCGTCTCGATCAGGAGGCAAATCTTCGCGTCACAGCAATGAAGGATGATCTGGCGTTCCAGCTCCAAACCGGAAACATGAGTCGCGCACCGTACGATCTTTTGAAAATGCAATACCTTTGCACCAGCGGCAAGATCAAAGCTGCCGCCATTGCGCTTCCGACCGTGAAAGCTGCGAAGATAATGGGCGACAACCTGGCGAACGCTGAACGGGTGATCCGCGAATTGCAGCTTTTTGAGAAGGTTATCACTGTCCCCGTATTAGTCGTGGCATTCGATTAGGGGACAACCGGAAGAGCAATGACATACTCTGTGAAACTACTTCCTCGCGCTGATCGCGAGGCCATGATCCTAAAGCATCTTGCCTCCCCACACGGCGAAGAGGATTTCTACGACTTCCGCAGTCAGAAAATTAAGCTCAAGGTTATTCGGGTCGGAACTGATCTCCCCGTATACCGCATGGAGAACTTTCGAACCTATACGGATCAGCGCGAACACATCGCGAAAGAAAAATTGGATCCGGACTATTTTCTGAAAGGACAGGAGCTTCAAACTGTCCAGCAACATCAGCACGAAATTCTGAAAAAACTCGCCGCCAAAGGAAAGTCGGGATCGGTCTCACCGATCGTTGACGTTCTGGAGAAGGACGGCCAGCGCGAAGCGATTCTAATTTCAAGTACAGGCGTTGTGATCAACGGCAACCGCCGCCTAGCTGCGATGCGTGAGCTAGGTCTAGGCTATGTCGATTGCATGGTTTTGCCAGCGGATGCAACTGCGGATGAAATCGTCGATATCGAAGCGAACTTGCAAGCAAAACCTGAAACCAAGCTCGACTACGATTGGATCGGTGACGCTCAGCTTATCAATCGCTTAGTTCATATGGGACGCACGACAAAGGAAGTAGCAGACCGCCTAAACCGAAGCGAAAACGACATTAAGAACACGCTCCAAGCCCTCGTCGAGGCTGACATCTATTTGCGCGACTGGGCGATGGCGCCGGGGGAGTATAGCCGTGTTCGCGATGACGCCGGGCAGCTTTTCAAGGATTTGCCAAAGCTTGCTGCTGGAAAAGATCAAGCACTGCAACAGGGAAGTCGTGCAATTGCATGGACGCTTTTTGAGAACCGCGACAAACTTAGCGGTCGCATCTATGCGTTCAATCCTGCAATCGGCAAGCTTGCCGCAGACGTTCTGGAGAGGCTGTCTGAAGAATTAGATGTGCCAATCACGGCTGGTGCGGATGAAGATGATGGTGGTGGAATAGAGATCGACTTCGGTGAAGAAAATGAGGTCGACTACACAGCGCTAATCGAGCGTCTCCGTGATGATGCTACCAAGGAGGAGGCTATTGATGCGCTTGTTGAGGCCTGTCAGGCAGCAATTGACGCACAAGCAGGTAAGAATTCTACCAAGGCCGCTCTAAAGGCGATCACGCAAGCGCACTCAAAGCTTGCTTCGGTCGACGTGTCCACGGCAGGGCCGGAAACAAGACCGGGAATTATCAAGCAACTGGAATCAATCGCGACCCTCGTTGTCAAACTTCAGGAGAAAATGAAGGACGCCTCAAAGAACACTGAAGGTGCATGAACCTTGACCGTTGCCGCAGACAACATCTCCGTCACCTACAATAAAGAAAGTGTCACGGGTACATTTTCGGCAGCGACGAACCTCACGTCTTCTATCCTGGATCGAATAAAGCTGCGTTCAATCGAACTCGGCATGGATGCCTCGGTTGAACCATCCGCAGTCACGGTTAGCTGGCCGGACGCGCTGACAATTCTCCGGGAATTTGGAACAAAAACATTTCAGAATTCACTCGGCTTTCGTTTTGTTCCGGAGGGGGAGGCGGTTGAACGCATCCGTGAGTTCTCAGAGGGCTTTCGGAAAGCTCGGGCAAGCCAAGGCACCCTCAAGAAAGATATTGACCGCGAGGAGATTCAACGGCGGCTAATTGAAGCCGGATTTACTCGACGCACACTCAAAGAATTTCAACTTCGCGATTTGGAATGCCTGATTGCATTGCCAAATGGAGCAAATTTTTCTGTCCCAGGGGCGGGAAAGACGACCGTTACGTTCGCTTTGCATACCCTTACCCGCGCACCCGGCGGGCATCTGCTTATCATCTCGCCTAAATCGGCATTTCCCGCCTGGCGCAGCGTGGTCGATGAATGCATGGAGCCGGGATCTCCTCACGGCGGAGATGAACAGTTTCGGGTGCTGGATTCTCGTTCCGATATCGACAAGGAGCTGCGATCCGGTGCGACGAGATTCCTGATTTCCTACGATTTGGCGGTGCGGCAACAGAGCATTCTGACTACCTACCTTGCCAGAAATCCTGTTCACCTTGTGCTTGATGAATCACATCGCATGAAGGCTGGATTGGCCTCTCAACGTGGCGCATTCCTTCTTTCGGCAGCCACACTCCCTATACGGCGAGATATTCTTTCAGGCACTCCGATGCCTCAATCTGCCAGTGATCTTGCTTCCCAATTGGGATTCCTGTGGCCTGGCCATGGATACGATTTGAGCATCCAAAGGGGGCGGGCACCCCGCGACGTTCTCGGTAACCTCTATGTTCGGACGACGAAAACCGAACTTGGGCTCCCTCCAGCGGAGCGGCATTTCTACGACGTGGAGATGGCCCCGGGTCAACTCGCGCTTTATTCAGTCGTGAGAAGCGAAGCTCTGCGCCAGTTTACGAAGACCGTGTCCGCAGGACGCATTGGTCAGGAGTTTATGAAAGCGCGAAAGTCAGTCATGCGACTATTGCAGCTTTCTGTAAATCCGTCTTTGGCGCTCACGGGAATGTCGAGTGACGGGAATCTTGACTCTGGAATCGTGGATCAAGTCCTGGAAGAAGGCACATCAGCGAAAATTCTTGCTGTCGTCGATCACACTCGGCGATTGGCGCAGGAAGGCCACAAGACTGTTATTTGGACAATATTCACCGACACAATACGCGAGTTGGTGACACAGTTGGCCGATCTAAATCCGGTCTTCATTCACGGCGGAGTTCCAACAGGCGAGGCCACAGACCCTGATACGCGCGAAGGCAAATTGGAACGATTTCACAACGACCCGAAATGCTTCGTGCTAGTAGCCAATCCAGCAGCGGCAGGTGAAGGTATCTCTCTCCACACCGTCTGCCACAATGCGATTTATGCAGATCGCAGCTATGTATCGACGCATTACCTACAATCGATTGATCGTATTCACCGCTTGGGTCTCCCACCTGGTCAGGAGACCCATATCCATATCTACCGCACTCGCGCGCCCGCCCAAATTGGGAGCATTGATCTGTCTGTCAGCAGACGACTGGCTCAAAAGATAAGGGGACTTGAGCAAACTCTCGGCGATCCCGATTTGCACGAACTCGCGTTCGATGAGGAAAATGCCGACGATCCCATCGACTATAATGTCGAACTTCAAGACATCGTGGACCTTATCGCTGAGTTGGAAGGCAAGGCCGACTCTACGCTCGATGAGGCTTAGCCGTGGTTTCGACCGAGCGCCTTTTCGCGATGCCCGCCTTCGAAGGCCTAAGAGAAATTCGCCGTAGTTTGCTTGCTAATCCTAACCTCTCGTTGGCGGACATTGTGGCGGCAATTAAACTGACAGAGGCGGACGCCGCATCGCTCGATCTTGAAGCATCGTGTGAACTGCACGACATTGTTGAGCCTTGTGAATTGGATGGGCATGGCTTCTATCGGCATTGCATTCGCGCAGTTGTTTTGAGCCGATTCCCTATCTGGGTAAAAACGATAAAATTCGGCAGGCAAGTGTTTTCTGCCAAACTTGAGGAAGATGACCACACAATCTTTGAGAATGCTGGCCTTCTTGTAAGCCCGCCGAGTGCCGATGTTGTGGAGTGGTGGGACACGATTGGGCACGAAGTTAAGCTAGAAACAGATATCGAAAAAATGGCTCAGGCGCGAGTCGCTGAAAAACTCTCGTGGGATCACGAGAAACAACGCTTGTTGAATATGGGAATTGAGACGGATCCGGTGTGGGTTGGGCTAGATGACAACACCGCTGGCTATGACGTTCTCTCCTATGATCCTGGTGTGCCAGAGAATACGAACAAGCTAATTGAGGTAAAATCCACGGTGGCATCCCCGTTGCGATTCTTCGTAACGCGGAACGAGTGGAATAAGGCGCTAAAGTCAAAAGACGCTTACTTTTTTCATGTCTGGGACATGAGTAAAGAGCCTGCGGTTTTATATGTTCGGACCGTCGCACAGGTGGAGCCACACATCCCTTCAGACAATGAAAAGGGGAAGTGGTCCAATGCGGAAATTCCGCTAGGGACATAGTCCCAAGTCTCAAAGATTTAGGGCTTCTCCCTCGTCACACTTCAGGAAAATCGACGATCTCCCGGGGCTCGGAACATCGGTTCTGTGGCGACCGCAAATTTTCCCCCGCAAAATCGCTATAGAAGAGCGTGTGCTAGCAATTTTTACGATTACCATTGTTCCCGGCAGGTTCCGAACTTGAACGCAACCTTCCCCTCACCGCCATCGTAGGCGCAATGCTCGGGTTGAAGCTTTTCAGGGGCAATTGATGCCTCTGTATTCGCTTGAAGAAATCCGGCTATCAGTTCATCGAGGCTGTCGGAATGAATCTCACGGTCCTCAGAGTTATCGACGCTCCCAACCCCGAAGGCGCGCAATCTGCGACCTTCGATATCGGGAAGTCCTGCAATGCTCTCGTTCAGTGACGTGGCGATGATCGGGGGAGGATTCTGACATCGGATAGTCCAGTTACGGATAATGAGGCCAGTTGATAGTGCGCGCTGACGTGAGAAATAAGTGTTCATCAGCTCCGTGCCGTCAGGGGAGGCGGCCCCGACTACCATTATAAATGCGTAGCTACACAGGGCATTCGCATCCAACGGCACATCGCTAAGCTCGACCTGCCCGCCCCATCTTTCTCGTAGTTCCAACGCGCTCTTGTTTCGCCAATAGACCGCGCGCGGAAATAAGTTCGCGCTCGCGACGTTGGATGGCATTGAGGTTTCGGAAGGAGGAGGTTTCGTTGCATCGGCAACAGTATCAGGCTCTACCCGTTCTTCGGCGTCTTTTTGGATGGCCGGCGGGATCAGGTAGTCGGCAACTAAGTCGCGAATGTCTCCGGACCACGCCCACACCGCATAGGTAAATGCTGTAAGGCCGAAGAACGTTACCGAAACGAGCGCAATCGATATTAGCGACACGCCGAAGATCACAAGCCCCTTCGCGCCCTTCTCTATTATCTTGAAGCTAAATATTTGAATCGAGAATCCGTGCTCACCCTCGCGCTTGAACCGAATGAAGGGCAGCGGGAGCAGGATCGCAACCACGGCTACGATCCATGGCGCAGTCTCGCGACAGGCCCGGCTCTGTCCGCATTGCCAAGAAAGCCATACGATCGCGGTGCCGCAAGAGATGAAAACGAGTAGGAGGAGCGCCTGCCGCCAAGTGAGTGTTTGAAGCGCGTGAATGAGACGACGCCATATTGCTTGGATCAGCCGGCCGATGGCTTGCCTAAGCTTGTGGGCGGCATTTGAAATGCGGCTGGGTAGGGAGATCAGAAATTTGACAATTTGGATTGCGAGCCAGACCAGAATCACAACCGCAACACACGCTCCCAGAACGGGAATCAGAATTGCAAAGATGCCGAAGTGATGGACAAACGGGTAGACATGTATCCAAAAGTCATTACCCGCCGGGGGAGGTCGGAGCTTGCGTAGCTCCGCGTCAATACCTTCGAAAAACGAATAAGCGGAGAGAAAAGTATGAAAGAGAACGTATCCGACGAAATACACGCACCCGGCGAACACGGCGAGGCAGAGAATCCAATAGATCAGCGTGCCGACAATCAGCACCGCGTTTGTTGCCAGTTTTGCCGCTAGAATGACCGGGAGAAGGGCGTAGCCGAGGATCCTCCACCCCAACTCTTTCAGGGTATTGATGCGATCTGCCGTGTGTCGATTAGAGGCATGAAGCCACTTCGATGCAGTATCGGCTATCTGCGACACCAACGAACTCGCGTTTAGAAAGAACGTGAGAGGCGTTAGAACGAGTGCTTTGAAATAGAAGGTCGCCGTCCTTCGCAAGTGGCGGAATACCAGCCGTAAAGACCAATTTGCTCGTCGCAAAGAGTAGAAAAATTGAGCCATGACAAAGGAGCTTCCGATCTAGTTTGTCTTGGACAAGGGCAAATCTATCCTCCGCTTATCGAGATTCATCATACCACGGATAAATATTTGATGGAGAGCGAGTGTATTGGCAGGGCCATCGAGAGAAGCAAACGAGATGTTGTTGAAATGTTCAGGGTATGCCGCTTGGCGCGCCCTTCGGGCCGGGCTCTCGTGAACCGAGCCCGCCTGCGGCGGTCTCGGCCATTCGGCTTCGATCCCTCGCGCGAGAGCTTAGGGCTTCGCCCTCGGCGCACTTCGTAAAAAATAGCCGGTCTCCCGAGGCTCGGACCTTCGGTCCTGCGCCCGCCGCCGATTTTTCCCTCCGTTTGCACACCCATCCTCGCCGGAAGGCAGGGGTTGCATGTGCAACCCGTGACCCAGGAGGAGGGATTTCAAATGACCGAGAACAAAGGAGAGATACGTATCTATGTCGCCTGTCTGGCGGCCTACAACAACGGCTTTCTGCATGGCGCGTGGATCGATGCGACGCAGGATGAAGATGCAATCCGCGACGAGATTGCCGCGATGCTGAAAGCCTCGCCGGTAAGTGGGGCGGAAGAATACGCTATCCATGATTATGAAGGTTTCGAAGGTGCATCCGTCGCCGAATATGAAGGCATCGAGAGCCTTTGCGAGATTGCGGCTTTTCTTGCCGAGCATGGAGAGTTGGGCGGCAAGCTGGTGGCCGAGCTTGGCGATCTTGAAGAGGCGCGGCGCGCCTTGGAAC
>Ga0208179_1001111_pt1 | contig 14441 bp, 9 predicted proteins | sample Malvired_Geostar_FD_184238 | JGI IMG/M metagenome (GOLD analysis project Ga0208179, IMG submission 184238) | Marine viral communities from the Global Malaspina Expedition - Malaspina viral metaG DeepMed_Geostar (SPAdes) (version 2) | ecosystem: Environmental > Aquatic > Marine > Oceanic | place...
GAGCCTGGGCGTCGGCGGCGCTTTCGATGATCGTCGGGCGGATGAAGACCATCAGGTTGCGCTGGACGTTCTGGCGCGAGGTCGCCTTGAACAGATTGCCCACCACCGGGATGTCCCCCAGGATCGGCGTGCGCTCGACCGTGGTGCGCTCATTGCGGTCCAGCAGGCCGCCCAGGACGACAATGGCGCCGTCATCCACCGCCACGGTGGTCTCGATGGAGCGCTTGTCGAGGATCAGCTCGTTATAGTCCTCGCTCACCGGCCCGGCGATGCTGGAGACCTCCTGGCGCAGGAACAGCGTGATGGCCCCCCCGGCGTTGATCTGCGGCTTCACGTCCAGCTGGATACCCACATCCTGCCGCTGGACGGTGCGGAAGGGGTTGCTGTTGGAGTCGCCGAGCACCTCGCCGGTGGTGATCGGAATCTCCTGGCCCACCAGGATGGTGGCCTCCTGGTTGTCCAGGGTCATCACCGAGGGGGTGGAGAGCAGGTTCGAGGTGGTGTCGTTCTTCACCGCATTGATGATGAAACCGAACAGGGCGTCGCCGCTGCGGCCATAGCCGCCGGTGATCATGCCCCGGGCGCCCAGCAGGGAGTCCATGGCCGTCTGGCGCAGGGCTGCGAGAGCCGCGGAATCCTCGGGCAGGTTCGCCTCACCGGCCGCCGCCCCGGCCAGGGCCAGGAGGTTCGGCGCGGCGTTGGAATAGTTGGTGGCCGAGAACGGGATGCTGGAGCCGTTGATCCCGGCCAGGGCGAACTGGACGCCCAGCTGCTGGGCGGCGTTGTCGGACAGCTCCACCACAACGGCCTCCACCAGCACCTGGCGGCGGCGGGTGTCGAGCTGACGGATCACCTCGCCCAGCACCCGCTGGGTGTCGGGATCGGCGGCGATGACGATGGCGTTGGCGCCGGGATAGCGCGCGATATTGGCGCGGCGTCCGCCGCCGCCCGCCGTCGCGGTCTGGTCGCCAGCGGCGGCCGTGAGCGTGGTCGCGGCCTCGTCGTTGCCGCCCTGGGTCGGGGCCTGGCCGACCAGCTGCTGCAGCACCGGCACGAGCTGTTCAGCGTTGGCGTGCTGCAGGTTGATCACCCGTACGTCGCCACTGGTCTCAGCCCGGTTGTCGAGATCGCGCACCAGGTCCAGAAGCGGGCGGACGGCCTCGGGCTCGCCGCGCAGGATCAGGGAATTGCTGCTCTCCACCACCACAAGCGACACGATGCCGTTGCGGGCGGCAGGATCGGCGCCGGGGGGATTGAGCACCTGGTTGACCACGCTGGCGATCTCCCGGGCGGAGCTGGAGCGCAGGGTGACGGTTTCGGTCAGGGTGCGGTCCTGGTCCACCTGGCCCAGCAGGCTTCGGATGCGGGCCAGGTTGTCGGCATAGTCGGCGACCACCAGCAGGTTGCCGCGGGGGCTCGGCATGATCACGCCCTGGCGCCCGATCAGGGGCTTTAGGGTTTCGGCGGCCGAGACGGCGTCGATATTCCGCAGCCGGAAGACCTGCGTGGAGAAGCCATAGCCGCCTCCGCCGCTGAGGCTGGAGGGTTGGGCCGCCGCGCCCTCCTCGGGCGTGATGCGATAGACCCCGGCCCCAGCCGGCACGGCCACCAGGCCGTTAGCGCGCAGGGTCGAGAGCATCACCTCGAACAGCTCGTTGCGCGAGAGGGGCTCGTTGCTGCTGATGCTGACCTTCCCCTGGACCCGCGGGTCGATGATGAAGGTCTGGCCGGTGGCCCGGGCGACGTCCTGGATGAAGACGCGGATATCGGCGTCCTGCAGGTTCAGGGTCTGCTGCTGCGCATAGGCTGCGGCCGCCGGCCCGAGGCTCGCGCCGGCGGCCAGAAGGATGGCGAGGGCGATCAGTCTCTTCACGGGGCAGCCATCCGCAGTCGAGTGTTCATGACCTGGCCGCCGCGCTCATAGCTCAGGTCCACATGGGTGGCGGCGGCGAGAATCTGGGGCAGTTCGCTCATCCGCTCGCCGTTGAGCTCCGAGCCGTCGATGGTGAGCAGGACGTCGCCGGGCTGAAGGCCGGCCCGGGCGAGGATGGCCGCCCCCTGGGCGCCCCGGGGCGTGACCGTATAGCCAACCGACCGGCCCTCGCGCATCCGCGGCGCCAGGGCCAGCGCCGCCATGAGCTGGGCGCCGGTATAGTCCGGCGCCGTTTCCGAGGCGGCGGCGACGGGCGAGGATGGGGTCGGCGGGACATAGGCGCCGCCGCTCGGCGTTGGGAAGCCGATGCGACGACGATTGGCGCCCTGGCGCACCACCACATGATCGTCAGCCACCTCGACCAGGGTAATCCCGTCAGGCCCCTGCTCGCCGATGAAATAGAGGGTCTGGGCGCCGCCGGGGGGCCCAAGGATGGCCGAGGCGCTCGCCCCGCCCGCGCGCAATCCATAGAGCTGAAGATCCGAGCCCGTCGTCACCGGAGCGTCGGACGGGCCGCCCAGGCGGAAAAAGGGATCGAACCGGGCCAGGATTTCGGTCTGGGCCGAGGCGCCCGCCCCACTGGTCGGCGCGACGCCGAGAGGACCGGACGGCGGCACGACGACAATCCAGACCAGCCGCGCAGCCTGCACGGCGAGCAGGAGAACGAGGGCGATCTCCACCAGCCCCAGGAGGGTGCGGGGCTGCAAGGCGACGCCGTGACGAACGGCGGCAAGGTTCACAGGAGAATCTCCGAAGTCCCTGGGATGGTGGGCTGGGCCGGCGGCCGCATGCCCGTCGGGGCCTTCATGTAAACTTTCGATGACAGGTCCGTGACAGCGCCGGGGTTTGATGACGCTTTGCCGCAGGCCCGTTCGATCAGGCGAAGGCGACCGCTGGCCGCCTTCGCCCTGTCGTCAGAAGCGGGTCGAGAGGCTGACCGAGTAGCTGCGGCCAAGCTCGTAGTTGTTCAGGATCACCTTGTCGCCGCCCTGGGTCTGGAATTCGTCGAACTCCTCGCCGAGCAGGTTACGGGCCTCGAGGCCGAGGGTGAATTCCGGACCCCAGATCTGGAACTTCTGGCGGAAGTTGAAGTCCAGGGTGACGCCGGGCTCCTGCAGGAAGTCCGCCGCGCCGGCCCCGCCGCGGGCGGTAGTCCGCTCGCTGGCGTAGTTGGCCAGGATGGTTGCCTGGGTGGCGCCGTCCAGGCTTTCGAAGCCGAACTGGAGGTTGGCGATGTGCTCCGACGTGCCCTGCAGTCGGCTGCCGTCGATCACGAAGTTCTCGGCCGGCGCCGGCTGGCCCAGGCCCGTGAGCGGGAAGACGATATCGCCCTCGTCCACCTGCACTTCGGCCTTGGTCCAGGTGTAGTTGGCGCCGATCAGCCAGCGCTTGTCGTCCACCCAGTTCATGCCGAACTGGGGTTCGAAGAACTTCTTAAACTCGGCCTCGACCCCGTAGAGCACGGCCTTGGGCGCGTTCAGGAAGGTCTGCTGCAGGCCGCCGCCGGTCTCGTTGACGATCGACTCGATCGGCTTGTCGATGTCCTTGTAGAAGGCGCCGATGGTGGCGAACTGGCCCCGCTCGAAATAGCGCTCGTAGCGGATGTCCAGGTTCAGCAGCTCGCTGTCCACCAGGTACGGGTTGCCGATGAAGGTGCGGTCCGATTCCGGGTCGAGATAGAGCTGCGGCGCCTGTTCGCGGAACTGCGGACGGGCGATGGTCTTCGACGCCCCGAACCGGAGCTGCTGGTCCTCGGCGAAGTTCCAGGTGACCGTGGCGGCGGGCAGGACATAGTCGTTGTTCAGCTCGACGCCCAGCGGCTGGTTAGCCGAGAAGAGATCCAGCGCCCGGACGAACTGCTCGGCTTCCTCGTAGCGCACGCCAAGGCTGGCGCGCACGGCGGGGAGGACTTCGCCTTCGGCCTGCACATAGACCGCATTGGTGGTCAGTTTGGCCTCATAGGCGGCCGCGCCTTCCGAGCCCGTCACTTCCCGGAGGAAGAGGCCGTTGGGACCGATATTGTAGTCCGAATAGAGGAAGTCGATCCGCTGCTGCTGGAAGGCCAGCGACGGGGTTTGGTCCATGGTGAAGCGGAAGACCCGGGTCACGGAGTCGCGCTCATTCTCGTAGAAGGCGTAACCGCCGGACACCGTCAGATCGACGATCAGCGGATTGTCGAGGCGATAGCGAACATCGACGCCGGCCCCGTAGGTGGTGTCTTCCAGCTCGCTGAACCGGATGAAATTCGCGTCCGACTGGGGGTTATGATAAAAAGTGTCGGCGATCCGGCGATAGCGGGTCTGCGTCTCATAGGGCGCATCACGACGGGTCTGGGCATAAGACCCGCGCCAGTCGATTTCCAGATCCCCAAAGGTGTGCTCGCCGGTCAGCTGGCTGTTGAACAGCTCGCGCTCGTACCAGGCGGTGTAGTCGTCCCGGATGAAGTTGCTGGAAAGCGTGCTTTCGCCCTCAACCGAGCGGGCTTCCTTGGTGACGTTGCGGACGTAGAAGTTGGTCCACTGGAACTTGTGATCGTCGAGGTCGAGGGCGAGGCTGCCCAGGCCATGCCACTCGACATCCATTTCGGTCGAGTTGGAGATCAGGTCCTCGGTGATCGACAGGCCGCCAAGGCTGACCACGCCGGCCTGCTGGACTGCGCGCTTGGTCTCCCAGCTGCGGTCGTAGCCGCCGACGGCGATGACGCCCAGCGAACCCCAGTCGTAGTTCCAGCGCGAGCCGGCGGAGAGGCCGAAGCTGCCATTGATCGGCACGTCGTTGGTGGACTGCAGCAGGCGGACATTGGCGTTCTGGAAGCTGCGCCCCATGGTCGCCAGGGTGGCTGCGTCGAAATTGCTCTGGTCGATCCGTTCACCCGTGGCGATGCCAGCGGCGATGGCGGCCGGGACATCACGGGTGCCGTCGTCAAAGCCGGTGAGATCGGACTCGCCGCCGAAATAGGTCAGGCCCTGCTTGAGCGAGGTCTCGTCATTGGCGCCGAGGCTGAAGCTGAGCGCCAGGAAGGGCTCGTCCGGCACGCCGACGGTGCGCAGGTCGATGACGCCGCCGCCGAACTCGCCCGGATAGTTGGCCGAATAGGTCTTCTGGACGTTCACGCTGGCCAGAATGCCGCTGGGGAAGAGGTCGAGCGGCACCACCCGCTGCAGCGGCTCGGGGCTGGGGAGCGGCGAGCCGTTCAGCAGCGCCGAGGAGTAGCGCTCGCCGAGACCACGGACGTAGACGAACCGACCGCCGACCACGCTGAGGCCGGTCAGGCGGGTCAGGGCCTCGGCCGCGGTGCCGTCGCCCTGGCGGACCAGGTCGTCGGCGGTGACGATCGAGGCGACCTCGGCCGTCTCGCGCATCACTTCAGGGATGTAGCGGCCGCGAACAACCAGTTCCTGAACCTCGGCCCCGTCAGAGGCGGCCTGGGCGGATACCACCGCCGGCGCCATCAGCGCCGTGGTGCAGAGAAGGAGGCCCGAGAGGGGGCGGAGCATATTCATGGAAGGTCGCCTTGGTTGTCGACGGACGCGAAGAGAAAGGGGGCGGCCCAAGGGCCGCCCCGTTCCGGCTCGATCAGCAGTTGCTTCCGCTGGCCAGACCGCAGGTCCAGCCCTGCCACCAGGTATCGCTCGCATCGCGAACGGCGCCGACATAGTTGGTGGTGTCGAAGAAGGCGTAGATCGTCTTCGGGTCGGTGGCCGTCGCGGCGGTTTCATTGGCGCCGTTGACGAAGCCGTTCAGGGTCGAGGTGTGGCTGGCGTTGTTGTTCGTGCCGGCGGCGAAGAGCGCCTGGGTCGCCGCGCCGTCCACGTCGCTGTCGGCGCGGAAGGCCGTGGCGCAGGAGAACAGCACCGAGTCCCAGCGGGGGGCGGCAGCGACGGTGGAGGGGGTGTCCACGTCCAGACAGGCCGTGGCCGGATTGGCCGACACGTGGATGCCGTTCACGAAGCGACCGCCGGTGCCGGTGTTCAGCAGCTGGATGTCGCCGGCGCCGGTGCGGCCCGAACCGATGACCGTGTAGTTGGCGAACTTGGGCTGCGAGTTGTAGGCGGCCTGCACGCCGACCGAGCTCTCTTCGAAGCCGCGGTCGCCGCCATTGGCCCGCTGGCGAACGATCAGGTACTGGATCCCGCCGCGCCAGCCTTCATCGGTGTCCACGCTGTCGTCGTCGGCGCCGGTGATCACGACGTGCTTCAGATTGGCCGTGCCACCGAAGAACTCCATGCCGTCGTCCGAGCCGTTATGGACCTGGATGTACTCCAGGGACGTGCCCGCGCCGACGCCGTTGAAGGTGATGCCGTTCAGCTCACGGTTCGGCTGGATTTCGAAGCCGGCATAGCGGACCTGCACGTAGCGCAGACGACCGGAATTGTCGTTCGGGCTGTTGCCGCCGTAGAGCGCCACGCCGCCTTCGAAGGTGGCCACGCAGTTGATGTTCGGCGGCGTCGTGCCGGCCGGGCAGGAGGCGATCGGAGCGCGGCCCGAAATCACCAGGCCGCCCCACTGGCCGATGGAGTCGGCGCCGGTGGTGCCTTCGATGTTCTGACGGCTGGTCAGGATGATCGGGTTGGTCGAGGTGCCCTCGGCGAAAATCTGCGAGCCGCGCTGGACGTTGATGTAGTCGAGGCCCGCCGAACCGAAGATGCGCACGCCCGGCTCGATGGTCAGCACGCCTTGCTGGGCGCCGGCGACCGGGTTCGCCGGATCGGCGCCGCGGTCATCGCCCACATCGGTGCGGCCGCTGATCGAATAGATGGTGCCGGCGCGGGCCGGGACGACCAGGTTGCCGGTGATCTTGGAGGGCAGCTGGCAGTTGCGCAGGGTGCCGTTCAGGATGATGCCGACATTGGTGAAGCCCGTCGGGCAATCGGCGGCGGCCTGACCGGTGCCGGGGTCGGGGTTCGGATTGGGGTTCGGGTTCGGGTTGGTCGTGGGCGGCGGGAAGGCGCCCTCGCCCGGCGAGGCGACATTGTCGGCGCCGCCGCCGCAAGCGGCCAGGGCCATGGCGCTGATCGACATGATCAGCAGGTTTCTGAGGGTGGTGGTGCCGGTCATCTTGATCTCCGCCGTGGCGATGAATTGCGCAGGCGCCGGCTTTCCCCAGATCCCACCTTGAGACCTGAACGCCCGCTTGCCCGACCGCCGTTCTAGGTAGGCTGCGTGACAGGTCGCGAACGGATATATGACAGTTCTATGCTGACCCAGACGTGCGACATCTGAGCCACGGTTAGGATCAAGCTACTGATTAAATGAATATTTTTCGCACCTCGGCCGCTCAGCGGTTTCGATTAACGCTTGCCGAAATCTGGGCGGTCCACAGGGAAAAAGGAGATTTGTCGCGCGGGGCGCGACAATCTCATTCCTCGTTGGGAATGTTGAGGAGGGTTCCGCAGGCCTTGCAGTGCACCGCGTCGGGATCATGCCGCATAAGGCCGCAGACCTGGCAGGTGTGGCGCACCTTGTAGGGCCGGAACAGGGCCTGGGCGAACCGGACAAACAAGGTGATCCCGGAGATCATGATGACGATCGACACCAGCCGGCCGGTAATGCCAGGCAGGATAATGTCGCCATACCCGGTGGTCGTGAGCGAGGTGATGGTGAAGTAAAGGGCGTCGATATAGCCGCTGACCCCGCCCTCATCGCCCACATAGATGGTGTAGACGAAGCCGGTGGCCACGAAGACGAAGGTGAGCAGGGTGGCGGCCGCCCGGATTACATCCTCCCAGCGGGTGTCGTCGAACCGGTGCCCCACCGTCTCCCAGAAGAAGTCACTGTGAAACAGGGTCCAGATGCGCAGCACGCGCAGGAAGGCCAGGTTGATCAGCACCGTCGGGAATAGCAGCGTCAGCAGGACAAACAGGTCGATCATCACGATCGGCCGCTGGATCCAGGACTTCAGGCTTCGCCAAGCCAGGGCCCGGGCGATCATGTCCACGGCCAGGATCGCCGCGACCGTCAGATCCAGGGGGAGGAAGGCGCGGGACTCACGCAGGAACGGAGCTGCGATGAAGAAGGTGATCAGCGCGAGGTCCACGCCGATCACCGCCAGCCGGAAGCGCACGGCGCCGGGGGACTCGCCGTGATAGAGCGAACGCAGACGAGCGCGCATCCGCCAGAACGCGCGTTTCCGCTCCGAAGGTTTGGCGTCCGACGCGGTCAAGCGGCCCGCGCGTCTGTGCAGTTCGTCGCCAATGCTGTCGCCTTTCCCGCCGGGTCATCACAGGTCTGTGAGACGCCGCCTTCCGAGGCCGCGCCCATGTTAGCTCTAGCCGAGAGCGCCCCGCAGACTGAACCGATAATGCGCAGGGGCCTTAATAGATCGGCGGCCTGAGGTCGATCGGCGGGCGCCCGGCGCGCCTCGGGCCGCCGCGACCCGATTAGGCAGAACAGACAAGGAGGCCCCGGCGTGGAGGTCAGCACAGCAAGCGAACAGGTCATTCTCGGATTTCGCGAGAGCTGGAATGCGCTGCTGCGCCTGGGGCCCGGCGCCCTGGCCCTGAATATCGCCCTGTCGGTCCTGGTGATCATCGCAGCGGTGGGCGCAGGCCTCCTGGTGCGCCGCCTGTTGAAACGGGGCGTGCGCGCCATGCCCGGGCCGGCCGACGCCGAGAAGACCATCCGCACCCGGCGGGTGACCCAGGTGACCTGGGCGGCGTTCGAGACCGGGCTGGTCCTGGCGGCCTTCTTCACCCTAGCCGCCATCTGGGGCTTCGATCTCCTGGGCTGGCTGACCGCAGGCCTTGGCCAGCAGGTGGTGGAGAGCGTCGTCCGCATCGCCGTCCTGGCCGTCGCCACCTTCGCGGCCGCCGAGCTGGCGACCCTGCTGGTCAACCGCCTGCTGGCGCGCATGGCGGCGCGCAAGGAGGCCGGCGTGCGCCGCGAGGCCCAGTTGAACACCATCGGCCCGCTCCTGCATGGGGTGGCCCGCGGCGTCATCATCATCATCGGCCTGATGATGATCCTGGCCGAGGTGGGTCTGGAGATCGGGCCGCTGCTGGCCGGCGCCGGGGTGATCGGCCTGGCCATCGGCTTTGGCGCCCAGACCCTGGTGAAGGACTTCCTCACAGGCATCTTCCTGATCTCGGAGGATATCGTCGCGGTGGGCGACGTGGTCGAGATCGCGGGCTCCAGCGGCGTGGTGGAGCAGATGACCATCCGAACCATCCGCCTGCGCGCCCTGGACGGCACGCTGCATGTCCTGCCCTATGGCGAGGCGCAGATCATCCACAACATGACCAAGGTCTTCTCCTATCACGTCATCGAGCTGGGGGTTTCCTATGAGTCGGACATCGACAAGGCCTTCGAGGTGATGACCCAGGTGGTGGAGGACATGCGGGCCGATCCCGACCTGTCGCCCCGCATCCTGGAGCCCCTCGAGGTCATGGATGTCAGCGAACTCGCCGACAGCGGCGTTGTCCTGCGGGCGCGGATCAAGACTCCGCCCGGCGCCCAGTGGGGAGTCGGCCGCGCCTTCAATCGCCGCATCAAGACGGCCTGGGACGCCGCCGGCGTCGAAATCCCCTATCCGCACATGCACCTTGTCATGCCGCAGCCGGTCCAGATTGCGCCGCAGCCGGACGAGCAAACCGCAGAGGCTAAAGCCTGATGCCACGTCTCGTCGTCATCTCGAACCGCGTGAGTCCGCCCAGCGATGTCGGCGGCGGCACGCAAGGGGGGTTGGCCATGGCCCTGGCCGCCGCCCTGCGGGAGCATTCGGGCATCTGGTTCGGCTGGAGCGGCCAGACCACCGACATCTATACCGGGCAGGTCGGGGTCCAGCGGGCCGGCGGGGTGACCGTCGCCACCATGGATCTCGAGGAGCAGGACGTTCAGGAGTATTATAACGGCTACGCCAACAAGACCCTGTGGCCGTTGTTTCACCACCGCGTGGACCTGACCGCCTATGAGCGCTCGTTCGGCGAGGGCTATGCCCGGGTCAACGCCCGCTTCGCCGAAACCGTCCTGCCACTGATCGAGGAAGACGACTTCGTCTGGGTCCATGACTACCACCTGATCCCGCTCGCTCAGGAACTGCGCCGGCGTGGAGTAAAGAACCGGATCGGCTTCTTCCTCCACATCCCCTGGCCGGCCCGCCACCTGATCACCACCCTGCCACGCCATCCCCAGCTGGTGGAGGCCCTGTTCGCCTACGACCTGGTGGGCTTTCAGACCAACGACTCCCTGGAGGCTTTCGAGGACTATGTGCTGCATGAGGCCGGCGGCTCGGTGGGGGAAGACCACCGCCTGAGCGCCTTTGGCCGCACCGCCGACTTCGGCGCCTTCCCCATCGGCATGGACGTAACCGAGTTCACCGCCGCCCTGGAGCAGGACACCGCCAAGGCCGAATATGCCCGCATGCAGACCAGCATGCTGGACCGCCAGATGATCATCGGCGTTGATCGACTGGACTATTCCAAGGGACTGGAGGAGCGCTTCCTCGCCTACGAACAGTTCCTGCACGACAATCCGGACCTGCACGAAAAGGTCTTCCTGCTGCAGATCGCCACCCCCAGCCGCGAGGATGTCGAGGCCTATCAGGAAATCCGCGGACGGCTGGACGGGGTGTCGGGACGGATCAACGGGGCCTTCTCCACCGTCGATTGGGTGCCGATCCGCTATGTGAACCGGGGCTATCGCCGCGACCAGCTGGCCGGCATCTATCGCGCGGCCAAGCTTGGCCTGGTCACGCCCCTGCGGGACGGCATGAACCTGGTGGCCAAGGAATATGTCGCCGCGCAGGATCCGGAGGACCCCGGCGTGCTGATCCTGTCTCGGTTCGCCGGCGCCGCCGAACAGATGGGCCAGGCTCTGATCGTCAATCCGTTCAGTCGCGAGGATGTCTCCGACGCCATCCTGCGGGGGCTGGCCATGCCCCTTGAGGAACGACGGCGGCGGTGGGAGATTCTGATGGCCGACCTCAAGACCACCGATGTCTCGGCCTGGCGCGACGCCTTCGTCTCGGCCCTGATGAGCGGTGAGCGCGCGACCTAGATTTCCGGCCTAGAAGGGGAACATCTTCGGGATCACCCAGACGGCGACCGCTCCGGTAATGACGTTCAAGGGCAGGCCGACGCGGACAAAGTCCATATAGGAGTAGCCGCCGATCTGCTGGACGATGGCGTTGGTCTGGTAGCCCACCGGCGTGGCGAAGGAGGAACTGGCCGCCATCATCACCGCCACCACGAAGGGGCGCGGGGCGACGCCGAGATTCTCCGCCAAGCCGATGGCCAGGGGGGTGATCAGCACCGCCACCGCGGCGTTGGACATGATTTCGGTCAGAACCGATGTGGCGATATAGATGATGGCCAGGGCGGCGATCGGACCGAGCGGCTGGGTCCAGAGGGCCATCATATTGGTGGCCTGGAAGGCGAGGCCCGTCTTGCCCAGGGCTTCGCCCACCACCAGCATGCCGCCGATCATCAGCAGCACCTGGGGCCGAAGCCCCGAATAGGCCTGATCCGGCTTCATCACCTGGAAGGCCAGCAGCGCCATGGCCCCGACAAAGGCGACGACCGCGATCGACAGCCCCCCCGCCGCCGCACCCAGGACGAAAGCGAAGACCGTCACGCTGATCAGGGCCGGCGCCAGCTTCAGGGGCGGGGCGATCTCCTCCAGGGCCGGGGTCGTCTCGGCTGCGTCGCTGTCGTTGCCGGGCAGCAGGCGCGGCGCGACAAAGGCGAGATAGAGCGCGCCGACCGCCGCGACGCAGAGGCCGACGCCGGTGATTTCGAACAGGGTGAAGGGCGCCAGGTGCTGACGCCTCGCCATGTCGTCCACCAGCAGGTTGGTGGACGTGCCGATCAGGGTGCAGGCGCCGCCCATGATCGAGGCGTAGGACAGGGGGATCAGCAGCCGCTTGGGGGAGATGCCCAGCCGCTTGGCCGAATCCTTGATGACCGGCGCGCCCAGGATCACCAGGGGCGTGTTGTTCAGGAAGGCCGACAGGGTGCCGCACAGGGTGATGATGATCGGCGCCGAGGCGGCCCCCATCCGGTCGGTCATATTGGCCGCCGAGCGAATGATCACGCCCATGACGCCGGTGACGTCCAGCGCCCGCGCGATGATGAACAGCGAAGCGAGCGCCACCAGGGCGGGGCTGGCCAGCCCGCGGCCCAGGTCCTCCAGCGACACCACCCCCAGGCCCAGCAGGGTCGCCGCGGCCGCCATGGCCGCCACGTCGGCGCGAATCCTGTCGCTGAGCAGGGCGACGACGACCGCGGCCAGGACAGCCAGGGTGGCGAGCTGTTCGAAATTCAAGAAGGACCTTTCCCGGGAGTGCGGCGCCGCGCCCGCACCATCCTGTGGCGCCGTTGACCTTGGCCGATCCTAGAGGCGGCCCGGGGTTCGGGGAAGGGCCGGCGAAGCTAGTCGGGCTTGACCGCCGCCTGCACCTCGATCTCCACCATCATACCCGGCGCCACCAGGGCGGCGACCTGCGAGGTGATCCGCGCCGGGCGGTTGGGCTGCTCAGCGCTGGCGAAGAACTGGCGATAGCCTTCCATCATGCCGGCGAAGTCCATCTTTCCGTCCAGGGCCGGGTCGCCCACCAGCAGCACGCGCATCATCACCACGTCGCCCATGGTGGCGCCCTGGCCTTCCAGGATGCCCTTGATGCGATTGAGCACGCCGATCGTCTGGGTCTTGGTGTCGCCGAACTCCCGCGGAGTCCCCTCAGGCGCGCCTTCGTTGGTGACGGGCGGCGTGATGCCGCTGACATAGATCATGTCATAGCCGGCCGGCACCACCACGGCGCTGGCGATGGGCGAGGCTTCGGCGCCGATGCGCTTGATCTCGGCGGCGGCGGGGCTGGCGGCCAGGGCGGTCAGGGCGGCGGCCAGGAAGAGGGTGGTCGGGCGCATGGGCGTCTCCTTGATCTTGGTTTTCATTGAAGCCTGAAAGCGCCCTAGGACGCGAGGGCCGCGCTCTTCGTCTGGGCGGCGAGCGCCTTGATCGTGCGATGGGCCGACAGCACGGCGCCTTCCTGCCAGCCGGGCATCTGGCTGAGATGGGCGCCGGTGAAGTGGAACGGACCGTCGGGCTGGTTGAGCAGGCGATAGGCCGGCATGTCCATATGTCCCTCCTGTCCGCCATGCCCCTCCCAGTCGGGCCACGGACCCAGGTTGTGCGGGATCTTGCTCCAGTTGACCACCACGGGCTTGGCCAGGTCTCCCTCGTGGCCCGGATGCACCCGGCCGACGGCGGCGCGGGCGGCGGCGATCTGGGTCTCCATCGGCAGGTCGGCGAAGGCCTTGGCGCCCGGTCCGGATCCGTAGCAGGCCAGCAGCATGCCCCGCTCGGTGTGCAGGCCGTTGCTCGGGTACCAGATCAGCGAGGTGTCGCCCCCGACCCAGGAGATGCCGCCGAAGATCTGCGCCGCCTCCCAGAACCGTGGGGCCTCGAAGCCGATCTTGTTGGAATAGGCGTTGGGTACGCTGGCCACGGCGGCCTTCACCGGCGCGGAGAAATCAGACGGGATGCCCGCCAGGATCGCCAGGGGAATGGTGATGATCGCAAAGTCCGCGGCCAGAACCTGCTCCGCGCCGCCGGCCTGGCGGTAAGCCACCTGCACGCCGTCCGACGTCCGGGCGATACGGCTCACCTGGGCCGTGCGCAGGATGGGGCTGGTGATGGCCCGCTCGAACCCCGCCACGATCTGGTCCATGCCGCCCACCGGCTGGAACATGGTGGCCTGCATGTTGATATTGTCCTCGAACAGGGTCGCCCGAAGCTGAGGATTGGCCAGAAGGTCCCGCAGAGGGACCGGCGGGCGGCGCTGGCTGAACTGGTCGGCGGCGCCGGGCGCCTGGGCGAAGCCCGATCGCTCCGTACCCTGGAAGCTCATATCCTCCGACAGGTCGCCATAGGCCCGCAGGAAGGGCAGCAGCTTCTCCTTGTCGGCCAGGGTCAGCTCAGCGTCCAGGGCGCCCTTGTTGATCGCCTTGGCCAGCAGTTCGGAGACATGGCCGCGGGTGTCGTTAACCCCCTGGCGCAGCTGGATCGGCTTGCCACCGTGGGCGCCCTCCCCCCACAGATAGGCGCTGCGGCTGACATTGATCTCCACCTCCAGCGGCACGCCCAGCTTGCGGCAATAGGCGAGCAGGCCCTCGTGGTGGCTGGGAATGCGGGCCGGCCCCGCATTCATATAGACGTCCTTTTCGAAGGTGACGGTCTGGTCGGCCTCGCCCACCATTTCGACCTTGTCGCCGCCGCGCAGGGTCCAGTTCCGGCCGCCGAGGCGGTCTCGGGCCTCCAGGATGGTCACCGAGAAACCGGCCCGCTCCAGCTCATAGGCGCTGACCAGACCCGCGATCCCGGCCCCCAGGATCACCACCCGACGTCCCTGGCCAAGATCAGGAGACAGGGCCGGGGCGGCGGTGGCGGCCTCGGCGGCGTTCAGCCCGAGTGCGGTCATTGCGCCATAGGCCGCGCCCAACCCGCCCACGGCCCCCAGGCGATGCAGAAACAGCCGCCGACTGACACTCATGACTCGACCCCTGACCAACGC
>Ga0208179_1001113_pt1 | contig 14413 bp, 12 predicted proteins | sample Malvired_Geostar_FD_184238 | JGI IMG/M metagenome (GOLD analysis project Ga0208179, IMG submission 184238) | Marine viral communities from the Global Malaspina Expedition - Malaspina viral metaG DeepMed_Geostar (SPAdes) (version 2) | ecosystem: Environmental > Aquatic > Marine > Oceanic | place...
CGCCAGCTGGTCCAGGGCCGCGCCGCCGTCCTGGCCAAGATCGAGAAGCCCGCCGCCCTGGAGGCGCTGGACGAGATCCTCGACCTCTGCGACGGGGTGATGGTGGCCCGCGGCGACCTGGGGGTGGAACTGGCGCCCGAGGACGTGCCGGTGGTGCAGAAGGCGCTGATCCGCGCCTGCCGCACCCGGGGCATTCCGGTGATCGTCGCCACCCAGATGCTGGAATCCATGACCACCGCGCCGACGCCGACGAGGGCCGAGGCCTCCGACGTGGCCGGCGCGGTCTATGAGGGGGCCGACGCCCTGATGCTGTCGGCCGAGACGGCCTCGGGGGACTTTCCCCTGGAGGCGGTCTCGATCATGGACCGCATCATCGCCCGGGTGGAGCGCGATCCCCGCTGGCCCGAGCTGATGGCCGCCGAATATCCCATCGAGGACGCCGACGCCGACGCCCTGGTGGCCGCCGCCGGCCGCGCCGCGCAGGGGCCCTCCATCGCCTGCCTGGCGAGCTTCACCACCACCGGCCAGACGGCCCTGCGCCTGGCCCGCGAACGACCCCTGCAGCCGGCCCTGGCCCTGACCCCCCACGCCGGCGTCGCCCGGCGCCTGGCCCTGACCTGGGGGGTCGAGGCGCGGGTGGTGGCCCAGCCGGCGGACTCCGAATCGCTGGCCAAGATCGCCACCGAGATCGCCCGCGACCTGGCCCTGGCCGCGCCGGGCCGCCGCATCCTGATCCTGGCCGGCCTGCCCATGGGCTCGCCGGGCGCCGCCAACATCCTGCGCCTGGCCCACGTGCCCCGCCGCTAGGGCCTGGCGCTCACGAAGGCGTGCCAGCCGCAGCCGCGGGGCTGCATGCCTGAGTGGGAGGGGCTATGAGGGGGCATGATCGAGCGCTTCGACACCCCTGAGGCCCTGGCGGAGGCCGCCGCGGCGGCCATCCGTTCGGCCCTGACCGCCGGGATCGCCAACCGGGGACGGGGCCGGCTGGTGGTCACCGGCGGACGCTCGCCGGGCGCGGTCTATGACCGCCTGGCCACGGCCGATCTCGACTGGAGCGCGGTCGACATCACCCTGTCGGACGAGCGCTTCGTGCCCGTCACCGATCCCGCCTCCAATGAGGCCCTGGTGCGATCGCGGCTGCTGATCGGCCAGGCCGCCGCCGCCCGCTTCGTCCCCCTGATGCGGGATGCGCCAAGCGCGGCGGCCGCCGCCGATCTGGCCGAGGCCGAGGTGGCCGCCCTGGCGCCCTTCGACCTGACCCTGCTGGGCATGGGGCCGGACGGCCATGTGGCTTCGCTGATCCCCGGCGCGGAGGGGCTTGAGGCCGCCATGGCCCCGGACGGCGCGCGCTTCTGCCTGGGCTTCGACCAGGCGATCGGCGATCCCCCCCGCCCGCGGATCACCCTGACGCTGGCGGCGTTGTTACAATCGCAAGCCATCATCGTCCTGATCGCAGGTCCCGAGAAACGCCGGGTCGTTGAGCGGGCCCTGGCCGGAGCCGATCTGCCGGTTCGCGCGCTCTTGACCCAGGCTCGGGTTCCCGTGCGGGTTCTCTGGACGCCCTGAAGGAAACCGCCATGCCCATCCATCCGGTCGTCGCCGAGGTCACCGCGCGGATCATCGCCCGCAGCCAGGACAGCCGCGCCGCCTATCTGGCGCAGATCGACGCCGCCAGCCGGTCGGGTCCCGGCCGGGCCAAGCTGTCCTGCGCCAACTTCGCCCACGCCTTCGCCGCCATGCCGGATGACGGCAAGACCCGCATGCGCAACCCGATGGCGCCCAATCTGGGGATCGTGACGGCCTATAACGACATGCTCTCGGCTCATCAGCCCTATGAGCGGTTTCCCGAGGTGATCCGCGCCGCCGCGGAAGCCGTGGGCGCCACGGCCCAGGTGGCCGGCGGCGTGCCGGCCATGTGCGATGGGGTGACCCAGGGCCGGCCGGGCATGGAGCTGTCGCTGTTCTCCCGGGACGTGATCGCCATGTCGACCGGCATCGCGCTCTCCCACGACGCCTTCGACGCCGGGCTGATGCTGGGGATCTGCGACAAGATCGTGCCGGGCCTGACCATCGGCGCCCTGGCCTTCGGCCACCTGCCGATGATCTTCGTCCCCGGCGGCCCGATGACGTCTGGCCTCTCCAACGCCGAGAAGGCCCGGGTGCGCGGCCTCTACGCCGAGGGCAAGATCGGCCGCGAGGAGCTGCTGGATTCCGAGATGAAGTCCTATCACGGGCCGGGCACCTGCACCTTCTATGGCACGGCCAACACCAACCAGATGATGATGGAGATGACCGGCCTGCACCTGCCGGGCGCGGCCTTCGTCCATCCCAACACGCCCCTGCGCGACGCCCTCACCGCCGCGGCGGCGCAGCGGGCGGTGGAGATCATCGCCGGCGCCGAGGCCTATACGCCCATGGCGCGGGTGGTGGACGAAAAGAGCCTGGTCAACGCCATGGTCGGCCTGATGGCCACCGGCGGCTCCACCAACCACACCCTGCACATGGTGGCCATCGCCCGGGCGGCGGGGATCATCCTGACCTGGTCGGACTTCGACGATCTGTCACGGGTCGTGCCCCTGATCACCAAGGTCTATCCCAACGGGTCGGAGGACGTGAACGCCTTCCAGGCGGCCGGCGGCATGGCCTTCGTCATCCGCCAGCTGCTGGACGCCGGCCTCGCCCATGACGATGTGGTCACCGTGGCCGGCGGCGGGCTGCGGGCCTATCAGCGCGAACCCTTCCTGGAGGAGGGCGCCCTGGTGTGGCGGGAGGGGCCGGAGGCTTCCCTCAACCACGACATCCTGCGGCCGGTCAGCGACCCCTTCCAGGCCGAGGGCGGCCTGCGCCTGATGGCCGGCGGCCTGGGGCGGGCGGTGATGAAGACCTCGGCGGTCAAGGCCGAGCACCACGTCATCGAGGCGCCGGCCAAGGTGTTCGACGATCAGGACGCCCTGCTGGAGGCCTTCCGCCGCGGGGAGCTGACCCAGGATTTTGTCGCCGTGGTGCGCTTCCAGGGCCCGAAGGCCAATGGCATGCCCGAACTGCACAGCCTGACCCCGACCCTGGGGGTGCTGCTGGACCGGGGGTTGAAGGTGGCCCTGGTCACCGACGGGCGCATGTCGGGGGCCTCGGGCAAGGTGCCGGCCGCCATCCATGTGACGCCGGAGGCCGCCGATGGCGGGCCGCTCGCCCGGGTGCGGGACGGGGATCTGATCCTGGTGGACGCCCGCACCGGCCGGCTGGAGATCAAGGTCGATGCGGCCGAGCTGGCCGCGCGGGAGCCTGCCCGCGGGCACGAGCGGCAGACCGGCTTTGGGCGTGAACTGTTTGGCTGGATGCGTCGCGCGGCCGGCCCGGCCGAGGCGGGCGCCTCGGTCCTGTTTGAAGAGGTGGCCTGATGGGCGTGATCTATGCCGGCCTGGTCGGGGATGTGGGCGGCACCAATGCGCGGTTCTCCCTGGTCGATGGCGAAGGCCACCTGCGCAACACCAAGGTCTATGCCTGCGCCGCCTATGGGGCCTTGGACGAGATCATCGCCGAGTACCTGGAGGAGACCGCCGGCAAGAAGCGGCCGGCCAGGGCGGTGATCGCGGTGGCGGGACCGGTGGTGGACGGGGAGATCGAATTCACCAATCTCGACTGGCGAGTGTCGGAGATCGATCTGATCGCCAGCTTCGGCTTCGACGCCATCAAGCTGATCAACGACTTCGCCGCCCAGGCCATGGCCACCCCGATCCTGGCGGCCACCGACCTGCGCCGCATCGGACCCGAGGTGCGCGGCGCCGCCACCTGCCCCATCGTGGTGCTGGGGGCCGGCACGGGCTTTGGGGTCGGCGCCGTGGCGCGCTCGCAGCATGTGGACATCGCTGTGGCCACCGAGGGCGGCCATGCGGGCTTCGCCCCCCATGACGAGGTCGAGGTCGAGGTCTGGCGCCGGCTCATGGGCCTCTATGGCCGGGTGTCGGTGGAGCGGGTCCTGTCGGGCCAGGGCCTCTTTGATCTCTATCTGGCCCTGGAGGACATGGCCGGCCGCACGCCGGAGCTGGCTCACGAGCGCGCCGTGGTCGAGGCCGCCGACGCCGGCGATCCCGTAGCCGGCGCGGTGCTGGACCGGTTCTGCGCCATCCTCGGCGGGGTGGCCGGGGACCTGGCCCTGACCCATGGGGCCCGCGGCGGGGTCTATGTCAGCGGCGGCATCGCCCCGCGCATGGGCGATCGCCTGATGGCCGGGGGCTTCCGCGACCGGTTCGAGGCCAAGGGGCGCCTGACCGACTATGTGCGCGAGATCCCCACCTATCTGATCACCCATCCCTATGCGGCCCTGGTGGGCTGCAGCCGGGAGCTGGCCCAACTGGAAGGCGTGCGCCTGTGACCCTGCCCATGACGGTGGACCATATCCTGGCCCTGGCCCCGGTGGTGCCGGTGCTGATCATCGAGGACGCCGCCGACGCCGTCCCCCTGGCCCGCGCCCTGACCCGCGGCGGCCTGTTCGCCCTTGAGGTGACCCTGCGCACGCCTGCGGCCCTTGAGGCCATCCGCGCCATCGCCGGCGAGGTCGAAGACGCCGTGGTCGGGGCCGGCACCGTCACCTCGGCCTCGGCCCGCCAGGCGGTGGCCGACGCCGGCGCCCGCTTCGCCGTCAGCCCCGGCCTGATCGCCGGGGAGCGGATCGAGGGACTGGTCCCCCTGCTGCCGGGGATCGCCACGGCCACCGAACTGATGGCCGGCCTCGACCACGGCTTCACCGCCTTCAAGCTGTTCCCGGCCAGCGTGGTGGGCGGCGTCGGCCTGCTGAAGGCCCTGGCCAGCCCCTTCCCCCAGGCGGTCTTCTGCCCCACCGGCGGGATCGATGCGGCCGGGGCGCCGGACTATCTGAAAGAGCCCAATGTGGCCTGTGTCGGCGGCTCGTGGGTGGCGCCCAAGGACGCCGTGGCGGCCGGCGACTGGGACCGCATCACCGAACTGGCCCGGGCCGCCGCGGCCCTGCCCCGGGCCCGGCCGAGCCCCGCGATCTTGACCTAAAGCATCCACAGGCGCATAAGCGCGCCCTTCCGGCGCAACCTCGGTCAGCGCCCTCCCCCGCCACGACCCCCATCACCATATGGGACGAGGGCGGCGAGGCCCCCCGTCGACGTGATCGTCCACGGGGGTTGATCGCGTTTGGGCTCATGGTTTCCTGTCCGCAGGACGCCTTGGAGCCGGGAGACAAGCGGGCGTGACGTCGTCACCCCATGGGAGATTAGATGTTCGACGCACTTTCTGAACGGCTTTCCGGGGTATTCGACCGTCTGTCGGGCCACGGCGTGCTGTCTGAAAAGCACATCGACGAGGCCCTGCGCGAGGTCCGCATCGCCCTCCTGGAGGCCGATGTGGCCCTGCCGGTGGTGCGGGAATTCATCGCCAAGGCCAAGGAACGCGCCTCGGGCGAAGAGGTGCTGCGCTCGGTCCGCCCCACCGACCAGGTGATCAAGATCACCTATGACGGCCTGGTGGAGATGCTGGGCGGCGAAGAGGTCGAGGGGCTGAACCTCTCCCTCAATCCCCCCACCGTCATGATGATGGCCGGCCTGCAGGGCTCGGGTAAGACCACCACCGCCGGCCGTCTGGCCCTGCGCCTCGCCCGCGAGCGCAAGAAGGTGCTGCTGGCCTCGCTGGACACCCGCCGGCCCGCGGCCATGGAGCAGCTGGCCACCCTGGCGACCCAGGCTGGCGTCGACAGCCTGCCCATCGTGGCCGGCCAGTCGGCGCCGGACATCGCCCGGCGGGCCCTGTCGGCCGCCAAGCTGCAGGGCTATGACGTCCTGATCCTCGACACCGCCGGGCGCACGACGCTCGACGAGGCGATGATGGCCGAGGCGGCCGAGATCGCCAGGATCGCCAACCCGTCCGAGACCCTGCTGGTGGCCGATGCGCTCACCGGCCAGGACGCCGTGCGCACGGCCAAGGCCTTTCACGAGCGGCTGCCGCTCACCGGCCTGGTGCTGACCCGGTCGGACGGCGACGGCCGCGGGGGCGCGGCGCTCTCCATGCGCGCGGTCACCGGCCTGCCGATCAAGTTCCTGGGCGTGTCGGAGAAGATCGATGGGCTCGACGCCTTCGACGCCCGCCGGGTGGCCGGCCGGATCCTCGGCCAGGGGGACGTGGTCGCCCTGGTGGAGAAGGCGGCCCAGGACTTCGACCAGGCCAAGGCCGAGGTCATGGCCAAGAAGCTGGCCAAGGGCCAGTTCGACCTGGACATGATGGCCGACCAGTTCGCCCAGATGAAGAAGATGGGCGGCATGGAGGGGCTGATGGGCTTCCTGCCCGGGGTCCAGAAGATGAAGAAGCAGATGGCCGAGGCCAATGTTTCGGACAAGACCCTGGACCGTCAGGCCGCGATCATCTCGTCCATGACCAAGATCGAGCGCAAGAAGCCCGACATCCTGCAGGCCTCGCGCAAGCGCCGGATCGCCAAGGGCGCCGGGGTCGAGGTGGCCGAGGTCAACCGGCTGCTGAAGCAGCATCGCCAGATGGCCGACGCCTTCAAGATGATGAGCCGCGACGGGGGCAAGGGCTTCGCCAAGATGGCGGGCATGCTGACCGGCGCAGGCGGCGCCGACATGGCCCGGATGAAGGCCATGGGCGGCGGCAAGGCCCCGACCCCACAGGAGATCGAGGAGGCCAAGGCCCGCCTCGCCGGTCTGGGCGGCCCTGGCGGCCCCGGACTCGGCGGGCTCGGCGGCGGTCTCCCCAAACTTCCCGGCCTGGGCGGCGGTCTGCCCCCTGGCGTGAACCCCTTCAAGAAATCCTAGAGCTCACAAGGAACATCCATGCTCAAGATTCGTCTGTCCCGTGGCGGCGCCAAGAAGCGCCCCTATTACTCCATCGTCGTCGCCGACAGCCGCGCGCCGCGCGACGGCCGCTTCATCGAGAAGGTCGGCGCCTACAACCCGCTGCTCAAGAAGGACGACCCCAGCCGCGTCGTCCTGAAGATCGAGCGCATCGAGGAGTGGGTCAAGAAGGGCGCCCAGCCCACCGACCGCGTCGCCCGTTTCCTGTCCCAGCAGGGCCTGGTGAAGTGGGAGCACGGCAACAACCCGCAGAAGGCCGAGCCGGGCCGCAAGGCCAAGGAGCGGGCTGAAGAGCGCGCCCAGCGCGAGGCCGACCGCGCCGCCGCCGCCGCCGAAGCCGCCGCCCAGCCGGCGCCTGAGCCCGAGCCCGAAGCTCCCGCCGCCGAAGAGCCGGCCGCTGAGGCCCCGGCGGCTGAAGAGCCCGCCGCCGCCGAAGAGGCGCCCGCCGAGCCGGCCGCCGAAGACGCCAAGGAAGGCTAAGGCCTTCCCACCAGGCTTATCTGTCCGTCATGGTCGGGCCTCGCCCGACCATCCATGAACGCCGATTTTGGCCAGTCTGGTCAGACCGGTGTTCATGGACCTTCGGGTCAAGCCCGAAGGTGACGGAGGAGGGGGCTGGGTCGAGATCCTCTGAAACGAAGGCGCCATGGCCGACAAGCTGATCCAGGTGGCCCGGGTGGCCGGCGCCTTCGGCGTCCGCGGCGAACTCCGCATCACCACCTTCACCGAAGACCCCATGTCGCTGGCCGCCTTCAAGGCCCTGCTGCGCCAGGACGGTTCGCCCGGCCTGACGCTCACCAGCGCCCGGCCGGTCAAGGGCGGCGTGGTGGCCCGGGCCAAGGAGATCGAGACCCGCGAGCAGGCCGAGGCCGCCCGCGGCCTGACCCTCTTCATTCCCCGGGCCGCCCTGCCGGCCCCGGATGAGGACGAATTCTATCTGACCGACCTGATCGGCGCCGTGGTGGAGACGCCTGGCGGCGAGCGCCTGGGCGAGGTGAAATCGGTGCAGGACTTCGGGGCCGGCGACCTGCTCGAGGTCCAGCCGGCCAGCGGCCCGTCCTGGTGGCTGCCCTTCACCCGCGACGCCGTGCCCGAGGTGAAGCTGGCCGAGGGCCGGTTGATCGCCATCCCGCCGGAAGAGACCGAGTAGGTCGGGACCTGGCCGGAAGCCAAATAAAACAGGGTCACGAAGCACACGAAGACAGCCAAGGACACGAAGGAGTCAGCGGCGGGCCTTTGTGTCCTTCGCGCTCCTTGTGTCGCGCCTTGACGGCGCCCGCGGCGCAAGCCTGGAGCGGCTCAGCCTTCCTTGCGCATCCGCATCAGGCCTTCCTGGGCCACCGAGGCCACCAGGGTTCCGTCCTGGGCGTAGAGGGACCCGCGCACGAAGCCGCGGCCGCCGGACGCCGAGGGGCTGTCCTGGGTGTAGAGGTGCCAGTCGTTGAAGTTGGACGGCTTGTGGAACCACATGGCGTGGTCGAGGCTGGCCGACTGCAGGCCAGGCGTCTGCCAGGCCACCCCGTGCGGGCGCATGGCGGTGGACAACAGGTTCATGTCCGAGGCGTAGGCCAGGATCACCTGGTGCATCCGCGGGTCCTCGCCGATGGCGCCGGTGGCGCGGATCCAGACGTCGGACTTGCCCTCGGTGGGCTGGGTTTTTCCGCCGAAGCCGAAGGCGTCGCGGCCGCGCATCTCGATGGGCCGCGGGCGCGACATCATCTTGCGCATTTCCGGCGGCATCTTTTCGGCCGCCTTCTTCATGGACTCCGCCTCGGTGGGCAGCTCGTCCGGGCCGGGGACCTTGGGCATGGGCGCCTGATGGTCGAAGCCCTCTTCCACCACCTGGAAGGAGGCGGCGAGGTTGAAGATCTGCTTGCCGTTCTGGATGGCCACCACCCGGCGGGTGGTGAAGGTGCCGCCGTCGCGGGAGCGGTCGACCTCGAACAGGATCGGGATGCGCGGGTCGCCGGGGCGGATGAAGTAGCAGTGCAGCGAGTGGCACATGCGCTCTTCGACGGTCTCATAGGCCGCCAGCAGCGACTGGGCGATCACCTGGCCGCCGAAGATGCGGGGCGGCCCGCCCTGCGGGCTGACGCCACGGAACAGGTTCTGCTCGATGCGCTCCAGGGCCAGGGTGTCAGGCAGGATCTCGGGCGTGATCTCGGGGCTGTCCATAATGACTTATCGTATGTTGCAGGTGCGAAAGCGCCAGGGCTTAACCTTTGACGCCCGCCGCGGCAAGGCGCCGCCGGGGCCTTGGCAATCGCCCGCTCGCTGGTGCAGATGGGCCCATGTCCTTCGACGCCGCCGTCCTGACCATGTTTCCCGAGGCCTTTCCCGGCCCCCTGGGGGTGTCCCTGATCGGAACCGCCTGGCGCGAACAGGGGCTCTGGACGTTGGAAACAGTGGACATTCGCGCCTTTTCCAAGGATAAGCGCGGCTTCCTGGACGACACCCCCGCAGGGGGCGGCCCGGGACAGGTGATGCGGGCGGACGTCATCGCTTCTGCGCTGGACAGCGTGGAGCGGCGAGGGCGGCCGCTTTTGTACATGAGCGCGCGGGGTCGGCCCCTGACCCAGGCGCGCGTCAAGGAATGGGCTGCGGGTCCGGGCGTCATCGTCCTGGCCGGCCGGTTCGAGGGGGTGGACCAGCGGGTGCTCGACGCCCGGGGGTTCGAGGAGGTCGCCGTGGGCGACGTCGTCCTCGCCGGCGGCGAGGTGGCGGCCATGCTGACCATCGAGGCGTGCGTACGTCTGGTGCCCGGTGTGTTGGGCCAGGCGCTGAGTTTGAGTGAAGAGAGCTTCGAAGACGGGCTCCTGGAACATCCGCAGTACACCAGACCGCGGACGTTTGAGGGGCGCGAAATCCCGCCGGTGCTGCTTTCAGGGCACCATGCCGAGGTCGCCAAATGGCGGGCGCAGCAGCGGGAAGAGACGACGCGGGCGCGGCGGCCGGACTTGTGGGCGCAGCATCTCGCCAATCAACAGGCAAAGGGCGCGTAAAGCCCAGTGACAAAGGAACTGAACCGATGAACGTGATCCAGCAGCTGCGCCAGGAAGAGGCCGACCGCCTCAAGTCCGCCCGCAACATGCCCGACTTCCGTCCGGGCGACACCGTCCGCGTCAATGTGAAGATCAAGGAAGGCGAGCGCGAACGCGTTCAGGCCTATGAAGGCGTCTGCATCGCCCGCTCGGGCGAGGGCGTCGACGAGAACTTCACCGTCCGCAAGATTTCCTTCGGCGAGGGTGTGGAGCGGGTCTTCCCGCTGCTGTCGCCGATGATCGAGTCCGTCGAGGTCAAGCGCCGCGGCGTCGTGCGCCGCGCCAAGCTCTATTATCTGCGTGATCGTCGCGGCAAGTCGGCGCGGATCGCCGAACGCCAGATGACCCCCGCCGAGCGCGAGGCCGAAAAGGCCGAACGCGCCGCCCGCGCCGAGGCCTCGGCCGCGGCCCACGCGCCCAAGAAGAAGGACGCCGAAGGCTAGATCGCCTTCAGCACATGACGATCAGAAGGGCGGCTGCAGGCTCTGCAGCCGCCCTTTTTGTGTCCCCGCCCGGTCACGTCCGGGCGGCGTTCAGTTCGTCCGACAGGCCGGCCGCCAGATGGTCGAACATCAGCCGCATCCGCGGCGTGGTGCGCAGGCCCTCGGGCATGCAGACCCACATCTCCATCTCGACGACGAAGCGGTCGGCCAGGATCGGGACCAGGCCATAGCGCCAGGCGACCAGGGTCGGGCAGGCGCCGATCCCCAGGCCCGCGCGTAACGCCGCCAGCTGGGCCACGTCGCTGTCGCTGCGAAAGCTGAAGATGTCGCGGGTGATCGGGCGGCCGATGTCGATCTGGCCGTCGAACTTGGGCGTCGCGCCGTCGAAGCCGATGGTCGCGTGGTGGTTCAGCTCGTCGAAATCCCGCGGCGCCCCATGGCGCGCCACATAGGCCGGCGCGGCGTAGAGCCCAAGGCTCACCAATCCGATCCGCCGGCCCACCAGGGTGTTCTGGGTCGGCCTGGCCATCCGCACGGCGATGTCGGCGTCGCGGCGCGACAGGTTGGCCTGGTGGTTGGAGAGGGTCAGCTCCACCTCGATGGCCGGATGGGCGGCGTGGAAGGCGGCCAGGATCGGCGGCAGGATCTCGCAGCCGACAATCTCGCTGGCGGTGACCCGCACCGCGCCGCCGACCTGATCGGCCGCGCCGGCCACCTCCCGCAGGGCCGCGCCGGCGGCCGCCGCCATGTCCTCCAGCCGCGGGCGGAGCGCCTGGGCGAGGTCGGTGGGGGTGAAGCCCCGGGGGGAGCGCAGGAAGAGCGGCGCCCCCAGGCGATGTTCCAGGGCCTCGATATGGCGGCCGATGGTGGGCTGGGTGACGCCCCGGGCCCGGGCGGCGGCGGAAAGGCTTCCGGCCTCCAGGACCGCATGCAGGCTCTGGAAGAGGTCCCAGTCGGTGGCGGTGATTGACGGCATGGCTAGATGATGGGGATTGCGGCGACGTCGCACAATGTTCGGCGAGCGGAGGGTTGTCGCTCAGCTGGCCGCCTCGGCCTCCTCCAGCGCCTCGGCCAGGGCCTGCTGCTCGGCCTCCCGCTCGGGCCGGCGGCGGCGGCGGCGTTCCATCAGCCGGCCGGCGGGGAAGGCGTGCATCATCTTCAGCCCGGCCACCGGCGAGAGGTTGGCCACCACGCGCCGGGCCTCCGTCATCATCTGCTGGACCATCTCCTTGTGCTCGATCTCGCCCTCCTCGCGCACCAGGGTCAGGCGGTGGAGGGCGTAGAGGCCGAGCAGGGCCGACATCAGGAAGTAGAAGTCCCAGTTGTTGAACGCCAGGTGCAGCACATCCACGTCCTCGCCGGGCTGCGACCAGCGGATCAGCACCTGCAGCTCGCGGGCGGCGAAGAAGTCGGCGAACAGGCCCCCCAGGATCGGGGCGGCGGCCGCCGCCATCGAGGTGATCAGGGTGTTGGCGGCGATATAGGCCGTGGCGCCGCCCCGGGGGGCGAGCTTCAGGGCGATATTGACCGTGGCCAGGCCGACGCCGGCGGCGGCGGCGCCCAGCACCACATGCAGGCCCACCAGATAGGCGCCGGCCAGTTGCGGGTCGTCGATCTGTGAGGTCAGGGCCGTGGCGGCGATGCAGAGGATGTAGGCCGGCGCCGTCACGGCCAGCACCGACTTGTTGGAGAACCGGTCGCTGAGCTGGCCCCAGAACCGCAGCACGCCGATATTGGCGATCTGGCTGACCACGCTGAGCATCATGACGAAGGTCAGCGGATAGTTGAGCTGGGTGACGAAATAGACGGTGAAGAACGGGCTCGCCAGGTTCACCGCGAACTGCCAGCTCGACAGAAAGAAAATCAGTCGGCGGAAATTCTCGTCCCGCAGGGGCGCGCGCAGCAGGCGATAGAGGTTCACGCCGGCGGCCGGCGGGGGCATGGGCGGCTCGGGCGTGCGGGCCAGGGCCGCGACGCTGATCATGCCCAGGATGAAGGCGACCCCGAAGAAGGCGGCGAAGACCATGCCGCGGTCCTGCTCGGCCGCCTGGTCGAGGGCGACCCCTGAGAGGATGGTTACGCTGAGGGTGACGCCGGTGGCGATCACCGTGCGCCGCGCCGTGAACGAACCCAGCCGATCCTCCGGAATCAGGTCCCGCACCCAGGAGTTCCAGGCGCAGCTGGTCACCGCGCCCAGGGAGCCGATGACGATCTGGGTGGCGACCAGGGTCGTCAGGCTCCAGGCGTTGTGCGGCAGGAGCGCGATGGCGGCCATGATCGGCAGGGTCAGGCGGGCGCAGAAGGCGGCCGTGGCGGCGATGAGGCGGCGCCGGCGCAGCTTCTCCACCAGGGGCACGGCCGGCGCCTGGATCAGCTGGGTCAGAAAGGGCAGGGCGGCCAGCAGGCCGATGACGGCGTTGGAGGCGCCCAGATGCAGGGCGAAGGCGGCCAGGACGATGCCGGAGGTCACCGCCGTCACCGCGGTGGCGGCGGCGGAGTCCACCATCATCAAGGCGGTCGCCCGGTCGAGGTCGCGCTCGTCCTGAGGGTCCGTCTCAAGGCTCATGGGGACCTGTCCTAGACGGTTTGGGGCCGGGCCGAAACCTGCGGCGGTCCAAACTCGGCCTCCGGACGCGCCTGCGACCTTTACGGACCGGCCCTGGGCCTCCTACATACCGCGCCATGGCCGCCAAGACGCTCTACGACAAAATCTGGGATGCTCACCTCGTCGCCGAACAGGATGGCGAGACGATCATCTATATCGACCTGCACCTGATCCACGAGGTGACGACGCCCCAGGCCTTCGCCGGCCTTAGGGCCAATGGCCGCCCCGTGCGCCGGCCCGACCGCACCCTGGCGGTGGCCGACCACAATGTGCCGACCGAGGGCCAGGCCCTGGGGGCGGCCGCCGTGGCCGACGAGGAGGCGCGCCTGCAGCTCCTGACCCTGGAGCGCAATGTCGCCGACAACGGCATCGAATATTTCCCCATGGGCGATCTGCGCAACGGCATCGTCCATGTGGTGGGCCCCGAGCAGGGGCGCACCCAGCCGGGCATGACCATCGTCTGCGGCGATTCCCACACCTCGACCCACGGCGCCTTCGGCGCCCTGGCCCAGGGCATTGGCACGTCGGAGGTCGAGCATGTGCTGGCCACCCAGACCCTGCGCCAGGCCAAGTCGAAGAATATGCGCGTCACCATCGACGGGACGCCGGCGCCCGGGGTCGGCGCCAAGGACTTCGCGCTCGCCGTCATCGGCGCCATCGGCACCGCCGGCGGCACCGGCCATGTGATCGAATATGCCGGCGAGGCCATTCGCGCCCTGTCGATGGAAGGGCGGATGACGCTCTGCAACCTGACCATCGAGGCCGGCGCCCGGGCCGGCCTGGTGGCGCCGGACGAGACCACCTTCGACTATATGCGCGGGCGGCCCGCCGCGCCGAAGGGGGCGGCCTGGGACATGGCCCTGGCCCACTGGAAGCGCTTCTTCACCGACGAGGGCGCCGTGTTCGACCGCGAGGTCGTGCTGGATGCGGCGGCCATCGCCCCCCTGGTCACCTGGGGCACGAGCCCCGAGGACGTCATGCCGATCACCGGCCTGGTCCCCGATCCGGCCAGCTTTGCGACGCCGGACAAGCGCGCCTCGGCCGAGCGGGCCCTGGACTATATGGGCCTGGTGGCCGGCCAACCGATCAGCGAGGCCAGGGTCGACCGGGTGTTCATCGGTTCGTGCACCAACAGCCGCATCGAGGATCTGCGCGCAGCCGCCGCCGTGGTGCAGAAGGCCTTCCTGGAGGGCCGGCTGGTGGCGCCCCATGTGCGGGCCATGGTGGTGCCGGGCTCGGGCCTGGTGAAGGCTCAGGCCGAGGACGAGGGGCTGGACGCCATCTTCAAGGCTGCGGGCTTTGACTGGCGCGAGCCGGGCTGCTCCATGTGCCTGGGCATGAACCCCGACCGCCTGGCGCCGGGGGAACGCTGCGCCTCGACCTCGAACCGCAATTTCGAGGGCCGCCAGGGCCGCGGCGGACGCACCCACCTGCTCAGCCCGGCCATGGCCGCGGCCGCCGCCATCGCCGGCCACCTGGCCGACGTGCGCGACT
>Ga0208179_1001114_pt1 | contig 14413 bp, 13 predicted proteins | sample Malvired_Geostar_FD_184238 | JGI IMG/M metagenome (GOLD analysis project Ga0208179, IMG submission 184238) | Marine viral communities from the Global Malaspina Expedition - Malaspina viral metaG DeepMed_Geostar (SPAdes) (version 2) | ecosystem: Environmental > Aquatic > Marine > Oceanic | place...
CCAGTAGAGCCGGTCGATATCGGCCTCGTCGACGAACCGCTCGATGTCCAGGCTGCGGGTGGTCTCCAGCTTGACGTTGTTGATCTCGTCCTGGGTCAGGACGACATAGCGCCCCTTCTCGATCTCAAAGCCCTTGACGATGTCGGCCCGGTCCACCGGCCCGCTGTCGGGGTCGGTGGGGATCATCCGGATGCGGTTGTGGGTGTCCTTGTGCAACATGTTGAAGCTGACATCGCCCGACCGACTGGTGGCGGTGTAGAGCGCCACAGGACAGCTCACGAGGGACAGGCGCAGATAGCCCTGCCAGGTGGGACGGGCGGCCATGGGGTCGTTCTCCGGCGTTTTCTTGAGTCTCCTCAACGCCTTGGCCGGTGATTCGTTCGGAGCGGCTGGGGGCCCACCCCCCACCACCGTCATCCTGGGCCTTGTGCCCAGGATCCCTCGCGCAGCTTGCGCCGGCCCTCGACAGGGACCCTCGGGACAAGCCCGAGGGTGACGGGAAGGGGGTGACGGTCGAGAGGATGTCGCCTACTGGGCCGGCAAGTCCAGCGTCGGCAGGGCGAACTGTTCGACGGCGTCCAGCTGGCGCTTGCTGAACCCCTGGCGCACCCCGGTCTCGGCGCCGAACTCCAGGAGCTGGTCGGAGGCGGCGTCGTAGGCCGGCCAGGCCTGGTCCTCGCAGGCCGGCGCGCCTGAACGGGCGAAGGCGACCCAGCAGCCGTGCATGAGGCCGGCCATGGCGCGGTCCTCATCGCTGACCACGCTGTCGGGAGTCCGCCGACCCCAGTATTCGAACACGTACTGGATCTCGGCCGCATGGTGAGCGCGGTCCAGCACCTGCCGGTAGCGGTCGCCCACATAGGAGAAGTGATAGAGGAAGGCCGGCGCCCCATCGGCGGCCTTACCGGCGATCCAGCGGGCCGGCGCCCCGAACACCCGGTCGGTGAACACCGCCCGGCCGAGCGCCTCGTCGCCTTCGGCGGCGGCCTCCTCATAGAAGGCCTTGGCCATGGGCGGCAGGCCTGCGGCGAACCGCGCCCCGCCGCCTGGACCGCCCAGCAGGCTGTCCTCGCCATTGTTCCAGCCGATGATCATCGGCACGTCGATCGCCGCGCCGGCGGCGAAGGCCTGGGTGGCGGTGCGCGGCAGGAGCCGGCCGTCCGGGAAGGGGCCGAAATCGGCCTCCACGGTCTTGATCAGGGTCTCGACCGGCACGGCGCGCAACTGGGCGACCGTGGTCTTGGCCGGCAGGCCGAGCTTTTCGGCGACGGCGAGGCCGGCCTCTTCCTGCGCCTTCAGGCTGCCCGGCTCGAACCAGCCGCCGCCGGACTGGACGATGGCCTTGTGGAACAGCCCCTTGGCGTCGGGCGTGGCCAGCAGGGCGAGCGTGCTCATGCCCCCGGCCGACTCCCCGAACACCGTCACATTGTTCGGATCGCCCCCGAAGGCGGCGATATTGCGCTGGACCCATTTCAGCGCCGCCACCTGGTCCATCAGCCCGTAGGAGCCCAGGGGCGCCTTGGGACCCGCCGCCTTGGTCAGGGCGGGGTGAGCAAAATAGCCCAGCGGCCCCAGGCGATAATTGATGGCCACCAGCACGACGCCGTCGCGGGCGAAGTTCTGGCCGTCATAGACCCAGCCGGCGCCGGTGCGGTGCGAGCCGCCATGGATCCAGACCATGACCGGGGCGGGCTTAGCGCCCGGCCTGGCCAGGGGCGCGAAGACGTTGAGCTGCAGGCAGTCCTCGCTCATCGGCCCATTGGCGCCGCCGGCGTTGGGGGCGCCGTCCTCGCGCATGGGCTGGGGACAGGAGGGGCCGGCCTCGACCGCCGGCCGCGATCCCGTCCAGGCGGCCGGCGCCTGGGGCGGCGCCCAGCGGAGGGCGCCCACCGGCGGGGCGGCATAGGGGATGTTGCGGAAGATGCGCGCCCGGTCGGTGGCCTCGCCGGCCAGGGTCCCGGACTCGACCCGGATGGTGGCCGGCGCGGCGAAGGCGGCGGTGGCGAACAGGCCGCAAGCCGCGGCGATCAGGCTGATCCAGGGCTTCATGGTCCCCTCCCCTTATGGTTTGACCAGAACAGAGGCTGAGGCCTGCGGGCGGTCAAGCCAAGGTTTGGCGACGGGCCGCCACCGCCCGCCGTTCACCACACACCCCTGTGACCCAAGGGCAACACATCGTCCGTCATCGGAAGCTTGACCAGCGCCGCGGGGCATCCGCCGGCCGCCTGAGCACGTTGCTGCTATCCGAGGCCTGAGGGGGCTCTCGCAGTACGACAAGGATTACCAGTATGAAGACCATGCTTTGCGCCGCCGCCGCCATTGGCGCCCTGACCGCGGCCTCGGCCGCCCAGGCCCAGACCGCCAACGACTGGACCGGCGCCTATATCGGCGGTGTCGCCGGTTATGGCTGGCAGGCTGAGAACGACGACGAATCCATCGTCTTCGACACCAATCTCGACGGGACCTATGGCGACACCGTGCGCACCGGCTCGGGGACCGACGCCTTCGCCGCCGGCTTCTGCGACGGCCGCACCTACAACCCGACCCGCGCCAGCGCCTGCGGCGGCGATGAAGGCGGCCCGGAATTCGGCGTCCGCGCCGGCTATGATTGGCAGTTCGGCAATATCGTCGCCGGCGTGGTCGGCGAGGCCGTCCGCACCGATGTGAAGGACAGCGTCACGGCGTTTTCCGCGACGCCCGCCTCCTACACCATGGCTCGCGAGCTCGACGGCCTGCTCGCCGCCCGCGCCCGCGTCGGCTATGCGGTGGGGAACACCCTGCCCTATGTCACCGGCGGCTACGCCATGGGCGACATCCAGCACAGCTTCTCCACGACCAACACCGCCAACACCTTCACCGACGTCTCCGAGGACGACGACAAGGCGCACGGCTGGCAGTTGGGCGGCGGCGTCGAGCACAAGATCACCAACGATGTGAGCCTGGGCCTGGAATATCTCTACACCCGCCTGGACGACGACAACTACGCCGTCCGCGCCGCGGGCGGTCCGGCCGGCGGCCCGTTCACCTCGACCAACGGTTCGGGCACGGACTTCCAGCGCACCAGCGACGAGTTCAACATCCACTCCGTGCGGTTCACCGCCGCCTACCGCTTCTGATCTGGCGCCTGGACGCGGAAACCGCCCGCCTCCAGGACCTGATCGATCGACCCGACGGCCCAGGTTCACGCCTGGGCCGTCATCGATTCGTCACCCGCCCTTGCCGCCAGTGTCACGCTTCTAGGTCAAAGCCCCGACAACCGACGCAATGCGTCAATGAGGGGGCAAACCATGCGCGACAAGTTCGGGCGTCGTCTGTGGATGGCGGGAATTTCGGCTCTGGCCCTGGCGGCGGCCAGCCAGGCCTCGGCCGCGGTGCTCAGCGGGACGGTGAGCGACGCCTCCGGCGCGCGCACCCTGCAGAGCGCCCTGGTCACCATCGTCGAACTGGACCGTTCGGCCGAAACCGGCCCCAACGGCGCCTTCCGCTTCACCGACGTGCCGGCCGGGACCTACACCCTGCGCACCACCTATTCCGGCGGCCAGACCACCACCACCCAGGTGACGGTGGCCGAGCCCGGCGCCCAGGCGCAGATCGTCGTGCGGCCCGCCGACGGCTCGGTGGCCGAGCTGCTGGTGGTGGGCCAGCGGGGCAATCTCAACTCCTCGCTCGCCCGCCAGCGTCAGGCCGAGGGCGTGGAGAGCGTCCTGACCCGCGACGCCGTGGGCCAGTTCCCCGACCAGAACGTCGCTGAGGCCGTCCGCCGCGCGCCGGGCGTCAATGTGCAGAACGACCAGGGCGAGGGCCGCTTCATCGCCGTCCGCGGCCTCGATCCCAACCTGAACGCCGCCTCGATCAACGGCGCCCGGGTGCCGGCGCCGGAGTCCGACGTCCGCTCCGTGGCCCTGGACGTGGTGCCGGCCGAGCTGGTCGAGTCCATCGAGATCAAGAAGACCCTGACCCCGGACATGGACGGCGACACCATCGGCGCCTCCATCGAGATCACCACCACCAGCGCGCTGGACCGGCTGAAGCCCTTCCTCGGCCTGACGGCGGAGGGCTCCTATAACGACCTCACCGGCAAGTGGTCGCCCAAGGTGGCGGCCGACTTCTCGCGCACCTTCGGCGACCGGCTGGGGATCGCCGGCGGCCTGTCCTTCTATGAGCGCCAGTTCGCCACCGACAATGTCGAGGCCGAGGACTGGGAAGAGTCCGGCGGCGTGGTCTCGGCCAAGACGCTGGAATACCGCGACTATGACGTGAACCGCACCCGCAAGGGCGCCTCGCTGTCGGTCGATTTCCGCCTGACCGACACCACCGACCTCTATGCCCGGGGCCTCTACAGCCAGTTCGAGGACCAGGAATATCGCCGCCGGCTGATCTTCGAGATGGACGAGGATCCGAGCGGCGGCTCGGCGACCACGGCGGAGTTCGATTCCGCCGACGGCGAGATCAAGGTGATCCGCGACCTGAAGGACCGCTTCGAGGCCCAGTCCATCGTCTCCTACGCCGTCGGCGGCAAGACGCTGACCGGCCCCTGGACCTTCGACTATTCGGCCTCCTGGTCCAAGGCGCGGGAAAAGGAGTCGGGCTCCATCGACCCCGTCGAGTTCACCCGCGACTTCGACGGCGCCGGCGAGCTGGGCGTGACCTTCGACTACAGCGACATGACCAGGCCCGGCTATTCCATCACCCAGGGCCTGGGCGACTTCCTCGACCCCTCGGAATACGAATTCGACAAGCTGGAGCGCACCACGCTCAGCCTGGCCGAGGATGAGGAGGTGACGCTCAAGTTCGACGTGGCCCGGTCCTTCGTGCTGGAGGCCGGCGAGCTGGAGATCCAGGCCGGCGCCAAGAGCCGCCGCCGGGAAAAGACCTATGACCTGCAGCTCGACGTCTATGACGGCTTTTCCAGCGACCTGACCCTGGCCGGCTTCCTGGGGCCGCAGGACTACAACCTGGCGACCATCGATCCGGTCCCGGGCAAGGGCGGCGTCCGCGGCTTCTGGACCAGCCAGAAGGCCGGCTTCGAGCTGGACGCCTATGACACCATGCTGGAATCGGCCGTCTCCGACTTCGGCGTGGATGAGGACATCGACGCCGGCTACCTGCTGGCCCGCTATCGCAGCGGCCCGGTGCGCCTGGTGGGCGGCGTCCGCGTCGAGCGGACGAAGAACGAGATGCGCGGCAATCTGGTGGAAGAGGTCGAGGAGGGCGGCACGTACAACGGCGTGGTCCTGACCGACGACGCGGTCTTCGTGACCCCGCGCAGCTTCAGCCGCGACTATACCGACTGGCTGCCCTCGGCGACCCTGCGCTGGGACGCCACCTCGGACTTCGTGGTCCGCGCCGGCGCCTTCCGCAGCGTGGTGCGGCCCGGCATCGGCCAGATCGCCCCGCGCTTCGTCATCGAACAGGACGACGCCGGCGAGCGGGAAGGCGAGTTCGGCAATCCCGACCTCGATCCCTACAAGGCCTGGAACCTCGACCTGTCGGCCGAGTGGTATTTCGCCCCCGAGGCCGTGCTGTCGGCCGGCGTCTTCCACAAGAAGATCGAGGACTTCATCGTCAACGCCGAGTTCGAGGACGGGTCCTTCCTGGGCGTGGCCTATGACGAGGCGGTGATCCCGATCAATGGCGAAGAGGCCACGGTCACCGGGGCGGAGTTCAACTATCAGCAGGCCCTGCGCTTCCTGCCGGGTCCGTTCGACGGCCTGCTGGTGGGCTTCAACTACACCTATACGGACGCGGAAGGTGAGGTCCTGGGCCGCACCATCCCCCTGCCCGCCTCGGCCCAGCACACCTACAATGCGACGCTCGGCTATGAGAAAGGCCCGGTCAGCCTGCGCCTGGCCGCGGCCTATCGCGACAAGTATCTGGACGAGCTGGGCGGTGACGCCGAGACCGACCGCTACGTCGAAGACCATCTGCAGTACGACATCTCGGCCAAGTACCGGGTCTCGTCCAACTTCCAGATCGTCGCCGAGCTGGTGAACCTGGGCGACGAGCCCTATGTCGCCTACCAGAACGGCCCGAACGGCAAGCGCCTGCTGCAGTACGAGGAATATTCCTGGACCGGGAAGATCGGCGTCCGCGCCAACTTCTGATCCTGCGACGTTCCGAGGAGAGGGCCGGCCGGCGTAGGCGACTGCGCCGGCCGTCGTCGTTTTTGGCTAGGCTGCGCTCAGGCGATTAGACGAGGCGCTCATGAAGCTGATCTTCCTCTTTGGGCCCGCGGCCTGCGGCAAGCTGACCGTGGCCAAGGCCTTGGCGGCCCGGACCAACTATCCCCTGTTCCACAACCACCTGGCCCTGGACGCGGTGACCGCGGTCTTTCCGTTCGGCAGCGCGCCCTGCATTCGGCTGCGCAGCCTCTACTGGCTGTCCATGTTCGAAGAAGCCGCCCGCCAGGACCGCCCGCTGATCTTCACCTTCGCCCCGGAACGCACCGTGCCGGCGAGCTTCATCGCCGAGACCAAGGCCGCCGTCGAAGGCCATGGCGGCGAGGTCGTCTTCGTCGAGCTGCAGGTCTCGCCCGAAGAACAGATGCGCCGGGTGGAGGCCCCCGACCGCAAGGCGTCCAAGAAGATCCACGCCCGCGAGGTGCTGCAGAAGTTCATCGCCGGCGGCGGCGCGGCCTACCCGCCCATCCCCGCCGACCTGGTCATCGACACCGAGGTGATGGACCCGGAGACGGCGGCGCAGCGGATTGTGGAAGCCCTGGCCCTGGAGCCCCTGCCCGAGCCGCACGTGATGTATCCGGATCCGAAGCAAGGCTGGAATCATGACCTCGTCACATGACGCTGCGGAAGCGATGCAGACCCTCCTCCGGGAACACCTTCGGGCGGCCATGCGCGCCAGGGCGGCCCGAGAGGTCGCCCTCCTGCGGGTCTGCCTGGCGGCGATCGACAACGCCCAAGCCGTGCCCCTGGGGAACGCCCACCAAACCTACGAGGTCAAGGCGTTCGGCGAGGCTTCAGTGGAGGTCCCTCGGCTAGCGCTTGATGCGGAAGCCGTGGGCGCGGTCTTGGCGAGGGAGAGGGACGAGCGGCTGAGCGCCGCCGTCGAGTTTGAGCAGCACGGCGATGCGGCGCACGCTGCCGCCCTGCGCGCGGACGCGGAGATCATCAGCCGCTATCTTTAGGCGGTCTCCCCGCCGGAGCCCGCTTCAGAGCGTCGAGCGCGTTCGCAGCCCCGCCTTACCCCTCAAACCCCCGCACCACGGCCAGCACGGCCTCGCCGTAGCGGGCCAACTTGCCTTCGCCGACGCCGGAGATGGCGCCGAGCGCCCGCTGGGCGGAAGGCCTCGCCTGGGCGATCTCGGCCAGCGTCCGGTCGTGGAAGATGACATAGGGGGGCACGTGCTGGCGGGCGGCCTCCTCGCGGCGCCAGGCGCGCAGGGCTTCGAACAGGCCCTGGTCGGCCGGCGGCAGGGCCAGGTCGCTGGCGCTGGCCCGGCGACGGCCCGGCGCCTTCCGCTCGGCGCCGGGGACGGCCTTGCGCACCGAGACCCGCCGCTCGCCGCGATAGACGGCCCGCACCCCTTCGGCGTCGCCCAGGCCGATCAAGGGGCGGTTGTCATTGGGGTCTTCCCGCAGCAGGCCCTCGAACAGGAGCTGGTCCACCAGGTCGCGCCAGGCCATCGCGCTGCGGTCCTGGCCGATGCCGAAGGTGGTGAGGCCCGCCTCGAAGTCGGACGGGTCCTTGGTCTTGCCCAGCAGGTGGTCCACCAGCCGGCCCCGGCCGAACCGCCCGCCCATCCGGTGGACGGCCGAGAGCGCCTTCTGGGCGGCCTCGGTGGCGTCCTCGGTCTCCGGCGGGCTGAGGCAGACGTCGCACTGGCCGCAGGGCTCGACGCCCTCCTCGCCGAAATAGCGGCGGACGGCGGCGGCCCGGCAGGTGGCGCCCTCCAGCATGGCGTAGAGCTGGCGGACCTTGCGGACCTGCACCTGCTTGACGCTGTCATCCATCTCCCGGCTGTCGATGCGCCGCAGGGCCCAGGCGAGGTCCGAGGCGCCATAGAGGGTGATGCCCTCGGCCGGGTCGCCGTCGCGGCCGGCCCGGCCGATCTCCTGCCAGTAGGCCTCGATGGAGCCGGGGGGATCGGCGTGGATGACGAAGCGGACGTCGGGCTTGTCCACCCCCATGCCAAAGGCGATGGTCGCCACCATCACCGCATCCTCGGCCTCCAGGAAGGCTTCGAGCCGGTTGGCGCGGACATGCTTGTCCAGGCCCGCATGATAGGCCTGGGCGTCGACCCCGGCCTGGCGCAGGGCCTCGGCGATCCGCTCGGTCCCGTCGCGGGAGCCGGCATAGACCACCCCTGACCTGCCCCGCCGCTCGGCCACCAGCTCCAGCACCCGTTTCTGGGCGGGGCCGGACTTGCGCTCGGCGAACAGGGCCAGTTCGGGCCTGGCGAAGCTCGCCACAAATTCCCGGGCGTCCTCCAGGCGCAGCTCGGCGCGGATGTCATCGCGGGTCCGGGCGTCGGCGGTGGCGGTGACCGCCAGGCGCGGCACCTCGGGGAAGAGGTCGGCCAGCCTTCCCAGGGTGCGGTAGTCGGGGCGGAAGTCGTGGCCCCACTGGCTGACGCAGTGGGCCTCGTCGATGGCGATGAGGGCGAGCGGCGTGCGCCGCAGCCGCTCCATCATGTGCGGGGCCATCAGGCCCTCGGGCGACACATAGAGCAGGTCGAGTTCGCCGGCCTCCACGCGCCGCCAGGTTTCGGCCCGCTCAGCCGGTTCGATGGCCGAGTCCAGGCGGGCGGCGGCCACGCCCGACTGCTGCAGGGCCGCGACCTGGTCGGTCATCAGCGCGATCAGCGGCGAGACCACGAGGCCGAGGCCCGGCCTGAGCATGCTGGGGATCTGGTAGCAGAGGCTTTTGCCGCCGCCGGTGGGCAGGACGGCCAGCGCGCTGCGCCCGGCCAGGGCCTCCGTGATCACCTCGCCCTGAAGGCCCCGGAAATCAGCGTGTCCGAAGGTGCGGCGCAGGACCTCCCGCGCCTCGGCGAGCGAAGCGGTCATGGCCGCCTTATGGCGTGCATCGGCGGCCCGGACGAAGGGAAAACTGCGTTCGTCCTCAGCCCCGTCCGGCCGGCCCTATTCCGCGGCCATCGCCATGGGACCGGCCTGGGCGCCGCGCAGCAGGCGACCGGGCAGGGCGCCGGTGGGCTCGCCGTCGCGCTGGGTCACCTGGCCCGCCACCAGGGTGGCCACATAGCCCCGCGCCCGCTGGATCAGCCGCCGACCCCCGGCCGGCAGGTCATAGGCGACCTTGGGCGCCTCCAGGGTCAGGTTGGCGTAGTCGATGAGGTTGAGGTCCGCCCGGTAGCCCGGGGCGAGGACCCCGCGGTCATGGAGGCCCACGGCCCGGGCGGTGTCGCGGGTCTGCATCCGCACCATGGCCTCCAGGTCGAACCGCGGCCCCCGGGTGCGGTCGCGGGTCCAGTGGGTGAGGTTGGAGGTGGGAAAGGAGCCGTCGCAGATCATGCCCACATGGGCGCCGCCGTCCGACAGGCCCGGCACCGCATCGGGATGGCCCAGCATCTCGTAGCTGGGGGCGAGCGACCCCTCCGCATAGTTGAGGAAGGGCAGGTAGAGCATGCCGCGCCCGTCATTGGACAACAGGTGATCCAGGGCCACAGCCTCCGGCTTCACCCCGCGGGCGAGCGCCAGGGCGGCGATGGTCTGGCGGGGGCCGGGCTCATAGTCCGGGACCTCGCCCATCAGATACATGTTGGCCCAGTTGCGGGGCGTGGACGCCGCAAAGCCCTGCTCGGCGGTGGTGGCCTCGGCCAGCAGGGCCTCGCGCACCAGGGGATCGCGCAGCCGGGCGACCCGGTCGGCGAGCGGCAGGTGCGCCATGGCCCGGTAGGTCGGGTGATGGGAGAAGGGGTTCAGCGTCAGCTCGAAGCCGAACAGGATGCCCACCGGCCGGCCGCAGACCTGGGCCTTCATGGGCAGGCCGGCCTCGGTGGCCTCGGCCAGGGCGTCCAGCAGCAGGCGCCAGGCCTGGGGCGCCTTGGGGGCTTGAGTGAGCGAAAAGGACAGGGGCCGGCCCGAGGCCTCGACAATCCGCCGCAGCATGGCGAACTCGGCCTCCGGATCGGCGAAGTCCGACACCACCTGCAGCACGCCCTTGCCGGCCCGGGCCAGGCCCAGGGCGATGCCGGTCAGCTCGTCCTCGCCCGCCGTCAGGGTCGGCGTCGGCTGGCCGTCGCTGGTGCGGTGATTGAGCGTGCGCGAGGTGGAGAAGCCCAGCGCGCCGGCGGCCACCGCCTCCTCCGCCAGGCTCGCCATGGCCGCAATATCCTCGGCCGTGGCCGGCTCGCGATTGGCCCCGCGCTCGCCCATGACGAAGACCCGCAGGGCCGCATGGGGCAGTTGAGCGGCGATATCCACGTCGAAGGCCCGCCGCGACAGGGCGTCCAGATAGTCGGGGAAGCTTTCCCAGTTCCAGGCCAGGCCCTGGGTGAGGACCGGGAAGGGGATGTCCTCCACCCCCTCCATCAGGCGGATCAGCCGGTCGTGGTCGGCGGGCCGGCAAGGGGCGAAGCCGACCCCGCAATTGCCCATGACCACGCTGGTCACCCCATGCCAGGACGAGGGCTGCATGTGCGCATCCCAGGTGGCCTGGCCGTCATAATGGGTGTGGATGTCGACAAAGCCCGGGGTGACCAGCAGGCCCCTGGCGTCGATCTCCTCGGCGCCGCGGCCGCGGATCTCGCCGACGGCGGCGATCCGCCCGTCCTTGATCGCCACATCGGCCTCATAGGTGGCCGCGCCGGTGCCGTCCGCCAGCGTCCCGCCGCGCACGACGAGGTCATATGCCCGTTCCAAAATCGCCGCCTCCCTGGCGTCTGGCAGGTCTTGTCGCCTGCCCTTGGGCCAATTAGCGCCCCGCGGCGCCCCTGGCGTCAAGGTCGGAAGGCGCCGTGACATGTGCGCCCGGGCCGCTATATCTGAACGGATATCCTGCCCTTCGGACGCCGCCATGCCCGCGATCCCCACCCGACTGGACGTGCTGGCGGGGCTGGCCGCCGCCCTGGCCGGCGCAGCCCTGGGACCCGCCGCCTGCGCCAGCACGGCGCCGGCCATCGCCGCGGCCTCGGACCTGCAGTTCGCCCTGCCCGAGCTGGCCGAGGCCTTTCGCGCCCAGGGCGGCGGGGCGCTCAAACTCGTCTTCGGCTCATCGGGCGCCTTCACCACCCAGATCGAACAGGGCGCCCCCTTCGAGCTCTTCCTGTCGGCCGACCAGGCCTATGTGCGGCGCCTGGCCGGCCAGGGCCTGACCCGCGATGACGGGGTCCGCTACGCCCAGGGGCGGATCGCGCTGTTCGCGCCCCAGGGCTCGGCGCTGAAGGTCGACGGCCAGTTGCAGGATCTCCGCGCCGCCCTGGCCGACGGCCGCCTGCGAAGGTTCGCCATCGCCAATCCCGAGCACGCCCCCTATGGCCGGGCGGCCCGCCAGGTCCTGATCCATGCGGGCCTGTGGGACGCCGTCGCGCCGCGGCTGGTGCTGGGCGAGAACGCCGCCCAGGCCGCGCAGTTCGCCAGCCGCGGCGCCGCCCAAGGCGGCCTGATCCCCCACGCCCTGGCCCTGGCGCCTGCCCTCGCCGCCCGCGGAACCTCGGCCCTGGTCCCGGCCGCCTGGCACCAGCCCCTGAACCAGCAGATGGTGCTGCTGAAGAACGCCGGCCCCACGGCGGGGGCCTTCTACGCCTGGCTCCAGAGCCCCGCCGCCAAGGCGATCCTGACGCGGTCCGGCTTCAGCACGGCCCCGGCGGAGGCCCGCTGATGGACTGGCCGGCGCTTGTCCTGTCGCTGAAGCTCGCCTCGGCCACGACCCTGGTCCTGCTGCCGCTCGGCGTGATTCTGGGCCGACTGCTGGCCTTTCACGATTTCCGCGGCAAGCGCTGGGTGGAGGCGGCCATCACCCTGCCGCTCGTCCTGCCCCCCACCGTGCTGGGTTACTATCTGCTGATCGCGCTGGGCGTCGCCAGCCCGATCGGCCAGGCCTGGCAGGCCCTGACCGGCCAGACCCTGGTGTTCAGCTTTTCGGGCCTGCTGATCGCCTCGGTGGTGTTCAACCTGCCCTTCGCCATCCAGCCCCTGCAGCGGGCCTTCGAAGGGGTCGGCCAGGACCTGCGCCAGGCCGCCTGGGTCGGCGGGCTGTCCACCTTCGCCACCTTCCGCAAGGTGGAGCTGCCCCTGGCCTGGCCGGGCCTGCTCAGCGCGCTCGTCCTGACCTTCACCCACACGCTGGGCGAGTTCGGGGTGGTGCTGATGGTCGGCGGGGCGATCCCCGGCGAGACCCGCACCATCGCCATCAGCATCTATGACCGGGTGCAGGCCTTCGACACGGCGGGCGCCGGGATCATGTCGGCCTTCCTGCTGCTGAGCGCCTTCCTGGCCATCGCCGTGGTCTATGGGGTCGGCGCCCGGGCGGTGCGCCTGCGTGGCTGAGATCGTCGACACCTCGGGGGCGGGCCTTCGCGTAAGGCTGGTCCAGGCCGGGCCGATCCCGTTGGATGTCGAGCTCGCCTGTCCGCCCGGCCAGCTCCACGCCATTGTCGGCCCCTCGGGCGCCGGCAAGACCACCCTGCTCAAGGCCATCGCCGGCCTCTATCGGCCGCGGGAGGGCAAGATCACATCCGGCCCCGCGGTCTGGTTCGACGCCGCCGCCGGAACCTGGCTCGCCCCCCAGGCGCGGCGGGTGGGCCTGGTCTTCCAGGCCTATGCGCTGTTCCCGCATATGAGCGCCCAGGCCAATGTGGAGACCAGCCTGGGGACCCAGCCCCGCGCCGAACGCGCCGCCCGGGCGCTGGCCCTGCTGGCCCAGGTGGGTCTGGCCGACAAGGCCCGTCGCCGCCCGGCCGATCTCTCCGGCGGCGAGCAGCAGCGGGTGGCCCTGGCCCGCGCCCTGGCGCGGTCGCCCGACGTCCTCTTGCTGGACGAGCCCTTCGCCGCGGTGGACCGGCGCACCCGGCGGCGGCTGCAGCAGGATCTCGCGACCCTGCGCCAGACGCTGCGGGTCCCCATCCTCCTGGTCACCCACGACCTCGACGAGGCCTGCGCCCTGGCCGACCAGATGAGCGTGCTGCACGAGGGCCAGGTGCTGCAGACCGGCGCGCCGGACGAGGTGATGGCCCGGCCGGCCAGCCCCCTGGTGGCCGATCTTCTCGACCTGACGCCCGGCTGAGGCCTCAGTCGCCCGCCGGCCGCAGCACGGCCTCGAGGGCGGCCAGGTCCTCGGCGGCGGCCCGGGCGGTCTTGGCCTGCAGGGCGCGATAGCGGCGCACCAGGGTCTCGCCGAACGGGGTCAGGCTGGCGGCCCCGCCGCCGCGGCCGCCCATCTGGGTCACCACCGCCGGCTCGACGAACATGTGATTGAGCGCGTCGATCAGCAGCCAGGCCCGCCGATAGCTCATGCCCATGGCCCGTCCCGCCGCGGCGATGGAGCCGTGCTCGCCGACCTTTTCCAGCAGGTCCACCTTGCCGGGACCCAGGCGCCCGCCATTGGCGAAGTCGAATTTCAGGCTGATCTGGGTCACGGGCGAAGGTCCAGCGGGGGCGGCGCGGGGGATGCTCGCCCGGCGTCAGGGCCGGGGCAAGGGCTGCGTCCCCCGGAACCCGCCCGTCCGTCCCGCCGTTTTCCCGTCAAAGGACGGCGCTGCGGCGTCGAAACCGTCAGGAGCGCAGAACGTGGCCTTGAGAGCCTTCTTCCTGCTGATCGCCCTCGTTGCGGTGGTGATCGGCTTCACCCTGCCCACCCCCGGGGGGACCGGCGCCGACCACCACAAGACCGCGCAGCTCGCCACCCTGGATTTGAACTGACGGCCCCGCGGCTGTCGCCTCAGCCCCCTTCCCGGGGCAGGGCGTCGGCCTTGCCGGCGCAGCCCGACAGGGTCTCGTCGCCCACCTGGATGCGGGCCTGATAGACATAGGTCAGGTCCGACATCCCGTCCGAACAGGCCTCTTCCCACAGGGTCACCACCAACTCATCCCCATCGGCGGTCGGGGTGCGCCAGATCGCCCGCTCCCCCTCCAGGGTCGGGCCGGGATTGGGCCCCTTGGACGAGGGGTGGTCCATCCGCTCCAGGGTGATCTCGGTCTCGCTGATCCGCAGGCCCCAGAAGGGCTCGGTCCCCACCGCGCGGATTTCGCCGTCGAAGGGGCCGGGCGGATCTGCGACGATGTCCGGCGCATCGGCGGGCGGCGGGGCTGCGGCGCCGCCGGGCGCCTGGGGCTCGCAGGCGACCAGGCCCAGGATCAGGGCGGGCGCGGCCAGCCGGATCAGGCGGGGATCGCGGCGGCGGCGGCTTGGGACAATGGCGCGCATGGCATGGGTCCTTCCCGTTGGGCCGGGACAGGCTAGACTCAAGCCCGCCATGAGTCGAAACCCCAGCCCCACC
>Ga0208179_1001115_pt1 | contig 14409 bp, 14 predicted proteins | sample Malvired_Geostar_FD_184238 | JGI IMG/M metagenome (GOLD analysis project Ga0208179, IMG submission 184238) | Marine viral communities from the Global Malaspina Expedition - Malaspina viral metaG DeepMed_Geostar (SPAdes) (version 2) | ecosystem: Environmental > Aquatic > Marine > Oceanic | place...
CCGCAGGCCCAGGCCCTGGTCTGGACCTCGCCCACGGCCTTCACCCGCGTCGATGTGGAGGTGGAGGACGAGCGCACCGTGGGCGTCAAGCTGATGCTGTCAGGCCGGTTCGCCCAGGTGGCCGCAGCCCTGTCGCCCGGCGAGCGGGCCGATTTCGCCCGCGCCCTGCAGAACGCCATCTGGCAGGCCCGTTCAAACCGCTTCTAGATGGCGAACCGGTTCTAGACGCGGATATCCAGCAGGGAGCCGGGGCGCAGGATCTTCTGCGGCGGCTCGTCGCCGGCGCGCACCTGCAGGGGAATCTCACGAACCGGTGTGGCGTGGCGCTGGAGGTCAGCCGCCGCTGCGGCGGTCTTGGTCGGGACCTGAGTCTGGGCGGGGGCCTGGGTCGGGGCGGCGCGGCCGAGGGCGGCCTCGAAGAAGGCCTTCTGGGCGGCGCTGCGCTGTGTCGGCGGGGTCCCTTGCGGGGCCGCCGGCAGGGCGTTCGGGAAGGGCGGTCGAATCGCGCTCAAGACGAAAACCAGGCTTCTGGGGCTGAAATCGGCCCCAAAATGGGCCTCTGGCCCTCAATTTATGGTTAATGACCTCTGAAGGCTAGGTCTTCCGGGGCGCGGCCTCGAGCAGGGCGGCCAGGCGATCGGTCAGGGCGGCCTCGTCCTTCATCTCGCACTCCCAGATCACCTCGACCCGCCAGCCCGAGGCCGAGAGCGCCTGGACGGTGGTCGCGTCGCGCGCGCGATTGCGGCCGACCTTGGCCAGCCAGTAGTCGCGGTTGGTCTTGGGCACGCGGGCGCCCCTCGCGCAGTCATGGCCATGCCAGAAGCAGCCATGGGCGAAGATGGCCAGCCGCCGTCCAGGCAGCACGATGTCGGGCGAGCCCGGCAGGTCCTTGCGGTTCAGGCGGTAGCGGGCGCCAAGCCGGGTCAGCAGGCGGCGCAGGGTGCGCTCAGGCGTGGTGCCCGAGCCCTTGACCTGGCGCATGACGGCCGAGCGCTTGTTCGCGTCATAGACGTCGGTCATGACGTCCCAAGACCTGGGCCCGGCCGCTTCGCCGTCCCTAGAGCCCTTCGAACAGGGCGGTGGACAGGTAGCGTTCGGCGAAGCTGGGGATGATGACGACGATGGTCTTGCCCGCCATCTCGTCCCGGGCCGCCACATGGAAGGCGGCCGTCAGGGCTGCGCCCGACGAAATCCCCACCGGGATTCCTTCTTCCCGGGCCACGCGGCGGGCCATGGCGAAGCTGTCGTCATTGGACACCTGCACCACCTCGTCGATGATGCTGCGGTCGAGGATCGAGGGCACGAAGCCCGCACCGATGCCCTGGATCTTGTGCGGACCCGGCTGGCCGCCGGACAGCACGGGCGATGCCTCGGGCTCGACGGCGATCATCTTCAGGGAGGCCTTGCGGGCCTTCAGCACCTGGCCGACCCCGGTGATGGTGCCGCCGGTGCCGACGCCGGAGATCACGGCGTCCACCTTGCCGTCGGTGTCGTTCCAGATCTCCTCGGCGGTGGAGACCCGGTGGACCAGGGGGTTGGCCCCGTTGTCGAACTGCTGGGGCATGACGGCGCCCGGCGTCGCCTCGACGATTTCGCGGGCGCGGGCCACCGCGCCGGCCATGCCGCGTTCGGCCGGGGTGAGCTCAAGCTTGGCGCCCATCAGGGCCAGCATCTTGCGCCGCTCGATGGACATGCTCTCGGGCATGACCAGGGTCAGGGGATAGCCCTTGGCCGCGGCCACGAAGGCCAGCGCGATGCCGGTATTGCCGCTGGTGGGCTCGACGATGGTGGAGCCGGCCTTGAGAATCCCTTGCGCTTCCAGGGCCTCGATCATGGCCACGCCGATACGGTCCTTCACCGAGGCGATCGGATTGAAGAATTCCAGCTTGGCCAGCACTTCGCCCTTGGGCTTCAGCGCCGCCGTCAGCCGCGGCAGGCGCACCAGGGGGGTGTCGCCCATGGTGTCGATGATCGAGTCGAAAACTCGGCCCCGGCCCGCCCGGCGGAGGCCTTCGGCGTCGTAGGTCTTGTCGGAATTGGCGTCCATGGACCTGCCTTCAAAATTCGCGTGTCTTGCCCTTTGAACGCAAACTTAGGGGTTCGGGTCGCAAATGGTAAGCCGGTCATTCGGCGGCGATGGGCTGCAATCCCGCGTCGACCAGGGGGCTGAGCAGGTTTTCCGCCAGCCAGGCCACCACCGGGACCGCCACCCCGTCGCCGGTCACATGCAAGGCGCCGTTGGCCGAGGCCGGCAGGGCGTAGGTCTCGGGCAGGCCCATCAGCCGGGCGGCTTCGCGCGGAGAGACCAAGCGCGAGCGCAGGCCGCCCTCATCTGCGATCAGCAGCATCTGGCGCGAGGAGCCGCCGCCGGGCGTGCGCAGGCATCCGGCCAGGCCGTCCAGCCGCACCTCGGCCCGCTGCACCCGAACCCCATTCTCGGTGCGGATCCGGCGGTAAGCCGCCCCCACGGCGCGGCCCTTGGCGGTCCGCTCGGCCTCGAACCGGCGCCGGTGCAGGGGCGACATCTGGTCCAGCAGCAGTTGCGTCTGGGCCGGCGTGCGCCAGGCCACCGCGCTATCGTCCTCCAGCAGGCTGGAAAGCTCGGTGTTGCGGGTCGGCGGCGCAGGCAGGCGCCACCAGACCCAGCGGGCCGCCAGCTCGGCCGGCAGGCGGTCATGGGCCTCGGTCAGGGCGCGGCTGTGGAACGGACTTTCGCCCACCAGCGATGACGGCGGTTTAGCTTTTGTCGCCACCACGAAGACCCGCGGCCGCGACTGGGGCACGAAGCGGGCGGCGTCGATCTCCAGGGCGCCGAAGTGATAGCCCTCATCAGCCAGGGCCTGGCACAGCGCCTGGAAATCGGCCCCCCCGTGCGAGGTCAGCAGGCCGACCACATTCTCGATGACGATGGTCCTGGGCGCGCGGCCTTCGGCGTTCAGATCCTGGACCAGCTTCCAGAAGCCGAAGAAGGCCGAGGATCGTCCGCCGGCCAGACCCGCCCGGGCGCCGGCCAGGCTGAAGTCCTGGCAGGGGGATGAGGCCCAGGCGAGGTCGGCCTGGCCGGGCAGGTGGGCGGCTTGCAGCTTCCAGACGTCGCCCTCGTGGAAATGGGCCTCGGCGTCGGGGAAGTTGGCGCGGTAGGCGCGGGCCTTGACCGGATCGAAGTCGTTGGCGAAGGCGCAGTCCCAGGCCTCGCCCAGGCCGAGCCTGGCCATGCCGCCACCGGCGAAGAACTCATAGAAGGTAGGTCGGGGGAAGATGGGGCGGGGATTTCGACTCATGGCGGGCTAGAGTCTAGCCTGTCCCGGCTCAACGGGAAGGACCCATGCCATGCGCGCCATTGTCCCAAGCCGACACGGCCTTGACCGCCCCTTGGCCTGGCTGGCCGCGCCCGCCCTGATCCTGGGGCTGGCGGCCTGCGAGCCCCAGGCGCCCGGGGGCGCCGCAGCCCCGCCGCCGGCCGATGCCCCGGACGTCGTCGCCGACCCGCCCGGACCCTTCGACGGCGAGATCCGCGCCGTGGGAACCGAGCCCTTCTGGGGCCTGCGGATCAGCGAGACTGAGATCACCCTGGAGCGGATGGATCACCCCTCGTCCAAGGGGCCCAATCCTGGCCCGACCCTGGAGGGCGAGCGGGCCATCTGGCGCACGCCCACCGCCGACGGCGACGACCTGGTGGTGACGATCTGGGAGGAGGCCTGTTCGGATGGAATGTCGGACCTGACCTATGTCTATCAGGCCCGCGTCCAGGTGGGCGACGAGACCCTGTCGGGCTGCGCCGGCAAGGCCGACGCCATGCCCCGGGAAGGCGGCTGAGCCGCCAGCATCGGGGTCAGTTCAAATCGAGGGTGGCGACCTGCGCAGTCTGATGGCGGTCGCCGCCGGTCTCTCCCGGGGTGGGGAGGGCGAAGCCGATCACCACCGCGACGAGGGCGACCAACAGGAAAAAGGCTCTCACGGCCACGTTCTGTGCTCCTGACGGTTTCGGCGCCGCAGCGCCGTCGTTGATGGGAAAACGGCGGCGCCGACGGCGGGGTTCCGCGGGATCCAGCCCTTGCCCCGGCGCCGGCGCCGGGCGAGCATTCCCCTCGCCGCCGCGCTGGACCTTCGCCGTGACCCAGATCAGCCTGAAATTCGACTTCGCCAATGGCGAGCGCCTGGGTCCCGGAAAGGTGGACCTGCTGGAAAAGGTCGGAGAGCACGGCTCCATCGCCGCGGCCGGCCGGGCCATGGGTATGAGCTATCGGCGGGCCTGGCTGCTGATCGATGCGCTCAATCACATGTTTGTCGAGCCCGCCGTGGTGACCCAGATGGGCGGGCGCGGCGGCGGGGCCGCCACCCTGACCCCATTCGGCGAGACCATCGTGCGCCGCTATCGCGCCCTGCAGGCCAAGACCGCCGAGGCCGCGGCCGAGGACCTGGCCGCCCTCGAGGCCGTGCTGCGCCCCGCGGACGACTGACGCCTCAGCCGGGGCTCAGGTCGAGGAGATCGGCCACCAGATCGCTGGCAGGCCGGGTCATCACCTCGTCCGGGGTCCCAGTCTGCAGCACCTGGCCCTCGTGCAGCACGCTCATCTGGTCGGCCAGGGCGCGAGCCTCATCCAGGTCGTGGGTGACCAGCAGGATGGGGATGGGCAGGGTCTGGCGCAGGGTCACGAGGTCCTGCTGCAGCCGCCGGCGAGTGCGCCGGTCCACGGCGGCGAAGGGCTCGTCCAGCAGCAGGACGTCGGGCGCGCGCGCCAGCGCCCGGGCCAGGGCCACCCGCTGCTGCTCGCCGCCGGAGAGATCGGCCGGGCGGCGATGGGCCTTGTCCGCAAGCCCCACCTGGTCCAGCAGGGCCAAGGCCCTGGCGGCGCGTCCGTCCCGAGGCTGGGACGCCAGGCTGGTCTCCACATTGGCCTGGGCGCTCATGTGCGGGAACAGCGCATAGGCCTGGAAGACCATGCCCACCCGCCGCGCCTGGGGGGCGAGCCAGGTCCCGGTCGCGGCGTCGAACCAGACCGACGGGCCGGATGTGATCTGGCCGGCCTTCGGGCGATAGAGCCCGGCGATAGCCTTGAGCAGGGTGGTCTTGCCGGCGCCCGAGGGTCCGACGATGGCGTGGAGTTCGCCCGGCCGACAGGCGAGCTCGACATCCAACGGGATTGGCCCGGCCTGGGCCAGCCGCACGTGCAGGCCCGCCCCTGAGGTGTCGGCGATCTCAGCCACGCAGACGCACCGCCCGGGCGCCGACCCCATAGACCACGGCGATGGCCAGGAAGGCGCTCAGCAGCAGGAAGGCCGACATGACCCCGGCCCCGGCCGTGTCGAAGGCCTGCACCCGGTCATAGATGCTGATGGCGATGGTGCGGGTCTCGCCGGGGATGGCGCCGCCGACCATCAGCACCACGCCGAACTCGCCGAGCGTATGGGTGAAGGTCAGGACGAGCGCGCTGAGCAGGCCCGGCCAGGCGAGCGGCAGCTCCACCTTGCGGAAGGTGGCCAGGCCTGACAGCCCGCCGATCCAGGCGGCCTGGCGCAGGTCCTGGCCGACGCCCTCGAAGGCCCGCTGCAGGGGCTGGATGGCGAAGGGCAGGTTGAACACCACCGAGGCGATCAGCAGGCCCGAAAAGCTGAACACCAGGGTCTGGCCGGTCAGGGCCTGCCAGGCCTGGCCCAGCGGGCTGGCGACGCCCAGCGCGATCAGCAGGTAGTAGCCGAGCACGGTGGGCGGCAGGACCAGGGGCAGGGTGATGGCCGCCTCCACCCAGCGCTTGCCACGAAAGTCATGGAAGGCCAGCAGCCGCCCGAGAATGACGCCGATAGGCAGCAGAACCAGGGTCGTGGCCCCGGCCAGCTTCAGCGACAGGGAGAGCGCCGGCCAGTCCATCAGCGGGACTCCGCCGAGGCTGTGCTGAAGCCGTACTGCGCCAGGATCGCCTTGGCGGCGGGGCTCTGGAGCCAGGCGTAGAAGGCCCGCGCCGTGGGGCCGGCGCGCTTCAAGAGGACCATCTGCTGGTTCAGGGGCTGGTGCCAGGCCGCCGGGACCAGGGCCGAGGTTCCGCGGGCGGCCAACTCGGGCGCCAGGACCAGGGCGTGGGGGATCAGACCGCCTTGCGTCGAGCCGCTGCTGGCGAACTGCGCGGCCTGGGCGGCGTTCTCGCCCAGCACCAGCCGCGGCTGGGCGGCGTCCCACAGGCCCGCATGGATCAGCGCCTCACGGGCGGCCCGGCCATAGGGGGCGTGTTCGGGATTGGCGATGGCGAACCGGCGCAGGCGCCCGTCGGCCAGGGCGGCGCGGAGATCCCTCATCTCACCATCGACCTGGAGGGCGGAGCCGTGGGGCGCGAACAGGGCGATCCGGCCCTGGGCGTAACGGAAGCCCTCGCCCTGGGTCAGACCCTTGCCGGCCAGGCGCTGCACATAGGCCTGGTCGGCCGACAGGAAGAGCTCGAAGGGGGCGCCCTGCTCGATCTGGGTGGTGAAGGCGCCCGACGACCCGAAGACCAGCTTGAGCGCCCCGCCGCCCTGGGCGCGAAAGGCCTCGGCCAGGTCGGGCAGGGCGAACTGCAGGTCGGACGCCGCGGCGATGGCCGGCGCCGTCCTGGCGCAGGCGGCGGGCCCCAGGGCTGCGCCGCCAAGGGTGGCGGCCAGGCCTGCCAGCACGTCCAGTCGGGTGGGGATCGCAGGCATGGCGGGATCCGAAGGGCAGGATATCCGTCCAGATATAGCGACGCGGGCGCACATGTCACGGCGCCTTCCGACCTTGACGCAGGGACCGCCTCGGGGCGCTAATTGGCCCAAGGGCAGGCGACAAGACCTGCCAGACGCCAGGGAGGCGGCGATTTTGGAACGGGCATATGACCTCGTCGTGCGCGGCGGGACGCTGGCGGACGGCACCGGCGCGGCCACCTATGAGGCCGATGTGGCGATCAAGGGCGGGCGGATCGCCGCCGTCGGCGAGGTCCGCGGCCGCGGCGCCGAGGAGATCGACGCCAAGGGCCTGCTGGTCACCCCGGGCTTCGTGGACATCCACACCCATTATGACGGTCAGGCCACCTGGGACACGCACATGCAGCCGTCGTCCTGGCATGGGGTGACGACAGTGGTCATGGGCAATTGCGGGGTCGGTTTCGCGCCTTGCCGTCCCGCTGACCACGACCGGCTGATCCGCCTGATGGAAGGGGTGGAGGACATTCCCTTCCCCGTCCTGACGAAGGGCCTGGCCTGGAACTGGGAGAGCTTCCCCGACTATCTCGACGCCCTGTCGCAGCGGGCCTTCGACGTGGATATCGCCGCCCAGCTGCCGCATGCGGCCCTGCGGGTCTTCGTCATGGGCGAGCGCGGCGCCAATCGCGAGCCGGCCACGGCCGAAGACATCGCCGCCATGGCGAGCCTGGCCGAGCAGGCCATGGCGGCCGGCGCGCTGGGCTTCTCCACCTCACGGACCCTGAACCACCGCACCAGCGACGGCCAGCCGACGCCGACCCTGACGGCGGGCGAGGACGAGCTGACCGGCATCGCCATGGGCCTGGCGCGGGCCGGCAAGGGCGTGCTGCAGGTGGTGTCCGACTTCGCCGATCCGGAGGCGGAGTTCGCCATGCTGCGGCGGATCGTCGAGGCCTCGGGCCGGCCCCTGTCCTTCTCGCTGACTCAGGCCCCCAAGGCGCCCCAGGCCTGGCGCTTGCTGCTGGACGCCCTGACCGAGGCCACCGAGGCCGGCCTGCCCATGAAGGCGCAGGTCTGCGGCCGGCCGGTGGGCATCCTGTTCGGCTTTGAGCTGACCCTGAATCCCTTCTCCCATCACCCGACCTATCGGGCGATGGCGCACCTGCCCCTGGCTGAGCGGGTCGCCCGGCTGCGCGATCCTGGCGTGCGTGAGGCCCTGCTGGCCGAGGCCACCACCGCCGAGCAGGGCTTTGCGGCGTCCACGCCCCGCAACTGGGCCAACATGTACCTGATGGACGAAACCCCGGACTACGAGCCCGGTCCTCGCAAGACCATCGCGGCCCTGGCGCTGGCCCGCGGGGTGAAGCCGGAGGTGGTCGCCCTGGATCACCTCTTGTCCAATGACGGGCGGGGCATGCTCTACCTGCCCTTCCTCAACTATGCCGAGGGGTCGCTGGCCCCCAGCTACGAGATGCTGGGCCATCCCGACGCGGTGCCGGGCCTGTCGGACGGCGGCGCCCATGTGGGCATGATCTGCGACGGGTCGTTCCCCACCTCCAACCTCACCCACTGGACCCGGGACCGCACCCGGGGGCCGCGGTTCGACCTGGAGGCCATGGTGCGGATGCAGACCCGGGACACCGCCCGGGCCGTGGGCCTGTACGACCGCGGCGTCCTCGCGCCGGGCTACCGGGCCGACCTCAACCTCATCGACTACGCCAACCTGATCCTGGAGGCGCCCAAGGTCGCCTATGACCTGCCGGCCGGGGGCCGACGGCTGATCCAGCGGGCGCGGGGCTATGTGGCCACCCTGGTAGCGGGCCAGGTGACCCAGCGCGACGGCGAGCCCACCGGCGCCCTGCCCGGTCGCCTGCTGCGGGGCGCCCAGGCCGGTCCCGTGGCGATGGCCGCGGAATAGTGTCAGCCGGACGGGGCTGAGGACGAACTCAGTTTTCCCTTCGTCCGGGCCGCCGATGCACGCCATAAGGCGGCCATGACCGCTTCGCTCGCCGAGGCGCGGGAGGTCCTGCGCCGCACCTTCGGACACACAGATTTCCGGGGCCTTCAGGGCGAGGTGATCACAGAGGCCCTGGCCGGGCGCAGCGCCCTGGCCGTCCTGCCCACCGGCGGCGGCAAGAGCCTCTGCTACCAGATCCCCAGCATGCTGCGTCCTGGCCTGGGCCTGGTGGTCTCGCCCCTGATCGCCCTGATGACCGACCAGGTCGCGGCCCTGCAGCAGTCGGGCGTGGCCGCCGCGCGCCTGGACTCCGCCATCGAACCCGCCGAGCGGGCCGAGACCTGGCGGCGCGTGGAGGCCGGTGAGCTCGACCTGCTCTATGTGTCGCCCGAAGGCCTGATGGCCCCGCACATGATGGAGCGGCTGCGGCGCACGCCGCTCGCCCTGATCGCCATCGACGAGGCCCACTGCGTCAGCCAGTGGGGCCACGACTTCCGCCCCGACTATCGCACGCTGGGCCGGCTCGCCGACCTGTTCCCCGACGTGCCGCGCCTGGCGGTCACCGCCACCGCCGACGCCCGGACCCGCGACGACATCCGCGCCGAGCTGCGCCTGGAAGACGCGCTTGAGTTTGTGGCGAGCTTCGCCCGGCCCGAGCTCGCCCTGTTCGCTGAGCGCAAGTCCGGCCCCGCCCAGAAGCGGGTGCTGGAGCTGGTGGCCGAGCGGCGGGGCAGGTCAGGCGTGGTCTATGCCGGCTCCCGCGACGGCACTGAACGGATCGCTGAGGCCCTGCGCCAGGCCGGTGTCGACGCCCAGGCCTATCATGCGGGCCTGGACAAGCATGTGCGCGCCAACCGGCTGGAAGCGTTTCTCGAGGCCGAGGATGCGGTGATGGTGGCGACCATCGCCTTCGGCATGGGGGTGGACAAGCCCGACGTCCGCTTCGTCATCCATGCCGATCCCCCCGGCTCCATCGAGGCCTATTGGCAGGAGATCGGCCGGGCCGGCCGCGACGGCGATCCGGCTGAGGGCATCACCCTCTATGGCGCTTCGGACCTCGCCTGGGCCCTGCGGCGCATCGACAGCCGGGAGATGGACGACAGCGTCAAGCAGGTGCAGGTGCGCAAGGTCCGCCAGCTCTACGCTATGCTGGAGGGCGCCACATGCCGGGCCGCCGCCGTCCGCCGCTATTTCGGCGAAGAGGGCGTCGAGCCCTGCGGCCAGTGCGACGTCTGCCTCTCCCCGCCGGAAACCGAGGACGCAACCGAGGCCGCCCAGAAGGCGCTGTCGGCCGTCCACCGCATGGGCGGGCGCTTCGGCCGCGGCCGGCTGGTGGACCACCTGTTGGGCAAGACCAAGGACCCGTCGGACTTCGAGGCCGGCCTCACCACCTTCGGCATCGGCCAGGACCGCAGCGCCATCGCCTGGCGCGACCTGGTGGACCAGCTGCTGTTTGAGGGCCTGCTGCGGGAGGACCCCAATGACAACCGCCCGCTGATCGGCCTGGGCGATGCCGAGGGGGTTCGCGCCGTCTATCGCGGCGAGCGGCGCGTCGCGGTGCGCAAGGCCGCCCCAGGCGCCGAGCGCAAGGCCCCGGGCCGCCGCCGGGCCAGCGCCAGCGACCTGGCCCTGCCGCCGGCCGACCAGGGCCTGTTCGAGGCCCTGCGCGCCTGGCGCCGCGAGGAAGCCGCCCGCCAGCACGTGCCGCCCTATGTCATCTTCCACGACCGCACCCTGGCCGAGATCGCCCAGGCCAGACCCGCCGCCCAGCGGGCGCTGGGCGCCATCTCCGGCGTCGGCGAAGGCAAACTCGCCCGCTACGGCGAGGCGGTGCTGGGCGTGGTGCGGGGGTTTGAGGGGTGAGGCGGGGCAGCCCTAAGGTAAAATGCCCGCGAAATACTTCTGGTGTTTGGGAATCTGAATTTCAGCACGCTCGCAATTTAGGGAAAGTGGGACTTGGTGACGGCGAATCCATTAAAAGCGGCCACGCCGCAAATGTCATGATCTATTGAAGTTGGCGCGGGCCTCCGCAATCATCTCGGCCTTTGCAGACCAGCCCTTCACTTTGGCCGGATCTAGCTCTTCGTGCAGGGGATTATCGATCTTCGGCATTTCGGGATCGACAGCAAGTGCTGCGTTTTGGACTGCATCGAACAAAGCTTCTACCACGGCTTCGTGAAACGCTAAACTTTCGATGGCCCCCTGCCAATCGAATTCGGCGTCATCCATTTCTTCACGACCACGCGCAAAGATTTCGACAGTCTGCATCAGTGTATTTAAAGCAGCAGTGAATCCGCCAAACTTATCGATCATCACTGCGTCTTCGAGGTCTCGCAGGACGACTTGGCCGAGAGGGGCCAAAGAATCGCGCAGTATAGTCTGCGCACTCCTGATCCCGCGTTTCGAGCGGAACCTTCCAGCCGCCATGCTAACCCGGATAAATTGGATCGGCCCTACTGCACTTCGCATGATGGTGAGGGCAGTCAGCCGAGACAAGCGTGCGCGCTCATTGCGAGCAGCGACGTCCCGACGCTGCGCGTTCTTGTGTTCGCGCGAGGCGTACGCGAAGCCAGCAAAAATCGCGGCTACACTGCCGACCGCCTGAACCCACGAAGCGATAACCTCGCTGAGACCTTTCGTAGCAGGCCAATTCGACATTGCTAGGATGGCGATCACTAACAGCGCGCCAACCGCGCCGCATAAGAGCGGGGCGAGGATGTCGGATAGGCGTCGAAGGAACACTCGTGTCTGATCTTGAGTCATCAACGTGCTTTTTGTAATGCGCGATCACATCTGTCGACCTGTTGGACGAAGGCAGGACGACCTACACGGTCCATCCAGCGCCTTAAACATCAGCGTTGCGTCGAGAGATAAGGCATCTTTGAGACCTCGGACATTCCACGGCGCAGATGCAGAGGGGCGCGGTACCCTAGTGCCGTGGAGCGGCTAACGGCTAGCCTCGCCCCAACTCCTCACTCCGGATCCGGATACATGACGTGCGGTTCGGGCAGGGGCTCCAGGGCCAGCGCTTCCACAATCCGCTGCGCCGCCGCCTCCGGCGCCAGGGCCTCGGTGTCGATGACCAGGTCGGCGGGGATGGGCGGGTAGGCCGCGCCGCCGCTGGCGATGAACTTCTGCAGCACGTCGCGGGCGTGGATCTTCTTGGACGCCTTGCGGTCGGGGGTCTCCACCCGGCGCATCTGTTCTTCGGGCGAGACCTGAAGCTCGACGAAGACGACCTCGCCGCCGTGGCCTTCGACGGCGGCCTTCGTCTCGGCGATGAAGCTGTCGGGCACCGTGCGTTCCGGGGCGAAGGTGAAGATCAGCGGCCGGTCCTGGCGGGCGGCTTCTTCGAACATGGCGAGCCAGTAGAGGCTGCGAAGCCGGATGGCCGGCTCACTGCCGAACGGGAAGACCGAGGTTACCGCATCCAGGGCCAGGTGGTTGTGGAACAGGGGATAGTTGGTCTGGGCCGCCAGGGCCTTGGCCACCGTCAGCTTGCCGCAGGCCGGGGGCCCATAGAGGAAGATCAGTTTCACGGCTCCGCTCCGTCATCGTCGTCGTCATGTCAGCCTAGACGAAGACGGCCGGCGCAGTCGCCTACGCCGGCCGGTTCTCGCCTCGGAAGGTCCTTAAGGATCAGAAGTTGGCGCGGACGCCGATCTTCCCGGTCCAGGAATATTCCTCGTACTGCAGCAGGCGCTTGCCGTTCGGGCCGTTCTGGTAGGCGACATAGGGCTCGTCGCCCAGGTTCACCAGTTCGGCCACGATCTGGAAGTTGGACGAGACCCGGTACTTGGCCGAGATGTCGTACTGCAGGTGGTCTTCCACATAGCGGTCGCTCTCGGCGTCGCCGCCCAGCTCGTCCAGGTACTTGTCGCGATAGGCTGCGGCCAGGCGCAGGCTGACGGGGCCTTTCTCATAGCCGAGCGTCGCATTGTAGGTGTGCTGGGCCGAGGCCGGCAGGGGGATGGTGCGGCCCAGGACTTCGCCTTCCGCGTCCGTATAGGTGTAGTTGAAGCCCACCAGCAGGCCGTCGAACGGACCCGGCAGGAAGCGCAGAGCCTGCTGGTAGTTGAACTCCGCGCCGGTGACCGTGGCCTCTTCGCCGTTGATCGGGATCACCGCCTCGTCATAGGCCACGCCCAGGAAGGACCCGTCCTCGAACTCGGCGTTGACGATGAAGTCCTCGATCTTCTTGTGGAAGACGCCGGCCGACAGCACGGCCTCGGGCGCGAAATACCACTCGGCCGAGAGGTCGAGATTCCAGGCCTTGTAGGGATCGAGGTCGGGATTGCCGAACTCGCCTTCCCGCTCGCCCACGTCATCCTGGCCGATCATGAAGCGCGGGGCGATCTGGCCGATGCCGGGGCGCACCACGCTGCGGAAGGCGCCGGCCCGGACCACGAAGTCGGTCGTGGCGTCCCAGCGCAGGGTCGCAGACGGCAGCCAGTCGGTATATTCGCGGCTGAAGCTGCGGGGCGTGACGAAGACCGAATCCTCGGTGAGCACGACGCCGTTGTAGGTCCCGCCCTCCTCGACCTCTTCCACCAGATTGCCGCGCATCTCGTTCTTGGTCCGCTCGACGCGCACCCCACCCACCAGGCGCACCGGGCCGCCGCGATAGCGGGCCAGCAGGTAGCCGGCGTCGATATCCTCATCGACGCCGAAGTCGGCCAGGGCCGATTCCAGGTCGGTGTCGAAATCGTTGCGCTCGAAGCCCCCCTGCTGGCTGGTCCAGAAGCCGCGGAAGCCGCCCTTGCCCGGGACCGGATCGATGGTCGCCAGGTTGTAGTCCTGCGGCCCCAGGAAATCGGCCAGGGTCAGGTCGCTGGAAAAGCCGTCATAGACGTCGAGCTGCAGGTCGTAGGTCTTTTCCCGGCGGCGGCTCTTGGCGCCGGCCTGGATCTCCAGCTCGCCGGCCTCGAGCACGAAGGCGCGGGCCACGTCGAACTTCAGCGTCACCTCTTCGTCCTCGGCCAGGCTGAGCGTGGTGCGCTCCAGTTTGTCGAACTCGTATTCCGAGGGGTCGAGGAAGTCGCCCAGGCCCTGGGTGATGGCGTAGCCGGGCCTGGTCATGTCGCTGTAGTCGAAGGTCACGCCCAGCTCGCCGGCGCCGTCGAAGTCGCGGCTGAACTCGACGGGGTCGATGGAGCCGGATTCCTTCTCGCGGGCCTTCGACCAGGAGGCCGAATAGTCGAAGGTCCAGGGGCCGGTCAGCGTCTTGCCACCGACCGTGTAGGAGACGATGGACTGGGCCTCGAAGCGGTCCTTCAGGTCGCGGATCACCTTGATCTCGCCGTCGGCGGAATCGAATTCCGCCGTGGTCGCCGAGCTGCCGCTCGGATCCTCGTCCATCTCGAAGATCAGCCGGCGGCGATATTCCTGGTCCTCGAACTGGCTGTAGAGGCCGCGGGCATAGAGGTCGGTGGTGTCGGTCAGGCGGAAGTCGACCGACAGCGAGGCGCCCTTGCGAGTGCGGTTCACGTCATAGTCGCGGTATTCCAGCGTCTTGGCGGCGACCACGCCGCCGGACTCGTCCCAGTCATCGGCCTCGACATTGTCGGTGGCGAACTGGCGCTCATAGAAGGACAGGCCGCCGGCGATCCCCAGCCGGTCGCCGAAGGTGCGCGAGAAGTCGGCCGAGACCTTGGGCGACCACTTGCTGGTCAGCTCGTTGTACGAACCCTCGGCGGTGAACCCCAGGAAGGGCTTCAGCCGGTCCAGCGCGCTGGTGGTGGTGATCTCGATGGAGGCGCCGATGGTGTCGCCGTCCATGTCCGGGGTCAGGGTCTTCTTGATCT
>Ga0208179_1001116_pt1 | contig 14397 bp, 18 predicted proteins | sample Malvired_Geostar_FD_184238 | JGI IMG/M metagenome (GOLD analysis project Ga0208179, IMG submission 184238) | Marine viral communities from the Global Malaspina Expedition - Malaspina viral metaG DeepMed_Geostar (SPAdes) (version 2) | ecosystem: Environmental > Aquatic > Marine > Oceanic | place...
TTCAGAAATTTGCTGCAGAGCAAATTGGGAGAAGAAGACGAGATGATTATACGGATGGTACAATTCGTATTCCAATTGAGTCTCCGAATCCTTAAATTAGGAGATAATTATGGCAATAACATCAGCAGTTTGTTCAAGTTTTAAACAAGAACTATTACAAGGAAAACATAGTTTTGAATCTTCAGGTGGAGGTAGTTTTAAACTTGCAATGTTTACAAGTTCAGCATCTCTAGGTGCAGCAACCACAGATTATTCTACATCTAATGAAATTACAAATACATCAGGAAGCGCTTATTCTGCTGGTGGAATCGCTCTAACAAACACAGGAGTAGGATTAACTTCAACAACTGCATTTACAGATTTTTCAGATGTATCATGGAGTTCAGCTTCTTTTACAGCGAATGGATGTATGATTTATAATACAACAACAGATGGTGGATCATCCACTACAGATGCTGTTTGTATAATTGCATTTGGTGGAGATAAAACTGTTTCTTCTGGAACGTTTACTATTCAGTTTCCAACTAACGATTCTAGTTCAGCAATATTGAGACTAGCATAAGGAGGAAGTCCTTATGGCATCAATTTGGGGTGGTGATAATCCTTCAGTAGCCTGGGGTTATAACTCTTGGCAATCTAATACAGTCACTCAATTATTAACAGCACCAACCGCTATAACAGCTTCTTTAGGAGATTTAGCGTATGCACAATCTGAAGAAGGTTGGGGCAGAGATACGTGGGGATCAAACCAATGGGGCGAAGATGCAATCGATGTCACGTTAAGTGGTTTATCTATAACTTCACATCTTGGTCCAGATGGATGGGGAGTAAATTCATTTGGTAATGGACAATGGGGCGGAGAATTTACTTTTAAACCTGAAAGTATAATTGTTCCTACTGGTGTCTCTACTACTTCTTCAGTAGGCTCTCCTACTTTAACTTTTGATATGATATTTGGAATTAGTGGTCTAGACGCCATTGGTTCTGGTCTAGGAACTTTAAATGTTAATAATGGAGCTGATCATAGTCAAGGATTAGGTAGTTTAGCTGTTACTGCGTCAGTAGGATCGTTAGATCATACAATGACGTATGAGATATCAGGAGTTTCAACAACTGGAAGTGTAGGATCTCTTACCACTAGTAGTGTTGAATTAATTAATATTACTGGAGTATCTACTACAGCAAGTGTAGGATCAATTAGTCCTACAGAAATGGCTGTTGGTTTAACAGGAGTTTCAACAACTGGAAGTGTAGGATCAATTAGTCCTATAGAAATGACTATGGGCTTGACAGGGGTGTCAGCAACCGCTAGTGTAGCTGATATGACAACGGCCAGTGGGGGCGGAATAATTGCATATGCAAATATTGACACAGGATCTAATATATCTTATAGTAATATTGCAACTGGATCAAATACAAGCTACAGTGATGTAGCTTAGGAGAAAAATATGGCATCTACGTATAATTATTTAGGTATTGAACTTATGGCCACTGGTGAAAACGCCGGTACATGGGGAACAAAAACCAACACAAATTTAAACATTATTCAACAAGCAGCTTCTGGATATCATTCACAATCTATCGCAGGCGGTGCTGGAACATCAGCTCTTTTAATCACAGACGGTGATTCAACTTCTACTACAGATAGTTTAACAAACGCAGCTAGAAATGCGATTATAGAATTAACAGGAACTATTACTGGAAACAGAATTGTAACTATTCCAAACGGAACAGAAAAATTTTATCTAATCAAAAATACAACATCAGGTGCATTCACTGTACAAGTAAAAGGTGCTTCTGACTCAGGTTCAGGAACAACTTTTGCTGCAACAGCAAAAGATACAAAACTAATTTACATCAATGGTCAAGACGTTACTAACGTTGAATTAGGATCAGGTGGAACTTCATGGCAAGCAGTTATTACTGCTGACCCAGCTAATGCGGTAGCAGGTAACGGTTACTTCTGTAATACATCAGGTGGAGCATTTGCAGTGACTTTACCAACGTCTGCAACAATAGGAGATGAAGTAAGATTCATAGACTACGCTGACACGTTTGATACTGCAAACTTGACTGTCGGACGAAATGGACATAATATACAAGGAGCCGCTTCAGATTTAGTGGTAGCAACAGAAGGGGGCGCTTTTGGTTTGGTTTACGTTGACTCTACTAAAGGATGGCTATTAACGGAGAAATAATATGACAGCATATAAAAATATAAAATATAATTTTAGTGGATCTCAAATACAAGACATAGTAGGTTTACCTACTATATCCTCTATTACACCTAGTTCTACAACAGAAGGTAACTTACCTTTATCATCGGTTGTAATTGCAGGTACTGGATTCACAGCGCAGTCTACAGTAACTTTAATTGGTGCTAGTGGAACTCAGGTAACTGTTCCAACAGTTACTTTTGATAGCTCAACTCAATTAACAGTTACAATACCAACAGGTATTGGTGGAGTAAACGAAGACCCGTGGGATGTTAAAGTAGAAAATCCTGTAACAGGACAAGGTGATAACTTATTTTCAGTGGACGATAATCCAATTTTTGCAACAGCCGCAGGAACACTTGGAACTATTGTAGACTCAGGTAGAGCAGCACCTAATTATACTTTAGCTCCAGCTACAGCAACAGACCCAGAAGGGGTTACAGTAACTTATTCATTAGTTGCACCAGGACCAGCAGTGTCACCAGGTTTATCTTTTGATACTACAAACGCAGCTATTACTGGAACTGCAGCAGCAGTTGGAGGAGATACAACAACTACATTTAGAGTAAGAGCAACAGCAGGAGCACAAACTTCTGATAGAGATTTTTCAATACAAGTTTTAGCACCAGTTCAAGAATATAAAACAGTAGCAGGATCTGGTACATACGCAATCTCACACTCAGGTAACATTAAATTACTTGTTGTCGGTGGTGGTGGATCGGGTAGTGGGAGCGGCCACTCAGGCGGCGGCGGAGCCGGCGGAATGGTTGATCACCCAGCTTACGCAGTAACACCACAAACTTATAATTATTATATTGGAGCAGGAGGAGATTATACTTCACCAGTTAACAATCCTTTAGGAGTTGTAGCTGCATCAGGTAATACAACTACAAAAGGCGGACAAAATTCTAACTGGGGAACTAACAGTGGAGATCTTGTAACTACAGCAACCGTTCTTGGAGCGATTGGCGGTGGTATCGGATCAACAGTACCAGGATCAGACGGAGGATCTGGAGGAGGAAGAGATCACAGTAACGGACCAGGCGGTGCGGGCTTACAAACTAATTCACCACTAATATGCGCGGATTCTAAAACATATGGTTATGGAAACGTCGGAGGTTCAGCACCTTATTCAGGACCGTCTCACCCATCGGGTGGTGGCGGAGGAGCCGGAGGAGCTGGTCAAGCTGGATTAGGTGGAAACTCAGCCGGTGGCGGTGGCGCTGGAAGAAGTGTTTCTGCAACTTATGGATCTGCAACTAACAGTGGAACATTCTGCGGTGGTGGCGGCGGTGGAACACACACAGGCGGATCGGGCGGATCTGGTGGAGGATCCGGAGCTGGAAACGGAGTATCAAACGGAAATACAAACAGAGGTAACGCTGCAGCAGTAAACAGTGGATCTGGCGGAGGATCTGGAAATAATGGTGGATCCGGAGTAATAGGAATAGTATTTTAACCATGATGTTAAAAGAATATTTAGATTTAAAAGCAACAGGTCACCACTTCGATGATTTTGATCAAGAAATCACTGTTAACAAACCAGATGGTGGGACTGAAAAAATTCAATTAGGCGCATTAGAAGGATTTCTAAATCGTGGTTATTCACTTAACAGCACAGACGACGTAACAGCTTAATTTCTTCTAGACAATCTATTTCATATATGGTAAACTGCTTTCATACTTTTATGAAAGCAAAAAATAATATTAGTGGATGGGAACGTAGTATACCGGTAATGTCAAGTATTGACTTAGCTTATAGTACATTAAAACCCAATGATTTTAAATGGTTAAAAAAAGCTTGTAAAAAAGCATATAACGATAAAGAAGAAACTAATCATAAATTAGCTGGTCATTTAAAAAAAGAATATTATATACTGGAACGTGATAAAAACTTTGATCAATCTCTTTTTTCTTTAATAGAAAACTCACCTTTAAAAAAATATCTTAAAAGTTTAAAAGTACTAACAGAAAACAGACCTCTTGTATTAGATACGCTGTGGGTTAATTATCAAAAAAAATATGAATTTAACCCTGTGCATGATCATGCGGGAATATTTTCTTTTATTATATTTGTACAAATTCCTTACGATTTAAAAAAAGAAGATGATTATTTTCCTAAAGTAATTAATAAATGTTTTAGCACATCTAGAACAGAATTTTTAATAACTGATATGTTAGGAAATATTAGTCTTAAAACATTAGAAGTAGATAAAAGTTTCGAAGGAAAAATAGTTATATTTCCTGCCCAATTAAAACATCAAGTATATCCATTTTATACTTCTGACAATTATAGAATAACAGTATCAGGTAACTTAAGGATAAAAGTATGACGGCAGAAAAAAATAAAATATACGTATATGACGATGTATTTAATTCACACTACACTCAAAAATTTTATGAGTTTGTAAACAATTCTTATTTTAGGATAGGAACAAACGATAGTTCTTGCAAAGACTATGAACAAAGAAAAAATTTTGGTTCTGTTTTTTCAAGAGAAGATTTAAAAAAACTAGGTTTACTAGATGCGTTGCCTAAAAAAATTAAAAATAAATTTGACCTCAGTTACCAAACAGTAACTAGAACTTTAGTAAATGCTATTACTGCTTATGGTCTTTACCATCCTCACGATGATTCAGGAAATAAAGATGTATGGAGTTTTTTATATTATGCAAATATGAAATGGGATTTAGAATGGGGTGCTGATACATTATTTTTAAATGATGATAGAAAAAGTGTTAGACAACATGTTCAATCTCTCCCTAATCGAGTTGTTATATTTGATGCTACAATTCCCCATTTAATACGTCCATCAACTATGCATGCTCCTACTTTTAGATATTCAATTAATATGACTTTTGGAGGAAACTTTAACCCTGTATTTGAAAAACCACATGTTTGATTTTTTTAAAAATAAAAAACCTAAAGTTACGTGGTGGTCTAATATAAAACATTTAGAAAAAATTAGTCCTCCAGTGAAAGCTTATAAATATATTCCACAATGGTTTAAACAGGTTAAAAAAGATACCAGCAAATCTCACTCAAATGTAAAACTATGTCCCTCTTTTTTAAAATATTTTTCTGCAGGTTGGGTAATGCCTTTATGGTGTGATGTGGAGCTTTGGCTAAATGATGATGGTATGGTAAGTTGGCGTACCCCTAGTGTAAATTTTCAATTTAATTTTCATGATGACTATCAATATAAAGATTTAGTTCCTAAACACGAACAATCTTCAATTGTCTGTGTACTCAAACCAGTGTCCCCATGGTTAGTTAAAATATCTAAAGGTTGGTCTTTACTTCAGTTACCAATGAGCTATGAATTTAATCCTGATTGGCAAGTGTTGAGTGGAGTGCTACCTGCTTCTCTGTGGCCACAAACAAATCATCAAATAATTCTTAGAAAAAGTTTTTTTAACAATAAAGAAAAAAAGAACGTAATAGTAAAAGGAACACCTCTTGCACAATACATACCTATTCCAGATGACTATGTTGGTGAAATTGTTGAAGAGACAAAAGAATTAAAAGACCATGAATACACAACACGTTTACTTATTGAACAAAAATTTACTAATAGGTTTAAAAATTTAAAGGAGTGTCCACATGTTAATAAATAATTTTTTAGATAAAGAAACATTTGATAATATAAAACAAACCATTACATCTAGCGATATGCCTTGGTACACACAATCGGGTGCAGCGAAAGAAGGCGATGGTCAAGTTCTGTTTACCCATGTTTTAATTAATGACAAGCAACAAGTAAATAGTGCTTTGTTTGAAACAATTGGAAGACCCATTATTAATAAAGTAAAATCTATAGAACCAGATTTTTTTAGAATATTAAGAATAAAAATAAATTGTTTACCCAATCAATCTAAAGTTATTAAAAGCAGTTATCACACTGATCTATTTTCAAATTCAAACTATAAAACATTACTTCTTTCACTTAACGATAACAATGGTTGCACAGAATTTAAGGATAAAAAAATACCTACTTTTAAGTCTAAAGAAAATACCGCGTGTATATTTGACGGTAATCAAGAACACAGGTCTGTAAGTCAAACAAATACCGCATATAGATGGAATATAAATTTTAATTATGAAACATAAAAACGTAGCTGTTAATTCAATATTTGGAATTCCTGTATGGCAAACGGAACCATACAAATTTTCTAAAAAAGAAATACGTTGTTTAAAATCATTTTATAAAAAAATAGCTGAAAACAAAGGTAAAAATCATACTTCTCTTGATAGGTATATATTTAAACATAAAGAACTCCAGGGAATAAAAAAATTTGTACAAGATAATTTAGATGCTTATTGGCATGGTATGATGGAGGTTTCTAATGATTCACCTATACATATTACACAATCATGGGTTAATTTTAATGAAAAAACTACTTCACATCACTCACACCGTCACACAAATTCTTGTTTGTCTGGGGTAATGTATGTTGAAAATACTTCACCAATAATTTTTGAAAAAGAAAAAGAACATTTAATTTTACCATGGTTAAATTTACGATACAAAAAACTTAATCAATTAAATAGTCCAGACATTGCAATAGAAACTAAGAATGGGGTATTATTAATATTTCCTTCTTCTACTATGCATAGAGTGTCACCTAATCAATCTGAAAATTGTAGAATATCTATATCTTTCAACACTTGGTTTAGTGGCACAGTAGGTGAAGATATTAGATTAACAGAATTAATTTTAGATGAGCCAAAAAACAAAAATTAAAGATTACATATTAATGGGTAGTTATTTAACACCTGAAGAATGTGATAAATGTATAAAACTTTATGACACAAAACAATGGGCTCCTCATTCATGGTATAATGTAGAATTAAATACCGCTAAAGGAGAGAGCACAGACTGCAACGTAGCTGAAACAGATATAAATTTTAATGATATATTATTACCTGCTATTCAAAAAGCTTTAAAAGATTATACAAGTAAAATTGCTAAAACAAGAATTTTTTCTAAAATGTCGGAACTAAGATTAAATAGATATAGTAAAGGCAAAAACATGAGAACACACTTTGATCACATACATTCTATATTTGATGGTGAGAATAAAGGCATACCTATTTTAAGTATTGTAGGGTTACTAAATAACAACTTTACAGGTGGCGAATTCTATATTAATGGTGTAAACATACAATTAAAGAAAGGAGATATTATATTATTTCCATCTAATTTTATGTATCCGCATGAAGTTAAAACTATAAAAAAAGGAGAGAGGTATTCATATGTCGGCTGGATGTTTTAAAATAGTTATTGTTGGAGGAGGTTCTGCAGGATGGATGACAGCAGCTACATTAGCTAAAGCATGTCCTGATAAAGATATTACATTAATTGAAAGTCCGAATGTTCCTAGTGTTGGTGTAGGTGAAAGTACACTGGGTCAAATAAATAATTGGTTAGGTTACATGGGTATTGAGGATAAAGAATTTATGAGAGCATGTGATGCTACTTATAAACTTAGTATACGTTTTCAAGATTTTTACAGAAAAGGCGACGGTCATTTTCATTATCCTTTTGGAGAAGCAGATCTAAGAGGAGCTCAAAATGATACTAATAACTGGATTGATTATAGAATAATGGAAGGTAATACAGAACCTGTTCATACATATGCTGAATGGTTTTACACAAACATGTTGTTAGTAAATAGCGGTAAGTTATGTGAAAACCCACAAGAAAAATTACCTATATTTAATTTTAAACAAGATGTTGCATATCATTTTGATGCAATAAAATTTGGACAATATTTAAAATCTAACTGGGTCCTTAATAAAGGAGTCAAATATATTGTAGGTGATGTTACTGATACTATGACAGATAAAAATGGTATTAAAGAAATAATGATAAATAAACATCAAACTATTTCAGCAGATTTATTTATAGATTGTACTGGGTTTAAATCTATATTATTAGACAAAGCTTTAAAAGAACCTTTTGAAAGTTACAAAGATATACTACCAAACAATTCTGCAGTTGCAGCGAGAGTACCCTTTATAAATCAAAAGAAACAAATGGTGCCTTACACTAACTGTGTAGCGTACGATAATGGTTGGATTTGGGAAATTCCATTATGGACACGAATGGGTATGGGTTATGTTTATTCAGATAAATATATATCCGATGAACAAGCTAAAGTAGATTTTAAAGAGTATCTTAAAAAAGGTAATCATCCAATAGATGACGTAGAACTAAGAACTATTAAAATGAGAATTGGAGTGCACAAAAGAATATATTCTAAAAATGTTTGTGCAATTGGTCTGGCTGCTGGTTTTATTGAACCTTTAGAAAGTAATGGTTTATTTACTGTGCATGAGTTTTTAATGCAATTGGTTAGAATACTTCAAAGACCTTCTCCATCTAAATTTGATAAAGATGCATTTAACTGGAAATGTAAATTAATGTTTAGAAATTTTGCAGAGTTTGTAGCTATGCATTATGCAATGACTCAAAGAGATGACACTAAATACTGGAGAGATGTAAAAGATAGAGAGTATTGTACAGATTTAATAGATTTAAAACCAAGCGGAGTAAGTGGTTTTAGGGAAGCTGTCTGGAAAAGATTTGAAAGATATTGGTATGATCCTGCTTATGCTGGATTAGATTGCATAGCTCATGGTATGCATTGGTTTCCTACAGATGAAATGAGTCTTAAACATGCTCTTGCTTGTAAAGACAACACATTTAGAAACGATGGAATAAAACTTGGTAAGAAACAAATTTTTAATATGATTAAAACAAAAGAAAAAATTATAAAAGATTGGCCTAAGTATTTCGATTTTTTACGAACGTACATATATGATGGTGGGAACGTAGCTAAATTAAAAATAAAGAAAAAATGAAACCTTTAGATAAAACAATTAAAATTTATGATAACTGGATGTCTGAAAAAGATTGTGAGATGTTTATTCAAGTGTATAAAAACCTACTAAAGGGAGGTTATACAGCTCAAAGAAAAAACTATAGTACTCAGGATAAAGAAAGCGTCGTAGAGGACGAACAAGTGGCTTTGCATGAAGCGATTTATGAACATGGATCTCATGAAATTCCTAGAGGAACTCAGTTATCAAATAATTTTATACATTCTTATTTTAAAGGTCCGCATAAAGATTATGTAAAAGATTTTAGTGTACTAAAAAATTATGACTATCACACAATTAAATATTTAAAAATACAGAAAACATTGCCAGGTCAGGGTTATCATAGCTGGCATTCTGAAGATGGCAGTAAGTTATGGTTTAAAAGATTATTTGCATTTACCCTTTATTTAAACGATGTTAAAGAAGGGGGAGAGACAGAATTTTTATATTTAAGCAAAAGAATCAAAGCGAAGAGAGGTAGACTAGCTATATTTCCAGCTAGCTTTGAATACACACATAGAGGTAACCCACCATTATCTGATGAAAAATACATACTTACTGGATGGGTAGAGTACTGATACCCTGTTGAAAAGTCTTTCAATCTAGTATAAACCCTAATAAACTAGGGATTAATATGTTACAAAAAATAGAGTTTTTACCAGGATTCAATAAACAGGTTACTCCCACAGGTGCTGAAGGACAATGGACCGGGGGAGAAAATGTTCGTTTTAGATATGGTACTCCTGAAAAAATAGGAGGATGGTCTCAATTAGGAGACAATACACTAACAGGAGTGGCTAGAGCTCAACACCATGTAATTAGTCAAAATTCAATTAATTTCTCTATTGTGGGAACAAATAGAATTTTATATGCATATACAGGAGGAGCTTTTTATGACATCCACCCAATTAAAACTGACTTTGGAGCATTAACAAATGCCTTAGCTTCTGATAATGGCTCTGCTATTCTTACTATTACTTTATCTTCTACCATAGGAATGACAGCAGGAGATATTTTATTACTTGAAAATGTAACTCCTCCAACAGGTTCAGGTTATTCAGCTTCTGATTTTGATGACAAAACATTTATGATAACTGAAGTAGTAAACTCTACCTCAGTTACTATTACTATGGGCTCCAACGCTAGTGCAACCGCTACGGATGGAGATCTCTCTGTTAAATGGTATTATCCCGTTGGTCCTGCTGAACAGCTGGGAGCGTATGGTTGGGGTATATCTCAATTTGGTGGAACTATTTCTGGAGCTCAAACTACAACTTTAAATGGAGCTTTAGGAGATAATATTTATGGAACAGGTGGTTCAGGAACTAGCATTACTTTAACTTCTGTAATTGGCTTTCCAACTTCAGGGACTAATTATATTCAAGTAGGCACAGAAGAAATATCTTACACAGGAGTTTCAGGAAGCGATTTAACAGGAATTACTAGAGCTGTACAAGGCACTACACGAGCGGCTCATTCGAGTGGAGCAACCGTTACAAATACTTCAGACTATACCACTTGGGGCAGTGCAGCATCCAACACGGATAAAGTTGCTGATCCTGGTTTATGGGTCATTGACAGTTTTGGTCAAAATGTAATTGCTCTTATTGTTAATGGTCCCTGTTTCGAATGGAATTCAAATTTAACCAATGCAACAGCAACACGAGCAACTATTATAACGGGGGCACCCACAGCATCAAGGCATATGCTGGTATCTACACCGGACAGACACTTAGTATTTTTTGGAACTGAAACCACAATCGGAGACAGCACGACACAAGATGATATGTATGTCAGATGGTCCAATCGGGAAGATATTAACACTTATGCTCCGACAGCAACCAATACAGCAGGTACGCAAAGACTGGCCGACGGATCACGGATCATGGGAGCTAAACTTGGAAGAAATGCTGTCTATGTATGGACGGATACCTCATTATTTACCATGCGTTTTGTGGGTGTTCCTTTTGTATTTGCCTTTGAACAAGTAGGAACTAACTGTGGATTAATAGGAATTAATGCAGCCGTTGAAGTAGATGGTGCTGCCTACTGGATGTCTAATAATGGATTCTTTAAATATTCTGGTAAACTAGAATCAATGAAATGTTTAGTTGAAGATTATGTATTTGATAATCTTAATGAAACTTCCAATCAATTAATTTCGGCGGGTATTAATAATTTGTTTGGAGAAATAATATGGTTCTATTGTACTTCCAATTCTAACAATGTGGATCGAGCCGTTATTTATAATTATTTAGATTCCAGTTCAGAAAGAGTAATATGGACCACTAATGAGAGTGCTTTATTTTCCAGAACCAGTTGGATGGATTCTTCTGTCTTTAACAAACCTTATGGTACTTCATATGATCCGGATACTAATACTTCTTATGATGTTGTAGGAAATACCGATGGTGTTACTACATATTTTCAACACGAAACCGGAACCGATCAAGTGGTTGGAAGTACGACTACTGCTATTGCTTCTAATATAGAATCAGGTGATTATGATATAACGGTCACTAAAGAAGGTGGAGCAACCTTTCAAGGAGATGGAGAATTCCTAATGAAAATTAGAAGATTCATTCCTGACTTTATTTCTCAAACCGGAGATACCCAAATTACATTAAATTTAAGAGACTATCCTAATAGCTCCCAGGCGAGTTCTTCACTAGGACCCTTTACAATTAGCTCAAGTACAACTAAAGTAGATACTCGTGCCAGAGCACGTGCCGTTTCTTTAAAGATTGCTAATACCAGTACCTCTCAGGACTGGAAGTTAGGTACCTTTAGAGTGGACGTACAACCAGACGGAAGAAGATAATGCCATTTCAATCAGAGAAACAAAGACGATATATGCATGCCAATCTCCCCAGAATAGCGAAGAGATGGGAAAGAGATTATGCTAATGGTGGTATTGCTAGTCAAGGTGGAATGAAAAATTATTTAGGTGAACAACCCATGGTTAATGCACCTAAGTATTGGCAGTCGGCGCCTGATCACGAAATGACAGAGCTGGCTTATATCACTCCAAAAGAAAGAGATGTTTTAGTTAACATGAATATGTATGGAACTATGGATGGTTCACCTAATGAAGGACCTTCAGGTATTATGAGTTTAAATGGATGGGGAGATGCTAGCCAAGGATTTGGAACTTCCGGGGGAGGAACTAAAGGAACTGGAGGACATAGTTATGGGGATAAAGAACGATACAAAAGTGTCGATGTTCAAGGTCCACCAAATATACATGGAGGAACTACAACTCCTAAAGATACTTTTAAACAATCATGGTCAGGGCAACCAGGCTTTCTAGGATTCGGTGGAGGATACAGGAATCTTAGAACACCAGGAGTTACGCCTGAACATGGAGGAGCTTATCAATCAAGATTTGGTCTAGGTAGTTTATTGAGAGGAGCGATGAGTATGTTTGGAGGAATTCCTGGTAAAATAGGTTCCCTGCTATCTCATATTAATCCAGGAAAATTAAGAGGATGGAATGAACAATATGGAAGATACAATACTCAAGCCGAATATGAACAGGCTAGAACCAATAGAAGAAATACAAAACGAATGGATTATTTATCAGATAGAAAATCTAAAGGATTAGGTTATGGTAAAAAAGCTTATGCAGATTTATTAGGACAAGGTTATTCAGATCCTTTTCAAGATGCAATTAATAGAGATTTACAAATTAATCCTGAAACAACACAGTTTTCAAGAAGTCATTTACAGTCACTAGCTAACAAACAAGCACTTACTAATCAGTTGTCAGCAAACAATTATAATTTTCATCCTTCTCAAGGTGGAATTATGAGTACTCCTCAAGGAACGGATCCTTATGTAGGTATAGAAGATCATTATGCTTTTAAACCAGGTAGTATGCTAGATAAAAAATTAAAAAGCGCATGGAATACTTATAACGAAACTGGTTTCGGTTTAGATAATGTAAAAACTTTAATGGAAATGGATATAAAAAGTAATGAAGAAAAAGGAATACCGCTATCGTTAGATAAAAGTGCGTATTCATTAATAGGATAATGGCCAAGATAGTACAACTTATAACCAGAGCGAGCCAGGAATATAAACCTGATGTAGCTCACTCTTTAGTAAGAGATTTAGATGCCATCTTAGAGAAATTAAACTCTACTTTTCAAGAAGAATTAAAACAGGAGATAGAAGCTAAAAGTTTCTTTTTAGAATAATGGCAGTAACGAACCAGTATAAATTTTATGGAGTGACTCTTTCGACAACCGATCTGACAACCCTTTTAACAGCAGGAGCTGCAGAAACTTATGTCTTAAGATCTTTTAGAGTGACTAATAATTCTGGCTCCAATACTCCAACCATTAGCATTACCAATAATGCTTTTAATATTGAAAAGAACAAGAGTTTAAGTACTAATACGAGCTATGAACTTTTTAGTGTGCCGGTGATATTGGAAGCCAGTACTATTTTAAAGGCTCAATTAGCAGGAACAGTAGCGGACGGAGTCAGCATTGGAATTAGCTATCTTAACATTAAAAAGGACGTAGTCAGTTAATGGATACTATTAAAGTAGATGGCAAAGAAGTGCCCTTAATTCATGCTAAAACAAAGACAATTATAAAGCATAAAAAAACAGGAGAACAATACTCTACGGAGGAAGAGTGGAAAGCTAAAGGAATCAGCGTTGAAGACATCCAAAGAGATGTCATTGTAGAGGTTCCAAAGCTTGATTTATTTGCAAAAACAAAGTAGATTGAACATTCAGGTAAAATTATGGCAATAACAGACATCATATCAGAAGAGGAAATAAGCACTCCAAACATGGAGGTCGCTAGAGGAGGTCCTGAAGATTTCATGACTGATGATGAAATGGATCCATATCAAGATTCAGAATTTCAACAGTTATTAGAAAGTCTTCCTATGGAGCAAGCTGAAGTTTTAATGCAACTTATTAAAGAGTTTAAAATGATGGTTGCTCAAGGATTTACAGGTGAATTTGAAGATTTTGTAAAAATGAAAATGGCTTCTGCTCAAGGAGGTCCTGAAGATTTCATGAGTGAAGAAGAAATGCAAATAGGACCTGAAGAACAACAATCTCTAATTCCTATGACCCAGCAAGTGGCTCAAGGCGGAAGGATAGGATATCAACAAGGCGGTGGTGGTATTATGGATGTTGAATTAGTCCCTGCTATTAAATGGTTAAAAGATAGAAACTTACCTGTCACTCCTGAAAATATTCAAAGAGCTATGTTGGAAATGTCAAGAGAGGTTATTCCTCAAGCACTTATTGGACAAGATATAACAGAAACAGTAA
>Ga0208179_1001118_pt1 | contig 14386 bp, 22 predicted proteins | sample Malvired_Geostar_FD_184238 | JGI IMG/M metagenome (GOLD analysis project Ga0208179, IMG submission 184238) | Marine viral communities from the Global Malaspina Expedition - Malaspina viral metaG DeepMed_Geostar (SPAdes) (version 2) | ecosystem: Environmental > Aquatic > Marine > Oceanic | place...
GTGCGGGGTTAGATTTTATTGGGCGTGATGAAGAAGCAGCCGTAGAAGCCCCCGCAGTTCAAGCACCAAGCACTGTTACTATAAAAGATAAGGGTCTTACAGCTAGTAACTTTGTAACAAGTGCCAGAGGCGGTACTAAGGGTGTTACTGATGGTGCTGTTGATGTTCAGGGTAGACCTATTTATACAACTGCTGACCCACAAGTAGAATTGGATTTAGATATTGAAAAAGAATTTTTAGATATAAATTCAACCGCTAATTGGCTTACAGGTTTGGCTAGACTTATAGGTGCTTCTGATCCCGGCCCTGATTATAGGAGGCAAAGAACAGAACAGCTAAGATTGACATATGAGATGCAGCGGGATTTACTTGGAATAGGTGTTGGAACAGTAGAGATATATAAACTTGATGCTGATGGAGATATTCTTCCCAATCAAATGCCTATTCATTGGTCTAAAGATACTAGAGTGCCAACAGGGTATACAACTAGAAAGCCAGAAAGTACCCAACAGTCTCGCGCGTCAAATGCTATGAAAAAGGAATTAATCGCCAGCTTAAAGAAGGGCGAAACCCCAATAATGGCGGCTGGTAAAGCATTTAATAAATATAGGATGCGTATTTCTGCCGGTGGCGGTCTTGCAGGTTTTGGTATGGATGATGCTGTTGTATATCGTGAGATACTTTCTCTTATAAGAGATTTTGGTGATATGAATAATATTCCAGAATGGAAAAATATTACTCTTCAAGAGTTAGCCCCTAATTTACAAAGGATGCCCGGTAGCTAAACATGGCTGAAGATTATGCCTCAATATATGGCCTTCCTAAAGAAGAAGAAAAAAAACATATCTTAGATTTTGTTGCCAACCTCGGTAAGGAGACTGGAAGTAAGTTGTTGGATACGTTGATGAATCTGGATCGCCCAAGGAATATGGCTTTCATGGCTGCAAGAGAAGCCATACAGAAAGGTGATGTATCTGAAGCTGCAAAGTTGGGTTGGTCGAGAGATGAAGACTTTCGAACTATAGATATTCTAAAGAAAAGGTTCCCCGACTGGGTAGCTGAACACCCTTATGTATCTATGACGGCTGGTGTTGCTGGAGATATTGCTCTTGACCCTTTAACTTATATAGCTGGAGTTGGTTTAATTGGAAAGGGTCTGAAGGGATTATCTATGATTACTCCTTCAGTTATAAAAAATGCAGCAAAAGGAATAGCGCAAACTCCGCTAGCTACAGCACTTAATATCACTGCTGGAGAAACAGCCGCGGTAAAAAGGGCTGGCATGACGGCCAGAGACTTGATCAAAGGTCAGAATGTTGTCATTACCAGAGGTGTTAGGCTTTTAGATAACAAGATAAAGAAGATTGCTAAAGCCGCTGGTGTTAGTTCTGATGATGCAGGTGCAGCTATTGTTGCCTCTATAGAAAGCAAAAGAAAAGTAGCAGAGTCTTTAACGAAGATAAAAGGAAGAGAAGCTGCCGAACTTCAAAAGATTGCTGATGGGCAATCAGCTTGGTATAAGAAAATATTAGATGAAGAAGTGGCTGCTGGCGTACCTACGTTTGATATTATGCGGCGCGGTGGAGACTTGGGTGTTAAAGGTTATGTTCCCCATGTCCTGTCTGCGGTTGAAAGAAGAAGGAGAAAGTCTGGAACATTCAGAGACTTTTTCCGCGACCCATCCAAACATAAAAGCACCCTAGAAAGAGAGATAGACGATACTATTGAAGCAGTAAACAGGACAAAGGGAAGAGACTTTTTCCATAATAATCCTGCCTTGTTACAGGGTATTCGTATGGGTAGATATACCTCTGGTATGGCTGGTGTAAAGTATTTAGATGATGTAGCTAAACTAGGCAAGACACCTGACGAACTAAAGGCTATAGCAGCGACTGGTGAAAACACTGCTGGTTGGAGAAGCGTAGAGGGTATTAATAGGGTAGCCAAGGAAGAGAAATTATTTCATCCTAATGTAGCTAGGATGATTGAACAGCAGTTCAAGATGATAAATGATCCTGCTGCTATTAATCCAGCACTGCGCTTGTTTGATAATGTGCAGAACCTTTGGAAGATGTGGAGTTTGGCAGTAAGGCCAGCATACCATTCCAGAAATATCGTGGGAAATATCTGGAATGCTTATTCTTTGGCCGGGGTAAAATCAATTAAGCCCTATAAAGATGCCATGAAAATACAAAATGCCGCGCTGCCAAAAGAGTTGGTTCCCAAGTGGATACGCGCTGCCAAACTAGGCACGTTCAGGTCAGGGTTTACCGACAAGAAGATGATAAAGCGTGTAGTAGATGATGGGACAGGCACTAAAATAGCACTTACCGATAGGGCCATATGGGAAGAGGCACTAAAGCGGGGTGTTATAGGTCGTGGCCAATACTCCGGTGATATAACCAGAGACTTGGAGTTGCTTCTTGAGGGTGCATTAGGTAAGGCTACGATTTTAGGCAAGACCGTAGGCGCACAGGCTGCACCACTACGCGCCGGGTTTGCTTTTGGTCATGCGGCTGAAACAAACGCTAGGCTTGCTGTATTCGTAGACAGGCTTAGAAAGGGTGATGATCTTGAATCAGCAGCCTTAAAGGTAAAACAAGCTCTATTTGACTATTCTGACCTATCTGCATTTGAAAGGAGTGTGATGAAGCGTATCATTCCTTTTTACACTTGGTCGAGAAAGAATATCCCAGCCCAGATGAAAGGCATTCTTACCCACCCGGAAAGATACCAGAAGATCAATACTCTTAGAATGAATATTGAACATGATGCTGGCAGACCTGATCCAGAGATGACTGCATGGTGGGGTGGTAGAGTGCCTATCTACATTGGTAAGGATCAGGAAAATGACGTATGGAATATGATCAGTCTGCTGAACTACGCCCCTGTAGCCGATCTGGAGAGGCTGGGCAGCCCTAAACACCTGATAGCAGAGATGGCAACCCCCTTGCTAAAGGAACCGATAGAGGCTGTAATTAATTATGATTCCTTCCGCAGAAGGGCAATATCGGAATACCCCGGACAAACTGAAGACTTTTTCGGTGTGGCTTTACCAGCACACATAGCTAAGTTTGCAAACGTGCTTGTGCCTATAGCTGAGATAAATCGGGCTAATCCATACGAGATTTTCGGAACCAGAAAGGTTGACCCGATTACTGGTATGTCAGAAACTACAAACTCATTCGAGATTTTAAAGCCCTATATGAGTGACAGGACTTGGGATACCATTTTTGAACCAATTAGCACACCAAGGCAATCACAGGTAGATATAGATCGTGGATTGAGACTGCTTAGATACTTGACGGGTATGCGTACTTATCAGGTTGTTGAAAGGCCAGAGTTTGAAGCTTACCAGATGAATAAAGACTTGAAGTTTTTGCAGACAAAATTGTTTGTCGCCCTGAAACAAGGTAAACCAAGAGAGGTACAAGAACTTTATAGACTTATAACAGATTATTTAAGCGGCAAAGTTCCGCCGGGCTTCTAATGAAAAAACTATTACTAGCTTTGCTGTTATGTATTCCTATAGCAGCCTCGTCCAGAATGTTCCCAAGCGAATTACCAATCAAGGCAGTATGCTGGGATAATGCAGAAGAGGCACTGGCATATCACAAAGATATACTAGGAGAATATCCAGTAGGAAGGGGATGGGTAACAAACTCTAATGGGCCGACATTTGCCACAGTTCTAGTCAACCCCGTAAAACCTTCATGGACATTTCTTCACTTTCACCAGAACACAGTCAGCGGGGATGTAATAGTCTGCGCCATTACAGGTGGAACTATGTGGGAAATATTAACCCCCGGAAATGATGATATAGAACTATGAGTAATGGAAGCCAATTCGGTAAAAGCCTATCCGTAGGCCATATAGTAGCCACGATAGGTTTGATAATCGGTGGTTTCACATTCATATATGATTTAAGAGAAAGCGTAGCGATACAGGAATTTCAGCTTACATCTTTAGAAGACAGAATGGGAAGGATAGTTGAAAGAACAGATGATCAATTTGGTGAGATTATGCACCGATTTAATGTGCTAGAGGAGAAGCTGGATGCACTTGTTTTATCTGCCCACGCCAACTAATGTTGAATGGAAAAAGGTAGCTATAAAAGCGTACTTATGTTGGTCTGTGTGTGTTGATATGGCTGCACTAGCCGGTATTCTATGGTATATACTCAAGTGAGTGACTATATAGAACCAAAAAGCACCTATAGAATATCTTGGGTCAATGAGAAGGGAAAGACAATCGGAAATTGGGTAAAGCAAGTTGGGAAAGATTCTTACAGGGTATTAGGCAAAGATGGTAGCCAATTAGAGCGAAAGATTAAGGGTGGAACCAGTTTAAAGATGTTGGTTTTGACTAAAGATGATATAAAAAGTAAAATTCCAGCAGTTATGAATAAGAAATATGGCCAGCTTGAAGTAAGAAAGCGTACCCCCAGAACTGGTGGCGGGGGCGGTTACCCAATTAACCCAAAGTTAGGTGGTAGAGATATTGGTGGAAGAAAGCCCCCGTGGCGTAAAAGGAAAATTTTAGAATAACAATAATGAAATGCAATCACTTACAAATAATAAAGGAATCTTATGTTCAGCATCTACGCTTTACTCTCTATCTTTGCGCTGTACTTGTCGTATTATCTGTTGTTGCCGTAATACATGGTCTTATACCGTGTATTCTAACAGGCACGGTTTCTGACAAAATTAAACATCTAAACGAAATACTTTCCAAACGATGAACATTGATGCTAAATTCTTTGGTGCAATATTATTCTTGGTTGCTCAAACAAGCGGGGCTATCTGGTGGGCTTCGTCATTATCTGCTGAAGTGGAAAGACTGTCTGGAATACAGGGTAACGCTATTCCAGCGTTGGAGGCTGAAGCGCAAAAATGTGGAATTGCTATACATAACAATGAAGCAGCAATTAAAGAACTTCAAGAACATGACCAAGCTATCAGTGGATTAGATGTTCTGGAATTTAAGATAGATGAAATTAGGAAAGAAATCTCATCACTAAGAAAGGTTGACCAAGACATTATGACCCAGCATGAAAAAATATTTGACTGGATGGCAAGCAGTAGTCCAATGCAGCAGAAGGGAAACTACCCTTCTTATGACTGATGATAATAACAGAAGCAGCACAGAGTAAGGTAGATCAAGTCCTTAAAGGAGAGGGGTTTCTTGAGGTATGTTTGGAGGGTGGGGGATGTTCAGGCTACCAGATAAAACTTAAAGGAACATCAGAGATTCCTTCGGATGCAAAGATGCTATCCGATACAATCTTCTCTGATCCTATCTCTCTGGACTTATTGGGAGATGCCGAGATGGACTGGGATGATGACCCGTTCAAACCATCATTCAAATTCACTCCGCCAACGGGTTCACATTCGTGTGGGTGCGGATCAAGTTTTCAACTAGACTGATGGAGACAACTAATGGAAGGATTGAAAAAGTTATGGGAAGAAGTAAGATCAAAGCCGTGGATATGGGGCGTAATAGTTCTAATTATCATAATCGGCGGTTTCTTTGGGGACTGATACTAGTCTCTACACTGAGTATCGCAGGATGCAGCTTGGGGAAGATAAAGTCGGGCCTGATAACAGGGGCAGCGACCAGCGCAGTTGTTGGTGCGACGAGTGTCTTGCCGGGGGGTGTGATTGTACCGACGGTAGCCGCCGGTCTAACGGCTGCGACTGCCTCTGCTTTAACTGCGGAAAGCCCCGTTAAAGGTGAACCAATTGCAGTTACAGCAGATACGGTTGTACAGGAAGCCCCTGATAATTTCTTCTCCCTTATCCAAAAACTTATCGAGATGGGTGGATGGTTACTGGGCTTAGTGCTGTTAGTTCCAATGGTCCTAGGATGGATAATCCCCGGCCCACTAACAACACACAAGAAAAAGAAATAGTTTTGGTAATCTGGCGGGATGTTATTGCTACATCTGGCTGGGAAAAAGAAACTGATGTAGAGTGTCCTAAACTCACATCAGTGGGATGGTTAATATCTGACGACGAACAAACCGTGAAAATAGCAACCACACTTGATTACGACGGTTTTGCGGAAGAGAATGAACCACTCCCTGTTCCTTATGGTATAACAGCCTTCCCCAAAGGGTGTGTAGTGGAGATAAGGTCATTGTAGCAACTCCTCTACAGGATGAAGTTCTTCCCTTGATAAGAAGTAACAATCACCACCGCCTATATTTCGTATATTTTCATCTACCATAAATTCAGAAGTTAAAACATACCCCACTATATCTACGGCTGGTACGTTAATCGTACACAGTATGTAAATATCGGTGGGGTGTTTTTTTTGCCGCAGAGGAGCAAGCAGGTTGCCATTCTGCCTTTCGGTTGACTTAACATCTACATAACCCTGTGGTATTTCAAGATCATAATCTATCTTGGTGTCCCCAAGGTTAGGTTCAACGCCTAAGTATTCAGCTACGGCCAATTCTCCAGCCAGACCAACATAATCGTCATGGCCGGGGTTATCGAATTTTAGCCTCTCTCCTTTTTGCCCGTTTTGTCGGCAGACATTCCACCTGTGTTTGGAAAGATCGTCACATACAGCCAGTTGGTCTTTAGATAGTTTTACAATCATGCTCGGTCTGACTTTATGAGGGATTTTATGTTGTTAAGACCATTATACAAAGACAACGCATGAATGAAAATATCAAAATACTCATCGTGCAGTGACGATCTTATTGATTGATATTCCCCCACATCCTTGTCCAGCCTAAGAATGTAGGTTGCTTCTATGTTCCTGTCATACATGGTATCCGCTGTTTTAGCATATGCAGCACACTGGAGATACATCTCATCGTATATACTGTTTGAGGTTTTCCAGTCCACCAAACAAAACTCTCCGTTTACTTCAGCTACAGCATCTACCGTCCCGGCAAACTTATGTTCCCGGTTATATATTTTTTCCTCTGCGGATATGAACTTTACTTCATTCTCCGCAAACCAAGAGTGAAAGGCTTTAACGGAATTGGCGGCCCTTTCTCCGCTGGGTTTGGGTAATTTACCTTTAGAGTTGCCCAGCTTGTTACGTACGAACTTCTCTATGTATGTGTGTACCTCTGTGCCTATGTCCCTACTTTCCTGCGCTATTCTGGAGTGTGCCGTTTTAATTCCATTGGCCACTTCATTTGTACGCATATGATCCACTGAATAGTAAACCCCAACCTCTGTGCAGTTTTCAGTAAACCAGTTAGCACCGGCCCCAGCCGCCCAGTATATTAAACCGGGCTTCGCCATTGTCGCGCCGAGTATGGTGGTTACTGCGGGAACGTATTCACCGTTGACTAGATACTTGTGTCCTTTCTCTTGAAAGTCAAGTTCTACCGTCTCACCATCTGAATAATTAATTTCGTGCATATTTTTCCTTTAGGTTTCGTTCATTGGCGTAGTCCTTATATTCGGATAAGGTCATACCTGAATGCCGTTTAAACACCTCTTCCCAAGTCTGCTTCCCGCTAGGCGCATACTGGTCCTTAATTGGCCAGCAGTGCCTAGCAAGGAAGTAGATTTTTTCTTCATAGAACTTTAGCCACTCAGAATGGGATGTCATCTGCAACAGCTTGTGGTGCTTTTGCTGATGTATCTGGCTTGTAATCATCCATATCGGTGAACCTGACCTTCAGGTAGTCTAGTCCGTTCTTGGACGTATTTTTCCACCCCGCTATCCTGACAGAAGTTCCGTTGACTAATGCCCTGCCTGTGTAGTCAGGGTGCTTGTCTCCGGTCTTCTTGTCGTTTACAAACAACGCGCCTTCATTGTCCTTCTGGTCCATATTTTCTCTCCTGTGTTGTTCCAGTTGCTGTTCAGCGTGCCATGCCTGTGCTATCTCAGACTCTTCAATGTCTTCGGCTGTTAGAATGAACCCCGCTGATTGGCCTGTTGTGTTCGCCATACTTCGATTAAAACCTCATTTGAACGTGTTTCAAACCGTAGCCTTTCATCTTCGTTTACAGCGTCTCTCAGGGCTTGCAGCAGGGTAATGTAATCATCGTGCCGGTAGGCCCAATGTTCCCTTTCTCCTACGCTTTTACCCGGTGCTTCCGCGAAAAGGATAGACCGCTTGCTTTTCAGAAAATGTTCAAGATAAACCCTTTCTGATTTTGCCTTTGCAATGCGCGGTGCTGAATCACGCATATGCTCAATTGCCTGTTCTACATCTGCATCACTAATCATACTTGTATTATACCGTCCTGAGTTGCCTTGTCAAGCGTTTGGAGAATGAACAGGTGCTGCCAGTCCAGTACATCTCTATCTCCTTCGTGTAGCCTTCTATGGCAGTCATAGCAAAGAGGCATGGTAAATATATCAGAAGCCTTAATACCGGCCCCACCTGAAAGTGGTGAAAACCTGCCTTTTAAATGGTGAGGTACTATAGTCTCGTCTTCTATATTACAGTTGGCGCATGGTAGCTGCCTGACATAGTTCAAGTATGCTTTATTTTCCCATCTGGTGTGCCTACGGTTGTATAGCTTATGGCGGCTATCCGGCCCCTTAGCCTCTTCTGACCATTCAAATTTCACAAGCACCACCAGTACAGGCCGCTTCCTGACTTGCTGTAGTCATGTCCTTTTCCTCTACTATGGTAGACCAGTCTATGTTTTTAGGCATTAGAGAAAACATCTCATCATATTCAGGCTTTGTCATATCCTGATAGGGTGCTTGTTCGTAAATGTGTCCTTCATCAGCAGAGGGTAGGAATGAAATACCATTGACTATATCCCAGTTTTCCCACACCCAGTAACCAACCTCTGGCCATTCATGCTCCTTCACATAACAGGTCATGGATGGTTTATGTTCGCACCAGTTTATGGCAAAGTGTTTCCAAAGGTTTAGCTGGCTAATAGCAGAAACATCCTGCCTAGATATGGAACCCTTCGCCGCTTTTCGCGGGAAGGAAAAAACCCACGCTTCAGAGTTGAAAGCATCTTCCTCATACGGTACACCGGCATTTATCAACGCTTCAGATATTGGATCTTTCTTGTCATTCCTGACGGTCCTTGTGTAGTAAGGGCCATAAGAGGGATGCAAGCCGCTTGATGAATTGCAAAGCTGACTGACCGTACCACTGGGCTTGACGCAGGTAACAGCAGTGGATGGGTTAATACCCAGCTTCTTGGCCCACTTCTGGTTTGTGTGTACGGCTATTTTCTTTAGCATCCGTAGTTCTTCTTCGTTACTATTGATTAAGAACGGGCAGTCGTACACCCCCGTGATGGACACACCTAACAGCCTTTCTTCTTCGCAGTTGTTTGTCCATACCTTCCTGAGAAAACCAAAGTCTGTCAGGCACGACTGTAAAGTACCTAAGATGGCCGCTATTACAACCTTATTTTTCAGCGTAACAAAATCATCTTCTGGTCTGGCTACAACTTCCGTTAAATTACAGAACTGTCCTGACCTTAAAATTATTTCCGAACATGGGTTGCAACCGAAATCGTAGGTAGAATCTCGCCTTTCGGGGAGCATATTTCTACATGATTGACGGTTGAATATCCCACGTTCTCCTGACCTACTTTCGTAAATTGCCAGCCATTCACGCATGAAAGCACCCACATCGGGCTTCTCTGTATAGCAGATCGAATTGTTTGATAAACTTCTTTGGGGATTTTCGGTGAACCAGTTTCCCATTTTTGCATGACGCATCCTCTGATCTGAATGGTTAGACAGATTGATAAGTGCGGTTCTTCTTACACCACCTACCACAACGCACTCTCCTATGTAACACATAGCATCATGTACTTCCAGACTGTTTAGTTTACGACCTGCCGCGCCTTTGAATATGGTAATCAGGTTGGCCAGCATCTTTTGAAATGGCCCCGGTCCACTCGCCCTACCGCCAAATGTTTTCAGCGGGGAACCAGCGGGTCTGACCCTAGATACATCCACCTTTGGGATTTTCCCGCAATACAATAAGCGGGTAAACTCATCTAGGGCAGTTGCCCAGCCCAGCTTGCTATCCCGCACCACAATGGTAGTATCGGTATCGTGAAATTCCTCTGCTACTTCTGGTAGCTTGGTGATATTCTCACGTTCCACTGAATAACCAAGTCCAGTACCGTTCATCTGGATATACAGGGCTTCGCCAAATACACGCACATGGTCAACAGCAACATACGCGCAGTTGTAGGCGCAGATATTGTCCCGGTCTAATGCTGGGCCTGACACCATCAGGCTTCTCATAGAAGGCATTACTTCCTTGTTGAGAATAGCAGAACGCAGGGATTGAGAAGTGTCTGATGTTATATTAAACTTGTCAGTGAAATAGTTTATATAACGATCTACTGTTTCTTCCCAAGTTTCCCTGCGGTTCTTGTCTGGTAAGTACCTAGCGTACCTAGACAACGCTATGTAATCTTCGTATAGCATTATTCGTAATGGTGTGAACAGGTGGTTATATCCCAATTTGTCTTGGAAGAACCATCTGAAACATGAGTTTCCTCTATAGTGTTTCGGGCAAAGCAAACCTTACGGTGTGAAGACTCCATCATTTCATAAAACATAGTTCCTACTCGACCATAAAGGCCGCCCCAGTCACTAGCTTCACTAAAAAATTTAGCAACAGCTTTATGTTCGGCGTCTTGTGCTTCTTTAAGCCGATCAATATCTTTAGCCTTCTCGGCTGAGTTTTTAAGTCTTGCTTGTGCCATATTTTTTCTCCATAAGTTCATCGTAGCCTTCTGGTGTAGCCCACGATGCGGGTTTCTTGTTAGCATCAAACGCACTCGGATGATACAGGTAGCGTCCGATACCGAATTGTACAGCCGCACGTTTCAGCGCATCACTAATACCGCCTTTTGCGCCTTCGATGCTGGTGTCATCAGCACCATCAGATTTGGTTATCCATGATGCAATAAATTTTGATACTTCTTCAGTTTTGTGATAAAAACGAATAGACAATTTACAGATCATTCGATCACCTATGAAATCGAAATCGGTTTGCCATCCATCTACACCGCATACTTCATCAAGCCTATCCATTACATCTCTTGCGGTAATGTAAACTAACTCTTTATTACCACCACCTTTTCTCCAGCGCAACTTACTTACTGGGAAAGGTCTTTTAAGAGCAATCTCAATCTGATTCATAATTATCTCCGTGTTGAGTGTGATCAATTACATGATTGACTGCTGCGACAAGTATATCTATTAGGTCTTTCAGTGTCAACACTGCAAAAATTTCCGATTGCCCCTTCCCCTTAACACAAATAACAGGGGTAAGTCCTTGTTTTTTCGATCCTTTTGTAGCTTGTTCCCATGCCCGTTTAAACAGCCATGCGGGAAGTGAACTGCGGTACTTGCATTCAATTCCAAGGTAAGGATGAGACACATCAAGTTCAGCCCTGCCATTAACCGGGATGCGTTTACCCCCGGTAATATCGGCTACCTTTCTCTCGAACGCTTTCCATGCTTTGTCTGTCATATCATTCCTATAATGAAAACTAAAAATACTATTCCCCAAATTAGTTTATCCATTCTTGTACTCCGTTAGTGGTTCTAAGGTTTGGTTGTGCGTCATGTAATTCATGGATTCCATGTCCAACCAAAGATCAAGTTCGCATTCAGCACCGTCGAAGTGACGGGCTTTAGCTAAGTTTAAATGTGCGTCTGCACACAGTGGATCTTTTTCAAAAGTCCTTTGCAAAATTAAAATGTTATCGGCACGGTCTGCAATTTCGCTTGCGCCGCGTATCGACCATCTATCCAGTTTGTCTGTTACGAATTTTCCTTTCCGCGCATGGCACACTAGGATGATGTGAAGCTGTAACGATCTGGCTGCGTTGGCTAACGCACAGATACAATCCTTCTGCGCGTTGTAGTTATCTGACGCAATGTTCATTGTCATTAATGAATCGACAAGAACAATATTAATTCCGAAATGATCTACAGACCAGCGTATAACAGCCAGTAACGTAGTAAGGTCTATGCTTCCCTGCTGATCAAAAAACCATAGTTTATTTTTTGTCCATTGGTTGAAGTCAACACCAAAATCAAGAGTGGGTTCCGGTTCTAATGACGCTTGCCGCCACATCCTAGCAAGTTGCGACTTGGGAGACATCTCAAGCGAGATAGACAGACACCGTTGTTTCTGCACCATAGCTGAGAGGAGAAACTGGGAAGCCATTAAACTTTTCCCGCTTCCGTTTATCCCCGCTAACAGCGTTGTTTCTTCTGCGCGTAGCCTGAATTTATTTTCCAGTTCCGTGAAAGGAAGATAAACCCCGGTTATTCTTTCGCCGCATAAATAATAATCCAGAACCTCTTGGGTAAAATCATTAGCCGGTCTAACCTGCCTGTCTGCATGGACCCTTAGATAAGGGGCCAGTTCATCTGGGGTTAGTTCATGTGCTGCCTGAAGGACTGTATTCATTCTTTTTTAAATGCCCAGTAATCAGTTAGTGGAACCACACGGCCACGCTTGTCTCTTTTGCCTGACTTTGGATTCCAGAAGGGGTTGGTTTTTTTCCTAGACGAGTGGACTGCCATTAGGTAACTTGAATCCCAATTAACTGTTTGATAGCCCAACCCGCCACTGTATGCGCTGGGACCAGCTAACCCAACATCAGTCGCCGCTTTAATTCTTTCCAGAGGTACTTCACGATCTTCGTCATAGTCTTGCCTCTCCGGGGCTTTTAGATTTTGAAAGTAGCCATAGATTTTGAACGCCTTATAAAGTGCGTCATCCTTCGTCCGTTGGTCTACTGGTTTGATGTGATTGATTGCTTGAATGTTGTTGAGGCAACGCTTCATCAGGTTGTCGATTGGAATAGAGCCTGTCCTTCGCAACTCTGCCTTCGCTTCCTTCCGTAAATTCTCGCATCGCTTTACTAACTCGTTTAAACGCCGCTTGGCTTGCCGCATATTTACACTTCCTTATTTTTGTTTTTATATATGCTTCCTCATCCAAAGGGGGTTCCCCTATGTCTTGATTGGAACCATCAAGTATAATTGGCCTGTCCATTAGTCGGTAATCTCCGGTCTGGTGGGCAAATCAACACCACCCTCAATGATTCTATTATACTCGTCGGGTGTGTCTTCGTCAACGTCAGCATCCCATACGTTATCGCCTTCCCGCAATTCCGCGCTGATCTTAAACATCAGATGTTCGGCTTGCTTCCGGTCTATCGACATGATGACATGGGCCTTGGTTGACGTGCCGATTGGGGGTGTACCCGGCACACTTAAAATAATATCTACCCTATTAGTTACAGGGTTATAGGTTGCATTTATCATAGCTGTTTCCTGTTGTGTTGTGGACTGGCCGAACAGTGATGAACTTCCGTTCACCCTAGATTGTAATCAAAATCTCCAGACGACCAGTCCGGTTATTTTCGCTTCTCCCTACTTTTCTGGATGACACGACCCGCATTATACCATCCCTTCCGGTATCGCTTGGCCGCTTCCTTGTTATCCCCGTACAGGGACTTGATGCGTTTCTCATCTGGCTTCTTCATCTTTTTTCTGCAAGAATTCAAGTTCCACCCTAGTTAACCAAGGCACCGTGGTTTCGCTTTCCTCATCATCATTTAGTGGTGATATGGATTCTCCGGGGCAGTTGCAAGTGCTATACCCATCATTCCAAAGACAATCGGTGTGGTCATGGACACACCACCAACCATCCTCGTCATGTTCCCGTTCGCAAGGCTTCTCCCTATCTTCTGTTGTTGACAAATTAACCATAGCTGATATACTACCAAATGCCGCACAAAGAGTCAATGTACCAGTTCGCCTTTAGAATCAATGACTTAGGCTATATTACTAAGCATAGTAAGGGAAAAGAGTTTCCCTGCTTGTACTGGACAAGTTAAGAATTATGTAGGTTGATACTCCTACCATCCAGAGGTAAGGTATTACAACGGATGCCGCTAAGACAGGGGGCGGTATGGAAAACGTGGGTAATGTGAAGCTGTAAAATCCATGATACGTCATGCCACGACAATAATCCGCTGTACCAAGGATGTTAAACGACAGGCCCATCTTCACAATGCCCTGTCAAAAAGACAGTTGCCACTATTTTTCATGGAAGGATACGAAAGGAAGGAAAAAAGACTACGGAGAAGGAATTGGGTAGCAAAATATTCTCCTAAGAAGGGGGGTCCGCACCGGTCAGCCAAAGCCTACCGGCGCAGACCAAAGCACGTCAGACAGTCCGATTTACCCTGACGGCATCGCCCACAACGCCACGCGCCAAGATTTTCGAGTCGCCGCACCCTTGCCACATGACCATAGAAACTTCAAATTTATCTACGCCTATTTCTTCGTCATGCCAGAAGCGGGTCTTAATGCCGCCTTTCCACGATGCGGCAATGGTTTCAATCCCGGTTGACTTGTGGCCGCGAGCGGATGGCACGGTACGCCG
>Ga0208179_1001120_pt1 | contig 14375 bp, 15 predicted proteins | sample Malvired_Geostar_FD_184238 | JGI IMG/M metagenome (GOLD analysis project Ga0208179, IMG submission 184238) | Marine viral communities from the Global Malaspina Expedition - Malaspina viral metaG DeepMed_Geostar (SPAdes) (version 2) | ecosystem: Environmental > Aquatic > Marine > Oceanic | place...
CCAGATGGCGTCACGGCCAACATCCAAAACCTCGGCGCCATTCATCGCGCGCCCTTTCGACAAGCGTGGGGAACTGCGCGGGAAGATGGGCGAACGTGGTTAACGAAGGGTGGAGAGGGCTAAGCTTGGTTGCTACTTCGCCCGCGTGAACGGTCTGATTCGCTGAGGCGATACGCGCCATGGAGCATCGGATGAATTCTGATCCTTGTTTCCTCGCCCAAGATATCAGCCGATATGAGAGGCTCATCTGTGTGAGAATAAAGGAAACGGTCTTCAGCGCGAATCTTGAGACCAATAACTCCGGTGCGGTATAATATTGCCAGAACACTTCTTAAAAAATTTGTTCGAGCGTTCGGCTTATCGTCTATAACCGACTGGCAAATGTCAAATATAGGATCAAAATCAACTTTTCCGGCAGCACATATATTCAGCGCTAACTCATCTAACTCTGACTTACCAATTAGGTCCGTCCACTCCATCCCCACATTCCGAGCTGACGTGATAAATTTCAGCATTGCGCCTAATGTAGGGAATGCGCTTCTCCACTCTTGCTCAAGAGCATCTCTTCGCTTACGCGCGTACTCGGCTTCCGCCCGGTATATCAGATTAGGAGTAACCTCATAGTTGCCGTCTGCCACCGAAAAACACTCATTTATGAATGATATTACGTCTCTAGGGCGCATGCGGGTTCGTTCTAAAATATAATCAAACGGATCTTTATTCTTTATATTATGAGTAAAGACGTCATCGAATTCTACATCCTTGCCGGTATACTGACGACGAAATAAAACCCTCATTCTACGATCAACGAGCCCTCGCAGATCTCGTTTTGACCAAATTATCTGAATAAAATAGTCTTCAAACTTCTCCCTCTGAAATGTTATATCGCTAGTTTCCTGCACAACTCGCTCCAGAATATCTGTTCTAAGAGCAACAAGTATCTTAAGATTTTCTAGCGCTCTAAATGTTCTCAGAGAAGATATCAGGGACCTTATAAGTTTAAACCTGATGGATTCATCAACCCACTTCTCATCTAATTTGTCTATGAGTATGAAACATCGATGAACACCATCTTGCCGGGCAGTTTCGGCAAGCATCTCGATCACGCCATGGAGCTCTCTTAGCTGGTCAGCGTTTATGATATTCCGCGCACGAATGACTATCTCGCTCTTTCTCTCAGCGCTCATTCGCTTATCGTACTGTCCTCCAGCCTTGAATTTCTCTATTTCAGCACCAAATTCTGCGTGTAACTTCTTTTCTACCTGCTCTGTGATCTCTTTTATGTTTTGGTCCATTGTGATCCAAAATTTTCCCTCCCAGTCTCTCAGATAATTAATGGCCCTCTGTTTACGCTCATCCTTGTTAAACTTCTCTACGAGCCGCTCAAAAACGTTGACGGACTTCGCCTCGGACTCAACTTTCCACCTAAGACGTATGTATTCTATGCAAAGAACATGCTTCCAGAGCACTTGAAATAAAAGATCTAGATCTGCCCCTATCGCATTAAGAAACCTCAGGGCATCCGAATTGGCCACGTAGCTCATCGACATTTCCGCGGGGTCTAGATCGGTGGCGTAGTCCTCCCGTGTCTCGATGAATCTGATAATCGCCGTTTTGCCGGAGCCCGTCCTTCCAGCAAGGATAGTCCCTGCTGACTGAATACGCGTACACTCTTCAACCGCCGGATGGTGGACGAAGCAGTCGAACAAAAAATCGTCGTCAGTCTCAGCGTTTCCTGTCCCGATCGCCATTCCACGCCTCAGGATGACTGGGTTTGTCCTTTTTACTTTTGCCATTTGGTTTCCCCCTTTAGGGGCAGCCTATGGTGAATCATGCACCCAAGTCGACTACGACCCGACGGCAACTCTCAACGGCTCGCTTCGGGCAATGTTTGGCGCTCGCGCGCGCTCCAGCTGAAACGGAGAACATTGTGGCGCTGAGCCTGATCCTGGCCGCCGCCCTAGCAGCTAGCTCCCCGGATTGGTCGACGCCTGTAAGGTAGGGGCGACGCCGCGGGAGTTTGTCGGACGGACGCTCGCCATGCGGACCCAGATTACGGTACCGCCGGAGATGCTACCCGAACCCCCTACTCCGCCAAAAACCCCTCCACCTCGGCCATGAAGGCCTCCAGCTGGTCATGGTCCACCCAATGCCCTGCGCCTTCGAAGCTCACCAGACGCGGCGTTCTGGAAGGGCTGGATGCGGCCGTCTGCCGTCCTGCCTAAGTCGCCAAGCTCGCTAAAAGCGACACGGCGCGCCCCCACAAACCCCCAAGCTTCACCACGCAAAAGAATGTTGCATTTCCCGTCAGGGTGGTAATCAGCCACCATAACGGGGGTATCTGTTCCAATGTTCTTTAAGTCATTCAGTGCGCTGGCGATGGCCGTCGGCGCGTTTGCGGCCTCGCCTGTCCTGGGGCAGGACTATTCCGAGGCGACGGCCAATGAGGGCCTGGTGCTGATCAACGCCCAGGCGGCCAACGCCCTGGGCTTCACCGGCAAGGGCGTGATCGTCGGCGTGCTGGACAGCGGGCTCGACGCCAGCCACCCCGATCTGGCGCCCAACCTCGCCGACGTCTCCTATGACGCCAATATCCAGGGGCCAGTGGTCCGGGACTATGACATGCACGGCACCCATGTGGCCGGCATCATCGCCGCGGCCCGCAACGGGATCGGCCTGCAGGGCGTCGCCTATGACGCCAAGATCGCCATGCTGGTCCCGCAGACGGGCCCCGACGATGACGAAGCCGCGGCCGACGCCGCCATCGCCAGCGTCTATGCCCGGGCGCTGGACGCCAATGTGCGGATCTTCAACAACTCATGGGGCTTCAACTACTATACCGGCACGCCCGAGGGCCGGGCCAGGCTGGACACCGCCATGCGCGGCCAGATCGAGGTGTTCCGCCGCGCGGTGGCGCTGGACTCGGTGATCGTCTTCGCCACCGGCAACGAGTCGCAGAGCCAGCCGAACACCCAGGCGGGCCTGCCCTATTACTTCCCCGAGCTGCAGGCCAACTGGCTGGCCGTGACCGCGGTCTCGCGCACCGGCGAGCCTGTGGACTACGCCAATCACTGCGGCCTGGCGGCCCAGTGGTGCCTGGCCGCCCCCGGGGGCGCCGGCGGCGATGAGGGCATCGTCTCGACGGTACCCCTGGCGCAGGGCGGCTACGACTTTTCCAGCGGCACCTCCATGGCCGCGCCGCACGTCACCGGCGCGGTCGCCGTGGCTCGCGAGATGTTCCCTGCCGCCTCGGGCGCCGAGCTGGCGCGCTTCGTCCTGGTCACCGCCACTGACATCGGCGCGGCCGGCGTCGATCCCGTGTACGGCTGGGGCCTGCTGAACATGGGCAATATGGCCGCGGCGCGCTCAGGCCTGGGCCTCGAACTGGCCGCCAATGCGGGCTGGGCCGCCGACGAGGGCCAGGCGGTGCTGATCCAGGGCCTTGACGCCCGGCTGAAGGCTCGCGGGGCCAGCGGCGCCTGGGGCGCGGCCCTGGGCGGCCGGAGCCGGCATGACGAAACCGCCACGGCCAGCCAGGCTGAGGCCGACACCCTTGGCCTGGCGGCCGGCTATGACCGCGCGCTGGGCCAGGACGCCCGGCTGGGCGCGGCGCTGGCCTGGACCACCACCGACCTCGACGAGCCGGGCCTGGCCAACAGCGCCAAGGTCGAGAGCTTCACCCTGGCGGGCTATGGCGCGACCACCCTCGGCGTACTGTTCGCCGAGGGATCGGCCGGCGTTCACCGGCGCGACTACAGCTTCACCCGCGGCAGCCTGGCCGGGGCGGCCGGCACGGTGCTTGAGGCGCAGGGGCTGAGCGCCACGGCCGAGACCGACGGCTACGGCCTGTTCGCCGACGGCCGCATCGGCCTCCGCCTGCCGGCTGGGCAAGCGGCCATCCGCCCGTTCCTCCACGCCCGGGTCTCGCACCAGACGCTGGACGGCTTCAACGAGCGCGGCGGCGACGTCTTCAACCTGGCCGTGGAGGACGTGGAGCTGACCCGCTATCAGGCCGGTCCCGGTGTGGAGCTCCTCCTGGCCGCCCGGCCCGTGGGCTCGGCCAGCGTCTCGGGCGACCTCTCCGTGCGCTATGACGCGAGCTGGGGCGACAGCGACTATGTGATCGACGCCGCCATGCTGGGCGCGCAGGTCAGCGGACGGCTGGGCGAACTGGACGACCCCGTCACCCTGGCCGGCGGCCTTGCGGCCGACTGGGGCGCGTTGGAGGCCAGCTTGCGCGGCTTCTATGTCCATGCCGAGGACCAGGACGCCCACGGCGCCAGCCTCGGCCTGAGGGTGGCCTTCTAGACGTGACGTCGGCGCCAGAGGGTTGTGACCGCGCCCTCTGGCGCTAGTCTGCACGGGCGACTGCGAAGGGAGCGGTCTTGAGCGACGAATTCAGCTTCCTGTTCGCCTTCTACGGCCTGCTGCTGGGCCTGGCGGTGACCGAGATCGTGGCCGGGTTTTCCCGGGCCTATGACGAGCGGGCCGCCCGGCCGCTGGGCGTGATCGCCCCGCTGTTCGCCATCCTGCTGTTCCTCGACCTGATCACCTTCTGGGTCGGCGCCTGGGAGTGGCGGGCGCTCAATTCCGTCGAGTTCGCCCATGCGGTGGGGGCCGCCGTGGTCGCCCTGCTCTACTATTTCGCCGCCACCCAGGTCTTCCCCAAGGAAGGCGACGTGGACACCCTGACCAGCCACATCCTGCAGCACCGGCGCCCGGTGGTGTTCTGCGTGATCGTCAGCAACATCATCTCGCTGATCCCCACCTTCGCGAGCGCCGTGGAGGTGCGCGCGCCGCTTCTGGACGTGGCCGCCTGGATGGCGGTGAACCTGGTCTATTACGGCGCGCTGATCCTGGCCGCCACGGCGCGCAGCCACCGGGTGATCATCGGAACCCTGGTCCTGCTGATCGCCTATGTCAGTGGCGCGACCCTGTTCCTCGGCTAGGGTCTACTCCGCCAGAAACCCCTCCACCTCGGCCATGAAGGCCTCCAGCTGGTCGTGATGCACCCAGTGGCCGGCGCCTTCGAAGTTCACCAGGCGGGCGTTCTGGAAGTGCTGGATGCGGCCGTCGGCTTCCGGGTCTGAGGCCCAAGATTCCTCGCCGCGCATCAGCAGGACCGGGCAGGTGATCTGGCTCCAGAGGTAATGCTGATCGGCGTGGGACAGGCCGCCCAGGCCCCAGCGGGAATGGTTGTCGAACTTCCAGCTATAGGTCCCGTCCTCGTTCTGCAGGGCCCCATAGATGGTCAGGTGCCGGGCCTGTTCGGCCGACAGGTGCGGGTTTTCCTCGGCCATGCGGGCCACCGCGTCCTCCAGGGTGGCGTAGCGGCGGGGGCTGCGGCCGGAATTCTTGCGCCGGTCCTCGATCCAGTCGCGCAGGCGCTGGTCCACCGTGCGCTTGGCCTGTTCCTCCATCACCGCGGGCGACGGACCCAGGCCCTCGATGGCGACGATCTTCTTCACCTGGTCGGGATAGGCGCCGCAATAGTTCAGCGCGATCCCCGCCCCCATGGAGTGAGAGATGATCGTGACCGGGGCCATGGCCTTCTGGTGCACGATCTGGGCGATGTCATAGATGTAGGAGGCCATGTCATAGCCGCCGCCGATGGACCAGGCGCTGTCCCCGTGGCCGCGCAGATCGGGCGCGATGATGTGGTAGCGGTCGGCCAGTCGCTGGGCCACCCAGTCCCAGTTGCGGCAGTGGTCGCGGCCCCCGTGGACCAGCAGCAGGGGCTCTGCGCCCTCATTGCCCCAGTCCACATAGTGCAGGCGCAGGCGCTGGGAGAAATAGAAGTGGGACGTCGGGCCTTGCATGGCGCGCTCCTGGGGCGGTGTTCTTATGAGCGAGAGGCTTTAGCCCCATCCTGTTGGCGCTGGCTAGCACGCGCCCTAGCGCACGAAGCTGGCCCCGTTCACGTCCAGCACCGCCCCGGTCATGGAGGCCGGCGCGTCCAGGGCCAGGTAGGTCGCGATACTCGCCACCTCCTCCGGCTGGGCCACGCGCCCCAGCGGAATGTCTGCCAGCAGCTTGTCCCCACCGCGGCTGGCCAGATAGTCGTCAGCCATCCCGGTCATCACATAGCCGGGACAGATGGCGAAGGCGGCGACGCCCTGGCCCGCATAGCCGCGGGCGATGGACTTGGTCATGGCCACCATGCCGGCCTTGGACGCCGCATAGTGCCAGTGGGCCGGCGAATCGCCGCGATAGGCAGCCCGGCTGGCCACATTGACGATGCGGCCACGCAGGCCTTTGAGGCCGACCTCGCGGGCGGTCGCGTGCAGCACCATGCGCCGGCAGAGATCGGCCGAGCCCTGCAGGTTGATCTGCATGGTGCGGGCCCAGCTGGCCTGCCACTCGGCGTCCGGCGCATCGACCGGAATGGCCTCGAAGACCCCGGCATTATTGATCAGGACGTCGATGCGACCGTCCAGGGCGTCCAGCGCCGCGCCCCACACTTCGTCACCGGCGCCGGCCTGGCTGAGATCGGCGGCTAGGATGCCGGAGGCGGCGCGCGTGCCGTGGCCGATGACCTTGGCGCCGCGCGCCGCTAGCGACTGGACGATGGCCGCGCCGATGCCGCGGGTGGCGCCGGTGACGAAGATGTGGGGCTGGGACTCAGGCATGGCCAAGCCTAACCGGTTCGCGACCCCGCCTTAAGCTACGATCCGCACCGGAATGCCCTTCACCGCCGGCGTCAGGGCCTGTTTCGAATGGTGGGCGACCGGCGCCAGCACGTTGCACTCGGGATAATAGGCGCCCAGACAGCCCAGCGGGATGTCATAGGCCGTGACCCGCAGGCCGCCCTTGCGCCGGTCGATCCCGTCCTCGCTCTCGGTGACCAAGGTCACCACCTGGCCTTCGCTCAGGGACAGCCGCTCCATGTCGGCGGCATTGATGAGCACCACGTCGCGGGTCCCCTGGATGCCGCGGAACCGGTCATCATAGCCATAGACCGTGGTGTTGAACTGATCGTTGGACCGCAGGGTCATCAGCCGGAACAGATCGGCCTGGTCGGCGAAACCCACCGCCGAAAGGCTGGACGGAACGATGAACCGGGCGCGGCCGCCCTCCATGCTGCTGAAGTCCCGCTCCTTGGCCGGATTACCCCGGTGGAAGCCGCCGGGCTGGCGGAAGCGGCCGTTGAAGTCGGCGAACTTGTCCGGATAGGTCCCCTCGATGGCGTCGCGCACCTGGCCGTAGTCGGCGGTCCAGGCGTCCCAGTCCACATGGGGGTTGGGCGCCAGCAGGGCCTTGGCGATCCCGGCGACGATGGCCGGCTCGGACTTCAGGTCGGGACTGGCCGGCGGATGGGTTCCGTCAGAGGCGTGGACGCAGCTGGTGGAGTCCTCCATCGACACGGTCTGCGGGCCGGTGGCCTGCACGTCCTCCTCGATGCGGCTGAGGCAGGGCAGAAGGTAAGCAGTCCTGCCGTTCACCAGGTGGCTGCGGTTGAGCTTGGTGGCGATCTGGACCGTGAGGTCGAGGCCGGTCCAGGCCGCCTCCACCCGCGGGCTGTCGGGCACGGCGCGCAGGAAGTTGCCGCCCAGGCCGATGAAGGCCCGCACGGTCCCATCCAGCACGCCCTCGCACACCTCCACCGTAGTCATGCCCTTTTCCCGGGGCGGCTCGAAGCCATACTGCTCGGCCAGGCGGTCGAGGGGCGCCAGCTCGGGCTTTTCGGTGATGCCGACGGTGCGCTGCCCCTGGACATTGGAATGGCCGCGCACGGGGCAGAGGCCGGAGCCGGGCCGACCCACATTGCCCCGCAGCATCATCAGGTTGCAGATCATGTTGACGTTCTCGACGCCCAGCCGCTGCTGGGTGAGGCCCATGCCGTAGACGCCGATCGCGGCCTGGCTCTCGCCATAGGCCCGAGCCGCGCCGGCCAGGGCGGCGACGGAGAGGCCCGATTCCCGTTCGATATCGGCCCAGTCGGCTTGGCGGCAGAAGTCGGCGAAGGCCTCGAAGCCCTGGGTGTAGTCGGCGATGAAGTCGTGATCGAGCAGCGCCGGATTGCCGGCGACGCGGGCCATCTCGTCGGCCTCGATCAGCCACTTGCAGAGGCCGGTGATGGCCGCCAGGTCTCCGCCGGTCTTCACCTGGTGATACTGGGCGCTGATCTCGGTGACGTCGGGCGTCAGCATCTGGAAGGGCGACTGCGGATTGCGGAACGCCTCCAGGCCCCGCTCGCGCAAGGGATTGAAGGTGATGATGGTCGCCCCGCGCCGCACCGCCTTCTGGAGGTCGTGCAGCATGCGCGGGCTGTTGGAACCGACATTCTGGCCGAAGAAGAACAGGAAGTCGGTCTTGTGGAAGTCTTCCAGGGTGACGGTGCCCACCGGCGCCCCGATGCTCTGGGTCAGGCCCACCGAGGTGGATTCGTGGCACATGTTGGAGCTGTCGGGCAGGTTCTGGCTGCCGTACATCCGCGCCATCAGGGCGTACATGTACGACGTCTCCAGGGAGGCTCGGCCCGAGGCGTAGAACACCGCCGAGGTGGGCTCCAGCCGCTTCAGCTCGCCGCCGATGGCGTCGAACGCCTCCTGCCAGTCGCAGGGCACATAGCGGTCGCTGGCCGCGTCGTAGCGCATCGGCGCAGTGAGCCGACCGGCCTGCTCCAGCTCATGATCGGTCCAGTCCCGCAGCTCGGTGACCGTGTGCCGAGCGAAGAAGTCCAGGGTCGCCCGGCGCGGCGTCAGGTCCCAGATGGTCGCCTTGGCGCCGTTCTCGCAGAACTCCGCCGGGTGCGGCTTGGCGGGCTTGGCCCAAGCGCAGCTGACACACATGAAGCCGTCGGGCTTGTTCTGCCGCAGGAGTTGGCCGACCGGCAGGTCGCCCTCGCGGCCCACCACCTTGCCCATGCCGATCATCGAGCCCCAGCCCCCGGCCGGACCTTCATAGGGACCAATCTTCACCTGGCCGAAGGTGCGGGGTTTGGAACGGGTCATGGGGTCTCCGCGTACAGCAAGGGTCACAGCGAGGGTCTGGAGGCTAACGGCGCAGCCGCCGTTTGGGTTCGCCCGCTTCGCGCCGCTGGCTTCGGGGAAGAGTTCACAATGTTGCGCAGCCAGGATCCTTCGAACCCGGAGATTCCCGACGCCGTTCGCACCCGGCCTCTGCGGTTTCGTGGGTCGACCGCCGCCTCCATCCCGCGGGAAGTGCCTGAAGAAACCGCCGTGGCGCTGGTCCACGACGCCTCGACCACCGCCGTGATGATGGCCACGCCCTCGGATCTCGTGGAGTTCGGGCTCGGGTTCAGCCTGACCGAAGGCGTCATCGCCGACGTCTCAGACGTCCGCGATATCGATGTGGTGGCCGGCCAGGATGGGATCGAGGTGCGGATGTGGCTCAGCCCCCGCAGTTCGGCGGCCGCCGCGGCCCGACGCCGACGACAGGCTGGTCCCACCGGCTGCGGCCTGTGCGGCGTCGACAGCCTGGCCCAGGCCCTTCGCGCCCCGCCCGCAGTCGGCCACGGCCTGACCCTGCGGCCAGGAGACATCCACGCGGCCATTGACGCCCTGCCACAGCTCCAGACCCTGGGGGACCTCACCCGGGCCGTGCATGCCGCCGGCTGGTGGAGCCCGGGCGGCGGCTATCTCGCCGTGCGCGAGGATGTCGGTCGGCACAACGCCCTGGACAAGCTGGCCGGCGCCCTGGCCATGGCCGCCACGCCCGCTCCGCCCGGCGCGGTCGTGCTGACCAGCCGCGTCTCGGTGGAGATGGTGCAGAAGGCCGCCATGATCGGCGCCCAGGTGATCATCGCGGTCTCGGCTCCCACGGCGCTGGCCATCCGCACGGCCGAGGCGGCCGGCATGACCCTGGTGGGCGTGGCGCGGCGCGATGGCTTTGAGGTGTTCACCGGCGACGAACGCATCGATCAGGGCGCCGCACCGCGCGCGTGAGGCCCGACAGAAGGCTGCTGGCGTGCTAAGAGGATGGATCGTCGCATGGCGGAACCCCCGCCGCGGCCAGGCCCGAAAGGCCGAACTCCATGAAAATCTATGAGCCGCGCCAGCAGGCCCCCGCCCGCCGCGACCTGGTCGATCCCCGCTCGACCACGCCGACCGCCGCCAGCGCGCCACGCAAGTCGCTGCTGAACGACCGCCGCAGCACCCGCTAGACAGAAGAAAGAGACCGGCTCGAATGGGTGACCTGACCGAAGGCCAACTCCACGCCCTCAAGAACCTCAGCCGCAAGAAGGCGGGGGGCGAGGTGCCCTTTGTGAACATCAGCGACGCCCGGGTCCTGGTGGAGCTGGGCCTGGCCGTCCGCAGCCGCCAGGGCTGGGATATTACGCCCGAGGGCGCGCGCCTGCTGGCTCCGCCGCCTAGCTCCGACAACCAGCGCTGAGGCGCTCAGTCCAGGCCCAGCGCCTGGGATAGCGCGCGACCGGCCTCGACCGGGCGCAGCTTGTCGGCGTCCCGATCGACGCTGTAGTTGGCGTCGCGCATAGCCTCCACCGGAATGGCGCCGATCAGCGGCCGCAGGGCCGCCAGCAGCCGGGCGTCGTTCACCCGGTCCGGCGCGATCAGCACCACAGCGTCATAGGGCGGCAGGGCCTGGCGGGGATCGGCCAGGGTGACCAGGTCGTCGGCGGCGATGCGGCCGTCGCTGGAAAAGGCCGAGATCACGTCCACATCGCCCGAGGTCACCGCCCGGAACATGAAGGTCGGCTGGAAGGACCGCCTGGCCTGGAAATCGAAGCCATAGGCCTCATCGATGGCCTGCCATTCGGGGCGGGCGAAGAACTCCAGGTCGCCGCCCATGGTCAGGCTGGCCGAGCGCCGGGCCAGATCATCGAGGGTCGTGATGCCCAGCTCCGCAGCGCGGTCCTGTCGCATGGCGAGCGCATAGGCGTTCTCGAAACCCAGCGAGCCGAGGACCAGAACGCCGTCCCGCTCCGCCAGCTCTTCCGTCAGCTCTTCGAGCACCGCCTGACGGCCGGGATTGTCTTCCCGGTTGAGGACATTGGCCCAGAGCGTGCCGGAATAGTCGACATAGACGTCGATCTCGCCCGAGGCCAAGGCGCGGTAGGCGATGGCCGAACCGAGATCCTCTTTCATCCGCGCCTCGCCGCCCAGATCCTCGATCCGCTCGGCCATCATCTCGGCCAGGATGTACTGCTCCGAGAAGTTCTTGGCCCCGACCACATAGCTGGCGGGCTTGCCGAAGCTGATCAGCGGGGTCAGGGCGACGACGACGCCGATCAGGATGCCCGCTGCGCCGATCGCCGCGCGCCTGACGTCCCGCTTGGCCGCGCCGGCCTCGATCAGGCCGAGCAGCTGGTCGGTGACCATGGCCAACAGGGCCGAGGCGCCGCAGCCGAACAGCACCAGCACCCAGTTCTCGGTCTGCAGGCCGGAGAAGATATAGTTGCCCAGGCTGGTCTGGCCGACCGGGGTCGAGAGGGTCGCCGCGCCGATGGTCCAGACCGCGGCGGTGCGCACCCCGGCCATGATGACCGGGGCGGCCAGGGGCAGCTCCACCTGGAACAGGCGCTGGCGGGGCGTCATGCCGACACCCTCGGCGGCCTGGATGATGGCCGGGCTCACCGAGAGGATGCCGGTGGTCCCGTTCCGCACGATGGGCAGCATCGAATAGAGGGTCAGCGCCAGCAGGGCCGGCAGGAAGCCCAGCGCCGAGAAGCCATGGCCGATCAGATCCTCGCTCGCCGCCGAGATCACCAGCAGCAGCGGGAAGAACAGCGCCAGCAGGGCCAGGCTGGGGATGGTCTGGATCAGGCTGGCGCCGGCTAGCACCGGCCAGCGGATGTGGCGATTGCGGCTGGCGGCCACGGCGAGCGGCAGGCTGATCAGCAGGCCTAGGCCCAACGCCGAGGCGCTGAGCAGGACATGCCAGGCCAGATACTCCGGCAGGCGGGCGAAGGCCGCCTCCACCTGCGGGCTCATACGGTCTCTCCCAGGCGGGCGCGCAGCCGTTCGGCCTGCCGGCGTGGCGCGGCCAGCAGGGCGGAGACCTCCGGATCGGCCGAAGCCGCAAGCGCCTGCGGCGTACCATCGGCGATGAGGCGCCCCTGCGCCACCACCACGATGCGGTCGGCCAGCAGCAGGGCCTCCGTCATGTCGTGGGTGACCATCACGGTGGCCAGGTTCAGCCGCTCATGCAGGGCGCGGTAGTCGTCGCCGAGCGCGTCGCGGGTCAGGGGATCAAGCGCCCCGAAGGGCTCGTCCATCAGCAAGATGTGCGGCTCGGCGGCCAGGGCCCGGGCCACGCCAACCCTTTGCTGCTGACCACCAGACAGGGCGGCGGGAAAGCGGCCGCCCATCTCCCGCGGCAGGGCGACGAGATCCAGCAGTTCAGCCGACCGCGCGGCGCGCCTGGCCTTGTCCCAGCCCAGCAGCTTCGGCGTAATGGTGATGTTCTCGGCCACGGTCAGGTGCGGGAACAGGCCCACCTCCTGGAAGACATACCCGATGCGTCGACGCAGGAGGTGGGGCGCCAGGGCGCCGACCGCCTCGCCTTCGATCCGCACCTCGCCGCCGTCCGGGGCGATCAGGCCATTGATGGTCTTGAGCAGGGTGGTCTTGCCCGAGCCCGACGCGCCCACCAGGGCCACGAACTCGCCGGCCCGCACGGTGAGGCTGGCCTCAGACAGCGCCACATGCGCGCCATAGGTCTTGGTGACGCGCTCCAGCGCGATGCGGGGTTCAGCCATGGGTCAGACCTAACACGCCCGCCGCCATTGGGCTCCCCTTGAGACCAAATCTCAGAGGCTCTGGCGGCTTAGATCGGCATCCGCAGGATTTCCTGGTAGGCCGAAATTACCTGGTCGCGGACGGCCATGACCGTCTCCAGGCTGGTCTCGGCAGCCGAGATGGCGGTGACCACGTCCACCAGCTGGGCCTTGCCCTGGACGTGGGCGGCCATCTGGGTCTCGGCGGTGCGCGAGGTCTGCACCGTCTCTTCCATGACGTTCTTCAGCATGGCGCCGAAGTCGGGTCCCCCGGCGGCCGCGCCGCCGCCCACGGAGGGAAGCGCAGCGCCTTGCGTGGCGGCATAGGCCTTGGCGGCGGCGAGCGGGGTCATCATGGCCTAGGGGTCCCTAGCGCTTGAGCAGGTCGAGGACGCGCATCTCCATGGCGCGCGCCGTCTCGATAACATTCAGGTTGGCCTCATAGGCCCGCTGGGCCTCGCGCATGTCCATCGCCTCCACCAGCGTGTTGACGTTGGGCAGCTTCACATAGCCAGCGGCGTCGGCCGAAGGGTGACCGGGCTCGTATTCAGTGCGGAATTCGCTCGGGTCGGCCTGGACCTTGGCCATCCGCACCCCCTGCCCTGCATCGATGCGGCTGGGCTCGAACACCGGCACCTGCCGGCGATAGGGATCGCCGCCAGCCTCGCGGGAGGTGGAGTTGGCGTTGGCCAGGTTCTCGGCGATGACCCGCATGCGCGCCTGTTGCGCCCGAAGCGCCGAGGCGGCGATGGCCTGGGCCGCGCCCTGGGTGGTCTTGATCTCAGCCATGATCGGTCATCCTCCGCAGATCAGCGCCCAGGCGGGCGGGCCGCGGTGCGCAGCAGGTTGAGGGATTTCTGGTAGAAGCCGACGGCGGCGTCATAGGCCATGCGGGCCTCCGACATCTTCATCATCTCTTCTTCCAGAACCACGGAATTGCCGTCGAGCGTGGTCTCGGAATCCTTGGTGCGGACCGCCTTGAAGCTCGCCGAGGCCGCCGTGCGATTGACCGTGCCGCTAAGGTGTCCGGACTGGGTGCGGGCCGGCGCGCCGGCCTGGGCCATCTGCACGCCGCGCACCTGGGCCTGGAAGCTGTAGGCCTTCACGTCGTGCGGCTGGTAGCCCGGGGTTTCGGAGTTGGCGACGTTCTGGGCGATTAGCCGCTGGCGCTCGCCCAGATGGCCCATGCGGCCGCGCAGCATCGAGAACAATGGGATGTCGGCCAGGTTCATGCCCAACATGGTGAATAAACAGGGTTAATCGCTCCTTAAGAGTGTCTGCGGCAAACCGTGGCCCAAGACCGGCGCCCGTTCGCCGGACAGGTGCGCCCATGGATTTCGCCAGTTTCGCCCGGGCGGTCTTCGCTCTCGCCATCACGGTCGGCCTCATCGGCCTGGCCGCCGTGGCCATGCGCCGGTTCGGCCCCGACGTCATGAGCCGTCTGGCCCCCCACCGCGCCGAGCGCCGGCTGGCCGTCGTGGAGACCCTGGTGCTCGATCCCAGCCGTCGGCTGGTCCTGGTGTCCTGCGACGGCGACGAAAAGCTCCTGCTGCTGGGCGAAGGCCAGGTGCTGAATGCGCCGCCGCCGACTGGCGCCGCGCCGCCGGCCTGGCGGCGCTCGTCACCTTGGTCAGCATGGTCGGCCCGACCCTGGCCCACGCCCAGGCGGTGAACA
>Ga0208179_1001123_pt1 | contig 14366 bp, 10 predicted proteins | sample Malvired_Geostar_FD_184238 | JGI IMG/M metagenome (GOLD analysis project Ga0208179, IMG submission 184238) | Marine viral communities from the Global Malaspina Expedition - Malaspina viral metaG DeepMed_Geostar (SPAdes) (version 2) | ecosystem: Environmental > Aquatic > Marine > Oceanic | place...
AGCAGCGCCAACGTTGAGGCGGGGCGAGGCTGCATGATCAGTTCTTATTGTCGAATCAATGAGTCAACAACCTTACCCCGACCGGCCGGCAAGAAAAAGCGAAGCACGCCACAGCCACTGCTTTGCACACACCTGTACGCCACAAAGCGCGAACAACCCTTCACGAAAACGGCCGAGACGGGTCCGACACCTTAATAGCAGCCCGTGGCGAACGATGCGGACACAGAAAAAAGCCGGCGAAATGCAAAATATTTCGATATTCAAGGAACGAACGACTTGACCCAGGACACCAAAAACCAAGTGAAACGCTACAGATTGGTTAAAATGCTACCATAGGGAACAAACTCGGAAGGCCAGCGAAAAACTTACAGAATAAATAGCCAAAAGCTTACAAGAAAAACAAAATCGGATTTTAAAGAACGGACAATTTCCCGGTCACGTTTTTGGGCCGCACCAGAAAATACTACCGTTCGTCGGCTCTACGCTACCGTTCGTCGGGGACGCAGAACTTTTATTGTTTATGGTTGTACGCCAGATTTGAGCCCCAAGTATTTGTTCTCGTTCTGTTTTCTCGTTTGTCGAATTTCATGTTTTCATTTTTTGAAAGACCCCTTTTCATTTTTTGCTATTCTCCCGCCTTCCCGCCTCCTCTAACGTGAATCGTGTCGGTTCGGGGAGCAAAACAACAACTCACCCACCGACACGGCGGCGACCATGGAAGAAGTAAAGAATCGCTGCCGAAACCATCCAAATAAACGGAAGAATGAGGAGACTCTCATGTCTATGGAAATGATGAAGAAAGCTGTTCTTGGTGCTGCTGGCGCTATCGCTCTGCTGGGCGCGGCTTCTGCCCAAGCCCTGACCCTGGATCCCGCTGGCGCTGACGGCCAGAACTACACCTTCTCCGGGACCACGGATCTGTCCTATGGCAGCATCACCGCCAGCTGCACCCTGGAACTGTCCGGCTACATCACTGCCGGCAACGAAACCATTACCATCACCAACAACGATGTAAGCGGCCCCTACCCCTGCGGCTCCGTCAACATCAGCAACCTGGACGTGGGCGATGTGAGCAACATCGATTCCGACGGCGGCCAGGTTACTTTTGACGGCGTCGACGTCACCGTTGCCACTTTTTTCCAGTGTAACGATGGCACCGTGGTAGCGGACTTCCATAACGACGGAAGCAACCCTTCCTACTTCACCATTGCGCAGCAAAGCTTCGGCAACTGCACTCTGGAAACCGACACGCCGCTGACTATCGTTCCCGCTGACAGCTACAGCAGCGATGTAAATGTAAGCCCGTAAGAAAAACGAGGCTAAAACATGACGGGCACCAATAGGTGCCCGTTTTTTTAGAGGTCATTATGAAGCATACATTTATAGGGATAGCACTCCTTTCTGCAGCTCTGCAAGCCAATGCAATCACGCTAGACCCGGTTGGCGCTAATGGGGAAGAGTATAATTTTTTCGGCAGCTTCGAGCTAAGTTATGGAAGCGTTACATTCGGATGCTCGCTAAACATGACCACAGAAGTCAACACATCCACCGACACCATGGAGGTTGTTGATACTCAAGTAAGCGGTTCTTATCCTTGTCATGTTTTCAGCATTCAAAACCTGGGCACCGGAACGATAAGCAACGTTTCCAACGAAGGAGCCAGAATAGATTTCTCTGGCATAACCTTCACGGGGCATACATTTTTTGAATGTGATGGCGAAAGCATATACATCAACTTTAAAAACTCAGGCAGCAACCCCTCCTTCATTACAATTTCAGATCAGAATATATCGAACAACTGCTCTATCGAAACGGATGTTCCGCTTACTATCGTGCCTGCCGAGAGCCATAGCGGAGACCTAAACATCTACCCCTAATTTATCGCTGACATACAGGTTTTATTCTTTTACTTTGACTTAAAGTGCTTTTACTTAAAGACCATGCCCTGGGCAACCGAAAGCCCGGGGCACCTACTCCTCTTTTTAAATCCTTGTAGCTGTTCATCCACACTCGATAATCTACAAAACACTACCAAACGAAGCCACACCGACCCAGGCTGCCTGTTCCGTCTGTCAATATAACTTTCTTTGGTATCCCTAAGGTCCGGGTGTCCGAAAGAGCACTTCCGGGTCAGCAAACCTCGACGTCTCCTAGCCGTGCAGGCCCGTTCAGCGCATCACCACGAAAACATATTCGGCTCAGTTAGGAGGTAGATTGGATCAAGCATCGAATTGACAAGTTGGACTGGCGCTCAACAATCAGCGCGACTGTGCGACGGTATTCCGAGGCCCGGCTTGGATATGTCAAGCAGAGCAAAGTCTACGGATTTACCGGGCCCCGGAAAGCTTGGGCGCAAAGAGATATACCCAATGACGTGGGCGATTTTACTTTCCCTCTAAAGGCGAACGCCCTCACCATCGAGGGGATGGTAAGGGCGAGGCTATCACTTAATAGGCTGAGTCACATATTTTATGTATGTCCCTCTGTCTGGCAGCCTTAAATCAAGTTTGGTATTGATACCCCCTTCTTTATCACCATACCCACGAAGGTCTATATCAATATTATTATAATTAAATTGAGTCACAACCATTCGACCGTCATCAAGGAACTCAAGCGGGCCTGAGAGATCCATCGTCAACGGATAACTATGCAGATTATGTCGGTTATCTACAGCAAAGAATCGCTTTTCAAGATAAGGAACATCAAGATACAAATCGACCGTTGCATCCAGAACAGGCCCCTCTTCGGTCTCTCTGATCCAAGCCGTAACTGGTTGATCACGCTTTCCATCAGGGCCTGGTGCGTACCGAATCCGTAGTAACTGCGGCCCACTATAGGAATAAACGAATTGGGAAGAGAAGAGATTTGTGTACGTAGTCAAACTGGTCGTAACGATCTGGCTTGGCCAAATTTTTACTTTTATCGCATCTCTTTGCTCGGAGTACTCATCAGTAACCTCAGCATTCAACGCGCCAGTCAAGTATACAAATTTTTTGTCGGGACAATTTACAGGAATAAAATAATTTCCTGCAAACGGATTGTCTGGATCAAAGGGAATCGCCTCCCGAACACCGCAGCCGATATTCCCATAGTTAACGCCCAATGGAAAACCATCCGAGTCCGTTTCCTGAGAACCAGCGGTATTCCGGGAGAGCACCTTGGCGCTATTCGGAATCGGCTTTACGCCGTTCAGATCAATAGGAACGCCATTTAGCGGGCTCTCAGTTTGATCGGCGTAAGGATCCGGTTCTTCACCGGGTTCCTTTTCCTCCACTGCATATTCTCGTGGAACCGTATAAGAAATACTTGGAAAGAGAATCTCGCCTTGAACATCATGATTCGTATCGTGGAAGAAGTTCGCGTTTGTATCCGACGTGGGCGCATTAACTAAGTTCTGAAGAACACTATTGCTTTCTGCGCCTCCGCGGAAATAAATCACCATGTTTTTCCCGCCGCCGCGCTCGTCGACCGGATCAGTGCTTAAACGCGCGAAACCTGGATCCTTTTGCGGGTAAAGATCAATCGTTAGCTCCCCAAGTATCTGCGTTTGAAGAGGCAAGGCCGGCTGTTCATCGGAACAGATGGCGGTCGCCGGATCGCAGCTGCTGTCATGCATATCACCGTTGGAATGCAGTGTGTAGGCGTATAACGCTCCTTCCTGCCACTCCTCATCCGGATAAAAAGTGATCTGCCGGGGGTTAACTTTCAGCGAACCATTGATCTGCCCGCCAATAGGATTACCGTTCGCGTCGACTTCGTAAATTGTAAAAGTACTACCGAGCTGCACCGAATCCGCATCAACGTTCTTCGAGAAATTAACGATAATCGGCCGATTTTTAGGCAGGGCCATTACGGGCACTGAGTCACTGTCCTCGGTGCCGCCCTCAGGGTTATCAGGGTGCGTCCACTCGTAAACGCTGCCGAGACAAATACCCGCCATGTCGTTCGCCAGATCACGGGTCTGCGGGTCGGTCACACATGGGAAACCAGGATAGGTTGCGGTGACAACCGGGGGGCGAATCCGCATCTCCTCCGGATTTTCGCTCGGGTCAATCCCTCCGATGATCTGATCCACGACCAAGGGCAAGGCGAAGCTCTTCGAGATGCTCGCGGTTTCATTACCGTTGATATCCGTAATGCCGCTGTCAACAACCAGTTCATAATCGACCGGGTCGAGTTCATGGTCGAATTTAAGCGGCGACGCCGGATTCACTACGATGGCCGACCCCGAGACATTTACGGCCGTATCCACTTCCAAACCGTTTTCCAGAAGGTGCACTTTCCCGGCGACCGAAGCAGCGTTCAATGGCTCGTCAAAGTTAAGAATGATGGGGTCGCCCGGCTTAACCAGGCCAGTTTTAGCTTGCTCACCCACCAGGTCTTCCAGACTCCAACTCTGCAAAGCCGGGGGGGTATCATCCCCCACGACCTGCGGCGCATTGTTTTGGTCTTTATAAGACTGCAACTGGAAGCTCAACATCCCGTAGCCGTATTCCTGCCCCAGAATGTTGGGCTCAACCACGCTTACCGCATCCAGGTTCAGCACGCCGGCTTCGGGGTCCACCTCGGCAAGGCCGACCAGCTCGATGTGCATCAGATCCTGAGTAAAGGCGCCGTTGGCGCGCGCTTCGCTGGTGGCGATGCCCACGTCCATCAGCAGGTGCACGATGCGCAGGGCGTCCGGGTTGTTCTCGGCGTAGGGGTTCGGCACCAGGTAGCCGCTGGCGTCGGACAGCACGGTCATGGTGACGTCGCCGGAGCCGAAGCCGGCCGGTACTTCGCCGCCGATCAGGATCGGGTTGATTTCAGCGCCGTTGAGGACGGTCCCCTTGGGCAAGCGAATCGGGGTGACGTCCGTGTAGGTGGTGACGTCCGCCAGTTCCGCGCGCACCACTTCAGCGCTCGCCTGGGTGATGTTGTCGTTCTCGCCCAGCAGCGTGCCGTTAACCGGCACTTCGTTCACCGGCTTGCCGGTGAGGCGGGAGGTGGTGCCCTGGGTGAGTTTCTGTACCAGGATCGCCGGTTCGCGGCCCGGGGAAGAGTCTTTCGGCGTGAACGTGTAACTCTCGGCACCGAAGGTCTCGCCGTAGGTGCTGGCCAGGTCCGCGGTGATGTCCAGGGTGTAGGTTTCGCCGGCGTTCAGGTATTCCGCGTCCGGGTCCACGGTCATGTAGGCGCCGTCGATCAGCAGCGTGGCGTCCACCGGGTCGCCGGCGCCGTCACGCAGCAGCACGGTGTTGCCGTCGCCGTAGTTGGCGGTGGCGCGATCGATAGGCTGGGTAAACTGGAAACGGAAGCTGGAGAAATCCATCACCGGTTCCATTTCGGAGCCGTCGGGCATGCGCCGGCTGACTTCGAAGGTGTCTTCTTTCACCACCAGGTTTTTCGGGCCTTCGTTCAGCGGCCGGGTGGTGAAGGTAAGGGTCTGGTCCTTGGCGACGCCTTTGCGCAGACGCAGGTCGTCGATCACCACGGTGTAGGTCTGGTTCGGCTTCAGATCCTCGTCGGGCTGCAGCAGCACGTTGTTGGGCTCTTTGGCCACTGACTCCGGGGTGGTGTTGACCACGGTGCCGGTCTCGGCATCGCCCTCATACAGAGTGATGGAGTTTTGAGCCTGGCCCAGGTTGACGGCGCTGGAAAAGCGCAGTACCACCGGCGCGGCGGTGGAGATTTCGCCCTGGCCGTTATCGGGATAGGCGTAGAGCAGCGCTTGATTGTCGCCCTCGCCCGGGTTGCTGCCGAAATCGTCGACAGGTGAATCGCCGCCGTCACCGCCGCAGGCGGTGAGGAGCATCGCGGTGCTGAGCATCGCGACGGAGGACAGCAGCGTTCCTTTCCGCTTGATGATTCGTGTCTTCATGGTGCCCCCTTAAAACTGCATGCTGATGGAGCCGGCGAATACGTTGACGTCGCCATTGGTTTCCACCACGTCGTTGTTCAGCGCGGTCGGCTGGCTGGATACGATCTGGAATTCACGCTCTTCCATCAGGTGGTACTGGTAGCCGAAGTCCAGGCGCAGCGGATGCTTGAGGCCGTAGACGTGGTCGAAGGTCGCGCTCATGCCCAGGCCGATCACGGTGCGGTCGGCGTCCAGGTAGTTCACTTCCGGGTTCACGTCGTTGGCCAGCGGCGATTCCTCGAACGCCACGCCACCGGTGAGGGTGAAGGTGTCGTTCAGGTAGTACTCGGCGCCGATGCGCGGGATGACGATGTCGTCGAACTCAAGACCCAGGTTGTTCTTGACGGTGTCGTTGTTGAGCTCGTCTTCGAGCGCGGACCATTCCTGCATTTCCACCGCCAGACCCAGGCGCCATTTATCGCGCTTGAGCTGCATGCCCAGGGTATAGATGTTGGGCTGGTAGGAATCCACCGTGGCGATATCGATGAACAGACCGGGATCCGGGATGGTGCCGGGGATGATGGTGTTGGCGTTCACTTCCACGGAAGAGTCGGAGTAACCCTTGAAGGCGAACGCGGTTTCCAGACCGTCATACCAGCACTGCGCGTCCGGGCAGAAGGTCTCTTCCCAGTCGAAGTTCATGCTGATGACGGGCCGCAGTACCGGCTTGGCGGAGACGTTGAGCTCTTCGTACTCGGTGTCGCCGGCCAGGTTGGTCTGCGCCACCAGGGAGGCCTCGGATTTGAGGGTGACCTTGGTGCCGATGCCGACGTCCAGGCCGCGCCATACGTGGGTGCCCACGCCGATGCTCAGGAACAGCGGCTGGCGGCCGTAGTTGAAGTACTGGCCGTCCGGATCGGTACGGGAGCCGAAGGCGAGCAGCTCATCACCGAACTTCTCGGAGCCGATCATCACGCCCAGGTACATGGGCTGGCCCAGCTCGGTGAGGTCGCTGAGATCTGCCTTGAGGCCCAGCAGCACCTGTTGGGTGGGGTCGTCCTGCACCGTGTAGGTGCCGAACTGCTGGCTGTCGGCCTTGAGATTATGCTCGGCGTGCATCAGGCCGGCGGTCAGCTCGCTCTTGGTGCTGTGAGCCAGATAGGCCGGATTATAATACGCGGTGGAAACCTGGGTATTAAACATGGAAAGCGCTTGCGCGGACGCGATGTCCGTGGGCAGCAAGCCGTAAGTGGTGGCGGTGTTGCCCATATTCGCCAGGGAGATAGCAGGTGCCAGCAATAGGGCGCTGGCGCACAGCCCGGTCTTCAAATAAGGAAGCGGTCGCATGCGGATTTTCCCTCCGATTGTTTGTTGTTCTCTTTCGTTCGCGGGTGTTCGCCGCAAACAGTCGTTATTGGTTTTATGTCCCGAACTGTCCATGAACGGGTAAGGCACCGACGGGATGGTGCAACTGCTGAGGCTATAGATGCCCCACTGACGTCGGACACAAGAAAACGTGAAAACAGGTCTTTCAAAAAACGAAAGGATGGCGGAAAGCCTTTAATTACGGGCCTGACCAAACGGTCACATTTTATGGTGACAGACACTTTTTGCTTGTTTTCAGACCGCCGAAAGCGCCAACTTTATGAAAAAGTAAACAAAAAGATAAACAAAATGCCGAACCTTTATTTACTTCTTTTGTGCGGCAGGCCCACCCGTTGTGGCGGGCCTGAGGCGCTTATTCAGCGCCATCAGAACGCCACCATGTTTACAGGTGTTACCAGAGGAAACACCGGCCGCTTTCCGGCCACTTTTTTCGCGCCGCGCCAAACTTTTTTGTAACAGAGCGCCGGCGAAGACCGCTCTTTTTTCTTTGAAATGCCCGCGCCGCGCGGCTTCGCGGCGAAAGAAAAGACGCGCCCGGCCACCACGGCGAAAGCGTCGTAAAACGGTTGTCTTGTGTTATAGTTTTTTAAGAACTGTCCAAGGATCGGTAAGAACACACCTGAACGGGACGGGTGCTGGGCCCCCGGGGCGGGCTAATGCCCGGAGGGGATCAAAACCCTGAAGAAAAACAAAAGGTGGAAGGAACCGCTGTACCGTCTTGCGTAGCTCAATAACGCCTATGCCGGCCGTCTCGGTTCCTTAAAATAAGGATTCGACGATGAAACGGATAGCTGATCTCAGTGTGTTTGTGTCGGTCGTTAAGGCGGGGAGTCTTTCCGAAGCGTCCAATGATCTGGGTCTTTCCGTAGCGTCCATCAGTAAGTATATATCGCGCATCGAGCAGGAGCTCGGGGTGCGGGTGTTGGTGCGTAACGCGCGGGGACTCAGGCTCACCAGCGAGGGCCAGGCGCTGTATGTGCGGGTGGATACCCTGCTCAGCCAGCTCAACAAAGCGATTGCCTATGTCAGTGCCTGCCGGGACGTTCCCCGGGGCATGCTCAAGGTAAGTTCCACCATCGGTCTGGGGCGCAATCGTATTGCGCCGCTGGTATCGGAGTTTTCCAAGCTGTACCCCGACGTGACGGTGCAACTGTCGTTGGGCGACCGCTATGTGGACATGGTGCTGGACGACGTGGACGTGGCGATTTCCATCGGCGCGCCGGACGACGCCTCCCTGGTGGCCAAGCGGCTGATGAGCAACCCCTGCTGCGTGTGCGCCTCGCCGGCTTACCTGAAAGGCCGCAAGGCGCCCCGCCACCCCAAGGACCTGAAACGGCACGACTGCCTGATCCTGGATTGCCACGGTTCCTTCAAGGATCAGTGGCAGCTTGAGGACGAGTACGGCGGCCAGCACCACGTCAAAGTGTCCGGCAACCTGATCACCGATAACAGCGAAACACTGCGCGAGTGGGCGCTGAAAGGCTACGGCGTGGCGCTGAAAAGCCGCTGGGACATCGCCGAGCACCTGGACCGCGGCGAACTGGTACAGCTGATGCCGCGCTACCGGGCGCCGGACCTGGATTTCTATCTGGTGTACGCCGGACGGGACCTGCTGCCGGCGAAAACCCGCGCCTTCATTGCCTTCCTGGAAGAAAACGTGGAGCGCCTGAAGCAGCCGATTTCGGATTCCGCACAGGCGTGATTCAGGCGTAGGCCTCGAGCGGGCGTTCCAGACGCCGCACCCAGGGCAGCACCTGCGCACCCAGGCGCAGTTGCAGATCCTGGGGGTGGATGGACACGCGCAGGGTGCGTCCAGTGGCCAGGGCCGCCAGATAGTTGCCCCGGTTGAACAGGTTGAGGCTCCAGGCGCGCAGCGCGGTGTCCGCTTCGAAGCCCAGCAGCGGCATGGGGTGAAAGCGCTGGTCCCGGGCGTCGTAGAGGCCGCCCAGGGTTTCGTAGTAGCGGAACGGCAGCGCCGCCAGCCGGCGTTTGTTCACCGCCCCCAGCGCCCAGGCGGGCGGCACATAGAGCGGTCCGGGGGTGAGGCCGTGCTCCACGAACCAGCGGTGACAATCCTGAATCAGCGCAATGATGCGCTCTTCGTCCAGCGACAGATGCTCGGCCGCGTCCCGGGAAATGAACGTGCTGTGCAGACGGTGGTGAAGGCTTTTCGGGGTGTCGCAGCGGTGCCGCCAGCCGTGGCCGGCAAGCGGGTAGCCGCGCTCGCTAAGGTCGCGCAGCCAGTCCAGATCGGCGGCCCGCCAGTCCTTGCCGGGCACCACCAGCAGCGTCACCGCCGCCGGCGGCAGCCAGGCGAGCTGCTCGAGAATGTCCGTGACCCGCTCACGGGTCTCCGGCATCACATCGTGAATCGAGATCAAGCCGCTTAGCGCCATCTCAGAGCTCCGGGCGGGCGGTGCTCAAACGGCGCAACACGGCCAGGGTCGGCGACGGCCAGCGCTTGGGCAGCAGCGGCGCCTGGCGGGCGCAATGGCCGAGCACCTGCAGCCAGGTGTCCATGGCGCGCTGGTTCATGGTGAGGGCGGCGTGGCGGGCCTGCTCGGCGCGCTCACGGCGCTGCGCCGGGCTCTGCGCCTGCAGACGCGCCAGGGTGTCGCCGAGGCTCTCGCCCTCTTCCATGATCGCCAGCCCGCGGGCCAGCTCCGGCCATTGATTGATGCCGCAGGCCGGCGTGGTGATCACCAGCCGCTGGCGGGCCATGGCTTCCAGGGCCACGGTGCCGAACGCCTCCACCACCGACGGCAGCACCAGCACCTGGGCGGCGTCCAGCTGCTCCACCACCTGCGCCCGGCTGCACCAGCCCAGGAAGGTGAGATTGGGCAGGCGGCGGGCCTGCTCTTCCACTTTCTCCCGCAGCGGGCCGTCCCCGGCCACGGTGAATCGGCAGTCCGGTCGCTGGGCGGCCAGCGCCAGGAAGCGTTCGATGTTTTTCTCCGCCGCCAAGCGGCCCACGTAGAGCACCGAATCCAGTTTCTCCGCCAGCGGCAGCGGCGGCCGCTCGACGAACTCCGGGCCCAGCGGCGTGCCCACCAGTTGCGGGTGACGGGCGCCGGCGGCGCGGGCATCGGCGATCAGGCTTTCACAGATGGTGGCCACCGCGCTGCTGCCCTGGAACAGGGTGCGGTTGACCCAGTTGAGCAGGCCGCCGGCCAGGCGCGCCAGACGCGGGCCCCAGTACAGCCGCACCAGGCTGTCGTAGTCGGTCTGGAAGGTCACGCACACCGGGATGCCCAGTTTGCGCGCCACCCAGAACGCGCCCAGGGAGAAAATCCCCGGTCCGGGGATCACGATCACATGGGGTTTCATCTCCCACACCAGGGCGGTGAGCTCGCGCATTTTCGGCAGGAACAGGCGCTGGGTGGGATCGCCGGGGATCGGCATGGACAGCCCCTGGCAGGGATGGGGGTCCTCCAGGCTGGGGGACACCACCTCCGCCCGGGCCACCACCCCGTCCAGGTGGGCGACCAGGTCCTGGAAGTAGGCGCCGACCCCATTGCGGCCTTTCATGGCGTCGACGACGAACAGTACGCGCAGGTCTTTTGTTTTCATGGTCGTCAGTATCCGCACCACGTGTGTCGTATTTATGACACCCCTACCCTAGCACGGTTCAGTCACCGGGTCGGGGGTAGCCGAAACGGTCGTAGACCCAGCCGAAGGTCGCCGCCAGACGGCCCGGGTCCACGCCCAGGTTCTCCAGGGAATAGCGGTGGCCGCTGCGGTAGGCGGCGGCGCGGCGGTCCTCGCCGTCCAGAAAGGCGCGGTACCCCGGCGACGGGGTCCAGCCGAAGGTCCGATAAAATCCGCTTACACTCTCGCCGGGGGCGGCGGCCAGGGTTTCCATCACCGACAGGGCGCCGCGCCCCTCCGGCAGGCCGTCGAGCTGTTCCAGCAAGTGCCGGTAGTAGTAATCGAGCATGGCGAGGAAGCCTTCGCGCCAGTAGTCGGCGGTGTCGCGGCCGTCGAACAGCTTGCCGCCGATCACGATGGAGTTGATCTGCGAGGGCACCGCGGCGGTGGGATTGCGCAGGCAGCCGATAAAACGGGCGTCGGGGAAGGCGTCCGCCAGGGTGGCCATAAAGGGCGTGAACGACGGGTTCTTGGACAGGAAAGTACGGTGCTCTCCGTGGAAGTACAGGTGACGCTGCACGAAACGCCGGTAGGCGGCCATCAGCCGCTGCTTCTCCGCCGCCGGCAGATCCCGGTCCGCGTAGGTGAGGCGCCACAGCGCCGGGTCCGGCACCGCCAGGACCAGCAGGAAGCAGCCCAGCACCGGCAGCAGCGCCAGATAGTCCTCCTCCGGATCGCGCAGGCCGGTCTGGTGGACATCGTCCAACCTGCCCAGCACCCACCGCTCCAGCCGGAAGAACAGCCGGCTCAGCGGCGCGCCGACCAGGGCGTCCAGCCGCCCCACCCCGCGCCAAAAAAAGCGCTGGGTGATGGACGGCGCGAAGATCAGCTCCCACAGGGCGGTGGTGGTGAAGCGCTCGCGGTCGCCGGCCAGCAGCCGGTGCAGAAAGGTGGTGCCGCTGCGCGGCACACCGACCACGAACAGCGGCTCGCGCACGCGCACCCGGCGGAAGTCGGGAAACAGCAGGTAATCGAGCAGCAGCCCGGCGCCGTTGATCGCCTGCAGCAGCGCGAACAGCGGCCAGAACAGCGCCATCACCAGCCAGCGGCGCGGCGACACCCCCTTCAGCGTGCCGCCGTAATCCGGACACCAGGAGCGCACGAACAACCGCCCGTAGGCTTTTAACAAAGCACCCATAGCTTTCTACTTCCGTCGAAGACGCGCCGACACTAGCAGCAAAAAGATGACAGAACCATGTCATACACAATTACGCAGTGATGTGTTTCTGCTGCCGTTAGAAAGGTCTCTGGAATCCTGTATCCTGCATCCTGAACCGCGGCCGGGGCCGCCACGACAACCTGATTCATTCGAGGCTTGATGAGTACCTTCCCCACCATTGTCGGCCACCGCGGCGCCCGCGGCGAGGCCCCGGAAAACACCGCGGCGGGCTTCCAGGTCGCCATGGAAGCGGGTGTCACCGAAATCGAGCTGGACGTGCGGCTGTCCCGGGACGGCCATCTGATCGTGGTGCACGACGCCAACGTCACCCGCACCACCGGCGAGCGGGGCAAGGCGCACCACTACACCCTTTCGCAACTGGAAGTGCTGGACGCGCGCCGCAACACCCCCGGCTGGCACAGCCCCCTGGGCATCCCCTCACTGCGGGAAGTGGTGGATCTGTGCGGGCCGTCCATGCGCTTTCAGTTCGAAGTGAAAGGCGCCGACCGGGCCATCCTGCACCGCCTCGCCCACCAGCTGGTGGACTTCATCAACCAGCGACAAATGAATGACCGGGTGGTGGTCACCTCCAGCCACACCGGCTTTCTGCGCATGCTCGGCACCATGACCGCCCATATCGAGCGCGGCTATGTGGCGGAGTACCGCTACCAGCAACCCACCCGGCGGGCGGTGGCGCTGGGCTGCACCTGGCTGATGCCGCGCCACACCCTGGTGACGCCGGCGCTGATGCGCCGGGCGCGGCGCCGCAACCTGAAGGTGTCCACCTGGACGGTGAACGATCTGACCCGGGCGGAGCGCATGGTGGAGCTGGGCGTGGACGGTATCATCACCGATTTCCCCACCAGTTTTATCGCCCATTTTCAGCGGCGCGCGGCGCGGAAGGGCTGAGACAGGTCTCTGGGATCCTGCCGGCCGGCTTAGCCGGCCTTTCGCGGGCAGGGCCCGCTCCCACAGGGCGCTCGCGCACAGAGTTCTTACCTGCTTCAATCCTCGAAAAAGGCGCGGATTTCATCTTCACGGGCCTTGGCGTCCTGGTAGCCCAGCGACATCAATCGGCCGGTAAAGCCGGGCTCGAACAGCAGATAACTGACCGCGCTGGCGCCGGGGGAGCGGGTGGCGCCGGAGCCGCTCAGGAAGAAGCGCAGCGTGCGCGGCAGCTCCTTGATGTGCTCGGCGGCGATCTCGTCGATGGGCTGGGAGGGGTAGATCTTGAGCACGTCCACCTGGCGCAGCTGGATGCCGTGCTGGCTGCGGGCCCGTTTGCCGAGCGCCTCCACGGTGCGGTTGATCCGCTCCAGCCGCTCCACGTCCCCTTCCAGGGTGTCCACGAACACACTGTTGAGCACGTGGCCGAGCACCTGGGCCAGCGACGGGTAGCCGCTGAGCTGGCGCTGGTGGTCGGCGCTGACGTTACCGGACACGCCGATCACCAGCAGCTTGTCGGCGCCCAGATGCAGCGCCGGGCTCACCGGGGCGAGCTGGCGCACCGCGCCGTCGCCGTAGTAGCTGCCGTCCACTTTCTCGGCGGGAAACAGAAGCGGGATCGCCGCCGACGCCAGCAGATGCTGCACGCCGATGTCCGAGCGCCGGCCCAGCCGGCGGGCGCGGGTCCACTCGTCCACGCCCTCAGCCCCCTGGAAAAACGCCACTGATTCGCCGGTGGCGTAGCTGGAGGCGGTGATCGACAGCGCCCGAAGATGCCCCTGGCGGATGCTCTCCTCGATGCGCTGGAAGTTGATCACCAGCCGCAGCAGCCGCTTCAGCGGCGTGCTGTCGAGCAGCGCGCTGCGGGTCACCGCCCGGCCACCGGCGGCGGAGCTGACCACCCAGCGCAGCAGGCTGCGCAGAAAGGCGAAGATGTCGGTGCGGTAGACCTGCTCGGCGGTCATGTTGGCCCACACCCGCTCCAGGCCGCGCACCGCCAGCCGGTAGTCGTGGGCGCCGGCGGCCAGGGCGGCGGCATTGATGCCGCCGGCGGAGGTGCCGCAAATAATCGGAAACGGGTTGCTGCTGTGGGCCGGCAGCATATCGGCGATGGCGCTCAGCACGCCGACCTGATAGGCGGCACGGGCGCCGCCGCCGGACAAAATCAGCCCTCGGTTGGGGGCGGACGCTTGGGGCATGGTGTGATCTCCTTATCGCGCCAGTATGCCGTTTGACGGGCCCCGGCGTCATCCGTCGGGAAGCGCTGGCTTCACCGCCCCACTCCGCTTTATGCTGCCCTGGTCTGTTTCCGGATTACGCCATGACCGCCGCTTTTTCGTTTCGCCCCGCCCGCCCCGAAGACCTGGATGCCCTTGTTGACCTGGAGCA
>Ga0208179_1001125_pt1 | contig 14339 bp, 11 predicted proteins | sample Malvired_Geostar_FD_184238 | JGI IMG/M metagenome (GOLD analysis project Ga0208179, IMG submission 184238) | Marine viral communities from the Global Malaspina Expedition - Malaspina viral metaG DeepMed_Geostar (SPAdes) (version 2) | ecosystem: Environmental > Aquatic > Marine > Oceanic | place...
CTTCGACACCCATGACGGTTCCGTCGAGGCCGTGCGCGGGGTGAGCCTGCAGGTGGCCCGGGGCGAGACCCTCGGCGTGGTGGGCGAAAGCGGTTCGGGCAAGAGCCAGACCTTCATGACGGTCATGGGCCTCTTGGCCCAGAACGGCCGGGCCACCGGCTCGGTGCGGTTCCAGGGTCAGGAGATCCTGGGGCTGAAGCCCCGGGCGCTGAACCGCCTGCGCGGCTCGAAGATGACCATGATCTTCCAGGATCCGCTGACGGCGCTGACCCCTCACGTGCGGATCGGCGAGCAGATCGCCGAGCCCCTGCGGCTGCACCTGGGCCTCTCGGCCAGTGACGCGATGGCCAGGGCCCGCCAGTGGCTGGACCATGTGCGCATCCCCGACGCCGCGCGGCGTCTGCGCCAGTATCCGCACGAGCTGTCGGGCGGTATGCGCCAGCGGGTGATGGTGGCCGCGGCCATGGCCGGCGGGCCTGAACTGCTGATCGCCGACGAACCGACCACGGCGCTGGATGTCACCGTCCAGGCCGAGATCCTCGACCTGATGGCCGAGCTCGGCCGCGAGACCGGCACGGCCATGGTGCTGATCACCCACGACATGGGGGTCATCGCCCGCCTCGCCGACCGGGTCTGCGTGATGAAGGACGGCCAGTATGTGGAGGAGGGGCCGGTGCGCGAGCTCTTCGCCGCCCCCAAGGTCCAGTACACCCGCGACCTGCTGGACGCGATCCCGCGCCTGGACCGGGCCGACCGCGGCGGCCGCCCGATGGTCGCGCCGGTGGCCGCTGACGCCCCGGTGATCGTCGAGGCCCAGGACGTCAAGGTCTGGTTCCCCATCCGCCAGGGCCTGATGGGCGGGATGCGCCAGCTGCGGGCCGTGGACGGCGTCTCCTTCGACGTGCGCCAGGGCGAGACCCTGGGCGTGGTGGGCGAGAGCGGCTGCGGCAAGTCCACCCTGTCGCGGGCCGTGCTGAACCTGATCAAGCCCACGGACGGGGTCGTCACCCTGATGGGCCGCGACATCACCCACGCCCAGAAGGCGGAGATGCGGGCGGCCCGCAAGGACCTGCAGATCGTCTTCCAGGACCCGCTGGCCAGCCTCGACCCGCGGATGACCATCGGCGACTCCATCGCCGAGCCCCTGAAGATCTTCGCGCCCCAGCTGGACCGCGACGCCCGGGACGCCGAGGTGGCCGGCATGATGGCCCGCGCCGGCCTGTCGCCCGACCTGATCAACCGCTATCCGCACGAACTGTCCGGCGGCCAGAACCAGCGGGTGGGCATCGCCCGGGCCATGATCCTCAAGCCCAGGCTGGTGATCTGCGACGAGGCGGTCTCGGCCCTGGACGTCTCGATCCGCGCCCAGATCATCGACCTGCTCATCGACCTGCAGAAGGAGATGGGCCTGGCCATGATCTTCATCAGCCACGACCTGGCGGTGGTCCGCGAGATCAGCCACCGGGTGATGGTGCTGTTCCTCGGCCGGGTGATGGAGATGGCCGACCGCGACAAGCTCTATGCCGACCCGCAGCACCCCTATACCCGCGCCCTGCTCTCGGCCGCGCCGATCCCCGATCCGGACCGGGAGCGCAACCGCCAGCGGCTGAAGCTGACGGGCGAGCCACCGAGCCCCATGGACCCGGCCGCGGCCCTTCGGTTCCTGCCCTCGCGGGTCAGCGTCGATCCGCTGGCGCCCATCTATACCCCCCGCCTGACCGAGGTGGCGCCGGGACATCTGGTGTCGGAGTTCGACGTCGATTGGGAAAACCGCGGCGCAGCTTGAACTGGGACTTCGGCAACCCGTCGGAAACTCTTGGCGGCGTAGGGTGGCTTGACTGCAACCCTGTCGAGTATCGCCGTCCATGTCCGCCCTGCACATCGAGGTCGTCCGACCCCAGGACCTGACGCCTGCACGTCTGCAGCGCTGGGCCGAGTTGCAGAGCCAGCAGCCCGACAGCGCCTATGACAGCCCCTTCCTCTCGCCCCACTGGGCGCGGGCGGTGGAGCGGGCCCAGGCGCGCACCGGCGGCGGGGCCCGCGGCGTGCGGGTGGCGGTGGTCACCGACGGCGCCCAGGATCTCGGCTTCATGGCCGCCCATGTGGGCGGGGCCACGGCCCTGCCGGCCGGCGCCCCGTTCTGCGACTATCAGGGTCTGGTGGCCGCGTCCGGCGTGGAGATCGACGCCCGGGCCATCGTCTCGGCCCTTCGGGTCCAGCGGCTGGACTTCTGCCACATGCTGGACGACGTCGGCCCCTTCCAGGGCTTCTCCCACGGCGAGTCGGTCTCCCATGTGATCGAGGTCGGCGAAAGCTATGAGGCCTATGCCGCCGAGCGTCGGGCCGCCGGCGTCGGCCTGCTCAAGGATTGCGACAAGAAGCGCCGCAAGGCCGAGCGCGAGCTTGGGGAGGTGGTGTTCACCGCCTTCAGTCGCTCCTCCAGCGACTACAACCAGCTGATCACCTGGAAGCGGGCGCAGCTGCGCGCCACCGGCCAGTTCGACATCTTTCAGCCGGGCTGGACGCGGCGGTTGCTCGCCGACCTGTTCGAAAGCCGTGATCCCGACTTCGGCGCCACCCTCTTCACCTTGCACATCGGCGGCAAGCTGGCGGCTGCGCACCTGCACCTGCGCAGCGGGCGCACCATCCACGGTTGGCTGATCGCCCACAATCCCGAGTTCGAGCGTTCCTCGCCGGGGCTGCTGCTGTTCCAGGACATCCTGCGCTGGATGGATAACACCCCCTATAGCCGCCTGGACCTGGGCGCCGGCGACTACCGCTTCAAGCGCGAACTGGCCAATGCCGAGGTCCGGGTCGGCCACGGCTTCGTCGGCGTGCTGTCGCCCGCCACCCTGCTGCGCCAGGCCGCCTACAGCCTGCGTCGCGCGGCCGAAGCCCTGCCGCTTGGCGCGGCCTCGGAGCTGCCGGGCAAGGCCATGCGCCGGGTCGACCGCCTGCGGGGCCTGCGCTCGGCCTGACATGGCCCTGACGTTGCGAAGGGCGCCCGCGCCCGATAGGTTGCGCGCCTTCCCGCCTGCGCCTTCTCGGGCGGCCTCCCCGGACCACCGACCTTCATGACGCTTTCCATCGACGACATCCGCGCCGCAGCCGACCGGCTGAAGGGGCACATCGAGCGCACGCCGTGCCGCCTGTCGAAGACCCTGTCGGAGATTACCGGCGCCGAGGTCTGGGTGAAGTTCGAGAACCTGCAGTTCACCGCCGCCTACAAGGAGCGCGGGGCGCTCAACAAGCTGCTGCAGCTCACCGATGCCGAGAAGAAGCGCGGCGTCATCGCCGCCTCTGCCGGCAATCACAGCCAGGGCCTGGCCTATCACGCTGCGCGCCTGGGCATTCCGGTGACCATCGTCATGCCCCGCTCCACCCCATTCGTGAAGGTGCAGCAAACCCGCGCCTTCGGGGCCGAGGTGGTGCTGGAGGGCGACGGCTATGACGAGGCCTCGGGCCGGGCCAAGCAGATCTGCGAGGATCGCGACCTGGTGTTCGTGCACCCATTCAACGACCTGGACGTCATGGCCGGCCAGGGCACCGTGGCGCTGGAGATGCTGGAGGACGTGCCGGACCTGGATGTCCTGCCCATCCCGATCGGCGGCGGCGGGCTGATCGCCGGCTGCGCCACGGCGGCCAAGCACCTGCGGCCAGAGATCAAGGTGGTGGGGCTGGAGCCGGCCATGTATCCCTCCTTCACCGCCCGCATGCGCGGGGTGAACGGGGCCAGCGGAACCGGCGGGGCGACCATAGCTGAGGGCATCGCCGTCAAGCAGGTGGGTGACGTCAGCTATGGCGTCGCACGGCCTCTGATCGACGAGGTGCTGCTGGTCGAGGAGCCCTTCTTCGAGCGCGCCGTGGCCCTCTACTGCAATGTGGAAAAGACCGTCGCCGAGGGCGCCGGCGCCGCAGCCCTGGCGGGCCTGCTGGCCTATCCGGAGCGGTTCCGGGGCAAGAAGGCCGGTCTGATCATCACCGGCGGCAATATCGACACCCGCCTGCTGGCCTCGGTCCTGACCCGGGAGCTGGTGCGCGAGCAGCGCCTGGTGTCCCTGCGGATCATCGGCGACGACCGCCCGGGCCTGCTGGGCAATGTCTCGGCGATCATCGGCCAGATGGGCGCCAACATCGTCGAGGTCGCCCACAACCGCCTGGCCCTGGACGTGCCGGCCAAGGGGGCGGAGTTCGACATCATGATCGAGACCCGCGACGCCCAGCACACCCAGGAAATCATGGAAGCCCTGCGCGAGCGGGGCTATCCGCCCCGCGCCGTCTGACCACCCTTCACCAGCCAAGGATAGAATTGATGCTCGCCCCTCTGTTCGCCCTGGCCGCGGCGCTCGCCCTGGTCGCCTGTTCCCCCCAGGGGGGCGAGGCCGCCTCCGAGGCTGCGGCCTATATGGAGGAGAACGCCGAGCGTGACGGGGTCGAGACCCTGCCCTCGGGCGTCCAGTACGAGATCGTCCGCTCGGGTCCGGCCGAAGGCCTGAAGCCCACCGAGGCCGACGAGGTCAAGGTCCATTACGAGGGCAAGCTCGCCGACGGCGAAGTGTTCGACTCGTCCTATGAGCGCGGCGTGCCGGCGGCCATGCCCCTGTCGGGCCTGATCCCGGCCTGGCTCGAAGTGCTGCCCCTGATGCGGCCCGGCGACGAGTGGATCATCACCGTGCCGCCGGAGATGGGCTATGGCGAATCCGGCCAGGGTCCGATTCCGCCCAACAGCGTGCTGATCTTCCGCATCGAGCTGATCGACGTGCTGCCAGGTCCCGGCCGGGTCCAGCGGGGCTGAGGCCGCTCAGAGGGCGGCCTCGAGCACGCCGTAGAGACGGCTGACGTCGATGGGCTTGCTGACATGGCTGTCCATGCCGGCGGCCAGGAGTTCGTCGACCTGATGAGCCATGGCGTCGGCCGACAGGCCGATGATCGGCGTGCGGCGCCGGCTCTGGGCCTGCTCCCGGGCGCGGATTTCGCGGGTGGCGGCCAGGCCGTCCATCACCGGCATGCGCACGTCCATCAGCACCAGGTCCCAGTCCCCGGCCTCCCAGGCGGCGAGGGCGGCGGCGCCGTCGGCGACCATGACCGGCTCGATGCCCAAGGGCGCCAGCAGGGCGCGCAGCACCACCTGGTTGACGCTGTTGTCCTCGGCCGCCAGGACCCGAAGGCCCCCAAGGGCGGTGTCGAGCGTCCCGGGTTCAAGACAGGCCTGCGGCTCGGCGTCCCGCAGGCGGGGCAGGGGCAGGACCAGGGTGAAGACCGAGCCTGTGCCCGGGGTGCTGACCACGCCCAGGGTCCCGCCCATGAGGGCGCAGAGCTCGTGCGAGATGGCCAGGCCCAGGCCCGTGCCTCCGTGCCGGCGGGTGGTGGAGGCGTCCAGTTGGGCGAAGCGGGCGAACAGCCGGGCCTGCTGCGCCTCATCCAGTCCCGGCCCCGTATCGGCCACCCATATGCGCACGCCCTCCGGACCGGCCTCGGCGCCCAGGCTGATCTGACCCTGGTCGGTGAACTTCACGGCGTTGGCGACCAGGTTGTAGATCACCTGCCGCAGACGGGTGGGATCGCCCTCGAAGATCCCGCAGGCGGATGGGGCGATATCGAGACTGAGGTCCAGGCCCTTGTCGGCTGCCAGGGTCGCAAAGGCCGAACGGGCCGAGCGGACCAGGGCGCCGAGATCGAAGGCGATGGCCTCGATCTCCATCTGGCCGGCCTCGATCTTGGAGAGGTCCAGCACGTTGTTCAGAAGCGCTGTCAGGGCTTCGCCGGACTGGCGGATCACATCCAGGCGCTCGCGCTGGCTCAGGGTCAGTTCGTCCCGCGCCATCACCTGGGCCATGCCAAGAACGCCGTTCAGGGGCGTGCGGATCTCGTGGCTCATAGTGGCCAGGAAGGTGCTCTTGGCGGCGTTGGCGGCCTCGGCGGCCTGCTCCTGGGCCTTGGCCTGGGCAAGGGCGTCAGCCAGTCGACCCTCGATCGCCTCCCGATGCAGGGCCGCCTCCAGCACATAGCCGAACATGGCGACGACGGCGATGAAGGCCACCGCCAGTGACATCTTCGCCCCATGGTAAGGGCTGACCAGGAGCCCGGCGGCGGCCATGACGCCGATGCCCACCAGGGCCGCTGCGGCGATCCTGCGCGAGGCCGGCAGCTCGGAAGCGCCGCTCAGGGCCACGCCGCCGATCATGGCCATGGCCGCGACGGTGGCGTTCTGCTGGCCGGTCATCAGCAGGGCGAAGGGCATGGCGCCATAGCCCAGGGTCTCGATGAAGGTGAAGCCGGCCAACACCCGCTCGTCTCCCGGCGCGGGGGCGGCATGGGCCAGGATCTGCCGGCAGAGCGCCTGGCCGATGAGTTGCAAGGCGATGTTTACGCTCAGCCAGGCGCCGACGAAGACCGGGTCCAACCAGACGAGACTGCCGGCGGCTGCGATGACGGTGAGCGGCAGGATGATCCGGACGTCCCGCTTGCGGAAGCGCGCCACATCGATCCAACGCGCCGACCGGCCTGACTGGCCACTCATGGATACTGAACCGGCGCCCGTGGGGCGCGGCCTCCCTCAAGACGAGAATTAATCATGCTCCTCGCCACTTAACGCCCGGTGAAAGACGCGGCCAGGATGTGGGCGCCCATCGGGAGCGACGAAGCGGCCCCTGGGCGAATGCTGGGCGCTTTTGGCCCGGGGGCGGTCTTGTGGCGCCGACGCGCAGCGATGGCTGGAGCGGGACGGCGCAGAGGTCTAGGCTTGGCCCATGGCATCCTCCCAGACCCTCACGCCCCAGACCCTCACGCCCCAGACCCTCACCCCCCGGGCGCTCGAGATCCTCGACCGCCTGGTGGCCTTCGACACCACCTCGCGACTGTCCAACCTGGCCCTAATCGAATGGGTCGAGGCCTATCTCGACGGCCATGGGGTCACCCACCGGCGGGTTCCCAACGCCGATGGGACCAAGTCCAACCTGATCGCCACCATCGGCCCGGACATTCCGGGCGGCGTGGTGCTGTCGGGCCACACCGACGTGGTGCCGGTGGACGGCCAGCCCTGGACGTCGGATCCCTTCCAGGTGACGCCCCGCAACGGCCGGCTGTACGGGCGAGGGACCTGCGACATGAAGGGCTTTCTGGCCCTGTCCCTGGCGGCCATTCCCGACGTTCTGGCCGCCCAGCCGAAAAAGCCGGTCCACCTGGCCTTCTCCTATGACGAGGAGGTGGGCTGTATCGGCGCCCCGGACATGATCCGAATTATCGCCAGCGAGCTGCCGAGGCCGGCCCTGGTGGTGGTCGGCGAGCCCACCAATATGGAGGCGGTCAGCGGCCACAAGGGGATCAACACCTTCCGGGTGACGGTCCGCGGCCACGAGGCCCATTCCAGCCAGACCCAGCTGGGCGCCTCGGCCAATATGGTCGCCATCCGCCTGATGGGGATGCTGGCTGACCTCGCCGAACAGCTGGAGCGCGACGCCGATCCGGCCTCGCCGTTTACGCCCAAGCACGCGACGCTCACCGTCGGCCAGGTGAACGGCGGCACGGCGGTGAACATCCTGGCGCGGGACTGCGTCTTCCTGTTCGACCTGCGCAGTCCGCCGGGCCTGGATCCCAAGGCGGTGCTGGCGCCCTTCTTCGCCGCCTGCGAGGCCGCCGACGCCCAGCTTAAGGCCCGCTTCCCCGACACCGGGGTCGAGGTGATCCAGCGCTCCCACACCCCGCCCCTGGCGCCGGAAACCGACGGGGCGGCCGAGGCCTTCGCCCGCCGGCTGGCCGGCGACAATGGCCCGGCCCGGGTGGTGGCCTTCGCCGCCGAGGCCGGCCAGTTCCAGGAGGCGGGCTTCTCCACCGTCATCTGCGGGCCGGGCTCCATCGACCAGGCCCACCAGCCGGACGAATTCGTCGAGGTCTCTCAGATGGAGCGGGGCGGGGCCTTCATGGCGCGCCTCGTCGACTGGGCCGCAGCGGGCGAATGACCGCCCGGCGGCCCGACAGGTCCTTCGGATTCCAGGTCATGGCCTGGGCGATCTGAAGGGCCGGGGCCCGGCGCAGCGCCTGGGTGCGGCGTCGGCTCGTCCAGACGGGGCCAAGCCCGGCCAGGGCGGCCTTGAAGCCCCGCCAGGTGACGGCGAGCAGCGGGCGGTTCTGAGGCCGCAGACTGACCACCGCAAAGGCCAGCAGATGCAGCGGCAGGATCACCGGCAGCAGCAGGCCCGGCGTGTTCTTGACCAGCACCCAGAAGCGGTTGCGCGTGCCGTGGAAGACTGCGAATTCCGACTTTGGCCCGCCGGACGAGGCCGAGCCCTCATGGCCGATCACGGCGGCCGGGACCAGCAGGGTGGGCTCGCCGGCCAGCTGCAGGCGATAGCCGAAATCCACATCCTCGCAATAGCAGAAGAAGCCCTCGTCCAGGCCGCCCAGGCTGAGGAAAAGGGTCCTGTCCACCATCATCGCCGCGCCGCAGGGGGAGAAGACCTCGCCCTCGGGCGTATCGCCGGGATCGGGGGTCTGATAGCCGCCGCGATAGGGGATGGCGGGCGCCGACATCACGTCCCCCAGGCCGTCCAGCACGCGGCGGTCCTGGGCCATCACCTGGCGGGAGGTGAAGGAAAGCACCTTCGGATGACGCCGGCTGGCCGCGATCAGCTGCGCCAGCCAGTCGGGATCGGGATAGGCGTCGGGGTTGAGCAACACCAGCCAGCGGCCCAAGGCCTCGCGCGCGCCCAGATTTACGCCCGCGGCGAAGCCGAGATTGCCGCCGGCCTCTATGACGCGGGCGCCGGCCAGCCGCTCGGCCGCTGGCCCGGCTTCCTGTTGGGGCGAGTCGTTGTTGACGATCAGAAGCTCGAAGTCGGCGAAGGTCTGGGCGGCCAGGGCGCTCACGCAGCGGTCAAGCGTCGCGCCGCTGTTATAGGCCACGATGACCACGCTCACCGCAGGGGGCGCCTTGTCTTCGCCGAAAGGCTCGTTCATGCGAGGGATCGCTCCAACAACGACTCGTAGAGATCCATGACGACCATCACCCCGCTCGCCCTGCCCGAGGTTCTGCTTATCACGCCCAAGCGTCATGGCGATGCGCGGGGCTGGTTCGCCGAGACCTGGAGCCGCAGGACCCTGGGCGAGGCCGGTGTGACCTTTGATTTCGTGCAGGACAATCAGGCCTATAGCGCCAGGAAGGGCACGGTGCGGGGCCTGCATTTCCAGACGGCGCCGCATGCCCAGGCCAAGCTGATCCGGGCCTTGCGCGGCGCCATCTATGACGTCGCCGTCGATGTGCGGCCCGGCTCGGCGACCTTCGGCCAGTGGGTGGGCGCCGAGCTGACCGCCGAGGGGGGCGAGCAGTTGCTGGTCCCCCGCGGCTTCGCTCACGGCTATTGTACGCTGACTGACGACTGCGAGCTCTTCTACAAGGTGGACGGCCTCTATGCGCCGGACTGCGAAGGTGGAATCCTCTGGAACGACCCGGACCTGGCCATCGACTGGCCGGTCGATCCGGCCGAGGCGATCACCTCGGACAAGGACAAGGTCCTGCCCCGCCTGAAGGACATGCCGGAGGCCCGTTTCGAATGAGCGAACCGCAGAACGAACTGCTGGAGATCCTCAATCTCGAACAGATCGAGCTGGATCTCTATCGGGGCCTGACGCCAGCCCGGCAAGGCCAGCGCATCTATGGCGGCCAGGTGGTGGCCCAGGCCCTGACGGCGGCCTATCGCACCATCGAGGGTCGCCTCTGCCACTCCATGCACGCCTATTTCATCCGCCCGGGCGACCCGTCCATCCCGATCCTGTTCCAGGTGGACCAGGCCAGGGACGGGGGTTCCTTCTCCGTGCGCCGGGTGACCGCCATCCAGAACGGCAAGCAGATCTTCAACCTGGCCGCCTCCTTCCAGGTCCCCGAAGAAGGCTTCGAGCACCAGGACCGGGCGCCCGTGGTGACGCCGCCGGAAGAGCTGCTGAACGAGGAGCAGCTGCGCGAGGCTGACGGGATTCCGCCGCGGGACCGGGACTGGCCCGTGGAGGTCCGTCCCATCGATCCGCAGCGCCGTGACCAGACCGAACCTATGGCTCCGCTCTACAATGTCTGGTTCAAGGCGCGCCAGTCAGTGGGGAGCGACGTGGCGGTCAACCAGTGCGCGCTCGCCTATGGCTCGGATATGAGCCTGCTGGATGCGAGCCTGCGGCCCCATCCCGTCCCGCACGGCGAGCTGCAGGTGGCCAGCCTCGACCACACCCTGTGGTTCCACCGCCCCAGCGACTTCTCCGACTGGCACCTCTATGTGCAGGACAGCCCCTCGGCCTCCGGCGGGCGGGGCTTCAACCGGGGCTCGATCTTTGACCGCCGGGGCCGCCTGGTGGCCTCGGCGACGCAAGAGGCGCTGATCCGCCATCGCCCGCCCGGCTGATCCGTGACAGTCTTTCCCTGACACCGGCGCGCAAGCCGGGAGATGCGGGAGGATGCTCATGAACGATCGGGTGAAGGTGGAGATCAAGGACGGCGTCGCCGACGTGCGCATGGTCCGCACCGACAAGATGAACGCCCTGGACGACGCCATGTTCTCGGCCCTGATCGAGACGGGCGAGGCGCTGAAGACCACCAAGGGCGTCCGCGCCGTGGTGCTGTCGGGCGAGGGGCGCGCCTTCTGCGCCGGCCTCGACATGGGCTCCTTCGCCGCCATGGCCTCGGGCGAGCGCAACCGCGGGGCCGCCGACGGCGACACCCTGCTGACGCCGAAGCGCTCGGCTGGCGGCTCTAACCGCGCCCAGCATGCGGTCATGGTCTGGCGCGAACAGCCGGTCCCGGTGATCGCGGCGGTGCACGGGGTGGCGTTTGGCGGCGGCTTCCAACTGGCGCTCGCCCCGGACATGCGCTTCGTCACCGCCGACACGCGGATGGCGGTGATGGAGATCAAGTGGGGCCTGGTGCCGGACATGGGCGGCATGGTGCTGATGCGCCATCTGGCCCGCGGCGATGTGATCCGCGAGCTCACCTATTCCGGCCGCATCTTCGACGGCGAAGAGGCGCAGCGACTGGGCTTCGCCACCCGGGTCTGCGCCGATCCCCTGGCCGAGGCCCTGGCCCTGGCCCGCGAGATCGCCGGCAAGAGCCCGACCGCGGTCCGCGGCGCCAAGCGGCTGATCGAACTGGCGGAGACGCCGGCTAGCCAGCACGACATCCTGCTGGCCGAGAGCGCCGAGCAGGGCGCGCTGATCGGCTCCCCCAACCAGAAGGAAGCGGTGATGTCGAACATGGAGAAGCGCGCGGCGGTCTACGCCGACTGAGGGCGCTGACATTGCGACCGCCCTCGTCCTTCGAGGCCCTGCTGACGCAGGGCGCCTCAGGATGAGGGCGGGCTTCAGACGCCTCACCCGGCTCCCTCATCCTGAGGCGCGAGCGAAGCGAGCCTCGAAGGACGCAGGACCTTTCCACCCCCCGTCGCCCTCGGACTTGATCCGAGGGCCCATGAACACCTCGGCCAGGACCGTGTGCATGGATGCTCGGGTCGAGCCCGAGCAAGACGGCGGTGGGGCGCTGGCGGAGGGGTGATGAGCGTGAGCCTGGACGCCGCCCCCCATGAGTTAGGCGGGCGTCAGGGTCCACTCCGCCCGCACGCCCTCATCGACCTCCTCTGGCAGGGCCCGCGCCCGTTCGGCCGCGAAGGCGTCAGGCGCCAGCAGCTGTGACAGCGCCCAGGCCGCGGCCCCACGCACGACGGCTGCCTCGTCATCCAGCCGCGCCCTCACCACCTCGACCATTCCGGCGTCGCCGCTGTTGCCGATGGCGTAGAGGACGTTGCGCACGAAGCGGTCGCGGCCCAGGCGCTTGACCGCGCTTTTGGTGAACAGGGCGCGGAAGGCCGCGTCGTCCAGGGCGACCAAGTCTTCCAGACGCGGCGCCTTCAGGACCTCGCGGGCCTGGAGCTGCTGCTCGCGGGCGTCTTGCGCGAACTTGTTCCAGGGGCAGACCGCCAGGCAGTCGTCGCAGCCATATATGCGGTTGCCTAACGCCTGGCGGAACTCCCGTGGGATCGGGCCGGAGAGCTCGATGGTCAGGTAGGAGATGCAGCGCCGCGCGTCGAGCTGATAGGGGGCGGGAAAGGCGGCCGTCGGGCACACGTCCTGGCAGGCACGGCACGAACCGCAGGCGTCCTCGCCCGGCGGATCGGGCTTGAGCTCAAGCGAGGTGAGCACCGAGCCGATGAACAGCCAGGAGCCGAACTGGCGGGAGACGAGGTTGGTGTGCTTGCCCTGCCAGCCTAGGCCCGAGGCCTGCGCCAAGGGTTTTTCCAGCAGGGGGGCGGTGTCGACGAAGACCTTCACCTCGCTGCCGAAGGTCTGGGCCATCCAGGTCGCCAGCTGCTTCAGCCGCTTCTTGATCAGGTCGTGATAGTCCGAGCCTTGCGCATAGACCGATATGGCCCCGCGGCCGGGATGAGCCAGGATGTCGCGGGGGTCGTGGTCGGGGCCGTAATTGACCCCCAGCATGACGGCCGAGCGCGCGCCATCCCACATGGCCCGGGGATGAGAGCGCCGCTCCAGCGTGGTCTCCAGCCAGGCCATCTCGCCGTGGCGGCCTTCGGCGACGAATTCAGCCAGACGCTCGCCGGCGCTCCAGGGCTGGTCGGCCCGGGCCAGGCGGCAGTCGTCGAAGCCCAGGGCGAGAGCCTGGGCGCGGATCAGGTCTTCGGGGGATTCAGAAATCGAGGTCGTCATAATGGGCCGCGGGCGCGAGCCCCGGCCAGCGATCGGCGAGCAGCGGCCTGAAGCAGGGGCGGGACTTCACCGTCATGTACCACGTCTTGACCGCCGCGAAGTCGCGCCAGGGCACATCGCCGAAATAGTCGATCACCGACAGGTGCGAGGCGCCGGCGAAATCGGCCAGGCTGAGGCGGCGACCGGCCAGCCAGTCGCGCTCTGCGAGCAGGCCGGTCAGATAGGTCAGGTGATGACGAAGGGCCTCGCGCCCCCGGCGCAGGGCGGCCAGGTCCGGCGCCCCCATGCGCAGCAGGCGCTTTTCCATCTTCTCGTGCAGCAGGAAGGAGCCGACCTCATAGTCGAACTTGCGGTCGAACCACTGCAGCAGCCGCCGCGCCTCGGCCCGGTCGGCGGCCTCGCGGCCCAGCAGGGCGGGCTCGGGATAGGCCTCTTCCAGATGGTCGAGAATGGCGCGGCCCTCGCACAGGACCAGGCGGCCATCGGGGCCTTCCTCGACCAGGACGGGCGTCAGGCCCGAGGGATTGAGCGCCGACAGATCATCGGGCTGCTCCCAATAGCGGACGACCACGTCCTCGAACGCCAGGCGCTTTTCGCCGAGCGCCAGGCGGACCTGTCGCGACGCCGGGTCGAGCGGAAAATGGTAGAGGGTGCGTTGGACGCTCATGCCGGCATTTCGCCGCGAATGCGGACAGTTTGATCAGGGCTCGATAAACCCGCAGGGGCCTTAAGGGCGCGTTTACGAAGCCCATGATTTTCCCGTTTTGGGCGCCACATCCAGGCGCCCTTCGCCGTCTGCGGCGTCAGGTCGCGGGGGGCTCGGCGAAGGCGCCGCCATGGGGCTCGGCCCGGCCGCGGGGGTCGGCGTGGATCAGGATGTCGGCGGCGGGGAAGTGCTTCAGCAGCCGGTGCTCGGCCTCGACGATCACCTGGTGGGCGGCGTCCAGGGTCAGGTCCGGGTCCAGGTCGGCGTGCATCTGGATATGGACATAGGGGCCGGACGCGCGGGTGCGCAGCTGGTGGATGTCGGTCAGCCGGGCGTCCTGCGTCATCAGCCGCACGATGAGCGCCCGCTGATCCTCGGGCAGCTCATGATCCATCAGCTGGTGGGCGGCCTCGCGGAACACGCCGATGGCGGCCCAGACCAGGATGGCCGCGACGATCAGGCCCGCTGCGCCATCGAGGCTCGTGAATCCCAGAAGCGCCGCGCCGGCCACACCCACCAGAGCGGCGAGGTTGGAGGCCAGGTCGGAGAAATAGTGCGCCCGGTCGCCGGACACGGCCACCGACTGGGTCTGCTTCAGCACCCGGGTCTGGGCGGCCACCAGCAGGCCGGTGAGCGCGATGGAGCCGGCCATGACAGCCATGGCCCAGCCGCCATGGGCGATCGGTTGGGGATCGAGCAGGCTGGCTATGGCTTCGCGGCCCACCAGGGCGGCCGAGGCGAAGACCAGGCCCGCCTGCATCAGGCTGGCGAAGGCCTCGGCCTTGCCATGGCCGAACCGGTGCTCGGCGTCGGGCGGGGCCACCGCGTAGCGTACGGCGAAGAAGGTGATCAGCGAGGCGATCAGGTCCAGGCCGGAATCGGCCAGGGAGGCCAGCACCGCCACCGATCCGCTGGCCAGCCAGGCGGCGGTCTTCAGGCC
>Ga0208179_1001127_pt1 | contig 14326 bp, 19 predicted proteins | sample Malvired_Geostar_FD_184238 | JGI IMG/M metagenome (GOLD analysis project Ga0208179, IMG submission 184238) | Marine viral communities from the Global Malaspina Expedition - Malaspina viral metaG DeepMed_Geostar (SPAdes) (version 2) | ecosystem: Environmental > Aquatic > Marine > Oceanic | place...
GTCTATATTCGATCTATGCAACCCTGGCTTTACTACATGACTGAGCTCACTGTTGAAGCTCGCGAAGTGGACTTTGTGTACGAGAACCACATACGTCACTCAGACGGCTCCAGGAGCGTCGCTTACGACGTTGAATCTCTCACGGTGCTCCTGCCCAGGTTTCGTCGCTGCATCTCTGTGGAGTCCTTCCTGGCCCCTCACAGGTGGAACTGAGCATGCCTGATGATACGGGGGTAGAATTGCATGCAGCGTGGTTTTTTGATTGTCCGGGCTGTGGAAGGGAGGTTTTTATACGCCCACATCCGGTAACAGAGGGTCAGCGTCTTGGTTACGGCACTGAGGGTGCTCTTTTGGTGAGTGTCCCGGCCCAGGTTGAGTGTCCCCATTGTTCGTCTTTTTGGTATTCTTACCTAGAGGACAGCTAATGTGGGACTTAATACCGAAGTTGATTGTGTGGGCGTTCATCACCATAGTGTTCGTATGGGACGTTATAGCGAACTTCTCTGGTCATCATGAAGCGACTGTGAGTATATTCCTATTGAAGACGAGTCAGCGTCACCCGATCATCGCCTTTTTGTTTGGTCTTTTAGCCGGTCATGCCTTTTGGCCGAACGAGTAGAAAATGGTACAGACTTCTAGGCCGGATGCTGACGACGGGGCTGATGGCAATTGGACAGACCAGGGTGGCGGTACGAGTCTGTATGCTGCCATTGATGATCCGGTTGGGTCGCCGGACGACGCGACGACTTACATAAAGGTGACAGACACTTCCAGCAGCGAGGTTTGCATTGTCCAGTTAGCGAGCATATCGGCTCCTGAATCTGGCAATGTAACGATAAAGTGGAGAGCGACCACATCGGACAATATGACTGCCGGTGCTCCCCAGTTGAAGATAGAGCTTCTTGCTGATGGTAGTACGACTGCGAAGGATGGAACGGGGAACCAAGCGATAAATGATGCGGGAACCTGGACTTCTTACTCTTATCCGTCATCGGGTTCTCTGGATGTAAGTGGCGTCAGTGACTGGAGCACTCTGAAGTTCCGTATAACCATGATTGCCGGAAGCGGTGGAGGTATGGGTGCTAACGACATAATGAAAGTGACACAGGCTTACCTGGAGACTCCAGACGCTGCGGCGGGAAGCTCAATCGCACCGATAGCAATGAATCATTACAGGAGAAGAAGAGGGAATTAAAGATGGCTCTTGATATTAAGCAATCGACTGCAACAGCAATTCTTCTCGGCCCGTTTTTAGACGATTCAGATGGAAAGACGGCTGAAGACAATCTAACGGTCGCCAACATTGATGTGGATGTCTACAAATTCAGCGATAGCCACGCCCTGACAAAGGTAGATATTACTCCAGCGGCATCTGGTACTGCGCATGATATGGCTCATGTGGCGAATGGTTACTGGTCGCTGGAGCTTACTGCGACTGACACAAACACACTAGGCCGAATGATTGTTACGGCTAATATCTCCGGTGCCTTGCCTGTTTGGCAGGAGTTTAATGTTCTTGACGGAACAAAGTATGATGAAAAGTATAGTTCTACTACCCCCACGGTAGACGTGGTGAAGGTGAGTGGTGACGCGACTGCGGCCAATAACCTGGAGTTGATGTACGACGGGACGGGGTACGCAGGGGGCACAGCAAAGCTGGGTGTTGATGTAGTCAAGGTCAGTGGTGACTCTGGGGCTGCTGACAACCTGGAGTCGATGTATGACGGAACCGGCTATGTGGGCGGTACGGCCAAGCTGACGGTGGATGTGGCCAAGGTTTCTGGAGACTCCACTGCAGCCGATAACATGGAACTGATGTTTGATGGCACCGGATATGCCGGGGGAACTGCCAAGTTGGGGGTAGATGTGGTTGCTATCAGCGGGGATACCGCTGCAGCAAACAACATGGAGAGCTACTACGACGGTACTGGGTACGGTATCCAGGCTTCCAGTGCCTCTACGGTGGTCACGGTAGGTGCCCTGAACAGTGCGGCTATTGACGATGTTTGGGAGACGGACACGCTTACGGAGACTTATGCCTCTGATGGTGCTATCGCCAAGCCCAGTCAGCTTCTCTACATGATCCTCTGTGCTGTCAGTGAGTTCTCTATCAGCAGTACCACGGTAACGGGTAAGAAGCTCGACGGCAGTACGACTGCCATGACGTGGACGCTCAACGATGCTACCAGTCCTACCAGCAGGACAAGGGTTGCCAATCCGTAAGGCAGGCTAACCAATGGCGATCAAGCATGTAGTGACCCGGATGCTAGACCCGGAGTCCATTGTGACTCATGGGTTTAACTACATCGGCCCTAACGTTGCTGCTATTGTCTTCCCGGCGAACCAGCTTATGGGGGATCTCAGCTATGACGAGGTGTATTACAAGGGCATCCCGGTAACAGGGTACACATTCCTGTTGGTGAACAAGACAACCGGGGCGTCGATCACCTCTGGAAGCGTAACGGCCAAGATAACCCAGGACGGAGGCACCCAAGCCAGTGTGTCTGCTTCTGCGAGTCATGAAGGGAACGGCCAGTGGTCGATTAACCTTTCTGCGGCTGAGATGACCGCTGACATCGTGGCCCTGGCATTCATACATTCTTCAGCCGTACCTGTTTATGTAACGATACACACAAAATGAGTGGAATGACTGATAACGGAAGAAAACTGTTCATTGCCAGGCTCAAACGAGAGGGCCGGTATAGCAACTATCGAAAGCGAGTAGGGGAGGTAAGGGAGAATACCGACCTCTCTGACTGGAAGGGTAAGGCCATGGCCCAGAAGGAGTTTGGGTTTATTGGCTACTACGACGAGAAGGATCGTCTTTTTGCCGAGAACATCCAGGAACCTCTGGAGATCCAGATAGAAGAGGCCAGGGTTGATGATGAGGCAGAGGAACTGGTTGCCGCTTTCGGGGACTTTGACTTCACTACCTCTGACCTCCCTGAAGACATCGCTTTCGTCTTCCACAATCTGCACAAGATCACCAGTCCTGAAGACCCGTCTTCATGGAAGGTGAGCACCAACGAGGCTCCTACGCCTGGTGCATGGAACATGCTCACGTGGGCCGCGAGTAACCGCACCAAGTTCATGGAACTGGTGATCAGGGAGAAGCTCAAGGATCGCAAGGAGGATGACGGGGGCATGTCAGACAGCGGCCAGTCTATTGACGAGATAGATCGTATGCTTGCGGAGATCAGGTCTGGTGACTGAGTTCTATTCCCAGGTACCGAAGACGCTTGTAGAGAACCTGGAGTATCGTAGGGATCTCCTGGCCTGGGCAGATACTCCGAAGAGGCAGAGGGCACTCTGGACTGCCTGTAACAGGGACATCCTGTACTTTGTGAACGCCTTCTGCTGGCTGTATGAGCCACGGGCAAGCAAGCTGCGGGGAACCAAGAGCAAGATCATCCCGTTCATGACGTATGAGTATCAGGATGAAGCGTTTATCACGATGAACGAGTCTCTTGGTATCGCTGATGTCGGGGTGGAGAAGTCTCGTGACCTTGGTGCCACCTGGATGTTCCTCACGCTGTACTTCTACCACTGGGTGTTCAACCCGTTCTCTTCCTTTGGGCTGATGTCCAGGAATCAGGATCTGGTGGATAAGCCGGGGAAGAAGGACACACTGATGTGGAAGCTGGACTTCCTGCTTAGTGGTGAGGGTGGTAAGGGTGGCTTGCCTCCATGGATGAGGCCCAAGAATGTGTACCGCACGAACCTGTTGATGGAGAACAGGGACAACGGGTCTACCTTTGAGGGTTCTGCGACAACGGGTGACGCCTTCCGTGGCGGTCGTAAGACTTCCATTGGTATGGACGAGTTTGCTTCATTCTCCAAGGGGGATGACTATGAGGCCCAGGCAGCGACCCAGCATGCGACAGACAGCCGTTTCTTTGTGTCTACTCCCAAGGGGGCGTCGGGTGCCTACTACGATGTGATGCACGAGCCTTCCAGTATGGTGAAGATCATCCTGGACTGGAGGAGCCATCCTGACAGGAAGCTGGGTCTGTACCAGGGGAAGGACGGTGACCTGGAGATCCTCGACAAGGACTACAAGTTCCCCGAAGACTACAAGCACGTTCTGGACGGGAAGATACGCAGTCCCTACTACGATGCAGAGTGTGCCAGGCCGGGGGCTACGCCGCAGTCGATTGCTCAGGAACTGGACAGGGACTACGGGGGTAGTGAGTACCAGCTGTTTGGCCCGGAGATGTATGAGGCCGCATCGACTCGCACCATGATGCCGTTTAAGCAGGGTATCTTCGGGTATGACGTGGAGACGCTTGATCCACGGTTTGCTGCGACGGATGACGGCCCGCTGAACTTGTGGTGTCATTTGCCGGATGACATGCCGATCAGAGATCAGACGTATGTGATTGGCTGTGACATCTCGGCTGGTCTGGGTGGTAGCCACACGTCTAACTCTGCCATCGTTGTCCTGGGTGCTACTACCTACGAGCAGGTTGCTGAGTATGCGACCAACACGGTCAAGCCGGATGATTTTGCTGACCTGGCGGTAGCCATGTGCAAGTGGTTCGGGGGGGCTTACCTGATATGGGAGATCAACGGGCCTCCTGGCTCAGGGTTCACCCGTCGCGTACTCAATCAGAACTATGACAACATCTTCTACCGGGAAGTCGAGCAGAGGAACTTCAAGAAGAAGACCAAGAATCCTGGTTGGTTCTCCAGCGAGAAGACGAAGCCCGCTGTACTGACAGAGATGAGCCATGCAGTGAAATCGGGAAAGCTCGTTCTTAGGAGCGAAAAGCTGTTGGAGGAGTGCCGTCAATATGTCTATAAGGAGGGGAGAATTGTCCATAGTCGGAGTGTGAAGACGCAGGATGATTCTTCCAAGGGACAGGCACACGGAGACAGGGTTATTGCTGCAGCACTGGCATGGCATGCGGTGAAGGACAGACCCCCAGAGATCAAGGCTGAAGAGTTTACCCAGGAGATCCCCTATGGGTCGATGGCCTGGAGAATGAAACAACACAGCGAGAAAATGGAACTTGTCAAAGACGATGGGTGGGACTAATGAATCCGAACAGTGAAAAAGACATGAGTCGCCTTTCGAGTGCGATCAAGACTTCCCGCAGGTCACTGAGGCCCTTTCGTGAGAAGCGGGCCAAGCTGATCAAGGACTATGTTGGGGCGCACTATGGTTCTGGTGGCCCGGACAAAGAGAACGTGATGAACCTGATGTATCAGACGGCTGATACCTACGTTCAGGCTCTGTCTGCGAACAGGCCCAGGGTTCTCATATCGACCAAGCATAATGACCTGTCATGGTTTGCTCACCACTTTGAGGTCGGGCTCAATAATCTGATTGCCGAGATCAAGCTGGAGGAGGTTCTTCGCCGGGCTGTCCTTGAGGCTTTCTTCTGCATCGGGATTGTGAAGGTTTATAACGCAGATGCCGGGCTGGTTCATCTTGAGGGTGAGGATGAGTGGGTAGATCCTGGTAAGCCTTATGCGGATCTCGTGAGTCTTGACGACTGGTTCTATGACATCCGGGCAACCAGTTGGCGCAAGTCCAAGTTCTGTGGTAACCGGTATCGGATGCCCTATGAGAAGTTCATGCGGGACGATTCCCTGGACAAGAAGATCAGGAAGGACATTAAGCCTACCTCTCGCCACACCTATGACGTGAACCTTGAGGGAGACAACCCGGTAAAGGACATGCTTGATGATGAGGCTGACAAGGATGACTTTGAAGAGATGGTGATGCTCAGGGACGTTTGGCTCCCTGAAGAGAAGCAGATCATCACCGTGGCAGAGGATCACGGTAAGAAGCCTCTTCGCGTCCTGGACTGGGATGGCCCAGAGGGTGGGCCTTACCACCTATTAGCATTTGCAGATGTGCCGGATCATGTGATGCCGCTGTCTCCTGCGATGACACTCAAGCCCCTGGCTGACATGATCAATGGGCTGCTCAGGAAGCAGCGTCGTCAGGCACAGAGGCAGAAAGACATTCCGTTCTACCAGTCTGGTTCGCATGACGATGCAAAGCGTCTGCAGCGGGCAGAGGACGGGCAATGGACACGGGTAGATAACCCGGACAGCGTGAATGTTCTCAAGATGGGTGGTGTGGATCAGGGGAACCTGGCCTTCCGTATGTCGATGCAGGAAGTGTTCGACCGTATGGCTGGTAATCTGCAGGCGATGGCTGGACTTGGCCCCCAGTCTGACACGTTAGGTCAGGATCGCCTGATTCATAGCCAGGTATCGAAGCGACAGGCGAACATGCAGTACAAGGTAGTTCAGTTTGCTGAGGGAGTCTGTCGTGACCTTGGCTGGCTTCTCTGGTCAGACGAGATACTGGAGATTCCCGGGACTAGCGACCTGGAGGGGTACGAGGTGGATTCCACCTGGATGCCTGAAGTCCGGGAAGGGGACTGGTTTGACTACAACTTCAAGGTCGAGCCCTATTCCATGCAGTATAAGTCCCCCAGTGAGCGCGCAGCAGCGCTTACACAGTTCATCAGTCAGATAGCAATGCCTATGTTCCCCATGATGCAGGAATATGGAGGAAATCTGGATATTCAGGAGATGATCGAGATCTACGCAGACTTGATGGACATGCCCAGGCTCAAGCAGATCATCATGTTCGAGGAGCCCAAGAAGGATCGTCCTGGCCCGAATCCGGCCCAACCACCTGGGCCAAAGGGTCAGCAGGGGCCTGACCAGAGGACGACGACAAGCATTCCGACAGGGGGCACGCCTGAGAACAGGAGCCATGTAATGCAGCAGCTTCTTCAGGGTGGACAACCGAATCAGGATCAAATGGCTAATTTAGGGAGGATGTAATGCCAGGACCAAGGAAATATCTGTGGAAGGACGAGGATGGGGAGGTTCGCTGGCATGATGTGCCTGTTCCTGCCCGGGGTGCCCCAAAGCCGGAAGGTGGCCGATACTTCGGTGCAAACGGCTGGAGTACGGGCCTGGAATCGGATTCAGCTTCGGTTCACAGCAGCCAGGTAAACGACTTCCGGGAGGACGCAAAAAAGCAAGGTTTGACTGGTGTTGAGTTTGATAAAAGTGGTAATGTTAAGTTCACAAGCCGCGACCAGCGTGCCCGCTATCTCCGACACCGGGGGTTCTATGATCGGGATGCTGGTTATGGCGATCCAACACCGAGGAACTTTTAAGGAGTAAGGGATGGCGAAGGAAAAGGAAAACGACCAGGAAGAGGAACCGGTCGAACTTAATGAAGATGATATGGCTGTTATTGACGAGATCAATAACGAGTCAGATGAAGATACAGAAGAAGATGGCTTTGCCGATGATGATTCCGGTGAGGTTGATGCTGGCGAGGATGATGATTCTCCTTCCGGTGACGATGAGCCTGGCGGTGAAATAAGTCCCGACATGGTTCAAATGGCGGCGAATTACGGGCTTAATGCCGGTGACTTTGCCGATGAGGCGGCTTTGGCCCGCACACTTGGAACTTTTAATGCCTACGGGCAGCAATGGAACCAGGCGTGGCAGAACCAACAGCAGCCTCGGGGGGAGGAAGGCGAACCCGCCCCAGTGGGTTACAAGTTTGGCTTTAAGGATGACTATTTCGACGACGACGTGGTTGAGGCTCTTAATGACGGCCTTAACTCTGTTGCCGGAGATACGCAGAGACAGATTGAGCAACTCGCTGCTTATGTGTTTCAGCATCAACAGGCCTTTCAGGGCCAGAGCGATGCTGCTTTCGCAGAGCACGAGATTACTGAATTCGACTCCGCTGTGTCCTCTTTGAGGCGAAAAGGTACCTTTGGTGACGGGGGCTATCGTGATCATGAACAGACTACAAAGTTTGCCAAGAACCGGGAGCGTCTCTATGACAAAGCCGTCTTCATGGCAGATGGGTATAGGGCAAAGGGCCTGCCTGTTCCTGATGTTACCGAATTGGTCAGACAAGCCGATAAACTCGAGTTTGAGAAAGACCATGACAAGTTGAATCGTCGCCGGGCGAACAATCGCATACGAAGGCAGGCCAGCCGCAGGGTTGGTGGCTCTAGTGGTGAGAAGTCGTCCAATGTGTCTGCCAATGACCCTGTTGACAGTCCCGCGCTTAAAGAAGCCTGGGACGGTTTCATGCAGGAGAATGGCGACACATAGGCGTTTTTTATAGGAGGTGCTAATTGTGCCGTTACTTCCAGATCAACTAGATGACTTTATCAATCTGACGCTTGATAACTTCAAGCGTAAGCGATGGGTTGATATTTCGCTGGATAACCAGCACCATGTCTTCGCATCCAAGTTCTTCGCTAAGAAGGGCAAAGACCCTGAAAAGGGCGGTGTCCAACTTAACTGGAAACTCCAGACGGCGAACACCGGGACTGCGAAGCACAGCGAGCTTTACGCTGTTGATGCCACGGGCGTGAAAGACCTCACGACCGAAGGTAAGCAGCAGTGGAGTAAGCAGACTGTGAACTTCAGTTACGACATCGACGAGGACGTCTTCCAATCGGATCGGGAGACAATCATTCGTGAAGTCCAAGTGCGAGAGCACTCGATGTATAACGACTTCTTTGAACTGATGGAGACGGCCCTCTGGTCGGCCCCCAGCAGCAGCACGCAGTCTCCTCGGCCTCCGAGTGGGATTCCGTTCTGGATTCAGAAGTCAACGACCACACCTGGCGGTGGGTTCACGGGGGGCAACCCGAGTGGATTCACCAGTGGTGCGGCTGGTATTGACTCTTCAAGTGTCTCCAACTGGAAAAACTGGGCGTTTAACTACACCACAGCCAGTCGGGACGATCTCGTTGCTAAATGCCGGAAGGCTATTGAGTTCTGCTATTTCCTGGCTCCTCGCCAGTATTCAGAGCTTGGTGGTGGACAGGCAGACAGCGACTGGGGTTTCTTCACGACGTACAACGTCCTGGAAGACCTTGAGAAGTTGTTGGAAGGTCGGAACGACAACCTCGGTGTCGATCTGGCCAAGTACGCTGGCAGTGTTGTTCTCAAGGGTAATCCCGTTACGTGGGTTCCTTACCTGCAGAACAATGATTCCAGCAACCCCATCTACGGTGTGAACTGGAGAGTGTTCCAGTACTTCTTCCGTAAGGGTAAGCACATGCTCCGTCATTCACCGCAGAAGGCTGCGCGTCAGCATACTGTCCGAGAAGTCCACATGGACAACTGGGGCAACTTCGTATGTTACAACCGTCGTCGCCTTTTCGTTGGCTACGTTGCATAACAACCTTTAGATAAGGAGAACCCGAGATGGGCGATCTATTTGTAAAACCTCAAGCTAAGTCCGGTTCGATCCGGCGTGGCTTATCACCAACTCTCTGGCACCAGGCCCCCGTAATGCAGATTATGAGTGGCGACCTGGGCGAAGGGTTTGGGTTTATTGATGACTTTCTGACGTTTGATGACGCTTCAGTTCGATGGCTGCTGACTGCAGCAACTTCTGGAACGACGGCTCTTGATACCGCAGAAAAGGGTGGTGTCTTGCTGCTTGATTCTGGTGCTGCGACCAACAACCAAGGGCCGCAAATCCAGATGGGTGGTGCCGTTGCTGCCTGTAGCTTCATCCCAAGTGCTGCTTCAAAGATTTACTTTGAGACTCGCCTAAAGTTGGTGACTATTGGTTCGACGACTGTTCAGTTTTTTGCTGGATTGTCTGAGGTTGATACGACCCTGCTTGCCGCTGCAGCTAATTCGTCTGCCAACCATGTTGGCTTTGAAGCCATCAACACTACCTCCGTGACGTTTGCTGCCGAAGTTGGCGGTTCCCGTACTGCGGATACTAGTGCTGGAACCATAGCTGATGGTACTTACATCAAGCTAGGCTTCCTCATTGATGGCGTGAGTTCTGTTACGCCGTATATCGATGGTGTTGCGGGCACGAAGCAGACGGCGGGCATTCCGACTGCTGAAGTGACTCCCAGTTTGACTTGCCACTCGTCAGGTACTACTCAGCCTGTCATGCATGTGGATTGGGTTGCCTGTTTCCAAGCGGAGCAGATTAGCAACTGATAACCAGGGGAGGGGGAGTAGTAGTGGGGTTTTTTGCCTTCCTTTCGGCTCTGCTGCTCTCCCCTTCCATTTTTTTGAAAGGGAAGCAATGCAACAGTTAAAAGAAGACCTGCGGATAGTATTGGGATCGGAGATTCCTCAGGAGCTTGACGACATCCTTGATAAGGTGGTCAGGCTGTATCACAAACGAACAAACGGGCCAATTGGATTCGACACGGTGTGTCTTTTGGCCACACTTTGGTATTCCGGTTTCTTAAAATCACCCAAGAAGCCAGTGTTATCAGGTAGTAGTAAATGAGCTTTTTGCGCAACCAGGCTGTCACGGGGTTTACCTTTGCCCTTGTGAACAAGACATCTGGTGCTGCCCTGACGGGTGGTGCCGGTGCTGTCAGCAAGTATTACACGCTTGATGGGGGCACACAGGCCTCCATTTCTGGTTCTGTCGCAGAAGAAGGCAATGGTCAGTACAGCGTCAACCTGACGGCTGCTGAGATGAACGGTGCCGTAGTCGGCCTCCTGTTCACCCATGCCAGTGCCATACCGGTTCAGTTTACTATCAAGACGGTGGGTGGATCGACCACCTCATCGAGTGAATCCACGCTTTCACTGAGCCTTACTGGCCTTCGCAAGGAGGTCGGTTGGCTATGGCTAGGGGACAGGACAAGTGGAAACTGGACTTCAGACGAGACTGACCAGATCGACGAGATGATATTTGCTGGCTTACGCCAGTTCTACCATCCCCCTCCCCTGCCAGGACAAGGCTTGGCCCATCAGTGGTCTTTCCTGGAACCGACGACAACCCTTGCCACGGTGGCAAACACGTCGGACTATACCCTTCCCGCCAGCTTTGGTGGGATGATCGGGCCTCTTACTTTTGCTGCCGGAGACAACCGATGGAACGCCATCGACATTACGAATGAACATCGCATTCGTATCCTCCGGCAGCGGGACTTTAACTCTCTGAAAAGCCATCCGATTTCTGCGGCACTACGGGCCAGGACTTCGGATGGTAGTGATGGTCAGAGGTTTGAGCTTCTCCTGTGGCCGACACCGGACAAGGAGTACACGCTTTCCTATCGCTACCATGCCCTGCAGGCGAAGCTAACGACCTCCAATCCGTATCCCCTGGGTGGCGAAGTCCATGCAGAGGCGATTCTGGAGAGCTGTCTGGCCATCACAGAGCAGCGTCTGGAGAACAATGCTGGAGTCCATACCCAGAAGTTTGCAGAACGTCTAGCCGCTTCTATCTCCCATGATCTCCAGTTGAACGCACCTGAGTACATGGGGTACAACGGCGACCGTTCCGATGGCCTTGGGCCTTCAGAGAATGAGTTCCGAAGGTACTTTGGTAGCGACGTGGACTATGACGGAACGATCTTCTACGACACCAACCCAACCTAGGTGACCTATGCACCAGACACCACAGAACGCCACTACAGGCACTGTTTCCCTTACTGACGCCGTGGGTTCGACTCCGGTCATTAACTACCGTGGTTACCGCAAGGGGTTCGTGTATGTGCCGAATGGCAGCAGTCTTACAGGTCTTACCTGGTATGCCTCAGATTCCGAAGATGGCGACTACGAGGCCTGTCACGACGGCAGTTCGGCAATCACCAGTACAGTAGCAGCAGACCGTGCTGTTCCTCTTCCAACGACCCTGGAAGGCGCAGCTTACCTGAAGGCCGTAGGGAATGCGGCTGGAGACGTTAAGTTTTCCTTTATCTCTTAGGAGAAATGACCAGTGACTTCACACAGAGTATTACAAGACATTGCGAACTCCACCGAGCTTAGTCTGCTTGATCCCGGCAATGCCGGAACCATCCTGTTAGACCGTAGTGGTGGCGTCTGTTCAGTTGTTACCGCAGCATCGGAGAGTCGTAAGATTGGATCTCCCCAGCGTACTGGCATCGTGATCACTGTCTGTCTCAAGACAGATGGCGGTGACCTGGCCATTACTAGTGCTGGTGGTGAAATCCTGAACTCCGGTGCTGGTACTGAAACGACCGCGACAATGGCCGATGCCGGTGACGTTCTGACCTTGATCAGCGTCGACAAGGGATCGAATGTTGTCTGGGCTGTCCTTGCAAACCGTGGTGCAACCCTGAGCTAATCATGCCGAGAAAACGCACCAGATTCCACATGCCGTGGCCTTCTGGTGGTTTGGTGCTCAGTACATCGCATGAGGATCAGCCCAGGGGGACGACTGTCGATTGCCAGAACGTCCGGGTCTACGACCCTCTCACTGGCCGGGCCAGGGGTGCGCAACGGGCGGGTCTAGCGAAGTACAACAGTTCCCGAACTGCCGATTCCCAGGTACAGGACATGGGCGTGGTGGTAGCAAGAGGCACACCTTCAGACCAGGAGGAGGTGGGTGCCCGGACTGTGACTGCTTATGCGGTTACCAGCGGGACTGTAGCCAAGTTCACGACCAGCGGGTTCACTACTGCGACGAATGGGGGTAGTGCCCTTAGCTCCAGTGTGCCGGTTGTATTCTCTACCGAACTGTTTGGCATCGTGTACTTCGCAGACGGGGCAGCAGAGAAGAAGTGGACGGCCAGTACCAATACGGTAGCGGCCTGGGCTGCAAGTCCTGGTACTCTCCCGACCAGCGGTTCTAACAAGCCCCGGTTGATCGAGACGTGGAGAAGCCGGATTGTGTCCAGTGGGATCAGTGCTGACGCCCACAACTGGTTCATGAGTGCTGCCGGTAACCCCCTGGACTGGGATTACTCACCAACAACAGAGACTGCGATCCAGGCGGTAGCGGGGAACAATACAGATGCGGGGAAGAGTCCTGACATCATCAACTCCATGTGCCCGTACAACGATGATGTACTGATCTTCTTTGGCGACCATACCATCCACCAGATGACGGGTGATCCGGCTGAAGGGGGCCGTATTGACCTTGTGTCCTCTACTATCGGGGGTGCCTGGGGCAGGTGTTGGGCCAAGGCCCCGGACGGGGCTGTGTACTTTTACGGTTCCCGGGGCGGTGTTTACCGCATGGCTCCTGGTGGATCTCCTCCTGAGAGTATCACAGAGGGTGCTATTGAAGAGAAGTTCAAGAGCATCAACATGAACACAACATTAGTACGGCTAATATGGAGCGACAGGGAGAAGGGTCTTTATGTGTTCCTGACTCCGCTGGACGGGTCTGCCACGACAAACTACTTCTTTGATGTTCGCAGCGGTTCCTGGTGGCTGGACAAGTTTGCTACTGCAGCCCACAACCCCACGTCGGTACTGACCTTTGACGGGGATACGAGCAGTGACAGGACGCTCCTGATGGGTGGTCAGGACGGTTATGTACGCAAGTTTGACTACGATACCCCGGCAAATGCTGACGATGGTGTGGCCATAGACAGCTATATCTGGCTGGGGCCTATCCAGTTGACCAACAAGCCAAAGTTAATGTTGCGGGAGCTTAATGCGGCGTTCGATACTGCAAGCAACGATGTGTCCTTTGCCGTCTATGCGGGGGAGAGTTCCCAGGTTGCCAAGGCTGCAACTGCCAAGTTCACCGGCACATGGGTAGCTGGCAGGAACAAGTCGGAAAGGCGTCGGGCGACGGGTCATAACCTGTTTGTCCGGTTAAGGAACAACACGAACAGTCAGAAGTGGCAGTACGAGTTTATGGGTGTGTCAGTTGACAGTTTCGATGGCCCCAGAGCGAGGCAATGGTAATGGCATTAAATGGATTCATAAAGAACGCTGCAAGGGATCCCAGTCATGGTGTTCGTGCTCGTCGTAACGCACAGCAAATGGCTACCGCTCCCAAGGCTTTGAACCCAATATCGGGGCAGCAGATTTTTATTGAGGAGTTTGCTTCCGGCTCACTCCCTGATTACGGTAATACCGGCAGGATAGTGTGGGCACCAGACAATAGTCATATCTACATAGATACGGGGTCTGGTTGGAAGTCCGTGGAACTTACTGGATAAAAGGAGAAGACTATGCCGAAGGTAGGAAAGACAAAGTATCCGTATACAAGCAAGGGTAAGGCGGCAGCGAAGAAGGCCGCAAAGAGGGCAGGAACCAAAGTGAAACGTACAAAGAAGAGGAGTTATTGATGGTACTTCCACTGGCACCGATGGCGGGCTTATTGCCACAGTTACTGAAAAAGATGAACCAGCCTCAACCCATGGCACCTCCACCTCCTGGGATGCAGATGCCCCCACGTGGTCATGTCGCAGGGGGGACTATGGGCCTACCGCCGACACCATTTCCCGAGCCTGGCATTGATCCGCGAGGAACGGGGACGGGTGGCCGACCCCTTGCTTCAGGGGGTGATATAGACCTCCCAACTGTTGGGCCTGGGCAACAGCCGCATACCCCCGTGCCCCCAGAC
>Ga0208179_1001136_pt1 | contig 14225 bp, 15 predicted proteins | sample Malvired_Geostar_FD_184238 | JGI IMG/M metagenome (GOLD analysis project Ga0208179, IMG submission 184238) | Marine viral communities from the Global Malaspina Expedition - Malaspina viral metaG DeepMed_Geostar (SPAdes) (version 2) | ecosystem: Environmental > Aquatic > Marine > Oceanic | place...
CGTTCATGCATGGTCGCTCGGCACGGGCCGCGCGGTGGCGACGCTTCACGCGCAACTGACGCCCGGAACCGATGCGGACAAGGCACTCGGCGAGATCAAGACGCGGCTTGCCGAGAAATTCGGCATCGGCCATGCGACCGTGCAGATCGAGCAGGAGGGCTGTCCGGACAGCAGTGATATGCATGCTGCCGGGCACAGGCATTAGCGGCCATAAATCTCTCTTCCCTTGAGGGCGGGATGGCTTTGCCCATTTCTCCCCCGCTCCCTTCTTTCCAAAAATTCACCTCCCTTTCATGCTGCAATGCGGTATGATGGGTCCAGCAGGGCAAGGGGCGGCACATGGCTTACACCATCGATAGCTGGGGCGACTTTCGCGACGACGAGACGCAATCCCGCGAGCCGGGCTGGCTCTCGCGCCTCGGCGAGCTTCGCGTTTTTGCGGAACTGGGCGCGCTGGCGCCCGCGATTCCCGCGCTTCTCTCCGCACCGCATGGCGACGGGCACGCCGTTCTCGTGCTGCCCGGCGTACTGACGGGCGATGAATCGACCGTCATCATCCGCCGCTATCTCGAAGAACTCGGCTATGTCGCCCATCCTTGGAAGCAGGGCCACAACTGGGGGCCGAGCCGGGCACTGCACGAGAAGCTGCGCGTCCGCCTGAGCGAACTCCACGAACGCTACGATCGGCGCATCAGCATTGTCGGCTGGAGCCTTGGCGGCATTTTCGCGCGTGAGCTGGCGCGAGAAATGCCGCATGCCGTGCGCCAGGTGGTGACGCTGGCGAGCCCCTTCGGTTCGGACCTGTCGATGGACGGCAGCCGCAAGCCCGACGACGCCGCACGGCGCCGCATTCCCCCGCCCGTTCCCTGCACCTCCGTCTATTCAAGGAGCGACGGCATCGTCTCATGGGAGGCCTGCCGCGAGATGGAAGCGGACGAAACCGAAAACATCGAAGTCCCTGCAACGCATATCGGCATGGGCTTCAACCCGCTGGTGCTCTGGGCCATCGCCGACCGGCTGGCCCAGCCGGAAGGCGAATGGTCGCCCTTCGACCGCGACGGCTGGCACGGGATGCTCTACGGATGAAAGTCAGGATTTTTCTGTTCAAGTTTCTCAATGTGTCCGCCTGGCCGGTTTGGGCGCGCCGAGTCTTTGTGCTGGCGGCGCTCCCCAGAAGGAAACTTGATGATTTGCCAGTCACGATCAAGTTCGGGAAATATCTCTACTCAGGCAACGCCACCAATCTGATCGACTATCATATGCTGTCCCGCGGCGCCTTTGAGCCGGGATTGGCGCAGCTTCTCCAAGACTGGGCTAATCTGCACCCGGAGAGTATCTTTCTCGATGTTGGTGCCAACCTCGGGGTACATACGCTAGCCGTTGCGCCACTCGTTAAACGCATTGTAGCAATTGAACCGTTTCCGCCTGTTGCAGACAGACTTGAGGCGACGCTTTCTGCAAATGGAATAAGCAATGTCTTAGTGACAAGGGCCGCGCTGTCGAATCAGAACGGCACTGTTTCCTTCAAGGCACCAGACAGTTCCAATCTCGGCATGGGCCGTGTCGTTGCAGGCGATGGATCGGGCAACCTTCTCCAGGTACCGCAATTGACTGGCGACAAATTGCTGGAAGAGGAATCCTTGCCGCTGGGACTGGTCAAGATTGATGTCGAAGGGCTAGAGCTAGCCGTTCTCGATGGGCTCCAAAATCGGATCGAGAAAGACCGTCCGCTAATCGTCTTCGAAGTTCTGAATTCGGATCAATCTGCCCACCAAGCTATCCGCGAATTGCTGCCCAGGAACTATTCCTTCTTTCGACTAAAGAATGCCCGCCGCAGAAAATATGAAGTGGAGCCGTGGGGCGTCGAAAGTGGCGACATCGTGGCATTGCCCGGAGATGGAACGGACTTCCCTCGGACACATTCCTCCTAGGCGTCCAAACCGTTACATTTCATGCGGGGCGAAGCCGTCACTTTCAGACAACGCCCAGGGCGACGGCGAGCTTGCAAAGCCTCCGCTACGCGCCATCGGCCGATGTGCCCTTCGTCGTGGTGCCCGGCTATCTACATATGCAGGTGACTGGTGTTTTCGAGGCACTCGCAGAAGCACAACTGGTGATGTAACCTTTCCACAAAGTAAGAAGAACGAAGGAAATGCACCCATGAGCCTGACGGCGGAACAAAAGCAGACCATCGAAATATCGATCGAACGCGTGGCGGAAGTTGCGGGCGATCCGACGGATCGCGTTTATGCGCGGCTCTTTGCCGAGGAACCGGACATGGAGCCGCTCTTCATTCTCGACAGGGACAGCAGCGCGAAAGGTCATATGCTGGCCGAAGCACTCGACTGCGTGTTCGATTTGCTGGGTCCCCGCACCTATGCGCGCACGCTCATCCAGAGCGAACTCACCAACCATTCCGGCTTCGGCGTACCGCCCGCCGTCTTCGCGACATTCTTCCGTACCATGAAGGAAACATTCAGCGAGATCATGGGCACGGCGTGGAGCGCGGAAACGGACGCCGCATGGGAGGCGCTGCTCGACGAAATCGATGTCTTCATCGAGGATCAGGCGAAGAAATACGGCATGGAAGTGGGTTGAGCCGCCTCTTGTCGGCGTATCAATACGCCTGCCCGATTTGCTTCCGATTGAACCGATGAGAAGATATTGTCACCTCACTCCGCTCTTCATCCGCACACTGGGGGGAGGAGGGAGGTGAGAGCTACATTGATCACGGGGACCCGATGCATTTCCAGCGCTTCAATCTGATCTATCTGCATGTTCCCAAAACAGGCGGCAACGCCATTCAAGCTGCCCTCTTTCCATATTCGGACGACGAGAAGGCCCTGATTGGGCATCAGGACGGCAAGGACCGCTTCGATGTAAGAGGAGATGCCACGCCGCACAAGCACGCGACCCTTGCCCAATATGCGGAGAGGATCGACGTTTCCGCCTACCGGCTGGCGATCAGTGTTCGCCATCCTTTCAAGCGGGCTATTTCCTTCTATTTCTCTCCACACCGGTGGCTGAAAAAGAAACGCGGGCAATGGGTGCCGACCGAACCGGAATGGAACCGAAGCAAGTTCATCTCCTTCCTCAATGACATCGTTCCCACGAGCGACTTCCTGAAGCTGGACGGCGCAATTCGCACGCCCGACTTCATCATCCGACACGAAAATATATCCGCCGACTTCCGCAAATTGACCGACGCGTTGGAGCTTCCGCCGATAGAGCTAGAGCGCGTCAACAAGGGAAGAGCGCAAGATGACCTGCTGCGCTCCATCGAGACAGATGTTGAACTGCGACGGATCGTTGAGAAGCATTTTCGCGCGGATATGGAAACCTTCTCCTACTGACGTGCCGCTTCCAGAAAGCACTCTGCCAGTTTCGCTTGGGCGTCATCTCCCGGATGAATGCCGTCCGGCGCATCAACATTTGGATCCATGCTCGCATGAATACCTACAAGTTGGATGTCGAAACCATCCCGCAGAAACTCTTCCGCAACCTTAGCTACAATGGTGTTGTAGACAGCAATACGCTCATCTCTCCGGCCGTACTTGTCATAGCCATGCCGATCATAGCCCCGCTCCGCCAGCCGCACGATATCGGATAGTAGAACTGCTGGACCATCGGGTTGGTCGCTACCCGCGACATAATCCAAGCGAAAACGCGCACCGGGCGTCACAACACGCACTTCCACCTCGTGCGAGCCGTCGGCAAACCCGTCAAAGCGGGTAAGCGCCGGTCCATAAGAAAGGCCCTGCGCTGTTGTGCAACCAGCGGTTCCATCGCTGGAAACTGTTCCCGTCTTCACACCATCCACATAAATATCGGCAACGCCCCTGGAGGCGGGATGATCCTGAATGATGTGCCCGATGTATATCGAGCGCCCTGAGACCTCGGTTCGGGCCGATGCACCGCCTTCCTCACTCGTCATGCCGATGCTGTTCGCCTCGACATCCCACCAATATCCCGCTTTTTGCATGATCCCATCGCGGGCGACGACACGACGAGCCAGAAAGCGATCCGCAATCAGGCGTCGTAGAAACCGCTCATAGCAGTGCTGAAGGACGCGATCATCGCCATAGATCCGTGCGTCGTTCAAACCGACCATGATGAGCGAAAGCTGATCCGGCTCGGGCGGGACGGAGAGCCCAAACTGAGCCTGATCTGCGGCGCAGTTATTATTCGCGGCGAAGTCATGCACGATCGGACGGTTCAGACCTTCCGAAACTCTGAACTTGTACTGACGGCCGGGCGTCACATTGTGCCCGAATGTTATGCTGTCCCCAAAGACAACCATCGTGCCCGCCATGAAGTCCTCTGCAGATAGTGAATGAAGCAGATCAATCGGGACCAGCACATCCCACATGATTAGGCATAATATCGCAATCGGATTGTACTGCCACATAAGAGAATTCCGCCGCCACGGACGCTCTCACGCCCGCGATGCGCGCCGCTTCCGTGAAGCCGATACGAGGGCTGGCGAGAACGGGGGCGGAGAGTGCGCCCGCGAGACGCGCCGCCGGCGCCATCGACGCTTGTGCGAGCACCAGCAGGTCGGCCTCGCGCGCGGCTTCGCCGAGCCGGGCGGCGATGCCTTCGTGATAATCGTCGAGGCGGCCTTCGCGAAAGGCGAGCCAGACATCGTCGAACAGAAACTCGCGAATCTCGACATCGCGGCCCGCCCGCGCGGCCGAGCTTTCGATCAGCGCGCGCGTGGGCTGAAGCGTCGGACGGAGCGCGGCGCAGATGCCGATGCGCGTTCCCTCGCGCACCGCGCGATCCGCCATCGGGCGGTCGATGCGCATGACCGGGATATCGGCCTCGCCCGCCGCCTGTTCGGCTTCCGCTCCCAATGTCGAACAGGTGCAGACGACGACGCGCGCCCCGCCCTCGGCCAGCGCCAGCAACGCCTCCTGCGTCTTCAGCGAAACCGCGGGCGTGATGCCGCCCGCCTTCTCGGTGGCAGCGAGAAGATCTTCACGCACGACATGGGTGAGCCGGAGGCCCGGCGCGATTTCATCACGCAGGCGCTCGAAACTTTCGATATGGAGCGCCGTCGTATGCAGGAAGGCGATGGCGGCGCCGTGGGGTGCGAATGATGGAGGCATGAGACCTCTCCCAAAAGAAAAGGGCCCCCCGCGCGATCTGCGCGGGGGGCCCATGTAACGAAGGGCTGTTCGCGAGATCGCGTCAGTTCTTGTCCTTGTCTACGAGTTTATTCGCCGAAATCCACGGCATCATCTCGCGAAGGCGCGCACCGACTTCTTCAATCGGATGCGCCGCCGCATGGGCGCGCGTCGCCTTGAAGCTCGTCTGGTTGACCTTGTTTTCGAGCATCCAGTCGCGCGTGAACTTGCCGGACTGAATGTCGTTCAGCACGCGCTTCATTTCGGCCTTGGTTTCCGATGTGATGATGCGCGGGCCCGTGACATATTCGCCATACTCGGCCGTGTTCGAGATCGAGTAGTTCATGTTGGCGATGCCGCCTTCATAGATCAGGTCGACGATCAGCTTCACTTCATGCAGGCATTCGAAATAGGCCATCTCCGGCGCGTAACCCGCCTCGGTGAGCGTTTCGAAACCGGCGCGGATGAGTTCGACCAGACCGCCGCAAAGCACGACCTGCTCGCCGAAAAGGTCCGTCTCGCACTCTTCGCGGAAGGTCGTCTCGATGATGCCGGCGCGGCCGCCGCCATTGGCGGAGGCGTAGGAAAGGCCGACGTCATGCGCGTTGCCCGTCGCGTCCTGATGGACGGCGATGAGGGACGGCACGCCGCCGCCGCGCTTGTATTCCGAACGCACCGTGTGGCCGGGGCCCTTCGGCGCGACCATGAGGACGTCGATGTCCTTGCGCGGCTCGATCAGGTTGAAATGGATGCTGAGGCCATGTGCGAAGAGAAGCGCCGCACCCGGCTTCATGTTGTCGTGCAGATCGGCATAATAGATGTCGGACTGCAGCTCGTCCGGCGTCAGCATCATGAGGACGTCGGCCCACTTCGCGGCGTCGGCGACGGTCATGACCTTGAGGCCCTCGCCTTCCGCCTTCTTCGCCGAGGATGAACCGGCACGGAGCGCCACAGCGACTTCCTTCACGCCGCTATCGCGCAGGTTCAGCGCATGGGCATGGCCCTGGCTGCCATAGCCGATGATGGCAACTTTCTTGCCCTTGATCAGGTTCACGTCTGCGTCGCGGTCGTAATAAACGCGCATGGCTTTTATTCCTTCGGTTCGTCTTTAAATCACATCGCTTCTGGACCGCGGGCGATTGCCACCACGCCTGTCCGCGAAACGTCAACCAGTCCAAGCGGGCGCATCAGCCCGATAAAAGCGTCGATCTTGTCCGGCGCCCCCGTCACCTCGAAGACGAAGGAGGAATGCGTCGTATCGATCACGCGGGCGCGGAAAGCATCCGAAAGGCGCAGCGCCTCGACGCGCTTCTCGCCCGTACCCGCGACCTTGATGAGCGCCATTTCGCGTTCAACCGCATTGGCCTCGACAGTGAGGTCGATCACCCGGTGAACGGGAACCAGCCGGTCGAGCTGCGCCTTGATCTGCTCGATCACCATGGGCGTGCCGGTGGTGACGACCGTGATGCGCGAGGTATGCTCGCCCTGGTCCACCTCGGCAACGGTGAGGCTCTCGATATTGTAGCCTCGGCCCGAAAAGAGCCCGATCACGCGCGCAAGGACGCCCGCCTCGTTGTCCACGAGCACGGAAATCGTGTGCCGCTCGATTGTGTCGTCCTTTTTCATGCGCGTCTCTGTAGTGGCAATGGGGTCCGGGGGAAAGCTCTTTTTCAGGGGCTCCGGCCCTCAGACCAGCATCTTTCCTTCTTCCGACACACTTGCCCCTTCCGGGTCGTCGCCCAGGATCATCTCGTTATGCGCCGCGCCCGACGGGATCATCGGGTAGCAATTCTCGAACTGGTCCACCCGGCAGTCGAAAATGACGGGGCCCGGCGTCTCGATCATGGTCTTGATGGCCGCATCGAGCTCGGAGGGCTTTTCGGCCCGGATGCCGGTCGCGCCATAGGCTTCGGCCAGCTTCACGAAATCGGGCAGCGAGTCCGAATAGGAGTGGGAATAGCGGCCCTCATGGAGGAGCTGCTGCCACTGGCGGACCATGCCCATATATTCATTGTTCAGGATGAAAATCTTGACCGGCAGCATGAACTGAACGGCGGTCGACATTTCCTGGATGTTCATCAGGATCGAGGCTTCGCCCGCAATATCGACGACGAGCGCGTCCGGATGCGCGATCTGCGCCCCGATGGCGGCAGGCAGCCCATAGCCCATCGTGCCGAGGCATCTGGTGCTGGCCGACTTCCGTCGTGACATAGACCTCGCGGCCTTTCGTCATCTCACAAAGACGCTGGATCGCCTGCTGCGGCTTGATGACATCGTCATTCGTCTTGTAGGCGAGCGACTTGCGATCGCGCCACTCGTCGATCTGCTTCCACCAGCCGGCAAGCGCGGCCTTGTCGGGACGGCGCGCCTTCGACTTCCAGATGCGCAGCATGTCTTCGAGCACATGGGCGCAATCACCGATGATGGGAACATCGACGCGGACATTCTTGTTGATCGAAGAGGCGTCGATATCGACGTGGATCTTCTTCGAATTCGGCGCGAAGGCATCGAGACGGCCCGTCACGCGGTCGTCGAAACGCGCACCGATATTGATGAGCACGTCGCAATCATGCATGGCGTTGTTGGCTTCATAGGTGCCATGCATGCCGAGCATACCGAGCCACTGCTTGTCGGAGGCGGGGTAAGCGCCGAGGCCCATCAGCGTGGAGGTGATCGGGTAGCCGGTCAGGCGAACGAACTCGCGGAGCAGCTGGCTGGCGACCGCGCCCGAATTGATGATACCGCCGCCCGTGTAGAACATGGGCTTCTTGGCGTTCGCAATCAGCTCGACCGCCTGCTTGATCTTCTCGATATCGCCCTTCACGACCGGACGATAGGTGCGGTGCGTGATATGCGGGGAGACGGTGTATTCCGCCGTCTGGAACTGGATGTCCTTCGGAATGTCGATGACGACGGGACCGGGACGGCCATGCGTAGCGACATAGAATGCCTCATGCATGACGCGCGCAAGCTCCGGGACGGACTTCACGAGCCAGTTATGCTTGGTGCAATGCCGCGTGATGCCGACCGTGTCGGCTTCCTGGAAAGCATCCGAACCGATCAGATGCGTCGCAACCTGCCCCGTCAGGCAGACAATCGGGATCGAATCCATCAAGGCGTCGGTGAGGCCGGTGATCGCGTTGGTCGCGCCGGGGCCGGAGGTGACGAGAACGACACCGGGCTTGCCCGTCGAGCGCGCATAGCCCTCGGCAGCATGAACCGCGCCCTGCTCGTGGCGGACAAGGATGTGGCGGATCTTGTTTTGCTGGAAAAGAGCGTCATAGATCGGGAGAACGGCACCACCCGGATAACCGAAAATCGTATCCACGCCCTGATCGACCAGCGCCTTGATGACGATTTCCGCGCCTGTCAGTTCCTGAGCCGCCATTGTTCCGGTCCTTCTGCGTCTCCCCGCCCTGCGGGGGAGACAAAAACAACAAAGCGGCCCGCGCGAGCCCGGATTTTCGGGCATTTTCCGCGCATTGCCGCCGAAAGTGCGCGCAACCTAGCCGCGCATCAGGACCGGGTCAACCCCAAATCGTCAATAAATGACAAGATTTTTGCCATTTGGCTTTCCAAATCTTGCGCATAAATGGCATTCCACGAAATCATTTGTGTCCTGAACCAGGTTTCCTGCCGTTTCGCATAGGCCCGGCTTTCCCTCTTTCCCGCCTCCGAAGCCTCCGTCAGCGAAATCTCTCCCGCGAGATGCCGAATGAGAGGACGCAGTCCCAGCGCCTTCATCGCTGGAAGCGCGGGGTCCAGATTGAGGGCAGCCATGCCCCTCGCCTCTTCAAGCGCCCCTTCCGCCAGCATGAGATCGAAGCGGCGGTCGATCCGCGCGCGAAGCCATTGCCGCTCCGGTGCCAGCACGATCCGCGCGAAGGCGCCAGTGACGAGCGGCACCGGCGGTTCCTTCTGCCAGGCGGAAAGCGGGCGGCCCGTAGCGCGGAAAACCTCGATCCCCCGTGCAATCCGCTGCTTGTCGGCGGGGCGGATCGTCTCTGCAAGCACGGGGTCGGCCCCGGCAAGCAGTGCATGGGCATGGGGGCCGGCCTCCGCAACATCGGCGCGCGCCGCATCGCGGATATCGGCGGGAATTTGCGGAATGGGAGAAAGCCCCTCGACCAGCGCCCGGAAATAGAGCCCGGTGCCGCCCACAAGGATGGGCAGGCGTCCGCGCCCGGCAATTTCCTGCATGGCTTGCGCCGCACGCGCCGCCCAGCGCCCCGCCGAAAGCGGCTGCCCGGCAGGTGCCACCCCGTAAAGGTGATGGGGCACACGGGCCTCCTCCGCCTCAAAGGGCCGTGCCGTCAGCACCCGCATCTCGCGATAGACCTGCATGGAATCGGCATTCACGATCTCGCCGCCGAGCTTTTCGGCAAGCGAGAGCGCCAGCGCCGACTTGCCGCTGGCGGTTGGCCCTGCAATAAGGACGGCACGTTCGATGTCCATTGGGACTGTCAAAATTCAAATTCCCCGTCATTGCCGGGCTTGCCCCGGCAATCCAGTGCGGCAAGGCGCCAAGTGAGCGGCTACTGGATGCCCGGCCTCCTTATAGTTGAAGGTGAGCCCGGGCATGACATTGTTTGTGATAGAAGTCTGCCAAATGAAATATGTCCTGACCCTGATAGGCAACAAAGCAACGCCGCTTTCAAACACGCATGTGGACGCAGGCTTGAGCGCCCTTTCTGCACTTGGGGCCGCACCCGGCGCAACCGTCTGGCTCGCCGAGGGCCATGCCTGCGATATTCCCTTCGATGGCAACCCGGCCAAGGCGGAGGCCGCGGCGCGCGGCGCGCTAGAAGGCGCGACGATAGATATTTCCGCGCAGCCCGCCGAAGGCCGCCGCAAGAAACTTCTCGTCGCGGACATGGATTCCACCATCATCGAGCAGGAATGCATCGACGAGCTGGCGGCCGAACTCGGGCTGAAACCGCAAATCTCCGCGATCACGGAACGCGCCATGCGCGGCGAGATCGGCTTTGAACCGGCCCTGCGCGAGCGCGTCGGGCTGCTGAAAGGGCTTGGCGTTTCCGCGCTTGAGAAAGTCTACCGCGAACGCATTACCGAAATGCCGGGCGGACGCGCACTCACCGCGACCATGCGCGCAAACGGCGCGGCCTGCGCGCTCGTCTCCGGCGGCTTTACCTTCTTCACGGCCCGCGTTGCGCAAGCGGTCGGCTTCGACACCAACCAGGCGAACGAGTTGCTGTTCGAGAACGATGCGCTGACAGGCGTGGTGCAGGAACCAATCCTCGGGCGGCAGGCAAAACTCGACGCCTTGCTGGCGCTGCGCGAAAAGAACGGCTTGCAGAAACATGAAACGCTGGCTGTGGGCGACGGCGCGAACGACCTTGCCATGATCGGGGAAGCGGGACTTGGCGTCGCCTATCACGCCAAGCCGGTGGTCGCGGAGGCGGCGGGTGCACGCATCGACCATGGCGACCTGACGGCGCTTCTTTATCTGCAGGGATACAGGCGGGTCGAGATCAAGGACGCCTGAGCCGGAAACTACTCACCGCCCAGCCGCAACGCGATGAAACGAATGTCGCCGTCTGCCGAAATGCGGAGCAGGATGGAGCGTCGGCCGTCCTTCTCCTCGGACTGGACGATCCGCTCGACATCGTCCGGCGTCTCGACCGCATGCTGTGCCACTTCCACGATAACATCGCCCGGACGGACGCCTTTTTCCACCGCCGCACTCAACGGATCGATATCGGTGACGAGCACACCCTTCGTCTCTCCCGTCACGCCGAAACGGCGGCGAAGATCTTCATCGAGTTCGGAAAGGCTTAGACCGAGAACAACGGTCGCCTTTGGCTGCGGCGTTTCCTCGAGCTCGACCGGGACAACCTTCGCTTCCTCATCCGCGAGCCGCGCAACTTCGATCTTGCGCGTCAGCGTTTCACCGTCGCGGAAGAGCTGGATGCCCGCCGTCGAACCGATGGCCGCTTCGGCGACAACACGCGGCAGGTCGCGCATGGCCGAGATGGTGCGCCCATCGAAGGCGAGAACGATGTCGCCCGTTTCGATGCCGGCCGCCGCTGCCGGCCCGCCGGGGCTGACACCGGCGACAAGCGCGCCGCGCGCAACGCCAAGGTCGAGACTTTCCGCGATTTCCGGTGTGACGGACTGAATGCGCACACCGATCCAGCCGCGCCGGGGCTCACCATATTTCAATATCTGTTCGACCACGGGCCGGACCGTGCTGGTGGGCACGGCAAAGCCGATGCCGACGGAAGCGCCGGAGGGCGAGATGATCGCCGAATTGACACCGACGACGCGGCCTTCCATGTCGAAAAGCGGACCGCCGGAATTACCACGATTGATGGCAGCGTCCGTCTGGATGAAGTCGTCGTAATTGCCGGCGTGAATGTCGCGATTGAGCGCGGAAACGATGCCCGCCGTCACCGTGCCGCCGAGGCCGAAAGGATTGCCAATGGCGACAACCCAGTCGCCGACACGAATACGCTCGCTGTCGCCGAGATCGACATAGGGCAACTCCTTGTCGGTCTTGATTTCGAGCACGGCGAGGTCCGTCTTCGGGTCAACGCCCTTTACGGTCGCAGGCAGTGTCGTTCCGTCGGTGAAGGTGACCTCGATCTTGTCCGCGCCGTCAATGACGTGATTATTGGTGACGACGATGCCCTTCGGGTCGATGAGAAAGCCCGAGCCGAGGGACTGCACACGCTGCGGGCGCGCATCCTGCTGCTGTTCAAGGAACTCGTCGAAGAATTCGTTCAGGGGCGAATCTTCCGGCACGCCGGGAATGGCCACCGCGCCGGGATCGAGCACCTGCGATGTCGAGACATTGACGACAGCGGGCGAGAGCCGTTCCGCCAGATCGGCGAAGCTGTCGGGCGCGCCTCGCGCGGAAGCCGGAGAGGCCCCGAAAAGGAAACCGGAAAAACCGAGGAAGACCGCGAAAAACGCCGCCGCAAAACCTGCAATGAAATCCTGCCGCGGTCCGGCTTCGCGTCTCGTCGCGATCATCTATGCGCACTCCCCTTGTCCCGCCCCGGATGATTTCGCGGAGCCGGGCCCATTTTCAGCCCGATTATGGACGAATTGAGGCGCCCGCCGCCCGCACCTCAGCCGCGGACGAGCCAGACCACGAAAACGCCGATGGCAAGCGCCATCAGTCCGCCCATACGGATGGCCTGCTCCGGCATGCCAGATACGGAAATGAGCGCGCGGCGCATCGGCCCCGGAAAGGCGGCATAGAGCACGCCTTCGATAACAAGGGCGAGGCCGACGGCCGTCAGGAGGTCGCTCACGGCAGTCGCGCCGTCAGCGGCCGCCGCTTTCGGCGCCGAAGTAGCGGAAGAATTCGCCCTTCGGCTCCACGATCATGGTCGTGTTATCGCCCTTCATGCTCTTCTTGTAGGCTTCCATCGAACGATAGAAGGCAAAGAAGTCCGCATCCTGCGAGTAAGCGGCCGCATAGATCTCGTTGCGCTTCGCATCGCCCTCACCGCGCGCGATCTGGGCGTCGCGTTCGGCTTCGGCGATGGCGACGGTCACTTCGCGGTCGGCGCGGCTTCGGATGCGCTGCGCCTGCTCGTTACCTTGTGCACGGATTTCCGCCGCTTCGCGCTCACGCTCGGTCTGCATGCGCTGGAAGATGGCCTGGCTGTTCTGCTCCGGCAAATCGGCACGGCGAATACGCACATCGACAACTTCAATACCGAACTGCTGGGCAGCCTGGTTGAATGCCGTCTGGATTTTCTTCATCAGACCGGCGCGGTTGTCGCGCACAAGTTCCTCCAGCGTGTGATCGCCCAGAACGTTACGCAGTGATGACACGAAGTTCGGCTTCAGCCGGTCTTCGGCGTTACGCGGGTTGCCGATCGACTGATAAAAGCGCAGCGAGTCCACGATCTTGTAGCGCGCGAAAGCATCCACCACGAGCCGCTTGCGGTCCTTGGCGATGATTTCCTCGGGCGGCGCATTGAGATTGAGGATGCGCTTGTCGATATAGATGACGTTCTGGACGACGGGAAGCTTCCAGTGCAGCCCCGGCTCCGTGACGACGGCGCGCGGATCGCCGAACTGCAGCACGATCGCCTGCTGCGTCATGCTGACGGTGAAGGCGGAAAGATAGAGGACGACAGCCACGACAACCGCGACGACGCCCGCTCCGATTGCGACGGATCTGTTCATCAGCGGCCTCCATTCGTGGACTGATTGCCATTCGAGCCGGCGGCGGAAGACGATGTCCCGCTTGCTTTCGGCTTGAGCTCATTGAGCGGCAGATAAGGCAAGACGTTCTGCCCGCCCCCGCCGTTCGTCACCACGATCTTGTTCAGGTCGGCGAACACTTCCTGCATGGTTTCGAGATAGATGCGGCGGCGTGTGACGTCTTCCGCTTTCCTGTATTCGTTGTAGATCGAGAGGAAGCGCTTCGCATCGCCTTCGGCTTCCGCGACGATCTGCTCGCGATAGGCTTCGGCGGCCTGCGTGATCTTCGCCGCTTCGCCTCGGGCGCGCGGGATGACGGTATTTGCATAGGTCTCGGCCTGATTGCGCAACCGCTCCTGGTCGGCGCGCGCAGCCTGCACGTCACGGAAGGCATCGAGCACCTGTCCGGGCGGATCGACCTTCTGAAGTTTCACTTCGGTGATGTCGATACCGGCGCCATATTCGTCGAGCGTTTTCTGCAGGCCGATACGCACCTGCTCCTGCACTTCATTACGACCAGTCGTCTGCAGCACTTCGATCTCGGAGGAACCGACCGCCTCGCGCATCATGCTTTCGGCAACGGCCTTAACGGCGAGTTCCGGGTTTTCCACGTTGAACAGGAAATCCGATGCCTGCTCGGCCTTGATGCGCCACTGCACGGAGAAACTGATATCGACGATGTTTTCATCGCCCGTCAGCATCAGGCTTTCTTCGGGCACGCTGATCGGCGAACCGCCGGAAGAGCGCATGCCGATATCGATGCTGGTGATGTTCGTGACCGCAGGCGTCATTACGGTTTCGACCGGATAGGGAAACTTGAAATGCAGGCCCGGCTGAACGGTGCGCACGAGTTCGCCGAAACGCAGCACGATGCCCTTCTCGTTCGCATTAACGCGGAAAAACGAGGTGAAG
>Ga0208179_1001138_pt1 | contig 14197 bp, 15 predicted proteins | sample Malvired_Geostar_FD_184238 | JGI IMG/M metagenome (GOLD analysis project Ga0208179, IMG submission 184238) | Marine viral communities from the Global Malaspina Expedition - Malaspina viral metaG DeepMed_Geostar (SPAdes) (version 2) | ecosystem: Environmental > Aquatic > Marine > Oceanic | place...
TGAACGGCCCGCTGCACCTGGGCGTCCTGCCGCTGCTCTATGGCTTCACCATGTGGCTGACCACGGCCATGAACCCGCCGGCCACCGACCCGATCCAGCAGCGGATCTTCCAGCTGATGCCGGTGATGTTCACCTTCATCATGGCGCCCTTCGCCGCGGGCCTGCTGATCTACTGGATCTGGAACAACATCCTGACCATCGCCCAGCAGTACGTCATCATGCGCCGCTTCGGCGTCGATAACCCGATCGACAGCCTGATCAACCGCTTCAAGGGCAAGAAGGCGGTCACTTGAGCGCCCCTGACGAACTCTTCGACGACGCGGCCCTGGAGGCCGCCCGCATCCTCTTCGCCCGCAAGGCGGAGTTCATGATGGGGGCCGTCGCCATGGACGGCCTGCCGGCCCCGGACCTGCCGGAAGTGGCCTTCGCCGGCCGCTCCAATGTGGGCAAGTCGTCACTGATCAACGCCCTGGTGGGCCACAAGCACCTGGCGCGGGCGTCCAATTCGCCGGGGCGGACCCGCGAGGTGAACTTCTTCGTGCTGGACGAACGCCTGCGCCTGGTCGACCTGCCGGGCTATGGCTTCGCCCGGGCCTCGCGCACCGAGGTCAAGAAGTTCCAGAACCTGGGCCGGGACTATCTCCGCGGCCGGCCCAACCTGAAGCGCGCCTATCTGCTGATCGACGCCCGCCACGGCCTGAAAGAGGTGGACGGCGATCCCATGGACGCCTTCGACCGGGCCGCGGTCTCCTATCAGATCGTGCTGACCAAGGCCGACAAGCTGCGCCCCGCTGCAGTGGAGGATGTCCGCCGCCGCACCGAGGCGGCCATCGCCAAGCGCCCCGCCGCCTTCCCCCGGGTGATCGCCACCTCGGCGGAAACCGCCGCCGGCCTAGCCGAGCTGCGGGCCGAGATCGCCGCAGCCTGCGAGATCACCGAGGTTTAGGGGCTTCAGCCGCTCGGCGACCCGCGTCCCTGCAGCGGTCGCAGGCTTCATATCTCTCCGTCATGGTCGGACTTGATCCGACCATCCATGAACACCTCGGCCAGCCCGGTGTTCATGGACCCTCGCGTCAAGCGCGAGGGTGACGGCGGTTGGGCGATCTGGCGAGTCGATCCATCCCAGAACGCGGACGAAGCGCGCTCGCCCTCAGGGCGCCTTCACCGTCTCGCCGCCCTTCATCACGAACACCGGCGCCTCCAGCAGGGTGACGTCGGCCAGGGGATCGCCGGTCACGCCGATCAGGTCGCCCCAAGCGCCGGGCGCCACCACGCCCACCTCGCCAGCCTGGCCCAGGGCCTCGGCGGCGTTCACCGTCGCCGTCTGGATGGCCTGCAACGGGGTCGCCCCATAGCGGACCATGACCGCGAACTGCCGGCCGTTCTGGCCATGGGGATAGACCCCGGCGTCGGTGCCGTAGACCATCTTCACGCCTGCCTTCAGAGCCTTGCGGAAGTTCTCCCGCTGGATCTCGGCGATGTCGCGGTCCTTGCGCAGATTGTCCTCCAGCACGCCATTCTTGCGCCCCTCGGACTGGGTGTATTCGGTGTTGTAGATGTCCATGCTGAACCAGGCGCCGTGTTCGCGGGCCAGGCGGATGCCCTCGTCGTCCACCAGGCTGGCGTGCTCGATGGTGTCGACGCCGCCCAGGATAGCGGCGCGGATGCCCGGCGCCCCGTGGGCGTGGGCGGCCACCTTCATGCCGGCCATGTGGGCGGCCTCGGTGACGGCCTTGATTTCGTCGAGGGCCAGCTGCTGAGCGCCGGGCTCCGATCCCCGGGAGAAGACCCCGCCGGTGGCGCAGATCTTGATCACCTGGGCGCCGTACTTGCGCAGCGTGCGGACGTTGCGCCGGGCCGCCTCCGGACCGTCGGCCACATAGGGGCTCTTTTCGTCCATCGAGGGCGGGAAGAAGGTGGAGTCGCAGTGGCCGCCGGTCGCCCCGAAGGAATAGGCCGCCGTGACGATGCGGGGGCCGGGGATGTGGCCCTCGGCGATCGCCTCGCGCAGGCCCACATCGCCGTAGAATTCCGAGCCGACATTGCGCACCGTGGTGAAGCCGGCCTCCAGGGTGTCCTTGGCGCTGCGGGTCCCCACCGCCGTCCAGAAGGCGTCGGAGAACTGCAGATGGTTGTAGCCCCCATAGATCGGCGTCGAGGTCAGGTGGACATGCATGTCGATCAGCCCCGGCAGCAGGGTGACGCCGGGCAGGTCCACCCGCGTGGCGCCCGCCGGATCGGCCGGGGCCTGGGCGGCGCCCGCCACCTGGACGATCTTGCCGTCGGTGATCACCACCACCGGGTCGGCCAGCATGCGCCCGCTGGCCGGGTCGAGCAGCTGAGCGGCTCGCACGACGACGGTCTGCGCCTGCGCCCCGAACGCCATGAGGCTCACGGCCGCGGCGCCCAGCAGGCTGTTTCGAAGAATGTCCTTGCCCATGGGCCTGTCCCCCGACTCGCAGGTCCCCTCTGGACCCCATCCGGGCATAGGCGTGCGGCGGGGCGGCGTCGATTCGAGATTCATGCCCCGCGGCCACGTCATCGCTGGCGCCGAAGCTGCGGGCGGCGGGTGACACAGAAGCCGTCGTCGGCTATCGGGGCCATCCACGTCCAGGGAGCCGCCGCCACGTGACCGACACCACCGAAGAAGAAGGCTGGGCGACGGCCCGCACCCTGGCCGAGGCCCTGCCCTTCATCCAGCACTACGACCGCGAAACCGTGGTCATTAAATACGGCGGCCACGCCATGGGCGAAGAGTCGGTGGCCAAGCTGTTCGCCGCCGACGCGGTGCTGCTGAAGATGCTCGGCGTCCATCCGGTGGTGGTCCACGGCGGCGGGCCGCAGATCTCCCGCATGCTGGACAAGGCCGGCGTGAAGTCGAGCTTCGTGGACGGCCTGCGGGTCACCGACGCGGCCACCATGGAGGTCGCCGAGATGGTGCTGTCGGGCGCCATCAACAAGGAGATCGCCAACTGGATCACCCTGGCCGGCGCTGAGGCCGATGTCCGCGGCGTGGGCCTGTCGGGCAAGGACGCGCGGCTGATCACGGTCGAAAAGGCCGTCCGCACCCGCAAGGACCCCGACAGCCAGATCGAGCAGGCTGTCGACCTGGGCTTTGTGGGCGAACCCACCAAGATCGATCCCAAGCTGATCGAGGCCCTGATCTATGCCGACGAGGACTACGTCCCGGTCATCGCCCCGATCGGCGTCTCCAAGGCCGGCGAGACCTACAATATCAACGCCGACACCGTGGCCGGCGCCCTGGCCGGCGCCCTGCGGGCCAAGCGCATGCTGCTGCTCACCGACGTCAAGGGCGTGCTGGACGCCGATGGCCATCTGATCCGCGAGATGAACCTCGCCCAGGCCCGCGAGGCCATCGCCTCGGGCGTCGCCACCGGGGGCATGATCCCCAAGCTGGAAACCGCCATCAACGCCGTGGAGTCCGGGGTGCAGGCCGTGGTCATCCTCGATGGCCGTCGCCCACACGCCATGCTGGTGGAGCTGTTCTCCGAGCACGGCGCGGGGACCCTGATCTCCGCATGAGCGCCGACCTCGTCCACGTCGACACCTGGCTGTTCGACCTCGACAACACCCTCTATCCGGCCGAGTCCGGCTTCATGGGCCAGATCGAGACGCGGATGACCGAGTTCGTGGTCAAGGTCACCGGCCTGCCGACGGACGAGGCCTATGCGCTCCAGAAGCGCTACCTGGTCGAACACGGCCTGACCCTTCGCGGCATGATGGAGCACCACGGCGTGGAGCCCGCCGAGTTCAACGCCCTGTTTCACGACCTTTCCCTGGAAGCCCTGGCCCGCGACGCCGACCTGCTGGCGGCGCTCGACCGCCTGCCCGGCCGCCGGCTGATCTTCACCAACGCCGACGCCTTCCATGCTGAGCGGGTGCTGACCCACCTCGGGCTCCACCACCTGTTCGAAGACGTGTTCCACATCGACTCCTTCGGCTTCCGGCCAAAGCCTGACCCGGCCGCCTTCCAGGCGATGCTGGATGTCCATGGGCTGAAGCCGGCCGCCACGGCCTTCTTCGAGGATTCCGAGCGCAACCTGGCGCCGGCCGCCGATCTTGGCATGACCACCGTGCTGGTGGGGGCCCATGCCGGCGCCTCGACCGCGCCCTTCGTTCAACATCGCACCGAAAAGCTGGCGCCGTTCCTGGCGACCGCACGCCTCAGGGAGACCCGCTGATGACCGCGCTCACCTTCGACGACCTCAAGACCGAGATCGAATCCGCCTGGGAGGCCCGCGACGGGATCTCCACGGCCACCAAGGGTCCGGTCCGCACGGCGGTGGACGAAACCCTGCGCCTGCTGGACGAAGGTCGTCTGCGGGTGGCCGAGCGGGCCGAAGACGGCCAGTGGGAGGTTCGCCAGTGGGCCAAGCAGGCGATCCTGCTGTCCTTCCGCCTGAACCCCAACAGCGTCATGCACGCCGGGGCGCCGGGCCCCTACTGGGACAAGGTCCCCACCAAGTTCGACGGCTGGGACGCCCCCCAGTTCCAGGAGGCCGGCTTCCGCGCCGTGCCGGGCGCCGTGGTCCGCCGCGGCTCCTATATCGGCAAGAACGTCGTGCTGATGCCGTCGTTCGTGAATATCGGCGCCTATGTAGACGACGGGACCATGGTCGACACCTGGGCCACGGTCGGCTCCTGCGCCCAGATCGGCAAGGGCGTCCACATCTCCGGCGGCGCTGGCATCGGCGGCGTGCTGGAGCCCCTTCAGGCCAATCCGACCATCATCGAGGACGGCTGTTTCATCGGCGCCCGTTCCGAGGTGGCCGAGGGCGTGATCGTCCGTGAGGGCGCGGTGCTGTCCATGGGCGTCTTCATCACCGGCTCGACCAAGATCATCGACCGCAAGACCGGCCAGACCTATCGCGGCGAGGTCCCGGCCTACTCGGTGGTGGTGCCGGGGTCTCTGCCTGATCCGCACGGCGTCGGGCCCTCGCTCTATTGCGCGGTGATCGTCAAGACGGTCGACGCTCAGACCCGGTCAAAGACCAGCGTCAACGAACTGCTCCGCGACTGAAAACCAACGCCGTCGCCGCCTTCCGCATCAAGACCTGCTCGCCCCTGGCGCGATGCGCCCAACTGAGCGTCACCCGCTCATTTTGAGCGCGGGGATTGTTTCCCGTTATGGGCGAGTAGACTAGGTTGTTCCTCAGGAGCGGGGGGCGGTTCTATTCTTGGTTAACAAAGTCTTCCCCCTCAGCTGACACAGTGATCTGAATAGAATCGGCCTCCGCTTCGCCTAATTGTTGACAGGCTTTCGTTGTTTATGCGGCGGGGCTCATATCCGGAGCGGTGGCTATGTTTTCGTTAACCTCGAATTCTCAATCGCTTTCCCTTAGGGATGCGGCGGATGAGACCATGGGCGTGCCCGCTGAGGCCCGCGGCTGGAGCGAACCCAGTCCAGGCTATCTGGACCAGGACGCGCAGCGCTTCTTCTACCGTTGGGGCGGGCAGCTCTCGGCGGCTCTGATCCGCATTCGGTCCCGTTTTGACGGCGATCTGGACCAGTACGTCCTCTATCTGACCTTCCTGCTGTCGGAGTTGGCCGAGACCATCAACGGCGAAGCCGGGGTCCCCCGAGAGCCCCGCGGCCTGAATGCGCTCAGCCTGTCCGAGATCACCGGCATTCCCCGCGAAAGCGCCCGTCGCAAGCTGCTCATCCTGGCGGCCAACGGCTACCTGAACCGCGACGCCGATGGCCTCTTCACCCTGGGCGACCGCTACGGCCTTGACGCCTTCTTCACCGAACTGAAGCCGCTCTTCTGGGACGCCGTCCGCACGCCGCGCTAACTGGCTGAGAGGCTGAGCCCCCACTCAGCCGACCTCGTCCATCCAGCGCCAGAGACTGCGGATCGCCAGCGCCCTCACGGCCGCGTCCTCGGACTGCAGGACCGGCAGCCCGGCATGGGCCAGGCAGTCGTTCAGCGTCAGGGGCTCATGGGCCGAGACTTCCAGGCCGATCCGTCGCGCCGTCTGCTGGAACCGCCGCCAGGCGCACTCGACGCCAGCCGCCGAATGGACGGCCCCATAGGGCAGAAGCCCCCCCTGCAAGACCCGTTGATACCCCACCAGAGTGGCCCCGCCACACAGTCGTGTCGCGATATGTTCGAACGCGTCTGCGTCCAGGGGTTCCATGGCCAGATCTTCGGCGCGCGCGCCGAAGATGATCGCCGCCGGCGCCTGTGACCGGACGAAGGCGCTCATCACCACGTTGCCGCGATCATCAGCGAAGGCGTACTGAAGAACGTGGTCGCGACCTTGTACGCCCAGCGACCGCACAACAAAGTAAAGATGGTCGCTCGCTGCGGCGTCGCGGCGACGATAACGCCGCCCAAACACCGACTGCTCTGGAGGCCGACGCTTGTCGGTTGGCGACCTCAGGGCCATACCCATCCTTGACTTGCACGGGGCAGGCGATCGGCGACCAAATATCTCTACAATGTTCATCACATACCTCCACTTACTGATACATCTGAGCACCTGTCCGCTTTCTTCGAAACATAGATGGTCCCTACACTGAGATGATTATTGCAGATTAATCATCTCATCCTGGGCGCGGCCTATTGCAGCCTGGGGACCACGCCATTGCCCATCCTGCGGCCTGCGGTTACCTGCATGGCATGACCAGCCTCGACGCCGTCCGCCTCACCCAGGATCTCATCCGCCGCCCCTCCGTCACGCCGGCCGACGCCGGCGCCATGGATGTGCTGCAAGCCCAGCTCGAAGCCCTGGGCTTCGCCTGCCGCCGGATGCGGTTCGGCGAGATCGAGAATCTCTACGCCCGCTGGGGGACGGCGCGGCCGAACCTCTGTTTCGCCGGCCATACCGACGTGGTGCCGGTGGGCGACGCCGGCGCCTGGAGCCATGACGCCTTCGCCGCCAAGATCGTCGACGACGTCCTGATCGGCCGTGGCGCGGTGGACATGAAGAGTGCGCTGGCCGCCTTCGCCGCGGCCGCAGCCGCCGCCCTGGCCCGAGGCGAGGTGACCGGCTCGCTCTCCTTCCTGATCACCGGGGACGAGGAAGGGATCGCCGTCGATGGCACCAAGAAGGTCGTCGAGGCCCTGATGGCCGAGGGCGAGGTCGTCGACCACTGCGTGGTCGGCGAGCCCACCAGCGCCGAGACCTTCGGCGACATGATCAAGATCGGCCGCCGCGGCTCCATCAACGCCGAGATCGTCGTGGAAGGCCGTCAGGGCCACGTGGCCTATCCCCACCGGGCGGCCAATCCCACGCCGGTGCTGGTGCGTATCCTGGCGGCCCTGGACGCCCATGTGCTGGATGAGGGCTATACGGGCTTCCAGCCCTCGAACCTCGAGATCACCACGATCGACGTGGGCAACGCCGCCACCAACGTGATCCCGGCGATCGCCCGGGCGCGGGTGAACATCCGCTTCAACCCGGCCCATAGGGGCGCAGACCTCGCCGCCTGGATCGACAGCGTCGCGCAGGCTCAGGCCCAGGGCTTCGACGGGACCGTGCGGGTCACGCCGGCCATCAGCGGCGAGGCCTTCCTGACCCCGCCCGGGGACTTCACCGACGTGGTCGCCGCGGCCGTCCGCGACGTGGCCGGGCGCGACCCGGAACTGTCCACCACCGGCGGCACTTCCGACGCCCGCTTCATCCGCGCCCTTTGCCCAGTGGTCGAGCTGGGCCTGGTGGGCAAGACCATGCATGCGGTGGACGAGCGCGCGCCGGTGGCCGAGATCCGAGACCTGCAGGCGGTCTATGAGCGGCTGATCGCCCGCTATTTCGCGCGGTTCGGCTCGGCGTCGTAGCGCACGCCCACCAGATAGAGGCCCGTGGCCGGGGCGACCGGGCCGCAGGCGCGGCGGTCGCGAGCGGCCAGGGCTTCAGCCACATCGGCGGCGCTCCAGCGTCCCAGCCCGACCTCGGCCAGGGTGCCGGTCATCGAGCGGACCTGCCGGTGGAGGAAGGAGCGCGAGGCGAACTCCAGGATCACCTCCTCGCCCTCGCGGCGCACCGCGGCCACGTCCAGGGTCTTCATCGGCGACTTGGCCTGGCATTGCAGGTCGCGGAAGGTGGTGAAGTCGTGATGGCCCACCAGGGCCTGGGCCGCCGCATGCATGGCCTCGGCGTCCAGCGGCTTCTTCACATGCCAGACCCGGCCCCAGTCCAGAGCCGGCGGCGCCTTGCGGCAGAGGATTCGATAGATGTAGCGCCGCTCCACGGCCGAGAAACGCGCATGCCAGCGAGGGTCCTCAACCTGTTCGGCCGACAGGATGGCGATGGGCTCGGGGACCAGGTGGGCGTTGAGGGCGTCGCGGACCACATCGGCCTTCCAGGCCTTGTCCAGGTCCACATGCACCACCTGCCCGGTCGCGTGGACGCCGGTGTCCGTCCGTCCCGCCGCCTGCAACCGCAAGTCCTGGCCGCAGAACCCCTTGACCGCCTTCTCGATGGCGCCCTGGACCGAGGCCAGCCCCGCCTGGGCCTGGAAGCCCCGATAGGGCTGTCCGTCATACTCGACGGTGAGCTTGTAGCGGGGCATCAGCTGAGCTTCGTTCCCGCCGGTAGGGGGAAGCCCCGCAGGAAGACGTCGGCCTCCTGCGGGCCACGGCCTTCCCGTTGCAGCCGCAGGAGACGCACCGCGCCGTCGCCGCAGGCCACCAGCAGATCATCGTCGAGCGCCTCGCCCGGCGCGCCCGCCCCGTCCTCGCAGACGCTGGCCAAAACCTTGACGCGCACCGGCCCCTTTTCGCCGGGCGCCTCGAACCAGGCGCCAGGAAAGGGCGACAGCCCGCGGATCTGACCATCGACGCGGGCGGCAGGCTTCGACCAGTCGATGCGCGCGGTCTTGGGACGGATCTTCTTGGCGTAGGTCACGCCATCGGCGGCCTGCGGGACCTCTTCCGCCACCCCGGCCTCGATCTTCGGCAGGGTTTCGGCCAGCAGATCAGCGCCCAGCTCGGCCAGGCGATCATGGATATCGCCGGCGGTGTCTCGGGGGCCGATGCGCACGGTGGCGGTGGCCAGCACCGGGCCTTCGTCCAGACCCTCCGTCATCCGCATCACCTGGACGCCGGTGATCTCGTCCCCGGCCATCACCGCCCGCTGGATGGGCGCAGCGCCGCGCCAGCGCGGCAGCAGCGAGCCGTGCAGGTTGAAGGCCCCGAGCCGGGGCGCGTCGAGCACCTCAGCGGTGAGGATCTGGCCGTAGGCGACCACGCAGGCGGCATCAAGATCCAGGGCGCGAAAGGCCTCGATCTCATCAGGATCGCGCATCGAGACCGGGGTGCGCACTGGCAGCCCATGCTCCAGGGCGAAGGCGTGCACGGGCGAGGGCTTGAGCGTCTGCCCGCGTCCCCGAGGCGCCGGCGGCTGGGAATAGACGCAGGCGATGTCGTGGCCGGCCGCCACCAGGCGGGCCAGGGCGACGACGGCGAAGTCAGGGGTACCGAGAAAGGCGAGGCGCATGGACGCCGTTTACCGCGCCCCGTAGGGTGCGCAAAGCCGGGGGAATGATCTGACACGCGCGACCGTTCTTTATCGGCTTCAGGAGAAGAGGAGACATCCATGCGCACCACCCTGACCGCCATCACCTTCGCCGCCGCCGCCCTGGCGCTCGCCGCCTGCTCCCAGGCTGACCAGAACGAAGCCGAGGCCAATGCCGACGAAATGGCCGCGGAGGCCAGTCAGGCCGCCTCCGAGGCCGCCGACGCGGCTCAGGACGCCGCCGCCGAGGCTGCGGCCATGGCCGAGGACGCCGCCCATGAGGCCGGCGAAGCCATGGAAGCGGCGGGCGACAATATGAGCGACGCCGCCGACGACGCGACCAACTGAGGATCGGGCCTCAGACACGACGAAGGGCGGCGCGTCTGACGAGCCGCCCTTTTTCTTTGGCGCTGAATTCGAGCCCTCGGCCCGGTCGCCTCAGGCCGCGCGCGCCTGCTTCTTCACCTTGGCCACGGCCCGGTCGCGCTTCAGGCGCGACAAGTGATCGATGAACAGGACGCCTTCCAGGTGGTCCATCTCGTGCTGGATACAGACTGCGAACAGCCCTTCGGCGTCCTCTTCCACCTGCTCGCCCTGATAGTTGAGGTAGCGCAGCTTGACCTTGGAGGGGCGATCGACCTCGTCATAGATGTCGGGGATCGAGAGGCAGCCCTCCTCATAGGGGGCGGTATCGTCCGAGGCCCAGAGAATCTCCGGATTCACATAGTAGCGGGGCTGGCGCTCCTCGTCGGGGCCGGCGATGTCCATGACGATCACCCGCTTGGGCACGCCGATCTGGATAGCCGCCAGGCCGATGCCCGGCGCGGCGTACATGGTCTCCAGCATATCGTCCATGAGGGCGCGCAGGGCGTCGTCGACGGCCTCCACTGGCTGGGAGACCTGCTTGAGGATCGGGTTCGGGACCGTGAGGATTTCGCGAATGGCCATAGTTGCGAGGTAAGCGCGCCAAACCTGAGCGTCAAGGTCGGCCTTTGTCGCCAACTCAGCCCTCGTCGCCCACCGCCCGAATGCGCGGCGCCGACTCCGCCTCGGCCGCCAGCTTGGCCAGGGGCCGGACGGCGGTCTCGACCGGGCTGAGCTCGGGAATCTCCCGGCCCTCGTGATCGACCTTCAAATCCTCGAAGCGCCGGGCCTGGGTCAGCACCTGAGTCTCGAGGGAGCCGACCATCTGGTTGTACTTGCCCACCGCCTCTTCGAGCTTCTTGCCGACCGCCGCGGCATGGCCGCCCATCACCGACAGGCGCTTGTAGAGTTCGCGGCCGAGCTTGGAGATCTCCTGGGCGTTGGCCGCCTGCTCCTCAACCCGCCAGCCATAGACCACGGCCTTGCAAAGGGCGAACAGGGTGGTCGGCGTCACCACCAGCACCCGGCGGTCCATGGCCTCGCTCATCAGGTCCGGCGCCCGATCCAGCGCCGCGGCCAGGAAGCTGTCGCCGGGGATGAACATGGCTACGAAATCAGGCGAGGCCTCGAACTGGTCCCAATAGGCCTTGGCCGACAGGCTCTGCATGTGGGCCCGGACGCTCTGGGTGTGGCGCACGAAGCAGGCCTCGCGCACGGCGTCGTCGGTGGCCTCCTGGGCGTCCAGGAAGGCGTTGAGCGAGCACTTGGCGTCGATCACGAACAGCGCCCCGCCCGGCAGGCGCACGGTGACGTCGGGACGGCGACGGCCCTCCTCAGAGTCGGTGGAGACCTGTTCGTCGAAGTCGTAGCGATGCGAGAGCCCTGCGGCCTCCAGCACATTGCGCAGGGTCTGCTCGCCCCACCGCCCCTGGACGCCCGCCCCCCGGCGAAGCGCCGCCGATAGCTTGCGCGCCTCGTCCTGAGTGGCGACGGACGCGGTCAGCAGTTGGGCGATCTGGGCCTTCAGCCCGCCGGTCTCCTCGGCGCGGGTCTTTTCGACCGCGGTGACCTGCTCCTGGAACTTGGCCAGGGTCTCGGCGACCGGCTTGAGTTGCGCCTCAAGACGCGCCTGGGCCAGTTGCTCCCGATTGCGGAAGGTCTCTTCCGTGCGCTTGAGCAGGGCCTCGGCCACCACATTGGCCGACTGAGCGGCCTGGTTGCGCAGGATCTCGGCCTGGGCTTCGGACTGGGCCTTGAAGCTGCGAAGCTCGGCCTCGGCGTTGGCGCTGTGGTCGCGCAGGCTCCAGTAGTCGCCCTGCAGTCGGTCGGCTCGGCGGCGCTCCATCAACGCCCAGGCGAATCCGGCCACGGCGGCCAGGGCGCAGACGACGACGGCGACGAGGGAGGCTTCCAGGTTCATGCTCCGTTCCTAGCCGGAGTCGGCGGCCGGGGCCAGGGGGCGGGAAGAAGGCCCCGTCCGGGCATAGGGCCTAGATCCCTGTGCGCCGTCACCCTCGGACTTGATCCGAGGGCCCATGAACACCTCGGCCAGCCCCGTGTTCATGGATGGTCGGGTCAAGCCCGACCATGACGGAGAGAAGGTGGTGAGGGAGTCGGATCATAGCCCACCCCACGCTCCTCATCCTGAGGTGCGAGCGCCAGCGAGCCTCGAAGGCCGCAAAGCCTCCGCCTCAGGCCGGACGGCGGGCCCGCAGGGCCTGGGCGATGGTGCCGTCGTCCAGCCAGTCCAGTTCGCCGCCGACGGGCACCCCGCGGGCGAGCATGGAGATTGTCACGCCGCAGGGCGCCAGGCGCTCGGCCAGATAGTGGGCGGTGGTCTGGCCATCCACCGTGGCCGGCAGGGCCAGGATCACCTCGGTGACCTCCGCGGCCTCGGCCCGGGCGACCAGCGAGCCCACCCGCAGGGAGTCAGGCCCGACGCCGTCCAGGGCCGAAAGCAGGCCGCCCATGACGTGGTAGCGACCCCGGAAGGAGCCGCCGCGCTCCATGGCCCAGAGCGCGCCGACCTCCTCGACCACACAGATCAGGCCGCCGTCCCGCTCAGGATCGGCGCAGACGGCGCAGGGGTCGCGGGTGTCCAGGGCGCCGCAGGTCGAACAGGTCTTCACCCGCTCGGCCGCGTCAGCCAGGGCCTGGGCGAGCGGCGTCAGAAGCTGTTCGCGGCGCTTGAGCAGGGCCAGCGTCGCACGCCTCGCCGAGCGCGGCCCCATGCCGGGCAGCTTGGCCAGCAGCGCGATCAGCCGCTCGATCTCGGGTCCGGAGGATGCGGCCAAGGGGCGTCGATCAGAACTTGGGCATGCCGGGCAGGCCCATGCCGGCCAGGGGGCCGGCGGCCTCGCGCATCACCTCGGCCTGCATGGCGTCCAGCTTGCGCTTGGCGTCGGCATGGGCGGCCACCATCAGGTCCGACACCACCTCGCCCTCGCCGGGCGCCAGCAGGCTCTCGTCGAGCACCACGCCGACCAGTTCGCCAGAGCCGCGCAGGGTCAGCCGCACCATGCCGCCGCCGGACGTGCCCTCGACCATGGTCTCGGCCAGCCGCGCCTGGGCGTCGGCCAGCTTCTGCTGCATGGCCTGGGCCTGCTTCATCAGGGAGCCAAGGTCCTTCATCGGCTAGTCCTCCTCGGTTTCGTTCTCGTCCTCGCCAGTCGGCTGGACGTCGGGTTGCGGCAGGGCGCGGACGCTGAGGATCTCCGCCCCGGGGAAGGCCTCCATGACCGAACGTACGAAGGGGTCCTGTTCGATCCGTTCGCGGGCCTCGCGCTCCTCGCGCTTCTGCAGCTCCCAGCGGCTTTCGGCCCCGCCGCCGCCCTGGGCGACGATCAGCCAGGGTTGGCCGGTCCATTCCTTGAGCCGTCCGGCCAGGCGCTGGATCAGCGTATTGGGGGCGCCGGGCGCGGGCTCGAACTCGATGACGCCGGGACGGAAGGCGATGGGACGCACGAAGCGCTCCACGTCCAGCCGCAGGGAAATGTCGCGCTTCTGCTCGATCAGCGCGATGACGTCCTCGAACCGGCGCAGGCTGATCTCGGTCGTGGCTTGCGCCTGGGGCTGGGCCATCTGGCGGGCCATGGCGGTAGCGCCGCCGCCCGAGCCCATGGCCGAACCGCCACCGCCGCCGCCGCCGCCGCCAGAGGGACCGGAGCCGCCCGGCAGGGGCTCGCCAGCCTGCAATTTCTTCAGCGCCTCTTCGGGGCCGGGCAGATCGGCGGCGTAGGCCAGGCGGATCAGGGCCATGTCCACGGCTGCGGCCGGATCGGGGGCGCGGCGCACCTCCTCATGGGCCCGCAGCAGAATCTGCCAGACCCGCGAGAGCGTTCCGGCCGACAGGGCTGCGCCGATGGCGGTCAGTCGGGCGGCCTGGTCCTTGGGCATGACCAGGGCCTGGGGTCCGACGGCCTTGGCCACCGAGGCCGAATGGCAATGCTCCAGCAGGTCGCCCATCACCTGGGCGGGGTCGGCGCCATAGCCATAGAGGCTGCGGAAGGTCTCGATAGCCGGGCCGCCCTCACCCTTCATCGCCTGTTCGAACAGGCTGATGGTCTGGGCCCGGTCGGCCAGGCCCAGCATGTCGCGGATGGAGACGGCGCTGACTGTCTCGCCCGACTCGGCCTGGACGATGGCCTGGTCCAGCATGGACTGGGCGTCGCGCACCGAGCCCTCGGCGGCGCGGGCGATCAGGGTCAGGCCCTCGGCCTCCACCCGCGCGCCCTCGGCCGCGCAGATCATCTCCAGGTTCTTGACGATGACCTCCGGCTCCACCCGGCGCAGGTCGAACCGCTGGGTCCGCGACAGGATGGTCACCGGCACCTTGCGGATCTCGGTGGTGGCG
>Ga0208179_1001140_pt1 | contig 14194 bp, 15 predicted proteins | sample Malvired_Geostar_FD_184238 | JGI IMG/M metagenome (GOLD analysis project Ga0208179, IMG submission 184238) | Marine viral communities from the Global Malaspina Expedition - Malaspina viral metaG DeepMed_Geostar (SPAdes) (version 2) | ecosystem: Environmental > Aquatic > Marine > Oceanic | place...
GCCTTAGCGTCAAGCGCACCATCATCGGCGCGGCCGGTAAAATGGCGCGGGAACATGCCCATGAGGAAGGCCAGGCACACCCGCCGCGCGCCGTTCCGGTCAAATCGCGTCGGCGTCAGCAGCAAATCGAGCCACAGCCCGTCGGTCAGTGCCATCAGGCCGGTCGCGACATCGCCGGCATCGACGGCATCATAGCCGCCGGCCTCCACCAGCGCGGCGGACAGGCTCTGCACCGTTTCCAGCAATTCCCGGTCCTGACGCTCGCAGACATCAAGATAGGTCGGCCGGGAGCGCGCCTCGCCCCAGAAGGCGTACCAGACAGCGATCTTCTTGCGGTTGCAGACGGTCGGATGGAATTCCGCATCGACAATGGCGCGCAGCCGCGCAGCGGGATCGTCGCCCGCCTTCGCCACCGCCGCCTTCCAGAAGCCGGTATATTCATCGGCCAGATGGGTCAGGGTCTCGACCAGCAGTGCATCCTTGCTGGTGAAGTGGAAATTCACGATGCCGCGCGACAGGCCGGCCCCTTCGGAGACCTTGGCCAGCGTGGTGTCTGCGAAGCCCGAATGGGCGATGGAATCGATGGTGGCCTCGATCAGCTTCAGCCGGGTCGCCTCCTTCGCGACGGCCCGCTGGGTTCCCGGCTTCTGGGTCCGCCCCGAAGTCTGCGGCGAGGTCAGGGATTTCGGCGGCCGTCCCCGCCGGGCCGTGGAACGCGGCGCTGACACCATTTTCCGTCGAACCTCCGTCCCTAGAGTCTGGCCCTTGATTCTGGCGGTATCATTCGCGTAAAGCCGGGCGAAAATCCAGCCCAAACAAAGAGGGCGGCCCCGGTTTCCGGGAAGCCGCCCCCGATTGCCTGTGCGCGCCGCTCAGCGGCCGGAAAGCGCGCGGATTTCCTGCCACATGGCGACCAGCTTGTCCTTCTCCGGGATCGCCTGCTGGAAGAAGCCGGTCGCCAGGAAGGCATCCACATCCTCCGGCAGTTCGGCTTTCTCGCGCACCGCCGGATCGATCGACTTCATCGCCTTGGTGTTGGCCGGCCCATAGCCCATCTCGGTCACCAGGAAGGCGGTCGCGGCCTCGGAATTGTTGGAATCGATCAGCGCATGCGCCTTCCCGGCATCCTTGGTGTCCTTGTGCATCACGAAACCGCACACGAAGGTCATCATGCCGGTCTTCGGACGCAGGAACTTCACCGGCAGATTCTCCGCCTTCATCTCGGTGTAATGATCGTTCCAGGTGATCGCGGCCACCACCTCGCCCGAGGCCACGGCCTGGGTCAATGTCGTCGAATCACTGGTCACCAGCCGCAGATTGTCGGCCAGCTTGGCGAGATGATCGCGCAGCTTCTTCTCATTCTCCGGGGTCAGCTTCACATAGGGGTCGATGCCGAGATGAAGGGCGGCCATGGCCACCGTATCGTCCACACCCTCAAGTGCTGCCACGCGGCCCTTGTATTTCGGGTCCCAGAGGATATCCCAGCTCTCCTTCTCGGCATATTCCGGGGCCAAGTCGGTGCGGATCGTCACCGAGGTGTTGCCCCAATATTGCGGCACGAACCAGACCTTGCCGTCCCCGGCGGCCATGCCGGTGATCTTCCGCAAGGGCGGCGCGATGCTCTCCCAGGTGGACAGCTTCTTCGGGTCGATCGGCTGGATCAGCCCGGCGTCGCGCCAGCGCGGCACCTCATAGGTGCAAGGCGCCATCACATCCGGCTTGAAGCCCGCCATCATCTTGGCGAAGGCCTCGTCCTCATCGGCAAACAGCGCGGATTGCGGCTGCTTGCCGTACTTCTTGGCATAGTCCTCGAAGAAGGCCGGCTCGGCCAGATTCTCCCAGGTGAACAGCATCGCCTCGGCGGCCCTTGCCGGCTGCGGCTGACCCGCGGCCAGAAGGAAGGCGCCGGCGACGGCGCCCGAAAACAGCGCCCGGCTGAAAATCTTGGATCGGTGCATGAACATCTCGTCTCCCTGGATCGTGCGGGTTGATCGGCTGTCGTTTCGTCGGACGGCGGTGGCGATCAATTGTTATTTTGCACGATCCTATATCGGGCGCGGTCTGCCGCCAACGGGCATCAGCAGGGGCCGATACACGCTGGCGAGCCAGACAAGGCCGGAGGGATCAGATGAACAGTTTGCGCAGGCGCTGCGAAACCACGTCCAGCAGGCTAACCGAGACGATGATGATGATCATGACGGCGCAGGTCTGGGCAAAGTAGAAACCGCGGATCACCTCCCACAGCACGACGCCGATACCGCCGGCACCTACCATGCCCACCACGGTGGCGGAGCGGACATTCGATTCGAAGCGGTACAGCGCATAGGAAATCCACAGCGGCAGCACCTGCGGGATGACGCCGAACACGATCTCCTGGATGACATTGGCGCCGGTGGCGCGGATGCCCTCAACGGGGCGCGGATCGATGGCCTCCACCGCCTCGGAGAACAGCTTGGCCAGCACACCGGTGGTATGGATGAACAGCGCCATCACGCCAGCGAACGGGCCGAGGCCGACGGCGACGACGAACAGCATGGCGAAGACCATCTCGTTGATCGCGCGCAGCATGTCCATCAGGCGGCGTACCGGCTGGTTCACCCACCAGGGCGCGATATTCTCAGAGGCCAGCAGCGCGAAGGGAATAGCGGTGACGATCGACAGCACCGTGCCCCAAAGCGCGATCTGGATCGTGGTCAGCATCTCCTCGACATAATATTCCCACTGGCGGAAATCCGGCGGGAAGAAATCCTTGGCGAAGGTTGCCATGTTGCCGGAATCGCGGATCAGGTCGAGCGGGCGCATCTCGGCACCCTCCCAGGACCAGACCAGCACGGCCAGGAACAGCCCCCATCCGAGATAGCTCAGAAGCGACTTCTTCAGATCGCGGGGTGGCAGTTCGAGCGCGGCGTCGGCGGTCCGGGGCGTCATGGCCATCTCCTTGGTGGAGGCTGCAGGGGCGGGCGCTGTGGGTGAGGAGCGGTGAAAATACGTCATCTTCTAAAAACCAGGGCCGGCGCGGTTTCCCGGCGCCGGCCCCCAGTCTTTACGGACCTTAGTTGGTCTTCATCTTCTTGTTCAGCTCATCGAGCTTGGCGTTGATCTCGGCCAGCTTCTGCTGCTTCTCGGCCGCCGCCATCTTGTCGTCATTCTCGATGCGGGTCTTGGAGCGGAACAGCTCCAGCTGGCGGATCGGGATCAGCTGGTCGTTGCTGCTCTCGCGGAACGGCGCCCAGGCCAGGCCAGCCAGCACCTTCTTCTCCGCCTCGACATTCGCGCCCTTCACGCCGTAATCCATGAAGAAGCCCTTGATCTTGCCCTTCATCTCAGCCGGCAGGTCGGCGCGCCAGACGATCGGATCCGACGGGATCAGCGGGGAGCGCCAGACTTCCTTGATCTGGGCATACTTCTCGGGGAAGTTCTGCTTGATCCGGTCCATGCTCTCGGTGTTGTTGGTCGCGATATCGACCTGCTTGTTGGCGACGGCCAGCGCGTTGGTCTCGTGATTGGCGGTGACCATGCGCTTGAAATGCTGCTTGGCATCGATGCCGTTCAGCGCGAACACATAGTAGCTCGGCACCAGGAAGCCGGAGGTCGAGTTGGGATCGCCATTGCCGAAGGTGTAAGCCTTGCCGTCCTTCACCAGGTCTTCCAGGCTGTTCACCGGCACATCCTTGTGCGCGATGATCATCGAGTAGTAGCCGGCGCTGCCGTCAGCGGCGACGGTCTGCACGAAGATTTCGCCATTGGCGCGATCCACGGCTTCCATGGCCGACTTGTTGCCGTACCAGGCGATATCGACCTTCTTGAAGCGCATGCCCTCAATGATGCCGGCATAGTCCGGCGCGAAATAGGCATTCACCTTCATGCCCAGCTTCTTCTCCATGTCGGAGAGGAAGGGCTGCCAGACGGTCTTAAGATTCTGCGAGGATTCGGTCGAGATGATGCCGAAATTCAGCTCCTTCATCTCGTCCGCCTGCGCACCGGCGGTCAGCGCGGTCATCGCGACTACGGCGCCCGCGAGGATTTTGCGAAGCATTCTATTACCTCCTGATTTCGTCACCGGGATATTCCGGTCTTTCGCGCCCTTCCCCCGAAGGTCACGCAACAGGCCGCGATCAGTGTGCGGCCACCAGCTCCGGGGACGCCGTAACCGGCTCCGGCCGCTGATTCTTGATGAAGTCGCCGAGGATCAGCTCCTCACTTTCGGCGCCATACAGCTCGCGCAGGAATTCCGGCGTCAGCGCCTCGCTCGGCCCGTCATAGATGATCTCGCCGGCCCGCATCGCGACGGTGCGCGGGCAATAGCGCAGCGCGTAATCCACCTGATGCAGCGAGACGACGACAGTGATGCCGTCCTCACGGTTGACGGTCGCCAGGATTTCCATGACGCGGCGCGCCGATTCCGGGTCCAGCGAGGCGATCGGCTCGTCCGCCAGCACGATCTTCGCCTGCTGCACCAGCGCACGGGCGATGGCGGCACGCTGCTGCTGGCCGCCCGACAGGGTGGAGGCGCGCTGCGCCATATGCTGATCCATGCCGACGCGGGACAGTGCCTGCATCGCCAGATGCTTTTCCTCCCTGGTGAACAGGCCGAGCGTGCCGCGCCAGGCCGGAATACGCCCCAGCACGCCGATCACCACATTGGTCATGACCGACAGCCGGTTCACCAGATTGAACTGCTGGAAGATGAAACCGATATGCGCCCGCACCCGGCGCACGTCGCGGGCGACATTGCCACCGGACTGCACCGTATCGCCGAGAATGCGGATCTCGCCCTTGCCGCGCACCGGATCGCCACCGACCAGCCCAGCCATATGGCGCAGCAGCGTGGATTTGCCGGAGCCCGAGGCACCGATCAGCGCCACCATCTCGCCCTTTTGCACCAGCAACGACACATCGTTCAGGGCGCGGGTCGCGCCGAACGTCTTGCTGAGGCCTGAAACCGTTATCGCCGTCGACATCCCAACCTCTTCGGTGGTGCGGATCGGCATTTGGTGTATCAGCCCGCCGTTACGGTTCGGTGACGCTTCCTTTACCGATTTGCAATGCTTTCCCCGGCGCAAAGCGCGCTTTCTCCACGCCGCCCGATAAGTCTATGGAAACCATCAAGCTTTGGATTAGGCTGTGTGCAGCGCCACCGAATCGGCAAGCGCCGGAGAGCCAGCACAAAGATCCGGGACAAGGAGAAACGGGAATGAGCGACGGAAAGAAAAGCGTCCTGACGGAATTCAGGACCTTCGCCATGCGCGGCAATGTGATCGATCTGGCGGTCGGCGTCGTGCTCGGCACCGCCTTCGGCGGCATCGTTTCCTCGTTGGTGAACGATGTCATCATGCCGCCCTTCGGCGTGATGCTGGGCGGGCTGGACTTCTCCAACTACTTCATCACGCTGGGCGAAGGCGATTTCGCCAGCCTGGCCGAGGCGAAGGAAGCCGGCGTGGCGACCCTCGGCTACGGCAAGTTCGTCAACACCGTGGTGAATTTCATCATCATCGCCTTCGCGATCTTCATGGTGGTGCGCCAGATCAACCGCCTGTCCGCCAAGGAGGAGGCGAAGCCGGCAGCACCGCCCCCGCCGCCGCGCCAGGAAGTGCTGCTGGAGGAAATCCGCGACCTGCTGAAGCAGCAGCGCGAATAGCCGCTAGCCCTCCGGCGCGTCGAAGACCAGCTGCACCCGTTCCGACGCAAACCGCACATAGCCGTAGCGCACCGGCACGCCGTCCAGATCGGCATCGACCGCCTCGGCCACCAGCACCGGCCGGTTGCGCGGCTGCGCGAGCATCGCCGCCTCGTCCTCGCTGGGCATGCGCGCGGTGATGCGGGTCAGCTTGCGGCGGTAATCGGCTACGCCATGGGTGCGCAGCATCTTGGTGACCGAGCCGGTTTCCGCATAGACCGACGCTGCATTGGGAAACCGGGCCGCCGGAAAATAATTATAGCCATAGAGGATCGGTCTTCCGTCGGCAGCCCCCACCATGCGCAGCATGACGCAAGGCGTGTCGCGGGCGATCTCCAGCCCCGCCGCCACCTCCTCGCTGGCCGGCACGATGGTGCTGTCGATCAGCTTGCCGCCCGGAATCCGGTTCTGCCCCGACACGATCTCGGAAAACCGGGTGCGCGAACTCAGCGCATAATCCAGCACATGCTCCTGCACGAAGGAGCCCCGCCCCTGCTCGACCCGCACCAGCCCATGGACCTCCAGCGCTTCCATCGCCCGGCGCAGCGTATGCCGGTTCACCCGGAAGCGCTCCGCAAGCTGCTTTTCCGTCGGCAGGCGATCGCCAGGCTGAAAACGCCCCTCGGTGATGTCCTGGGTGATCGCCTGTTCGATCTGCCGCCACAGCGCGACACCATCCCCGCGCGATAAATCGTCCTGCATCTCCGCTCCTGTCTGTCGTCCGCGCCCGGAAGGGCCGCGTCACAGGAAATTCACAACTTGCCCCCTTTACGAAACCAGGGCGCGGGAGCATAGTGATAAAAATTCATACGGATGTCTATACAAATTAATCAGAGGTATAGAATGGCGTCCCCGACACCGACACAGCCGGCAGGACAAACCGAGCGGCAGCGCTGGATGTCCGTCCTCGCCAAGGCAGAGCCCAAGGCGCTGCACACACTGTGGCAGCAGGCCGGCCCCACGCCGGACTTCTCCTATCTGCGCCAGCCGGAAACCGGCATGGTCATGCTGCGCGGCCGTGCCGGCGGCACCGGCCAGCGTTTCAATCTCGGCGAGATGACGATGACCCGCTGCGCCGTCCGGCTGCCTGATGGCCGGGTCGGCCATGGCTATGTCGGCGGGCGCGACCGGGAGCATGCGACGCGTGCCGCATTGGTCGACGCGCTGATGCAGGACGCCGCGCAGCGCGACGCCCTGGACGCCGCCATCATCGCGCCGCTGGAACAGGCCGCACTGGAGGCCCGCGAAACGGCATCGCGCAAGGCGGCGGCCACGAAGGTCGATTTCTTCACCATGGTGCGCGGGGAATGAGTATGACCGACACGCTGCTCGCCGGATTCAATGACACCACGCTGGACAGCCAGCGCGCCTTCCGCGCTGCGCTGGACGCGCTGTCCCGCCCCGGACGCGTCATTACGATGCCGGACCTGCTGCCGGACGGTGCGCCCGCGCCGCTGATGCCGGCCACCGCCGCGCTGGCACTGGCGCTGTTCGATTACGAGACGCCGGTCTGGCTGGATGAAACGACCGATACGCCTGCCGTGCGCGACTGGCTGCGCTTCCATTGCGGCTGCCCGTTGGTGGCGGACAGGGCGCAGGCGCGCTTCGCCCTGCTGGCCGGCGCGCCCGGCACGATGGTCGGATTCGACACCGGCACGGACGCCTATCCCGACCGGTCGGCGACGCTGATCTGGCAGGTGGACAGCCTGTCGGAAGGCAGGGCGTACCGGCTGGCCGGCCCCGGCATCGCGCAGGAGGAAAGTTTGAAAACAGACTCCCTGTATGCCGGTTTCGATTCGGACTGGCAGAAAAACGCCAAGCTGTTCCCGCGCGGACTGGACCTGTTCCTGGTGGCCGGCGACCGGCTCGCCGGGTTGCCGCGCACCGTCACCATCAAGCGCGTGGAGGGCTAAGCCATGTATGTCGCCGTAAAGGGCGGACAGCGCGCCATCGACAATTCCCGGACGCTGCTGGCAGAAGAACGGCGTGGCGACCCCGCCGTGCCGGAAATCACGCTGGCGCAGATCGACGAACAGCTGTCGCTGGCGGTGGACCGCGTGATGGCGGAAGGCGCGCTCTATGACCGGGAGCTGGCTGCACTGGCCGTGAAGCAAGCGCGCGGCGATGTGATCGAGGCGATCTTCCTGCTGCGCGCCTACCGCACCACCCTGCCCCGCCTTGGCTATGCAGAGGCGATCGACACCGCCCGCATGGCGATCCGGCGGCGCATCTCGGCCACCTATAAGGATCTGCCGGGTGGCCAGGTGCTCGGGCCGACCTTCGACTACACGCTGCGCCTGCTGGATTTCGATCTGGCGGAAGACGGCACTGTTCCGGCCAGCGAGCAGGCGACGGAACCGCTCGACGGCTCGATGCCGCGCGTCGCCGTTCTGGGCCATGACGGGCTGATCGAACCGGAGGACGCAAACGACGCGCAAGAGGTCGGCGACCTGACGCGCGACCCGCTGACCTTCCCGGCCGACCGCGATGTGCGGCTGCAGGCGCTGGCGCGCGGCGACGAGGGCTTCCTGCTGTCGCTTGGTTATTCGACACAGCGCGGCTATGGCAAGAACCACCCCTTCGCCGGCGAGATCCGCATGGGCGAGGTCGCCGTCGAGTTCGTGCCGGAGGAGCTGGGCTTCCCCATCGAGATCGCCGAGATCACCGTCACCGAATGCCAGATGGTGAACCAGTTCCAGGGGTCGGCCACCGAGGCGCCGAAATTCACCCGTGGCTATGGCCTGACCTTCGGCCATTGCGAGCGCAAGGCGATGGCGATGTCGCTGGTGGACCGCTCGCTGCGCGCCGAGGAGCTGGGCGAGTCGGTGAAAGCCCCGGCGCAGGATCAGGAATTCGTGCTGTACCATTCCGATAATGTCGAGGCGTCCGGCTTCACCCAGCATCTGAAGCTGCCGCACTACGTCGATTTCCAGGCCGAGCTGGTGCTGGTGCGCAAGATGCGTGAGGCCGCCGCCAACCAGGCGGAAGCGGCTGACCGCGATATCGAGGAGGCGGCAGACTGAGATGAGCAAGGTCGAAGGTTATAATTTCGCCTATCTCGACGAGCAGACCAAGCGGATGATCCGCCGCTCGGTCCTTAAGGCGGTGGCAATCCCCGGCTACCAGGTGCCGTTCGGCAGCCGCGAAATGCCGCTGCCCTATGGCTGGGGTACCGGCGGCATCCAGGTGACCGCCGCCGTGATCGGGCCGGACGATGTTCTGAAGGTCATCGACCAGGGTGCCGATGACACCACCAACGCGGTGAACATCCGCAGCTTCTTCGAGCAGACGACCGGCGTCGCCACCACCGACAAGACACGCGCGGCGACGCTGATCCAGACCCGCCACCGCATCCCGGAGGCACCGCTGACCGAGGGCCAGATCATGGTCTATCAGGTGCCGATCCCCGAGCCGCTGCGCTGGCTGGAGGCGCGCGAGACCGAGACCCGCAAGATGCACGGGCTGGCCGATTACGGCGTCATGCATGTGAAGCTGTACGAGGATATCGCGCATTACGGCCAGATCTCGACCGCCTATGACTATCCGGTGCGGGTGAATGACCGCTATGTCATGAGCCCCAGCCCAATCCCGAAATTCGACAATCCGAAGCTGGACAATTCGCCGGCGCTGCAGCTGTTCGGGGCCGGCCGCGAGAAGCGCATCTACGCCATTCCGCCCTATACCAAGGTGGAGAGCCTGGATTTCGAGGACCACCCCTTCCAGATCGAGAAATGGGACCGCGCCTGCGCCATCTGCGGAGCCACCGAATCCTATCTCGACGAGATCGTGACCGACGACAAGGGCGGACGCATCTTCGTCTGCTCTGACACGGATTATTGCGGCGAGCGCGTGGCCGCCGGCCATCGCGGTGCGGATGAGGAGCAAGCGGCATGACCCCGCTTCTGCAGGTCAGCGGACTGACCAAGACTTACGGCCCCCATATCGGTTGCCGCGATGTCGGCTTCGAGCTGTTCCCCGGCGAGGTGCTGGGCATCGTCGGCGAATCGGGCTCCGGCAAGACCACGCTGCTGCGCTGCCTGTCGGCGCAGCTTGCCCCGACCTCCGGCAGCGTCGCCTATGACATGCGCAGCCAGGGCCTCACCGACATCTGGGGCCTGTCCGAACCGGAGCGCCGCATGCTGACACGCACCGACTGGGGCATCGTGCATCAGAGCGCCCGCGACGGGCTGCGCATGGAGGTCTCGGCCGGGGCCAATATCGGCGAGCGGCTGATGGCGGTAGGCGCCCGCCATTACGGCAATATCCGCACCGAGGCGGAGGACTGGCTGACCCGCGTCGAGATCGAGACCGGGCGTATCGACGATCTGCCGACCACCTTCTCCGGCGGCATGCAGCAGCGGCTTCAGATCGCCCGCAATCTGGTGACGCAGCCGCGTCTCGTCTTCATGGACGAGCCGACCAGCGGCCTCGACGTTTCGGTGCAGGCCCGTCTGCTCGACCTGATCCGCACGCTGGTCAACCGGCTGGGCATTGCCTGCATCATCGTCACCCATGATCTCGGCGTGGTGCGGCTGCTGGCGCACCGGCTGATGGTCATGCGGCGCGGCCAGGTGGTGGAGCACGGCCTCACCGACCAGGTGCTGGACGACCCGCAGCACCCCTACACCCAGCTTCTCGTCTCCTCGATCCTGCCGGTGTGATCCATGACCCATAATGAAAAGACCATCATCGCGGTCGAAGATCTGGGCAAGAGCTTCACCCTGCACATGCAGGGGGCGACGCACATCCCGGTCCTGTCGGATGTCAGCTTCTCTGTCGAGGCCGGCGACTGCCTGGTGCTGGACGGCCCGTCGGGGGCCGGCAAGTCCAGCCTGATGCGCTGCCTCTACGCCAATTACCTGCCGCAGCGGGGCCAGGTGCTGATCCGCCATGATGGCGCGCTTGTGGACATCACCCACGCCGAACCGCGCACCATTCTGGACATCCGGCGCCGCAGCCTGGGCTATGTCAGCCAGTTCCTGCGTGTCATCCCGCGCGTGCCGACGCTGGAACTGGTGATGGAGCCGCTGCTGACCCTCGGTGTGGCGGAAGAAGCGGCGCGCGAGCGTGCCGGCACCATCCTCGCCCGGTTGCGCATCCCGGAGCGGATGTGGCATCTGCCGCCCGGCACCTTCTCCGGCGGCGAGCAGCAGCGCGTGAACATCGCCCGAGTCATGGTGGTGGAGTATCCCGCATTGCTGCTGGACGAGCCGACCGCCTCGCTGGATGCCGACAACCGCCAGACCGTCGTCGAACTTGTAACAGAAGCGTGCGCGCGCGGCGCCGCGATTGTCGGTATCTTCCACGATGCGGCGGTACGCGAAGCGCTCGCCACCCGCACCCTGACCATAACCTCCAGCGACAAAGTGGCTGCCTGATGAGTGCCGAGACGATCCTGACCAATGCCCGCATCGTGCTTGCCGATTCCGTGCTGGAAAGCGGCACGCTGCTGGTGCGCGACGGGCTTATCGTGGAAATCGCGGAGGGAAGCAGCCAGGCCGCCGGCGCCATCGACCTGGAGGGCGATTACCTGCTGCCCGGCCTGATCGAACTGCACACCGACAATCTGGAAAAGCATCTGGCCCCGCGCCCCGGCGTGCGCTGGCCCGCCGTGCCGGCGCTGCTGGCGCATGACGCGCAGATCGCCGCGGCCGGTATCACCACCGTGTTCGACGCCGTGGTGCTTGGCAACACCATCGGCCAGTCCGCCCGCCTTGAGCTGCTGGATATCAGCGTCGAGGCGGTCGATGAGGCGCTTGCCGCCGGCCTGACCCGCGCCGACCACCTGCTGCATCTGCGCTGCGAAGTGGCCGATGCCATCGTGCTGGAACTGTTCGAGAAAGTGCAGGACCACCCGCTGGTCCGGCTGGTTTCGCTGATGGACCATACGCCCGGCCAGCGCCAGTTCGTCGATCTGGCGCAATACGCGCTGTACTACCAGAAGAAGCACAATGTCTCCGATTCCGAGCTGCAGGCGATGATCGTCTCGACCAAGGCCAATCAGGAGAAATACGCCGACACGCACCGCCGCACCCTGGCCGCCGCCTGCCGCGAACGCGGCATTCCCATCGCCGCGCATGACGATGCGACGCTGGCGCATGTCGAGGAATCGGCGGAGCTGGGCATCACCATCAGCGAGTTCCCGACCACGATGGAGGCCGCCGGTGCGGCGCGCGACCGCGGCATGACCACCATCATGGGCGCGCCCAATGTGGTGCGCGGCGGCTCGCACTCCGGAAACATCGCGGCGCATACGCTGGCCGAGGAAGGGCTGCTCGACGCGCTGTCCTCCGACTATGTGCCGATCAGCATGCTGCATGCCGCCTTCAAGCTGCATGGCCAGCACGGGCTGACCCTGCCGGACGCGGTCGCCACGGTCAGCCGCAACCCGGCCCGCATGCTGAAGCTCGACGACCGCGGCGAGATCGCCGCCGGCAAGCGTGCCGATCTGGTGCGCGTCGTCCAGCATCAGGGCTTGCCGCTGGTCCGCCAGGTCTGGCGCGAGGGCACGAGGATTGCCTAACCGATAAAAAAATGGGGAGCAAAATGAGTGTGCAGATGACGGCGCCGGCCGATCCGGTCGATGTGATCTTCGAGATTCTCGCGCGCAAGGGTGGTGCCGATTATGGCGGGGAGTGCGTGTCGCAGCTGCAGCACGCGCTGCAATGCGCGATGCTGGCCGAGCAGGCAGGATCGCCTGCAGCGCTCATCACCGCTGCCCTGCTGCACGATATCGGCCACCTGATCGATGCGCAGGCGCATCAGATGCGCGACAGCGGCCAGGATGCCCGTCACGAAGTGCAGGCCGAACGCTATCTGAAACAATGGTTCGGCCCGGACGTGACCCAGCCGGTACGGCTGCATGTCGATGCCAAGCGCTATCTCTGCGCCACCGACATCGCCTATTGGGACAGCCTCTCGGACGGCTCCAAGCACAGCCTGGAAATGCAGGGCGGACCGTTCGACCGCGCCGAGGAGCTGGAATTCATCGACCTGCCCTATGCCCGCGACGCGGTCATGCTGCGGCGCTGGGACGACATGGCAAAGCTGCGCGACGCCGTCACCCCACCGCTCGAGCATTTCCGGCAGCACGTCGCGGCATCTCTGCTGGAGTAGAAAGGCCGGCTAGACCAGCCCCCGCAGCGCCGCCACGAAAGCCGCAACGGACTCCGCGAGATCGCCGTCATTGCGGATGTCGATCACATCCGGCCCGGTCACCTTGAAAGCAGCAGCACGGGCAAGCCGGCCTTCGATCTGCGCTTCCGTTTCCCGGCCGCGCGCGCGCAGCCGGGCCGCCAGAATCTCCGGCGACACACTGATGCTGACGATAGCGACACGGCCGTATTTCCCGCGCGCCGCGTCCAGCACGCCGCGCGAGACATTGGCGATGACAATGCGGCCCGCCGCCAGGTCACCCTCAACGCTTTTCGGAATGCCATAGCCCAGCCCATGCGCGTCCCAGGACAGCGCATAGCAGCCCGCCGCCTGCCGTTCGCGGAACTCCGCCTCGGTGACGGCGATATGGTCCTCGCCGCCGGAATCGGCCGGGCGGGTAATCTCCCGCCGGGCGAAGACAAAGCGCGGATCGCCGGAAAGCGCCGCACGCGCACCGTCCAGCAGACTGTCCTTGCCGGCCCCGGACGGGCCGACCACGAGCACCAGATATCCCTCAGCCATCGACCTGCTGCCGGCAATAGGTTTCGCGCAGCAGCATGGCGCACAGCACGCTGATACCGCAACAGATGGGGAGAATCAGGAAGGCGGTGTGGAAGGCCTCCACCGAATAGAGCCGTGCGCCTTCTTCCATCTGGCCGGTCCAGTTGAGGTCCAGCAGATAGCCGATCAGCGGCTGAAAGATCGCGCCACTGCCGACCACGCAGGTGTTCACCAGACCGTAGGCTGCGCCGCTGGAGCGCGGCGCGTTCAGCTCGCGCGCGGATGCAAAGGTCAGCACCATGCAGGCCGAGGCGAAACCGTTCAGGAACAGCAGCACCGTCACCAGCAGCAGCGATAGGCCCGGCAGATACAGGATCGCCGTCAGGGTCAGCATGGAGAGCGCCGTGCCGACGATCAGCAGCGGCTTGCGGCGCTCCATCCGGTCGGACAGCCAGCCCAGCGCGATGGCGCCGACACCCCAGCCCAGAAAGCTGGTCGCCAGCGTCGAGGCCGAAGTCGCCCGGTCAATATCATAGGCTGCCGTCATATAGGGCACGGCCCACAGGCCGGTGAAGGACAGCATCGGCGCGGTCATGAACATGCCGAGCAGTGCGGCGTACCAGCTCTGCCGGTTTGCCATCACCCGCTTCAGCCCACCCATGATGGTGCCGCTGCCACTGCCAGCATAGGGCTTGTCGCGCGCCACCAGCCACAACGCCAGCGCCAGCGCCAGACCGGTGAAGCCGATGCCGAGCATGGCGTCGCGCCAGCCGATCACGCCGACCAGCGCCGCCAGCGGCGCCTGCCCCAATATGCCGCCACCGGTGCCGGCGAACTGGCTGATGCCCGACAGCATGGCGA